>Ga0208850_1000269_pt1 | contig 17836 bp, 17 predicted proteins | sample NGESurshal092012_5_FD_184475 | JGI IMG/M metagenome (GOLD analysis project Ga0208850, IMG submission 184475) | Arctic peat soil microbial communities from Barrow, Alaska - NGEE Surface sample 210-2 shallow-092012 (SPAdes) | ecosystem: Environmental > Terrestrial > Soil > Wetlands > Peat ... | reverse complement strand
TGCTGCCGCTTTGGCGGGGGTGTTAGCAGAAGCGGCGCCTATTTTGGATGAGCGGGCGCGGCGGGTGTTAGCCGGCGCGGGGGCTCGCCAGCTCGGCCGTGGTGGGATCAAGCTGGTGGCGGCGGCGATGGGGGCCTCGGCGGACACGGTCGGCAAGGGTGTGGCGGAGTTGGAGGCGGGGCTGGTCGCTGATGGGCGGGTACGGGTCAAGGGCGCGGGGCGTCCGGCGGCGGAGCGCAGGGATCCGGGGGTGTGGGCGGCGTTGGACGCGTTGGTGGATCAACATCTGTGCCGGCCTGAGGAGCGAGCAACCGGCCGCACGGCCGCTGGCCTTCTCGAGTCTGTCCCTGCTCGGGCTGATCCGGCAACGCCGTCCGCTCTGAGGTTCAGAGTGCGACATGGCCGCTGAGGGTTTCAGCGGCTCGGTCGGCGTCGTCGGTTTTGTTGTTGATGTGGAAAGCCAGGCGGAGCCGACCGGAACGGACGCTGGCGACGATGCCAGCTCGCTCCAGGACCGCACTGATGTCCGGTCCGGTCGCGAGGCTGACGATCGCCGAGTCACCAGGGGGTAGACCGACGCCCGCACGGAAGCGGTTGGCCAGGCCAACGGCATGGGCGTGCAGGGCCGCGGGGCCGATCTCGCTGAGCAGATCCAGAGCTGGGGCCTGCGCGACCCAGGAGTGCCAAGCGGGGGAGACGTCGAAGCGCCGGGCGTCGTCGGCCAGCCGCAGCGGGCTGCCGTAGAGGCTGTCCCAGGGTTGGGCCCCGGCGTACCAGCCGGCGTTGTGTGGGATGAGTTCCCCTGTCAGTTCAGGCTGGACGGTAAAGAAGCAGGTGCCGCGGGGCGCGAGGAGCCACTTGTAGCCAGCGTCGACGGTGTAGGCGAAGCGGCTGGCATCCACTGGCAGCCATCCCACGGCCTGCGTGGTGTCCAGCAGGATCCGTGCGCCTGACGCGTCGGCTGCCTGGGCGAGGGCGTCGAGATCGGCCAGGCGGCCGTCGGCGGATTGCACAGCCGACACGCAGACCAGCGTCGTGTCCGCGGTCACTGACTCAGCCAAGCGTTCCAAGGGCACTTCCCGTACTTTGACGCCGCGCCCTGCCTGTGCCAGGAACGGGAAGGTGACGCTGGTGAACTCCCCGGGCACTGTCAGCACTTCGCTGCCGTCAGGTAAAGAGGCTGCGACTAGGCCGACGAAGACACTGACCTGGCTGCCAACCGCCACCGTGGAGGGTTCCACCCCCACCAGGGCGGCATACGACGACCGAGCCGCGTTCAGGGGCGCGTCGTAGTCCGGCGCCTTCGCCCGGCCCACCCGCCACTGCGTGAGTGTCTTCTGCAGCGCATCCAGGGAGCGTCGCGGCGGCAGGCCCGACGACGCCGTATTGAGGTAGACGCCCTCGGCGTCGAACTCCAACCGCGCCGCAGTCGCAGCCGACGTCGCCTCGGCTGTCTCCAGCCCGACCATGGCTTTCTGCGTCATAGCGCCACCCTGACACAACCACCCGGCAGCCCCAGCACGGGCACGGAGCCACAAAAGGATCCCTGGGGTCCACGCGGTCATGATCAGACGCTGCCCTTGGCCACGTGACCGGCGCAATAGGCGAGGAACGCGGGGCGCATCCCTTCAGTCTGTCTTGAGGGCGGCTGCTATCTCTTCCCGGAGTAGGTCGACGCAGTGCTTCGCCCGGGCTGCCGGTGATGTCGCTGTCCGGTGGCTGTCAGTACAGCACGCCCGCGTCGTCGCCAGGAGGCTCCGCGACGAGTGCTTGATGACCTCGACGTGCGAACGATCTTCGGCTCGCAAGCCGCAGTGTCAGTGCCGTATTCGACCTGAGGAGCTCCCTGGTGTCGCCGAGGCCTACGTCCTTGCCCGGCGGTACGACACGCGGCTGCTGCTCGATGAGTCCGGGGTGATCGACGCAGGGGCCGACCCACAGGTTCTCGCCCAGATGATGGCCGACCAAATCTGTTGATCGACAGCTGCCTGCCACACCAGCCCGCGGAGGTCGTCCCGTTGCGCGAGTTCTTCCCAGAGCAGCGGACCGCTCATAGGATCACAGTCGCCTCCTGGACGTGGACACCGAAGTCACAACCGACGGCAGTGGCCCCAACGTTTCCGCACTTCGCAGGCTTGAACCTCGGCGACTAGGCTCGGTTTGCACCGACAGCCGCGGGCTCGGTTGGGCCTGCGACTGTCAGTGGGCGAGACCATCGGCGCTTACGTCGCTCACCATGGCACACTCCGCTGCGTGTCTGCGCTTTCGCCACTGGACCTCTCGCTCCTTGCCCTCGCGGCGTCGCTGGTGGGGGTGAGCAAGACCGCCCTGCCCGGCGCCGGCACCATCACCGTCGCCGTCTTCGCAGCCGTGCTTCCCGCGAGGCAGTCCACAGGGGTACTGCTAGTTCTGCTAATCCTTGGGGACCTCTTCGCTGTGTGGACCTACCACGCACACGCCGACTGGGCGGCGCTTCGCCGGCTGGTGCCTGCGGTGCTCGCGGGAGTCGTGGTCGGCACGTTCTTCCTGGCGACCGCCGACGACGCTGCCGTGCGCCGCGTCATCGGAGTGATCGTCCTCGCGCTCGTCGCGGTAACGCTCGTACGCCGGGCCGCGGCGACGACGGGTCGAAACCGGACCCAGATGAACGCAGCCGGCGTGGCTACCGCAGCCGACGTCGCCGGACGGACAGACCGCGCGACCGAGCGTGGTTGGCGACGCCGGCTGGAGACCGGCAGCTACGGCGTCCTCGCGGGGTTCACAACGATGGTCGCCAACGCGGGCGGTCCGGTGATGTCCATGTACTTCCTCGCGGCCCGGTTCCCGATCAACCGGTTCCTTGGAACGGCGGCGTGGTTCTTCTTCGCCGTCAACCTCGCCAAGACACCGTTCTCGGTGTCCCTCGGCCTTATCAATCTCGATTCGCTGCGGCTCGACCTGCTCCTGGCGCCGGCGGTCATCGTCGGGGCACAGGTCGGTCGCCGCCTCGCCCGGCAGATCAACCAAACACTCTTTGACCGGCTCGTCCTCGCCCTGTCGATCGTCTCCGCCACCTACCTGGTGGTGCAGTAGCGTCCTGGTCGCGAGCGGGGTGCCCGTGTGTGCGCGTTGCAGCTCGCCGCAGCTGGTCAGAATCGTCACACTTCTCCAGACGGCCATCGGTACAGACATGTTGATCGCCAAGGCCAGCACTGACAGCTCGGGGTGCTGCTGGAACGGGTCGGTATAGCGCAGCCGACCAGCCGCGCCGAAGACTGGCACGCTCAGGGTGACCGTGCCCGGGCACATGACCGCGCACATCTCGGCGAGGTGGAGGGCGAAGCGGCCAAAGGGTTGCAGCCGACTGGTGTCCTGCCGGTCTAAGGCGGTGGTACTCACCATTGATCTGTTTCTGATGGGTAGGACGTTCATCACTGCCTCCCTCGGTTGATGGCAAGGCTCCTCGCGGAGCCGGGCGCGGCTCGCCGAGCGTGGACTATGTGGACCCAACGAGATGGCCAAGCAGGAGCCCCGTAGATAGGCGAGTGTGCGCGCGCGCGAATGTGCACCATCCGGGACTGAAGATCCCTATTTCGGTCGAGCGACCCCACGGGGGACCTCCAGGGATTCCCGAACCGCCCGGTCTTGCGCAACACGGAGCCGACGCGGGGGCACTCATTCACAGGTCCGGTCTTTTGGTCCCCTCCCGCCCCGGCGCACGCATCTGGCTCCAACGCCGTTGGCGGCGACCCGTGGGATGTCCTTTACCATGGCGTGGCCCCCCGCCTGCCTTCAAGCTTCGGGACGATCACTGTCCTCGTCGGGGGCAGGCCTTCTGCTGCTGTGGATACCTCTTCGCCAGAAGCCGGGACTCGGCGACGAGGCGAACGTCGTTGTGGACCGGACTCGCGGCCGAGGACTCCTTCGTGGTGTTCACGACGCCGACACCGATTGCGCACCGGATCGAGGTGACTGCCCTCGCAGTGAGCCGCGGGATGGGCGGTGAGGTGGGCATGGGAACCGTTGCCTGCGCCCTGGCCATCGGACCGATCGTGCAGGTGTTGTCGCCAAAGCCGACCATCCGGCTCGAACCGGTGGGCACCCGCGAGCCCACAGTCGGGGCGAGCCTGGCGCAGGTTGATCTTCGGCCCGGTAACAATAGGGTGTGGCCGTGCAGATCTCACCCAGCATCCTCGCCAGCGACTTCGCCAACCTTGAGCACGAGCTCAAGCGGATTGCCAATGCCGACTGGGCCCATGTCGATGTGATGGATGCCCACTTCGTGCCCAACCTGACCCTTGGCCTTCCAGTCGTCGAGGCCCTGGCCCGGATCAGTCCCATCCCGCTGGACTGCCACCTGATGATTGACGACCCCGACCGCTGGGCGCCGATGTACGCGGAGGCGGGTGCTTCGAGCGTCACCTTCCACGTCGAGGCTGCTCGCGACCCCACGGCGCTGGCACGCAACCTGCGTACCCTCGGCGCGCGCGCCGGCATGGCACTCAAGCCGGGTACGCCGTTCGCTCCCTATGTCGATCTGCTGCCCGAGGTGGACATGGTTCTGCTCATGACTGTCGAGCCGGGATTTGGCGGACAGTCGTTCATGCCCAACCAGATGTCCAAGGTGCGTGAGGTGCGTGAAGCCGTGGCCAGGTGCGGCGGCGAGGTCTGGGTGCAGGTCGACGGGGGAGTCTCGACCACGACCATCCAGGCGTGCGCCGAGGCGGGCGCGGACGTCTTCGTTGCAGGGTCGGCCGTCTTTGGCGCGGAGACTGCTGCGGCGGCGGTGGACCAGTTGCGCGACCTGGCCACGAGGCATTCTTCATTAGGCGGGAGGGGCCGACAGCGAGGGTGAGGTGCCGCAGGAAGACGCCGGTCACCGACCTGATGCCCTGACGAAGGCCCTTACCGGCGCCACCGGCTCAGTTGTCCAAAGGGATGATCTGCAGGCGTGGGCCGCTGCGGCACGACCGGTAGGTAGGCCGCGTCGTTCTGCTCGTAAGGCCGTCTCGGTGAACTTGATGATGTGCTCGTCCCCATTCTCGAGGGCCCTGAGCCCGGCTGCCTCCGCTGACTCGGCGGATTTGGCCACTGGGCCGGGCCAGGTCTGGGCCGGGCTGAATCGGGCGGTGATCGCGGCACACACATGCCAGAGCGCGGTATGGGTAGGCAGCCATAAATGCTTGGGCAAGACGTCCAGGACGAGCATCGCGGCGCTCGGCGCTGTTGCCGCGTGGACCAGCAGGATCGCGGAGCCGTGACCGTGGCTGAGATAGCGCGTTACCCCGGCGTCCCGAGTGCGGCCAGCGCCAACGGGACCTCTTCGGCGCTGGACGGCGACCGAAGTGCTGTGGTGGCCGTGGTCCACCCGGGCGTGTGCGCCAGCTGGGTAACTCGAGCCGAGACCCCACCGCTCTGATCAGGCACTCGAGGAACCGCGTCGAGTGCCTGGGTAGCCGTGTGTCGACCGGTCGGGTGAGCGGCGCCGGCCAGGGGCTGGTAGCGGGCCGCCCAATACCCCAGGGCCTGGCCGAGCTCGGCAACCCTTGGTGGAGTCTGCGCGGCGTTCAAGGCGCGGACCGCGTGTCCCATCCGGATGAGGCTGTGGGTGGCGCTGGCCAGCGAGCCGGGCAGCAGACGTGGCCACCCTTCGGCCAGCACGAGGCGAGTTATGGTCGGCGACCTGGATCTCGAAGTAGTCCAGCCAGTCGCCGAGGCGCCGAGGATCGCCCAGGGCATTTGCGAGCTCAGCCGGCGTGATCCGGTCAGAACCGGTGGGCCGTTCTTCCAACCTGCCGGTGTAGCCGTGCAACCAGCGATGGACATGCTCGCCCAGGCCCAGTTGCACCAGCGCCTCGGAGGCCATCGGCCCGTGGTTCGAAAGGTATCCATCGAATTCGGGGCCGGTGCGGTGCAGCCGTTCATACGCCTCGTCGAGCACTCCGGTCCCGTCGAGATCGGTTGTCTGCATATCGGCACGCCTCCAGCTGTCGAGCGATTCATCCACCTTGTGTTGATCAACAAAACATCCTCATGTCCACTTGAGGTCAAATCGCGACGTTGACGTCCAAACCGGGAAACGTCGGCAGGCTCACGAACGTGACCGTCCTCCCCAAACAGCTGAGCATCGGTCAGTTGGCCGATCGGGCGGACATCTCCGTCCCGACCGCCCGGTACTACGAGTCGCTCGGCTTGATCCGCTCCGCGCGCACTTCGTCAAACCAGCGTCGCTACGAGCGCGGCACGCTCCGCCGGGTGGCTTTCATCGCTGCCGTGCAACGTCTCGGACTGACCCTTGCCGAAATCGGAGAGACGCTCGCCCTCCTGCCGGACGGTCGCGATCCGACACGAGCTGACTGGACCCGATTGAGCCGGCCGTGGCGTGCACTTCTCGACGCGCGCATCACCGAGCTGCTGCGCCTGCGCGACCAGCTCGACAGCTGCATCGGCTGCGGCTGTTTGTCGCTGCGCCGCTGTCATCTGTACAACCGTGGCGACGAAGCCTCCCAAGACGGAGGCGGCGCCCGCTGGCTACGCGAACCCTGAGATGTCACGGCAGGGAGCTCGGTCTCAGAGAGCGTTCGTAGGAACGATGCAGGGGATTCACATCCGCGATGGCATAATGGGTGCAAGTGCTCCGTGATCGGTGTAATTCCGAACCGGCGGTTAGAGTCCGCGACCCGACCGCATCCAGCGGCCGGTGAACTAGGTGAAATTCCTGGGCCGACGGTGAAAGTCCGGATGAGAGGTAGCAACAGCGACACCCGCTTTTTTGCCCTTGAGGTCGGCGGTGGGTAGTCGTGGTGACTTTGGTCATTGGTGCTGTCCGGACCAGTTTTCTTGACCGGCAGAGTGCGGATCCGTTGGGTTCGCTTCAACACGCCATGACCCGTACTCGCCGTTCGCGCCCCGGAGCTCGCCTGACACAGGAGACGAGTACGAGGGGCAGGACATGACCGACCGTGAAGTCATCACGTCAGAGCGAGAGCGCGACGTCGGGCTGATGCGTCGTGCGCTCCAGCTTGCTGCGTGCGGACCCCTCGGCAATCCCAACCCACGTGTGGGCGCCGTCATCGTCGATCCCGACGGCCTGGTCGTCGGCGAAGGTTTCCATGAGGGCGCCGGTACCCCTCATGCCGAGGTCGTGGCGCTGCGCCAGGCTGGGGCGGCGGCCCGCCAGGGCACGGCTGTGGTCACCCTCGAGCCGTGCGCGCACACAGGGCGGACCGGCCCCTGCACTCAGGCACTGATCGAGGCGGGCGTGGCCAGGGTCGTCTTCGCCCAGTCCGATCCGACCCCCTCGGCACGTGGTGGCAGGACCCTGCTGGAGGCCGCTGGTGTGCGGATGACTCCGGGCGTACTAGCAGACGAGTCCACCGTCCTGAACGACGCGTGGACCTTCTCCTTCGTGCATGGCCGACCCAAGGTGACGTGGAAGTTCGCGGCAACCCTGGATGGACGCTCGGCCGCAGCTGACGGCAGAAGCCGGTGGATCACTGGCCCCCTGGCCCGAGGTGACGTCCACCAGCTCCGGGCACAGTGCGACGCGATCCTGGTGGGCACCGGAACCGTGATCGCCGACGACCCCGCGCTGACCGTGCGCAGGCCGGACGGGTCGCCGACCGGTCGTCAGCCGCTGCGCGTGGTCATGGGTCTGCGGCCGATTCCGGAGACGGCACGGGTGCGCGATGCTGCGGCACCGACGCTACAGCTGGCGACCCACGACCCCGTCGAGGCACTGAAGGCGTTGGCCGAACAAGAGATTCACCACGTCTGGCTCGAGGGTGGGCCCACGGTGGCCGCTGCGTTCCTTGGTGCCGGTCTCGTGGACGAGGTCATCGCATATCTCGCCCCGGCTCTGCTCGGCGCCGGCTCGCCGGCGGTGGGGGACCTCGGCATACGGACCATGGACCAGGCCATTCGACTCACGCCCCACGAAGTCACCACTGTCGGCCCCGATATCAGAATCCGTGCCAGTATCGCCACTCGAGAGGGACACTGATGTTCACCGGAATTATCGAGGAGCTGGGCGAGATCGTCGCCGTCGATCACGGTACCGAGTCGGCGGTGGTCAGGGTCCGCGGACCGGTCGTGACCAGCGACACCACACCAGGTGCCTCGATCGCGGTCAACGGCGTCTGCTTGACCGTCGTGGACCATGACGGCGAGACCTTCTCGGTTGACGTGATGGCCGAGACGCTGAACCGCAGCAGCCTGGGCAGCCTGCAGGCGGGGGCCGTGGTCAACCTCGAACGCGCCATGGCGGCAGGCAGCCGGTTCGGTGGCCACATCGTCCAGGGTCACGTCGATGGGACGGGCCAGATCCTGGCACGGGCGCCCGGCGACCGCTGGGAGATCGTGCAGTTCACGCTGCCGCCGGAGGTATCCCGCTACGTCGTCGAGAAGGGCTCGATCACCGTCGATGGCGTGTCCCTGACCGTCTCGGCCGTTACCGACGACACCTTCTCGGTCTCTCTGATTCCCACCACCTTGGGGCTGACCACGCTGGGACACAAGAGGGTCGGCGATCTCGTCAACCTCGAGGTCGACGTGATCGCCAAGTACGTCGAACGACTGCTCACACACTCCACGACGAACACGGAGTCCACTGTATGAGCATCATCGAGCGTGTTTTTGACGCCCAGTTGAGCATCTTCGGCCAGCCGATCCTGTGGCGCGAGATCGTCGGGAACGGCTTCGGGTTCGCCTCGGCGATTGGGGGGCTCAAGCGGCGGGTCTGGGCGTGGCCGGTCGGGATCATCGGCAACGTGTTGTTGTTCACCGTTTTCTTCGGAGTAGCTTTCGTGACTCCCCAGCACCAGACGCTCTATGGCCAGGCCGGGCGCCAGGTCTTCTTCGTCATCACCAGTGTGTATGGCTGGTGGCGATGGAGCCGGATCCGTCAGCGGAACTTGCCCAATGCCCCGGCGATCACTCCCCGTTGGGCCACGACCACCGAAAGGCTGCAGTACGTCGCGGTCTGGGTTGGTGGCGTTGCCGTCACACAGTGGGTCTTCGCCCAGATCGGCGCCGGGTTTCCAGCCCCTCGCTGGTACTACTGGTGCGACGCCTGGATCTTCATGGGCTCGATGATCGCGACGTATGCGATGGCCCGTGGCTGGAACGACTTCTGGCTGGCATGGATCGCCGTTGACCTGGTTGGCGTTCCGCTGCTGATCCACTCGCACTTCTACCCAACCGCTGTCCTGTTTGCCATCTACGGCGGGCTCGTCATCTATGGCTTCTTCGTCTGGCTCAAGGCCTCCCGGCTCGAGTCCCCCGACCGCGAACTGAGTGAGGTACCGGCATGAACAAACAGCTTTCCACGATGGAGGAGGCGTTTGAGGCGCTCAGAGCCGGTCTCCCGGTCCTGGTGGCCGATGACGAGGACCGAGAGAACGAAGGCGACGTCATCCTGGCGGCGGCGACGGCCACGACGCAGTGGATGGCCTGGACCATCCGCCACACCTCGGGTTACATCTGCGCGCCGATGTCTGAGTCCCGTGCGGATCGCCTGGGACTGCCGCTGATGGTGGCGGACAACCGCGACCCCCGTCTCACTGCCTACACCGTGACCGTGGACGCCGCCGAGGGTGTCACCACCGGCATCAGTGCTGCGGATCGCGCACACACGATTCGCACTCTGGCCCAAGAGGATTCGATCCCGTCCGACTTCAACCGCCCGGGACACGTGGTCCCGCTGCGGGCCAGGCAGGGCGGGGTCCTGGTTCGCGGAGGGCACACCGAAGCGGCGGTGGACCTGTGTCGCCTGGCCGGCCTTGCACCGGTGGGTGCGATCGGCGAGCTCGTCCACGACGACGGCTCGATGATGCGGCTGCCGGCAGTCCTCGAGCTGGGCAGGGAACACAACCTTCCGGTCATCACGATCGCGGCGCTTATCGCCTGGCGTCAGCTCAACGACCGTGTCGAGCGCCTTGCTGAGACCAGGCTGCCGACCGAGCATGGGGTATTCCGGGTGCTTGGCTATCGTGACCGGCTGACCGGCGACGAGCACCTTGCCCTGATCAGCCCCCGGGGACTACTGGGGCGAGCACCGTTGGCACGTCTGCATTCTGAGTGCCTCACCGGAGATGTGTTCGGCTCCCAGCGTTGCGACTGCGGCGGGCAGCTGGACCGCTCGTTGGAGCGGGTTGCCGCGGAGGGCGGCGTGGTGGTCTATCTGCGTGGTCACGAGGGACGTGGGGTCGGACTGCTCAGTAAGCTGCAGGCCTATGCGTTGCAGGACAACGGTTTCGACACCGTCGATGCCCAGACCGAACTGGGCCTGCCGATCGACTCCCGTGAGTACGCAGCGGGTGCGGCGATCTTGGCTGATCTCGACGTCGCGTCGGTGCGGCTGTTGACGAACAACCCGATGAAGGTCAACGCCATGCGTGCCTGTGGCATCAAAGTGGTGGCCGTCGAACGACTCAGCATGGTGCCGGGCGAGCACAACGCGGCATACCTGCGCACCAAGCGTGATCGAATGGGTCACGACCTGATTCTCGACGAGCAGGACAAGGGAGCATCCGCGTGAAGCAGGGTTCGCCCGACCTTCAGGTCGACGGCAGCGGTCTGAGAGTCGCCATCGTGGCGGCCTGCTGGCACACGACCGTGATGGATGGGCTGATCGACGGCGCCCGAAGGGGTCTGTCCGATGCGGGCGTTTCGTGCGTCGACCTTGTCCGGGTGCCCGGAGCCTTCGAGCTGTCTGTGGCCTGCTCCCGCCTGGCGGCTTCCTACGACGCCGTGGTGGCTCTCGGCGTGGTGATCCGTGGCGGCACACCGCATTTCGACTACATTTGCCAGTCGGCCACCATGGGCCTGACCGACGTCAGCGTCCGTACCGGCGTGCCGGTCGGTTTCGGCCTGCTCACCTGCGACGACGACCAGCAGGCGCTCGACCGCGCGGGGCTCGAGGGGTCCAGCGAGGACAAGGGCCACGAGGCCGCCACCGCAGCGGTGGCGACTGTGATCACCCTGCGCGACCTGTGAAGGTATGGACAGGCAACCACAGGCCGGCAGGCATGGAAGCGAACGTATCTACGCGCTGAGTGCGCCCAACGGCACCCGTACGGGCCGGGCGGGATCACAGCCACGTAGCCTGCACGGGTGACTGACAACGCGATGCGTCGCAGCTTGGCTCGTGCCCATGACGGTAAGGCCCTCGACGAGGCCGAGGCGCTGGTCCTTCTCGGGGCTCGCGGCGCCGATCTCGAGCGGTTGTTCGTGTCCGCCACTCGTGTGCGTGACGCGGCGATGGTCGTGGCCGGCCGCCCTGGGGTCGTGACCTACTCGCGCAAGGTCTTCATCCCGTTGACCCGTCTGTGCCGGGATCGTTGCCACTACTGCACGTTCGCAACCGTCCCGCAGCGTGTCCCCGCGCCATACCTCTCGCCTGACGAGGTCCTGGACATCGCTCGCGCAGGCGCGGCCCAGGGCTGCAAGGAAGCTCTGTTCACCCTCGGCGACCGCCCCGAAGACCGCTGGCCGCAGGCCCGCGAGTGGCTGGATGCACACGGGTATGACGACACGCTGGCCTACGTTCGGGCGATGTCGATCCGGGTCCTGGAGGAGACCGGCCTGTTGCCACACCTCAACCCCGGGGTGATGTCGTGGTCTGATCTGCAGAGGCTCAAGCCGGTCGCCCCCTCGATGGGCATGATGCTCGAGACGACGTCTAGGCGGCTCTTCGAAGTGCCGGGGGAGGCGCACTTCGGTTCTCCGGACAAGGATCCAGCGGTTCGGCTGCGGGTGCTTGAAGACGCGGGCCGGGTGGGTGTCCCGTTCACCACCGGCATCCTTGTCGGCATCGGCGAGACGGTGCGGGAGAGACTGGATACCATCCTGGCGATACGGAGGGTCGCACGTGAGTACGGCTCGATCCAGGAGTGCATCGTCCAGAACTTCCGGTCCAAGGACGACACCTCGATGCGCTCGGTGCCGGATCTGGGTGAGGAGGAGTACCTCGCCACGATTGCTGTGACCAGGCTCCTGCTTGGGCCCTCGGTCAGTGTGCAGGCGCCTCCGAACCTGTCCGAACCGGGACAGATCCCATGTCTGCTTGCTGCAGGCGTCGATGACTGGGGCGGTATATCACCGCTCACCCCGGACCATGTCAACCCAGAGCGGCCCTGGCCCGAGATCGACGACCTGCGTGCCTGGACCGATGAGTCGGGGCTGAGGCTTGCCGAACGGCTCACGACCGGTGCGCGATACATCCTTGGTGCACTGCAGCGGGACGAGTCCTGGATCGATCCCCGCCTGCATCCACACGTGCGGGCCTTGGCAGACCTGGAGACCGGTCTGGCCAACCAGGATGCCCGGCCGCAGGGCCTGCCGTGGCAGGAGCCAGACGGCGGTATGGAGGCTGGTGGGACTGGAAGCGGCCGGGTGGACCTCCATCGCTCCATCGACCAGGAGGGCCGGAGCGCTGATCGTCGCAGTGACTTCAACGAGGTCTATGGCAACTGGGCGGAGGTGGCCAGTCGCGCGCCGGACTCGCTGGCAGTCGCGCCTCGCCTCGACGGCGACATCCGCCAGGCTCTGCTTCGCGCTCAGGATGATCCGGCCGGCTTGTCCGACGACGACTATCTGGCCCTGCTCACTTGCGATGGCGCCGATCTCGACGTGGTCGCCTCGCTGGCGGACGACGTGCGTCATGACGTCGTCGGCGACGACGTCACCTACGTGGTCAACCGCAATATCAACTTCACCAACGTCTGTTACGTCGGTTGCCGGTTCTGCGCATTCGCTCAGCGCAAGACCGACGCGGACGCATATACGTTGTCTCTGGAGCAGGTCGGGCAGCGAGCCGCCGAGGCCCAGGCCCTCGGCGCCACAGAGGTCTGCCTCCAAGGTGGCATCGACCCGGCGCTGGGGCGGACGGCATACGCGGATATCGTCCGGTCGGTGAAGTCCGCTGCGCCCGGCATCCATGTGCATGCCTTCTCCCCGATGGAGATCGCGACAGCCTCAGCCAAGTCGGGAATCTCCGCCCGTGCTTGGCTCGAGGAGCTCAAGGACGCCGGACTTGACTCGATCCCGGGCACGGCGGCAGAGATCCTCGACGACGAAATCAGGTGGGTACTGACCAAGGGCAAGCTGCCTGCGGCGCAATGGGTCGAGATTGTCGCGACGGCTCATGAGCTGGGGATACCGTCGAGCAGCACGATGATGTACGGCCATGTCGACCACCCGCGACACTGGGTCGCCCACCTGCGCACCCTCGCGACGTTGCAGGACCGCACCGGTGGGTTCACCGAGTTCGTCCCGTTGCCGTTCATCCACACGAATGCTCCGGTATATCTGGCCGGACTCGCTCGTCCGGGGCCGACGATGAGGGACAACCGCGCTGTGCACGCCGTGGCACGGCTGATGCTGCACGGGCGCATCCATAATGTGCAGACCTCGTGGGTCAAGCTCGGCGTCAATGGTACCCGGGTGATGCTGCAGGGCGGTGCCAACGACGTCGGTGGCACCCTGATGGAGGAGACGATCAGCCGGATGGCCGGGTCAGAGCATGGGTCCGCCAAGACCGTTGAGGAACTCACCCACATTGCCAAGGGCATCGGCCGTTCTGCGCGCGAACGCACCACGACCTACGCGATTCCGCACACCTAGGGACGGCTCGGTTGATCGGCAGTAGCATCCGGCCGCCGGTGCGCAGCACGCGTACAGCCCTCGTTCACGGCATTGCTACATGACCATATGGCTAAGTTCGTACCATCTTGTGAGATACCGGGGTTGATGCGTTTCTGATCACGCCCGTGTGGGCGATCTCGAACATTGATACGTGGCGCCTCAACTGTGGGTGCCCACACCAAGGAAGTGAGACGCATGGCGTCGCCGTTCGACGCCCCGTCACCGGACACACCTCCGGTCGGCCTATACGGACACGGCCCCCCCGCGGCACCACCGCTGGCTGTCGGTTTTCGCGGTCGGGTGCACGGATGTCCGAGGTCGTCTGCACGCGATCGGCTTACGAACACGGACGGTGTGCTCCCTGTGCCGCAGGACACGCCCCCGTGGGCCGCCATCCCGCGATGGCACCATGCCACTCACCGTGGCCGCATCTTGTTGGCCTGCGTGCAATGGCCAACTTGCTCGCTCCCGCTGTCAGGGGCCCGCCCGGCGGCTGAATTGCCAGCGCCACGGACGCCGGCCAGGTCGCGCACCTGCCGGGGTTTCGTGACCTGTGTCGCTCTTCGTCGTTTTCCATTCAAGGAGCCGCTATCTGAAGCGTGATGTCACCGAGGGAGAACGGCATGTCGAACCGTGGAATCCACCGCCCGAGCCGACCGACTGGCTTATGGGCTGTGGAGGCTGCGTTGCACATTTTGCGGAGGAAGAACAGGGCTGCGGCCGCCGGCCTGCTGGCCCCGCTGGTGCTCGGTGCGGTCATCTTGCCCGGGATACCTGGCGAGACGACGACAGCGGCCGCGTCGACCAGCGGCCAGCCTGCGAGCGGCCATCCCGCGTTTGACAATGCGGATGGGATCCACGTCCTCGCTACCCGGAAGATCGACGACCGGCAGTACTAACGTGCAGGTGCTCTCGTCGGCGCTGGGCCGGGTAGTCGACGTCCGGGTACTCTTGCCGACCGGCTACACCCAGCATCCAAACGTCCGCTACCCGGTTCTCTACCTGTTCCACGGAACCAGCGGCCGGGCGTCAGACTGGGTCGACCAGGGCAACGCGGAAGCGACGACAGCGAACAGGCCACTGATCGTGGTGATGCCCGACGCGGGCTTCAACGGCGACGGCGGCGGCTGGTTCACAGACTGGTTCGACACGAGCACGGCCCTTGGCCCTTCGAAGTGGGAGACGTTCCACATCGGCCGGCTCGTGCCGTGGGTAGACGCCTCGCTCCGCACGGTGGCGAAGCGCGACGGCCGGGCGATCGCCGGGCTCTCGCAGGGCGGGTTCGGCTCGATGAGCTACGCCGCCCGGCACCCGGACATGTTCGAGGCCGCCGCCGCCTTCTCCGGCGCCCCGGACATCGACCGCGACCCGGCACTGATCCCGCCCGCCACCGCGGTGATCGAGTCGACGGCGACCGGCTTGGACGGGGTGGAGCCCGACGCCATGTTCGGGCCGCGCGCTACCAACGAGATCAACTGGCAGGGCCATGATCCGGCCACCCTGAGCACCAACCTGCGGGGGATGGGCCTGTCACTGTTCACTGGCGAGGGCAAACCCGGACCGTTCGACCCGCCGACGCCGAGCCCAGCCGCGATCGCGATCGAGAAGCTGACGTACGCCTCGACATCGGCCTTCCACAGCCACCTGGTCGCAGAGCAGATCCCGAGCTACTACAACGACTACGTCGACGGAACGCACACTTTCCCGTACTGGGCGCGAGACCTCCGCGAGTACATCGCCCCGCTGATGGAGAGCTTCGCCCACCCGACGGCTCCGAAGTCGATCTCATTTACATCGATTGACCCGAGTTGGAGCCAGTGGGGCTGGTCGGTGTCGCTGCATCGGCCTGCCCGAGCGTTCAGCACACTAACGAACGCCGGCCAGCGCGGCTTTGGCCTCCGGGGCACCGGGACCGCGGCTATCACGACGCCGGCCGCCTACAAGCCTTCCTCGCCGGCCACGGTGAGTGTTGTCGGAGTTTCGGGGACCAAGACCCTGCGCCTCAGAGCTGACCGCTCTGGCCGGTTACATGTGAGCGTTCCGCTCAGCGCGAGCCTCATCGCCGGGAGCGTGGCGGTCACCATCCGCGGAGTGTCTCCCGGTTAGGGGACTGGCGCCGAGCTCCCGCGGCACCGACTGCGAAGGCATGTCGGGCGAGCTCGGCGAAGGGGATGTAGCAGCGAAATCGCAATCCCTGTCTCGGTGGCAATGACCCTCGCCCTCACCTACAGCTGGCGCCAGACGGCGCACGGAGGACATACCCATGAACGTTGACAATCGTCGCCGCAAACGCATAGGTCTGGCGCTGCTGAGTCTGACAGCTCTTGCCGGTACCCCACTGGCCCTGTCCGCGACCCCCACCGCGGCCGCGGCCAGCGTGTCTTAGATGCTAGAAAGGGATCGGGAGCGTGGGTAGGGGCGGTGTCGGGCTCGGCTGCGGTGAGCTAGGCGCTGTTGTCGCCGGTGCATTTGAGGTGACCCTGGGCCTTGCCCGGTCGGGGAAGTGGAGCGTGGGGCCGGTTGTTGGTTCGCCGTTTTGGCTGTCTTTGTTGTCGGATTTGCGGCACCAGTCTTCGACGACTCTCGTTGGGGCGCCCTCTGAGTGCCCGCAGTGAACGGATCCGGCGGGACGTGGGCCAGGGTCAATGCGGCGCCGGGCACGACAACCGCCGGCGAGTCCTTCGAGACGGTGACACCCTTGACCTCGTCTGCGGGGGCGACCAGGGCAATGCCGACAGCGGTCAGCGCGACGGCCGGCAGGGCAACATAGGCCTTGCGCCAAGACAATGCGATCGTGCGGACTCCACGGTGTGCGGCACGGTGGACTCCGCGGTTCGGCATGCCGTTCTCCTTCGGTGACATCAAGATTTCAGATGGGACTGCTTGTATGGCAACGAGGAAGAGCGACACAGGTCACGAAACCTTGGCGGGACAGATTGGCGCCGCCGGTGACGTGGTTCACTTCAGTGCGTCAGAGGGGCTGGATTGATGGTGGGGGCATGCCGTGGTCGGTTTGACGAACCACGAACCGCTGGCTCGACTGGTCCCAGGCGGCGGAGGCGACCTGCACACAAGCCAGGGCTACAGAGCCACTCTCTAGCTCCTGACCCGACCTGACCCGCGACGTTGTGCGTGATTGCGAGATTGTCTGACCAAGTTCCTGACCCAGGCGTGGTTAGGCGGGAAGCGGCGTCGCTTCGAAGGAGAAACGCACCCTTGTTGCCCAGCGTGCGGAGTGCGTCTCCTGCTCCGGTGGCGCGAAGATACGGGCGTAGGCGTCGAACTTCCCCTACCACCGGGGAAGAAGGTCGGGGACATCGTCCCCCCTCGCGGACTCAACCGGGCGGACGCGATGTCGCCGTCGAGTTGGGACAGAACGCCTCACGCGGGGAGCCAGTGTGTACCTCTTCTGGCAAGAGGACGTGCACCACGGCGTCGAGCACGCCGACGCGCGACGTCCGAAGGTTGGCCTCCGTCGCGAAGCTGCCGGCGCGCGCGGAGAGCGTCTCGCAGGACTGCATTCTCATGCTCAGCCGAACAGGGGTGTCCTTCCCTGCGCCCACCGTGAACCGCTTGTGCCCCTGGGCGTCAGTGATACCGAGGTAGTGGAACAACTGAGGTTGGTTCTCCAGCGGCGCGAGGCCAGTCACGCTGAGCGGGAGCTGCCCGTCGTTCCTGAGCGTGAACGAGTAGACCAGCGTGGCTGTGTCGCGATACCGCACCTGCCGGATGGTCCGGCCGCCGATCTGGAAGACCGCGGTCTTTTCAGTTCCGGACACGGAGGTGGGCCCAAGCGCGCTGAGTCGCGGCGGCGCCTTGGCAACTGCCACACCCGTTCCGGCCGCGAGCATCATGAACGCGGCCAAAACGGCGAGCAGGTGTCGACGCACGAAGAATCACCTGCCCCAAGAGGTCAACAGGCGCCTGGACAGCACCAGGGCGCCGAGGCCAACGGTGGCCAGGGCCAGGCCACCGCCCGAGGGTCCGGGCCCGTTCGAACCGGTCGCGGACCGCGGCAGCGGCAGCGGTGACGGTTTCGAGGCGTCGGTCGGTTTCGACGGGCTGTCGAACCAGGTGCACTTGGGCGGATGGCGCCACGTGGGGTTGTTGCGGTCATACTGGCTGCAGGACAGAAACCCGGGGGTGTGCGTCAGATTTGTAGGTAGCGAGGTCAGGCCGCGCTGGTCTGGTTGTCGAGCCGGTTCCAGACTTC
>Ga0208850_1000260_pt1 | contig 18095 bp, 20 predicted proteins | sample NGESurshal092012_5_FD_184475 | JGI IMG/M metagenome (GOLD analysis project Ga0208850, IMG submission 184475) | Arctic peat soil microbial communities from Barrow, Alaska - NGEE Surface sample 210-2 shallow-092012 (SPAdes) | ecosystem: Environmental > Terrestrial > Soil > Wetlands > Peat ... | reverse complement strand
ACGGCGCGGCTGCTTTAACCTCGCCCCGCTTGCGGGGAGAGGTCGGAGACGGAGCGCAGCGAAGTCTCCGGGTGAGGGGGCGCCGGTATCGAGAATAATACAGAGCTGAGGGCAGGAGAGAGCCCCTCACCCGCTCGCAAGATGCTCGCGACCTCTCCCCGCAAGCGGGGAGAGGTGAAGAAAAACGACGCGGTTGTTTGAAACGCGGTTGTTTGAAAAATGAATCGGTAGCCCGGATCAGCGAACGCTAAATGTTGCGTACGCCCGCCTGATTTCCGGATCGGCTACTGGGAAACCGTCTGCACCACGCTGCCGACCGGGCGCGTGCTGGCGACCGGCAGCTTCATGTCCTTGACCAGCGCCTCGTCATATTCGGGCAAGGTCCGCAAGGGGACCCTGGCTTTCATCTGCACGACCTTGTAGCCGCCGGCCTTCAGCCGGCGCAGCAATGTCGGCAGGGCTTCGGCGGTGTGCTTCTGGAAATCGTGCATCAGGATGATGCCTTTGCCCGACTTGTCGATCTTGGTCATGACGGTGTTGACGATTTGCGTGGCGTCCTTCGCCCTGAAGTCGAAGGAGTCGACGTCGCAGGAAAACATCGCGACGTTGCGCGAGCCGAGATAGGCCATCGCCGCGGGACCGTGCTGCAGTTCCGGAAAGCGAAAAAACGGTGACGGGGCCGCGCCCAGCGCCAGCTTGACCGCGCTGAAACCTTTTTCGATCTCGTCCCTGGCCAATTGCTCCGTCATCTTCTTGCTGTTCAGGTTGGCATGCGACCAGGTGTGGGCGCCTACGGTATGCCCGGCCGCGGCCACTTGCCTGAGGATTTCAGGATGGTAGCCGGCGTGCTTGCCGATCGGAAAAAATATCGCCTTGGTGCATTCCTCCGCCAGCGCCTTGAGCACCGCGGGCGTGTTGACCGGCCACGGACCGTCGTCGAATGTCAGCACCACTTCCTTGTCGGTGAGAAAGTCGAGCTGCTTGAAATGCTCGAAACCGAAACCCGGTCCGCCCGTGGTGTCGATTTCCACCACGCGGCTGACGCCGAGCGCATCCGGATTCGCGCACGCGGTTTGCGGCTGCGGCGGAGCGGGCAACCTGGCCGGAATGGCCGCGGTGACCTCGACATCCTCGCGCGCGGGGACCGGTTTGGCGGAGGCGGCCGCTGGAAGCCGCTCGGCTTGCCGGGCGCTGACGGTGCCGGGAGCCGCTACATCGGCGCGCGGCGACGCTGTCCAAAACCATATCGCGGCGATGACAACCGCGGAAACAACACTCGCCAACATCAGGCCTGCCGCATTTCGCATCGTTTGTCCTTCCAAGAAACCAGACGTTGTTGGGACCAGCCGGCCAATTTCGGGCGAGAATTGCGGCGCCGACCAGGAATGCTCAGCCAAAGTTCCATAGTCGCGCCGACTCTCGCGCCAGGCCATTAATGCGGACAGGTCTTAACGCCGTTTCAACACAGCCTTGTTCCGCCAATAAATTTTTGGCCTGGAACCGTTGCCGCGGATTTCGGCCATTTCCCCTGCTGCCTGGGCGACGCGCGGGCTGGAGCCGAAGCTGAATTTATCCCGACGTGTGTGAGGCAGTTCACATCGGAATATCGCAATCGAGCTAATAGACGGTGCGAACCTGCTTATGGGAGGCATTCATGTCACCACTCGACAATCAGAGCCAAGACAACCGCGGCATCCATTGGCCGGGAATTGTTGGAACCTTGCTGGTCCAGGTTGTTGTTTTGCTCGCGCTGTCAGCCGCCGTCATCGGCTATCTGAATTGGTCATCGGAAGCCGCCTGGCAGGAATTTATGGCCGCCAGCAAAGCATCGGTGCCCGACCAGAAAGATCACCCGCAACTCTCAACTCCGGTCCAGACCGTCAAAGGCCCCGCGTCCTGCAATCGGAAAGGGTGAGAGAAACGGGCTGTCGGCCGCGCGCGCCGGCGGTCCGCCAGCGGGCTACAGGCTTGGCCTTGCGCATTCCGAATCGTCCCGACGTCGCGCAAAATGCGTTGCGGCGCCGGTTTGAGCGCATTAGAACGCGTTGAGATCATGACCGGCAGGCGTAACATCATGGCCAGAATTCTTTTCATCGTTCCGTTTCTACTGATGGCTTCAGCGGCGTCGGCGCAGCAGGGACAGGACGCCTGCGCGCGGGATGTCTCGCGTTTTTGCCGTGCTCACATGAACGACGGCGACCAGATCGTCCTGGCATGCCTGAAGCAAAACCGTGGCCGGCTCAGCCGGGCGTGCGCGAAAGTCCTGACCGATAACGGTCAGTAGGGCGCAGCGCGTTCTACCGCCGCTATCGTCATTCCGGGTTCGAAATTACGTGCTGCCGCCCGCGGCTGTCGCGACCGGCAACACCTCGTTCGCGGCCCGGTCGGGTGTGTCTTCCTTCCAGCGCACCGATCCGAACGGCCGCTCCAGCATGCGGCGCACGCGCACTGGATCGGGCCCGAGATGAAAACCCATCGCGCGCTGATGCAGCGCGCGCTCCGATTGCGTCGAGCGGTTGCGCTGGCGCAGATAATCGAGCCAGGTCGGGCAATGATAGCGCTCGGTCCAAAGCTCGGGATCGGCGATGTCGCGCGCGATCGACCAGCCATAGGCGCCGTTGCGCTGGCGGCTGAGCTGCACTTCCTGCATCACGCCGTGAAAGGCGCGGGCGCTTTCCTGATCGACGCGGTATTCGATCTCCACCACCAGCGGCCCGCTGCGCCCCGTCAGCAACAGCCGCACCTCGGGATCGGCGAGGACTTCCGCGTCTTCATTGCGTGCGCCGACCGGCGGCATTCGCAGCCAAAATCCCAGCAGCGGCGAGGCGAACATCAGGGCGGCAGAAACCAGCAGCGCGGTTTCGACGCCGGCCGCGTCGGTCAGACGTCCCCAGCCCCAGCTTCCCATCGCGATGCCGCCGGCAATGGACGCCTGGAATGCCGCCAGCGAGCGGCCCGCGACCCAGCGCGGCGCGGAGAGCTGCACGCCGATGTTGAACAATGCCACCGCCAGCATCCACACCGCGCCGGCAATCACCAGCGCCGCCGCGGTCAGCACCGGCTCCCGGCTCAGCGCGACCGCCGCGATGGCGCCCGCCATCGACAGCGCGCAGGCGCGCACCGCGGCCTCGCCGCTCATCCGTTTGCGCACTTCGCCGATGTTCAGCGCGCCGATCACCGCGCCCATGCCGAACGCGCCGAGCATGATGCCATAGGTTTGCGCGCCGCCGTGCAGCAGGTCGCGCGCGACCAGCGGCATCAATGCCGATACCGAACCGCCGATCAGGCCGGTCACCAGCGTTCGCGCCAGCACGATGCGGATCGAGGGCGAGTTGGCGATATAGCGCACGCCCGACACGATGGCGCGGTTGAGCCGTTCTCGCGGCAGGCGCGAAGGCTCGCTGGTGCGGCGCCAGAGAAACAGCACGACCAGAAGGGGGATATAGAGCACCGCATTGGCGGCGAAGGCCGCGACCGCGCCGGCCGTGGCGACGACGATGCCGCCGATGGCGGGGCCAAAACTTCGCGCGATGTTGTAGCTGATGCCGTTCAGCGCGACTGCGGACGGCAGGGTTTCCGCCGGCACCTGCTCGCTGACCGACGATTGCCAGGCGGGTCCGAACAGCGCCATGCCGCAGCCGACGACGAAGCAGAACGCCAGCAGGATTTGCGGGGTGACCAGGCCGAGCCACGCCAGCACCGACAGGGCGGTCGCGCCCGAAAGCGCGATCGAGAGCGAGACCAGCGCCACGATGCGCCGGTCATACATATCGGCGATGGCGCCGGCCGGCATCGAAATCAGCATGATCGGCAGCATCAGAGCGGTCTGGACCAGCGCGACCTTGTCGGCGGATGAGGTCATCTGCGTCATCGCCCAGGCGGCGCCGACCCCCTGGATCAATAGCCCCAGATTGGAGAGCAGGCTGGCCAGCCAGATGCGCCGGAACACCGGATGCCGCAGCGGGGCCATCACGCTATCGGCGGCAAACTTCGAGCGTTTGGGCTGTCCAGTCATAGCCGGTTCCGTTGGCGCCGGGCGTGGCCGGCCTTTGATTCCCTGCAATTCAAAGTGATGCCCGCGAAAGTCCTTGGCTGTCCAGTGCCCAGGCCGCTATGAGCGGTGCTGCGGCACTGTTAAGGTACTGAAAAATAAGGGGAGGTCATCAAATGAGCATATCACGGCGGACGATTTTGAAAGGCGCCGGCGCCTTGCCTTTGGCGGTCAGCAACTTCGGCCTAGCCGCCTTTGCGCAGACGGCTCCTGCCGCCCCGAGCGCTTCGCAGGTTCCGCCTGTTCTGTTCGTGCATGGCAACGGCGACCACGCGGCACTGTGGATCACCACATTGTGGCGGATGGAATCGAACGGGGTTCCGCGCGACCGCATGTTTGCGATCAATTTCACCGACCCGCTGGCGCGAGCCGACGATACCAAGCCAGAGCCGAACAAATCCTCGACCGAGGATCAGTACCGCGAGCTCGGCGACGCCATCAAGGAATTGAAGCGCCGCACCGGCGCATCGCGCGTGGCTCTGGTCGGCAATTCGCGCGGCGGCAATCCGATCCGCAGCTATATCAAGAACGGCGGTAGCGCCGATGTCAGCCACGCCGTGCTGTGCGGCGTTCCCAACCACGGCGTCTATGATTGGGACGCTGGTCTCGGCAACGAGTTCAACGGCCGCGGCCCCTTCCTGCACGGGCTGAACGAGGGCGAGAGCGAGGTAACGCCGGGCACGTCGTTCCTGACCTTGCGCAGCGACGGTATGGACAAATACGCGCAGCCTGATGGCCGCTTTGTCGGCAAGCCGGGCACGCCGACCGGAATCACCACAGAAGGCCCCGCCCTCAAGGGCGCGACCAATCTCGTGCTCGGCGCGGTCGACCATCGCGCGACGGCGTTTTCTCCACGCGCATTCCGCGAGATCTATAAATTCATCGCCGGGCGCGAACCGAACCTGATCGCAATCGCGCCGGAAGCGGCGGTCAAATTGAGCGGCCTCGTGACGGGCACGCCGGGCGGCGTTCAAACCAACCGCCCGGTGACGGGCGCATCGGTGGAAGTGTATCGCGTGTCTCCCGATACCGGCGAACGCATCGGCGGAGCAATTCACACCTCGCAGTCCGCCGCAGATGGACGCTGGGGTCCGGCCCAGGTCGATCCATCCTGGTATCTCGAGATCGTGCTGACATCAGCCGGGTCGACGACCACGCATTTCTATCGTTCGCCGTTTCCGCGCTCCTCTGACATCGTGCATCTTCGCGTTCGCGCCGCACGCCCGTTGGGACCAGCGGACGCGGGTGCAGGCGCGGTCGTCATGATGTCGCGGCCACGGGGATATTTCGGTCTGCCGCGCGATGTTGTGCTGTTCGACGGCAACGAGCCTGCGGATGTGAAAGCCGGCGTGCCGACCGACTCGATCAGCACATTGCGGCTTTCGGCCGCGGAGGCCGGGCGTCCCGTTAGTGCACTGTTCAATCAGGAGCGGATCGTCGCGCGGGCGTGGCCGGCATCGGAAAACAGGATTGCGATCGCCGAACTGACTTACTAGCTATTCCTCGATCCGTGCGCCTTCATGGCGCCCGATCCTGGAACCAATATGAGTGCGCGACGCCGATCTTGTCATAATCTCTTTTCGCGAGGCCGCATGTGAGCATAGCCGAAGCGACGCCGGCGCTGGCCAAGATGATCGCCGCGTTCCGCGTCGAGCTTCTCGACAAGGAGCCGGTGATGCCGATCGGCGTGGTGACGACACAGCCCGATCGCTCGCCGATGCTTCGCATCACGCGTCGGTGACGAAGGCGTTGCTTGGACGCCTGGTCAATCTGCCCTAAACTCCAGTGCGGTCGATTTGAAGTTCCTGCGGTATTTGCAGCAACTTCAGGAACTTCAAATCGATAAACCGCACTGGAATCGTCGATTAGCCAGTGCCCCTTTGCTTTTGAAGTTCGTATCAGAGGGTGCCGCGATGTATTACGAACTTCAGAAGCCGGGCACCAGACATGAACGATAGCCAGACCCAGTTTTCGGTGCTGAAACAGACCGCCGACCCGATGGTGGCCGATGAGATCCAGCGGCTGATCGAAAACGGCGAGGACCACGAGCTCAACCGGATCAATCTTCTGGATTTTTCGGCGCGGACCGGGCTTGACGAAGAGCGGGTGATTTCCGGCTTCCTGCATGCATCGCGGCTGGGGCTGTTCGATCTCACCTGGAACGTGCTGTGCCCCGGCTGCGGCGGCGTGCTCGACGCCCACTCTACGCTGAAATCGCTGCGCCACGACGACTATCATTGCGGCCTGTGCGCCTGCGGTTACGAGGCTTCGGTCGACGAGCAGGTCGAGGTAGCATTTACGGTCAGTCCCCGGGTCAGGCGCATCGCGGCGCATGATCCGAACTCGCTGCCGGTCTGGGAATATTTCAAGCAAGTTTTCTGGAGCTCGGGCATCGATTTCAACGAAGAGTCGTTTGCGTCGCTCTCCAATGACGTGGTGCTGGATACAATTGAACTGCCTCCCGGCGAGAAGGCGGTGCTGTCGCTGCAATTGCCGCCGGAATTCATCATCGTGTTCGAGCCGGTGACGCACGCCGCTCAGTTCATCGATGTCCAGGGTGAGCCGACCAGGGAACGCCAGCAACTATCGCTGATCTACAACAAGCTACAGGCGCCGGTCGGGACGATGACGTTGCGTCCGGGACCACTGCGGCTGTCGCTCGACAATCAAACCGATGTGCGGGTGCTGCCGTCGGTCTTTATTGCCGCCGACGCGCTCCATCATCTGATAGGCAAACGCAAGCCGTTCCTCACCGCCAAGCGGATGCTGACCAACCAGACCTTCCGCGACGTCTACAAGGCCGACAATCTCAACATCGATCAGCGTCTCAAGATTACCTCGCTGACGTTCCTGTTCACCGACCTCAAGGGCTCGACCGCGCTGTATGAGCGGGTCGGAGATCTCGTCGCTTTCGATCTGGTGCGCGCGCATTTCCATGCACTGCTGGATATCATCTCTTCGGAGAAAGGCGCGGTCGTGAAGACGATCGGCGATGCCGTGATGGCGACCTTCGTCAGGCCCGAACATGCGCTTGCCGCCGGGTTGCGGATGCGCGCCGCCATGGACGCGCTCAATGTCGAGCGTGGGACCGACGATCTGGTGGTCAAGATCGGTATTCATGAAGGTCCGTGTCTCGCCGTCATGCTCAACGAGCGGCAGGATTATTTCGGTCAGACCGTCAACATCGCAGCAAGGGTGCAGGGCCTGTCGACCTCGCAGGCGATCCACATCACGGGGCCGGTGATCGATGCGCCTGCGGTGGCCGCGATCCTGGACAAAGAGGCGATTATTCCGATCCAGAAGCACGCGGCGCTGCGGGGCATTGCCGACAAGATCGTCGTCTATGAAATACCCTGAGGGGATTCAGTCATTCCGGGATCGTGCGTTAGCACCAGACCCGGAATCTCGAGATTGCCGAACGGTAATGGTGCGGCCGAGATCGCATGGATTGCGCAGGTTGATTTTCCAGCCCATATATTGGCCATAGCCGCCGTTGCGGCCGCGAACTGACTTCACGCGATTCGGTAGGAAATGATGCTCGAAGGACTGCGCCAATTCATCGCCGAAGTTGTTTCTCCCACCGCGCACCAGGATCGGGTATTTGACGATACCGGATATCGTCTGGCGGCGACCGCGTTGCTGAATCACGTCATCTCGCTCGACGGCGAACCGTCCGAAGTTGAAAAGCGCAAGCTTCATAGCCTGCTCGAAAGCCGCTTCGGGCTTGATCCAGGTACGGCGGATCAATTGATTGCGTCTGCGACGCTGGTCGAGGGCGAGGCGGTCGATCTCTATCATTTCACCAGCGTCATTATGCGCTCGGTGAATGAGGAAGGCCGGCTCCGTATCATCGAAATGATGTGGGAGCTGGTTTACGCCGACGGCCAGGTCAGCGAGTTCGAGGATAACGTGGTCTGGCGCGCGGCCGATCTGCTGGGAGTGTCTTCGCGCGACCGGATCGATCTCAAGCATCGTGTTGCCGCCAGGCAAGGCGCACCGGTCACGGGCGGCTCAGATATCGCAGACGCGGCAATGTGACACGCTGCGGTCGGGGCGTTGCGAGCCGTCGATTGCGCGGTACCGGACATGACGAAATTTTAATGTGGCCGACAATCAGCCGCTGCCGGGCGCGTTTGGCCTCAAAATGTTGCTATTCAATTCCGCGGCACTGTGCGTTTGAAAACGCCGATATGCTTGCGGGTGGCTTGCATCCCGCCTAAGGCGTATGCTCTCCTCGAGAGCGTCAGCCGCATATCATGCAATTTATTTTAAGAGCATTGAATCGTGACTGAGCGTGTGACGCTGATTACCGGTGCCTCGGCAGGAATAGGCACCGAACTGGCGCGTGTTTTCGCAGCAAACGGCCATCGCATCGTTCTAGTGGCGCGACGCGCGGATCGCCTGACGACGTTGGCGGCCGAAATTGCCGCCGCTGGCGGTACTGCGCCGATTGTGATTCCGTGCGATCTCGAACAACCCGATGCCGGCGACAAAATTGCGGCTGTTTTGGCGGCCGAAGGGGTGGAGGTCGAGTTCGTCGTCAACAATGCTGGTTTCGGCTTGTTCGGCCACGCGATCGAACTGGACCGCGCCGCACAGCTCGCCATGATTGCCGTCAATATCCACGCGATGACCGATTTGTCGTTGCGGTTTTCCGACAGCCTGATCCGGCATCGCGGCGGCATCCTCAATGTCGCTTCGATTGCCAGCTTTCTGCCGGGGCCAGGAATGGCGGTATATTATGCGTCCAAGGCCTATGTGCTGTCGTTCAGCGAAGCGCTGCGCCGGGAGCTTGCTCCTCGCGGCGTGCGCGTGACCGCGCTATGTCCCGGTCCGGTGCCGTCGGAATTTCAGACGCGGGCGGGGTTTGAACCCGGATTTGATTCGGTGATCCTGAATGTCTCCCCAGCTAATGTCGCACAGGCAGGGTATCGCGGGCTGATGGCCAACAAGCGGGCCGTGCTGCCCGGCCTCGGCATCAAGATTGTGCCGTTTCTGCTCCGGCTGTTTCCGCGCGGGTTTGTCCTGGCGGCGGTCGGCCGTTTTCAGCTGCGGAAGCGCCGATAAAAGCATCGGGAGCCTATTTTTGGCCCGCGACTTGCTTATGAAATCATATGAAGCTGATATGAACTCATACGAAATTAAGGATCACTAAGGTAAGATTCCGGCTTGATAGCCGTAAACAAGAAAAATCGATGTCTTTTCAGTCGGTCAAAATCAGCGCCGGAACCGTGCTGCACCTCCCCGGCGGAGTAACCGCAGCTCCTGTCGCGCGTTCAGCCGCCGGGTCTTTGCTACCGGTGCTGATCGTCCTGCACCAGGAAACCTCGACGCCGGGCCGCGTCGGCAACGCGTTGCGGGCGCTCGGATACCGGCTGGATATAAGGCGTCCGCGTTTTGGCGATCCGCTTCCGCCGACGCTGGATGGCCATGCCGGCGCGGTCATTTTCGGCGGCCCGATGAGCGCGAACGACCCGGATGATTTCGTTCGCCGGGAGATCGAGTGGATTGCCGTGCCGCTCAGGGAGCAGCGGCCGTTCTTGGGAATTTGCCTGGGCGCGCAGATGCTCGCCATGCAGCTTGGCGCGCGGGTAGCACCCCATCCGGAAGGCCGCGCGCAGATCGGTTACTACCCGATCCGCCCCACGCCTGCGGGGCTCAAGATCTGCCCGCACTGGCCGGATCATGTCTACCACTGGCACCGCGAGGGATTTGAACTTCCTGATCGCGCCGAATTGCTGGCGGAGGGCAGCGACTTTCCGGTGGAGGCGTTTCGTATCGACCATTCTTTCGGCCTGCAGTTTCATCCCGACGTGACCTACGCGATGATGCATCGCTGGACCACGCGCGGCCATGCGCGCCTCAAATTGCCGGGCGCCCGCCCGCGTCATCATCACTTCGCCGATCGCGCGGTCCATGACGTGACCGAACGCGCCTGGCTGAAGCAATTTCTCGATGGCTGGCTGGCTCGAATGCCGATGTCGGTCATGTCGGAAGCCGCGGAATAGCGCTTGAAGGCGATGTCGCGGCATTTCTTGAAGGCCTTTTCAAATTTCCAAATGTGATAGTGTCGGCTCGACAAGCTTGCGGCCAGTAGCCAGCAGGCAAAGCGGGAGGCGACATGACCGGCGGCGAATTCGCGCAGCTATTGAATGACTTCACGCTGTCAGCGGAATCCGGAGACGGCGCGCGCTTCGCCGGCCATTTCACCGAGGACGCCATTTATTACGACTACATCTACGGCGCGCATAACGGCCGTGCCGACATCGCGCATATGATGCATGGAAAAGCGTCCGCCGCGGTTTACGGGGAAATAGAGTTCAACAAGCGGTTGACCGCCCGTCTTCGCCCTGCGGGCTACGCCGGGCACGCTTCGCCCGCGGCCCGGTGGCTGCGCCACGCGTAGCCGCAGGCGAAGCGTGGTGGAGCCAGGCGGGATCGAACCGCCGACCTCGTCATTGCGAACGACGCGCTCTCCCAGCTGAGCTATGGCCCCATCGCGGCCGCCTCAAAAGTGAATAAACGGCGGCCGACAATCGGCGCCATTTACAATCCGCGCCAAGGTCAAGTCAAGAACGGCGAAATCGCCGTTTTCCGCGTCATTTGCCCGGAACTTCCCTTGTTTGCAGGGGGGCGAACCGATATTTAGCAGGAAGTCGAATCCGCGACCGAACCCGCGAGTAAGCCCAGCCATGCGTGCCGTTCTCGACATCGTTCTCATCGTTCTCGATCTCTACGTCTGGCTGCTGATTGCCTCGGCGATCCTGTCCTGGCTGATTGCCTTCAATGTCGTGAACACGCGCAACCAGTTTGTGGCGGCGGTGGCGGAGTTCCTGTACCGGATCACCGAACCGGTACTGGCGCCGATCCGGTCATTCATGCCGAGCCTCGGCGGGCTGGATATCTCGCCGATCATCCTGATCCTGATCATCATGTTCATCCAGCGGGTGATCACCTACTACATCTATCCCAGCGTATTCTGATCGCGGTCATGGATGCCTGATGGATCCTTGGCGCTATTCCACCCAGGGCATCAGTGTCGCGCTGCGCGTAACGCCACGCGGTGGCCGCGACGACATCGACGGACTTGAGACGCTCGCCAATGGCCGCACGGTGGTCAAGGTACGCGTCCGCGTCATCGCCGAAGGCGGCGAGGCCAATCGCGCGGTGATCGAGTTGCTTGCGAAAGCGCTCGGCGTACCCAAGGCCAGGGTGCGGATTCTGTCCGGCGCGACATCGCGCCTCAAGCAAATCGCCGTCGATGGCGACCCCGCAATGCTCGGCGAGGCGTTACGAAAGCTGACCGCCGCAAAGAAGGATTGAAATGACGGCCCTGATCATCGATGGAAAAGTCATTGCCGCTGAACTTCGCGCCCGCGTTGCCGATGAGGTTGCGCGGGTGCAGCGCGAGCACAGGATCACGCCCGGGCTCGCGGTGGTGCTGGTCGGCAGCGACCCCGCCAGCCAGGTCTACGTCCGCAGCAAGCACAAGCAGACCCAGGCCGCCGGCATGGCATCGTTCGAGCACGTATTGCCTGAAGACGTCGCGCAGAATGATTTGCTGGCCCTGATCGGAGAGCTCAATCGCGATCCCGCCGTGCATGGCATTTTGGTGCAGCTGCCGCTGCCGAAATCGCTGCATACTGAGACGATCATCAACGCCATCGATCCCGCCAAGGACGTCGATGGACTGCATCCGAACAACGCCGGGCGTCTCGCCGGCGGATTTGCCGCGCTCGCGCCCTGCACGCCGCTCGGCTGCATCATCTTGACCAAGAGCGTGCATGCGTCGCTGGAAGGCATGAACGCCATCGTCATCGGCCGCTCCAATCTGGTCGGCCGTCCCTTGCTGCAATTGCTGCTCAACGAAAACGCCACGGTGACGATTGCGCATTCGCGCTCGCGCGACCTCGCGCAGTTATGCGCCCGCGCCGATCTGGTTTACGCCGCCGTCGGCAAACCGGAAATGGTGCGCGGCGACTGGATCAAGCCGGGCGCCACGGTGATCGATGTCGGGATAAATCGCTTGCCCGGCATTGACGGCAAGACCCGTCTGGTCGGCGATGTCGCCTTTGCCGAGGCTTTGAATGTAGCGGGCGCGATCACGCCGGTGCCCGGCGGCGTCGGTCAAATGACGGTAGCGTGTCTGCTGGTCAACACGCTGCGCGCCGCTTGCGCCATTCATGGCCTGCCTAGGCCGGGGGTGTGAGGCGCTGTCATTCCGGGGCGCAAGTGAGACGAGCGAACCCGGAATCTCGAGATTCCGGGTTCGATGCTTTGCATCGCCCCGGAATGACGTCTGCGTCGTTATCCCGCCGTATTCTCGATCAGCCGCCGATAGAACCTGATCATGTCGCCATAACCTTCGATGCTGAGACGCTCGTTGGTGCCGTGAAATCGCTTCAGATCTTCCGAGTTTGCGCGCACCGGCGAGAACCGGAAAATGTTGTCGGCAATCCCCGCATAATGACGCGAGTCGGTCGCGGCCACCATCAGGCCGGGCGCAACGATGACGTCGGGAAAAATTTCCCGGATGGTTTGGTTGAGCATGCGGTAGGATGGGCTTGCGGTGCCCGTCACCGGCGGCGGATCGGTGTTGCCGGGAAACGGTTCGACGGAAATCCGATCGTTGTTGACGGTCGAGCGAACATGGTCGGTCACGCTCGCCCGGAATCAGCCGGAAGTTGACGGTGGCTTCGGCGTTGCCGGGCAGCACATTATCCTTGTCGCCGGCATTGAAGATCGTCAGCGCGGTGGTGGTGCGGACAGTCGCTTCGGTGGGTCCGCTTTTCTCGAATTCGCGCAACAGCAACGGCTTGAACAGCCAGAGGTTTGAGAGCACGACGCGGTTGAAGCCGCTCGTTTCAGGCGCCAGCGTATCGAACATTTCAGAGACGGTGCCGCGAATCTGCATCGGCAGGCGATGGTCTTCCAGCCGCGCCAACGCCGCGCTCATCATGCCGATCGCGGTATCGCGCGGCGGCATCGACGAATGGCTGGGGGTCGCATGCGCGGTCAATACCAGCGTGGCATAGCCTTTTTCGGCGACGCCGATCAGTGCGGCGGGCTTATCGAGGCCCTTAATGAGGCCTTCCGCAATTAGCAGACCCTCATCGAGCACGAAGTCGAGCCGGACGCCGCGCGAGGCCAGCAGCGCGGCGATGGCTTTCGCGCCTCGGGTACCTGCGACTTCCTCGTCATGGCCGAACGCGAAATAGATGGTTCGCTTTGGGCGAAATCCCTGCTTCGCCATCGCTTCGGCGGCTTCGAGTATCGAATACAGGTTACCCTTGTCGTCCCACGATCCGCGGCCCCAGATAAAGCCGTCACTGATGACGCCATCGTACGGCGGCTGTTGCCAGTCCTTCTCGGTGCCCGGCGCGACCGGCACCACGTCCTGATGCGCCAATAGCGCGATCGGCGGCGCCTTGGGATCGGTGCCCTCCCAGGTGTAAAGCAGGCTATAGCCAGCGACAGTCTCGCGCCTTGCCGCGGCATGAAATGCCGAAAAACTTTTGCCGATATGCGCCTGCAAGCCGCGCAGCGCATCGGCGTCCTGTTCGGGATTGAGAAAATTCGAAATGGTCTGGAAGCGGATCGCCTCGCTGAGCCGCGCCGCCGCGCCCTGCTGGTCGACCGGTACGCGCGCTACCGCGGAGACCTGAATCTGCCGCGAGCCATGCGTGACGACGTTGAGCAGCAGCACGCCGGCGAGAATCACGATTCCCGCGATCACCAGCAGCAGGATGTTGCGGATTATTTTTATCAGCCGGCGCATGTCAGGGGCTTTCAGGTCATTCGCTTATCGCGTTCGCCCCTTGTGGGGGAGAGTCTACTTCGCCTTGGCGCGGGCGATGCCTTCCACAATCAGTTTGTGCGCATCCTCGGCCCCGCCCCATCGCAATACCTTGACCCATTTTCCGGGCTCGAGATCCTTGTAATGCTCGAAGAAGTGCTGGATCTGCTGCAGCGTGATTTCAGGCAGATCGCTATAGGTCCGCACCTTGTCGTAGCGCTGGGTCAGCTTCGGCGACGGCACCGCGATGATCTTCTCGTCGCCGCCGGCCTCGTCTTCCATCAGCAGCACCCCGACGGGCCGTACGCTCATCACAGCGCCCGGGACGATCGCGCGGGTGTTCGCGACCAGCACGTCGCAAGGGTCGCCATCGCCCGATAGCGTATGCGGAATGAACCCGTAATTCCCGGGATAACGCATGGCGGTATAGAGAAACCGGTCGACCACAAGCGTGCCGGCGTCCTTGTCCATCTCGTATTTGATCGGCTCGCCGCCAACAGGCACTTCGATGATGACGTTGACCTCACGCGGCGGATCGATCCCGATCGAGATGGCGTCAATGCGCATGGATTGCTCCGCATGGCTTTGAGGTTAAGCCCTGGATAGAGACTGATGGCGCGGGGCCAAGGCCGGTTTCGACGTGCCTTGAGGCCCGGCGAATCGAAGGTCTCAGTTGGTCCAGGCGAAGGCGACCTTGTCGAGCGACTTGGGCCCGAATTTCTCCGACGACCGCGCGACCATGCGGCCGCCGAGGGCGCGGTAGAACTCCGTCGCCGGATCATTGTCGGAGAGCGCCCAGATCACCATGCTTTTCAGGCCGCTCTGCAACAGGTCGCGCCTCGCGGCGGTGAACAGCCGGCGGCCGAAGCCGAGACCCTGAAACTCCGGCCGCAGGTAAAGCTCGTAGATCTCGCCTTCGAAGTGCAGGCTGCGCGCGCGGTTGCGACCGTAATTGGCATAGCCCGCGACCTTGTCGCCGAACACCAGCACGCTGACGCGGCTGCCCTTGCGGATCGCGCTTTCCCACCATTGCGGGCCGCGGCGGTTGATCAGCTTCTCCAGCTCGGCGCCGGGAATGATGCCCTGATAGGCCGAGCGCCAGGCTTCGTCATGGGTGGACGCCACCGCGGCTGCATCCGCAGCTTTGGCCGGCCGGACCTCGATCAGGGTTGTGCTCATGGTTCTGATCAAAGCAAGTCGGCGCGTCCGCTTCAAGGTCCATCGTTAATTATCGGTTAACCTGTGGATTTTTTGCATCAGTTTTTAGCCCGGTTGTACCGAAAGAGGACAGGAGCCGGCTTGAGCAGCGACTTGGTCGCTGTTTTCACGGCTGCGAATGATTCCCAACGGGGCGTTCACCCGCCCACGTTCACGGAAAAATGCTCTGGATTTGATTCGCCGTGGGTATTCTGCTCGCCAATCCGCCTCCGTCCTTCAGGCACATCTATGCAATCGTTCAAGGCGTTTTTCGCTCTGGTTGTGTTTGCAGTGCTCTGTACGCAGACCGCGACGGCGCAAACCCGGCTCGGCGCGCAGGGCGCTGAAGGCGAGCCAAATCGCATGCAGCAATGGCTGGTGCCGTCGCCGGATCCCGACATCGCAGCGCACGCAGTGCTGTTTCGTCCGCCCGGCGATGGGCCGTTTCGGCTTGCGGTGATCGCGCACGCCTCGTCGCAGAACGTTCTGCGTCGCGCGCAAATGCCGCAGCCCGAATATCGCGCGCTGGCGGCATGGCTGGTCGCGCGGGGCTTTGCAGTGCTGGTGTGCCGGAGCGCTTGGGCCATGGCGCGACCGGCGGAAAGTATTTCGAGGACCAGGGCGGGTGCGACGAAGCCGACTATTTTCGGGCCGGGCGGGCCACGGCCGTTTCGATCACGGCCGCGCTGAACTATCTGCGCGGCCAATCCTTCATCCGGCAGGACGGCGCGGTCGTTCTCGGGCACTCGGCCGGCGGCTGGGGCGCGCTGGCTTTGGCCGGCGAGAATCCGCAAGGCGTGGCGGCCATCATTGCATTCGCTCCCGGGCGCGGCGGCCATGCCAACGATTTCCCCAATCAGGTCTGCGCGCCGCATACGCTGATCTCGTCGGCGGCCGAATTCGGCAAAAGTGCACGCGTGCCGCTGGCATGGCTGGTGGCGGCCAACGACAGCTATTTTTCGCCGGATCTGTCGCGGCAGTTGGCCGATGCGTTCCGCGGCGGCGGCGGCAGAGTGGACTTTCATGTGCTGGCGGCATCCGGCAGCGAGGGCCACTGGCTGGCGGAGTCGGAGGCCGGCGTAAAAATCGCTGGACCGGAACTGGATCGCGCGCTGAAGCTGCTCGCACCAACCGCGGCCAAACAGCGATGACGCCGCGCGCGACCAACCGGTGGCCGGACGATGACGTGATTCTCTACGACGGCGTCTGCGTGTTCTGTTCGCGCTGGGTCCGCTTCGTCGCGGCGCGCGACGTGGATCGGCGGTTTCGCTTCACCGCGATCCATTCCGGCTACGGTGCGCGGCTGGCGCAGGCGTTCGGCATCGATCCCAACGATCCCGAGACCAATGCCGTCGTTCACGGCGGCAGGGTTTTCTTCAAATCCGACGCGGCGCTCACGGTGCTGGGCGCGCTGCCGGGCTGGGGCTGGGTGAGCGCCTTGCGCGCGATACCAAAACCGCTTCGCGACCCGGTCTACAACGTCGTCGCGCGCAACCGCTACCGGATTTTCGGCAAGTATGAAGAATGTTTCATTCCGGATGCATCTGTTCGGGCAAGGGTAATCGAATAGCTGCCGCTACTATTTGTTGCGGATGACCTCCCCCGCCGCCCTTTCCCCGCTGTCCCGCGCCCCGTGCGCGGTGGAGAAAAAGTTCGGCGAGGTGGCCTCGCCGGCAAAAAACAATCTGTTATCGACGGGCGCCGCCAGCACCGCCCGCGCGCCGGCGTGGCCGGGCAGCGCGTGCGAATAGGAGCCGCGCGCGAACGGGTCATCTGCCCAGCGCGATTCCGACAGCGGTTTTAATCTGCGGCGAAAATCCGAGCCGAGCAGCGCCACGATCTCATCGATGGCCTGCGCCGCCAGCGCGCCACGGCCGGCGTCTTCCAGCGCTTGCGCAAAGCGTCCGCCGAAAAAGCCTTCGATGCAGGGCTGGCCGAACGGGCGCAGATGAAAGCTGCCCATCGCGGTGCGCATGGTGGCGCCGCGCAGATTGCCGTCCTCTGGCAGCGCTTCCGGTTCATCGAGCGCCAGCATCACCTTGTCGGCAAGGCCGAGCGGCAGGCCACGCGCGGCGTCCACTTTCGCAGGCAATGCCGGGTGAAAACGAATCGATTCGTCGGCGATCAGATTGGTCGGCACGGTGACGATCACCTTGCCGGCCGCCAGCGCGCCCTGCGACGTCTCGATCCGCACGTGTTTTCCGGAATGATCGATCAACGTCACATTGCAATTGAGCGCCAGCGGGGAGGGCGCGCCATAGGCTGCCATCAGGGCGCCGTAGCCGCGCCGCACCCGCCAGTTGATCCCGGTGTCCTCGTAGGCGTCCATGTCGAGAATCGAGACGCGGTCGAGTTCGCAGCCGTTGACGTAAGTCGAGATCGCGTCGATCATCGGATTCCAGCGGTTGCCGGGCTCGAGCCAGGCGCTGGCCGCGCTGTCGCGTCCGCTCTTGGCACTTTTCTTGGCGGCCTCTTCGGCGCGGTCGTAGAAGTCGTCGATCGCTTCGATGAAGTCGGCGCGCTCCTTGAGCGGAAATCCGGCGTCGAAACTCTGCTCGCGCCACGGTGGCCGGGTCTTGTCGATTTCGAAATTGAGCTGCTGCGCGATTTTGACGAACGAATTCTCATCCGCCGAATGCAGCCAGCCGCAGCCGACGTCGAAGGGGATCTCCGGCGCGGCCATGATGGTGTGGCCGCGTCCGCCGACGCGGTCGCGCGCTTCCAGCACGATGATGGAGAGACCTGAATTTTCCAGCGTCCGGGCGGCGCCGAGGCCCGCGGCACCCGCGCCGATGATGGCGACGTCGACTTCGGAGAACAGTGGAGGCTCACAAAAACGTTGATAAAACGGGCATAAATCAACCCTGCTGCTACGTGTTGGCTACCACCAAAGGACACCACCGGCAAGGTGTTGTGCTGTCAGCTCGTCCTCAGGATAGCAGCGCTTCGGTACAGTTGGGTGGGAACCGCCCCGAGTCCGCTTAGTAATTGATTTTCTCAATCTATCTTATCGCCCGATCGGACCTTCTGTAGCGAGGTTTTGTAGTCCAT
>Ga0208850_1000255_pt1 | contig 18313 bp, 23 predicted proteins | sample NGESurshal092012_5_FD_184475 | JGI IMG/M metagenome (GOLD analysis project Ga0208850, IMG submission 184475) | Arctic peat soil microbial communities from Barrow, Alaska - NGEE Surface sample 210-2 shallow-092012 (SPAdes) | ecosystem: Environmental > Terrestrial > Soil > Wetlands > Peat ... | reverse complement strand
CCCGGACGTCGGCGGAAGCAACGTTGTCAGCATTTTGATAAGTGTACTCTTGCCCGCCCCGTTGGGGCCGATCAGGCCGAAGATTTCGCCCTGATTGACCGTCAGCGTCACTTGATCGACGGCCGTCAGATCGCCGAATTTTCGAGTTAGCGCGACCGCTTGTAGAGCAGCATCGGCAACAGGGGCGGTTGCCTTAACATCCGACATGAGCAAAAGTCCTCGTACCCCTTTTTCAGTATAGCCGAGCGGGCACCGTTGGGCGAACCTCGTTACGAGCCGATCCAGCGGATCTCCGGCTCTTTTCTGGGAACCGACGGTGGCGCGAACTTCGGATGCCCCACGATTATAGGTGCAATCGGCACATAATTTGCCGGAAGGTTGAGCGCCATTTTTCCCTCAGGAGTTCCGAGCCAAGTCTGCGCAAATCCGATCCAGCATGTCCCCAATCCAGCGGCGCTGGCTGTCAGCATCAGGTTTTCAGCCGCAAGAGAACAGTTCTCAACGGCCCACGGGCTCTCCGTTGTGGTTGAGATCACGATGAGAGCGGGCGCATGGTAGAAAACATCAAACTCGGGATCGCTCAGAATTTCTTGGAAATGATGTGACAGTGCCGCCGGCGAGGTCCTGAGCATATGCGCCTTCGCTTCGCGCGATATGTGGACGAGCACAGCTCTGTCTCGCACCACACAGAACGACCACGGCTGTTGATTGACTGCGCTGGGCGCCTGAATGGCCGCGTCAACGAGTTGGCGCAAGGTCTTTTCATCAACCGGCTCATCGGTGAAGTTGCGCACCGCGCGTCGTGTGTAAATCGCTTCCTTGAGGTCCATATCTCATCCGATCGTCGTCAATTTTGGTAACTATAGGCACACGGTGATTCATCCCGTTTGATCCCGATCAAGCGTGAATATCGGCTTTCATTGACTCGAGGGCAGCTGCTTGAGAAAGCAACTAGATTTCCGTTCTTTAGCCCTCGTCAGCGTGTGAGCGGCCAAGCAGCAGCCGCACCGCCGAAAAGCGTGAGGAAGTCGCGCCACCTCATGTGCCCCCGAGCACGTCTCGTCTAATGTCTAAGGCCTAGCACTTTGCGACCCGGGCAGCGAGTGAGGAATATCAAACAGCCCCTCAGAAACTGATCAGGCTTGATGTCGCAATTTTACAGGGAATTTTGGAATTCCGGGGCTCTAAGTGGTGATTCCTCTGCGAGAAACTACCGTGCCGCAGCGGCTTTTCGCACATTTCCCTGCTCAAATTAACAGGGAAAAATTTTGCAAGAACAGGGAATTTTCTAACGGGAACAGGGAAATTCGCCAGCAAAGATCACCGGATGAAGTTTTCGGTACACACAAGGTATCGACCAGGTCACGCGAGGGATGCGCGTCGGGGCTCCGCCTCGTTTCCGGGACGGCAGTCGGCATAGTGCCTTCAACATCTGGGGAAACGCTCGCCATCGTCTCCCGCATATTCGGGGGGAATCCTGAAGCGAAACGCGAATTTGATCGACCGGAAAAGCTGCGCCGTATTGAGGCGCTTGCGGCAGAGATCAGCCGCCGCGGATCAATTCGTGGCGACGGTGCCAAGTATCACGGATCTGATCCTCGACCTTTTTCAGCGTTATCGCTTGGGTGCCGGGATGGGTCTCTCGGAACCAATTCAAGATCTGCTGGGTCAGTTCACCAAGCGTCTCCGGCGCCTCTCCTGCCATGATCCGGCGATAGGCCTCACGCTCGATAAGTCGCTGCCACAACTTACGGTCAGCCGTCATGCTTACGCCTGTTGGCTGTGTCGACCCCCACGAGTGCCGGACCACCGCCGCTTCTGCTGATATCAAACGCGGCTCTTGGGCCCCGGGAGCCGCGACCAGTCGAGGCCGAGCTCCTCACAAGCCTGCGGGACGACGCGAGGATCAAGAGTTTCACGTGAGCCTCCAAGGGGAATTTCCGTCTTTCGATCGTCTAGATGGACCGTCACGAACACATGACCTTCATGGCGCTGATGATGCTCATGTCGATCGAACCGACACCCTTGCTCGGTCAGCCATTTCCGGAATGTTGCGCTTTCCATCGCGCGCTCCTGTTGAGGACACGAGGCAGTCCGCCGGGGCCCCTATCGCACCGGGCTCGCCCATGGGGGCGACCACCTACAGTTTTTTGAATGTTGCTAAATTCTACGAGCGTTTCCATTGATCTGGGTCAAGTCCGGCTTGTCTAACGCGGAATTCCAAAGCTGATGCATCGAATGCAATTGTCGGTCCCTTGTGAAAAAGGCTCGCCGGGGGGACGGCTACATTCGACGCTCCGGCTTCGTGAGCATTGCGGCGATATCGTCCTTGAGCTTCAGTCGCACTGAGGTTCTCGAGCAAATTCGTCGCGGGTCGGTTCTTCATCAGCTCGATGCGATGAATATGGCGACTGACCTCATCATACTGGGTCGCGAGCCGACTGAACTCGTAGCTGGTTCTAGTTGATGTCGAGGAGGTCCGCCCCCTCACCCGATTGCCCGAACTCAAGGGCCTTATCCCTGCGACCGCCATCCGCGAATTGCGGGCAAACTGCAAGATCATGACGTTCCTTCGCAATCATGCGGATGGGATAGCTGCGATGGATCCCTGCAAACCTCCAAGAATTGGGCGGGCAATGATGCGTCCAGCTTTGGCGACAGCGCGTGTGACTGGCGCATCCTTAGCACCCAGATCTCTGCCTCCAGTGTTGCCCGCGCACACAGAAAATGTTGGATAATTGGTGGAGGAAGACCGCAACAGGTTGAGGTGGATCAAATCACGCATGCATTTTTGCTTCTTAGTGGTGGCGCGGTCGCAACGGCGGCCGCCTTTTTCTGAAGGGCGGAGAGCGCTCATGCTGAAAAATCTTCTCGTTCACGTTCCATCGGAACGGCTGATACGCCCTGTGGTCGACGCCGCAACCTCGCTGGCAGTGTCGTGCGCCGCGCATCTCGATGCGGTTTCGATCGGATACGAAACCACAAATATAGGTCTCGCCGTCGAGGGTGGCGCGGCGGTGGCCGCGGTCTTTGAGATCGAACAAGAACGCGCGTTAGCGCGAGCCAATGCCGCACTAGCAGTATTTGAAACCGAAGCGCGCAACGCAGGTATCACCTATAAGCTGCAGGCGCTCACAAGCGCGCCGGTCGAAGCCGCAGCATCGGTGAGCGCTTCGGCACGCCTCCATGATTTGACGGTCGTGCTGCAGCCCGAGCCCGAACGCGATACATTCGACAACACCATACCGCAGGAAATTCTTTTTCAGTCTGGTGGCCCGGTGCTCTTTATCCCTTATACCCATAAAGGTCCTTTTGTGTCAAAGTGCATTGGGATCGCGTGGGACGGAAACCGCTTGGCGGCGCGCGCCCTTCGTGACGCCGCGCCGTTCCTAACGCGCGCGCAGGCCATCACCATCATCAGCATCAATGAAGCGGAGGTGCCGCCTGAAGCGTCCGCGACGGCCGTATCGGCCCATCTGGCGCGGCATGGCCTTACCGCGCGAATTGAGCGCATGAGTGCCAACCGCGCCGATATCCAGCCGGCCATTTTATCGATCGCGGCCGACAATGGTCTCGATCTGATCGTGATGGGCGGCTACGGTCATTTGCGCCTGCAAGAGCGCATTCTGGGTGGTGTCACGCGGGGCATGCTTCAATCCATGACCGTGCCGACACTGATGTCCCATGACAGCCGAACCCTCGGTGAAAGCGGAGGCTGGAAGAGTAACTTGCTCGCGCCGCTATTGTGCGCCGGCTTACGCGGTCGAGCTTCATCTTGCCGATCAGTTGCTTCTGCCGCGCGCGCGATCGCCACTGGCGCTTCGGCTTTCACGACGTTGCGGCCGAGTGGCCACCTGATAACCAATGCCTGGACCATCGGCCAATTCGGCATTGCCACGATTTCGATCGCCGACGGACCGCCGTGCCGCATGCGCATCGAGCCACGCAGTTGGCGTTGAAGCCGTTGTGGAGACCGGCACTAGTCGGGCCGCAACAGGCGATGGCGAGCGATATCCTCGCGAGTCCACATGGCGAGCCCGGCCCGATCATCGACGGTGTCGATCACCATCACCGCATCCGGGTCCGTGAACGATATCCGGCCCGGCAGCCCGGCCTTGGCCGTCGCCTCGATGATGACATCGTTCAAGAACCGTTCGACATCCGGCGTGTGCAGTTCAAGTTTGGGCCCGCGCCGATGCAGGCGCGCGTGAAACGACTTTCCCGCGAGGCTCGGCAGCCATTCGAGCACGATGGATTTAGCATTGTCCTTGAAGCTCTCCGCAGATGAGAAATCGAACGTCCGCATCGCCGGCGCCACCCGCGCGATCGCATCATAGAGCGCCGGGCGTTCCTCGGTCAGATGCTCGAGGGCTTCGAGAACCGCTATCGGATCGTCAACTTTCATCACCAGCACGTTGTGGTACGGACCGCGCTCAGCCCGCCCAATGTCCTGCAGGGCGCGGAGCGCCCGCCTGAACCCCTCCTGGTAGATCGTGACAATAATGTTCCAGTCTTTCACGCGCCGTCTCCCTGAGATCGCTGGCCGGCAAAGACGATCATGACCTCGTTCAGCAGGCAGGCCTCCTCGCCGCTATACCGTGGAGAAAAGTGAAACGGCTCGATCCGGCGCACGGCAGCTTCGCGTACGATCGATCCGGAGGCTGCGGTCGTCAAATGCGCTCGCTCGGCCGCCAACGCCACATCCGCTTCCGCGAACGCAGCCATGATCCGACGGGCAAACCCAATTCCGCCAAGCGATTCTTCCAGATGTTGACATGCGCAATTTCCTCGATGGCGAACCCGAGACAGGGGGCGCTATGCTCTTGGCCGTCGAGACCCGAAAGCTCGGCTCGCTGTAGAGCGTGCCCTCGACGATCCGTCACCGCCGACGGCCTCGGCGGCAAACCCTATCTTCAGACGGAACCGCGTGGTGCGGGTCGCAAGTCCGATGTCGGATCTCGGTCACGACGAAGACGAGGTCTGACGTGAAACGATCAACAAGGTTCCATCGATAGGCTTCGACGACAGCTTGGCGAACGAGCCGGAGATTTACCTTGAGGGCGGCGATCACGCCAGCCTGGTCCACATCAGCGGGAGAATATTTCAGGAGCTTCTGGCTGATGCCCGGCATGCGCGGTTCACTGGATCTCCTTAGACGTCGCTCACGGGACACGATGAGGGCTGCTGATCGCCCTGCCGGTGCGCAGGCCGCCCTGCTGTTGGCCTTTCGCGTCCGCTCGCGGATCTCTTTAGGTCGGCAGCTTCCTGACCAAACCGAGCGCGGTAAGAAAATCGCCGCGGACGCCAGTTCGCGGAAAAGCGCATGTTCGCAGACGGGAACAGGATGGCGTGGTGAACGCCGTCTAGGCCGCCGGTGGCTGCGCTTCCCTTTCCTTCGGCTTCGGCAGAAACCGCTTGAGCGTCTCGATCACTTCCTCATCTGAAATCTGTCGAAAGTCTCGATAATAAAAGCCAATAGCTCCAAAGAACTCGTGATCCTCAAGGCATATAACCTCATCGGCCTCCTCACCCATGGCGACACTGCTTTCCGACGGTGCCACCGGCACAGCAAGAACGAGCTTCTTCGGGTTTCGCATGCGAGTGGCACGCAACGCCGCCCGCATGGTCGCCCCCGTGGCAATGCCGTCATCGATCACAATGGCCGTACGGCCAGTGACGTTCACGCGTTCGCGGCCACCTAAATATCGCTGTCGCCGCCGCTCGATTTCTGCGAGTTCGCCATCGCAAACGGCCTTGAATTGCGTCTCGTCAATGCCCGCACTTTGGATAACGTCCTCGTTTCGCACAATGATCGGAGCGCCGCCGTCTACCACCGCGCCCATCGCCAATTCGGGTTGGAAGGGCACGCCGATCTTGCGCACGAGGATCAGGTCGAGTGGCGCGTTGAGCGCGGCGGCGACCTTGGCCGCCACGGGCACGCCGCCGCGGGGCAAGGCAAGGATCACCGGATGCTGATCTTTGTAGTTGGAAAGCGCCCGCGCCAATTTCTGCCCGGCCTCCGATCGGTTCTTGAACGGCATTACGATCCCCTCCGCTTGTTTTCGGTCCCGGCAGCAGGTGTCGATTTTGCGGAATCGGGCGCGAGGTGCCGCTCGAACCACCGAGCGGCATGGTCGATGACGACCTCCAGCGCTCCCGATTCGGGGAAGAGATGGCTCGCACCCGGAATGATCTCCAGAGCCTTCGACCCTCGCAGCCGCGCCAGTGCCTGCTCGTTGAGTTCGATGACGCCGAAGTCGGCGCCTCCGACAATAAGGAGGGTCGGCGCCCGAACTCTGTCGAGGGCATCACCGGCAAGATCCGGGCGGCCGCCGCGCGATACCACAGCGCCCACGCGACGAGGGAGTTTCGTCGCGGCGACGAGTGCAGCCGCAGCCCCGGTGCTGGCGCCGAACAATCCAAGTGGAAGTTTTGCGAGGGATGGTTGCCCGTCCAGCCAGTTGACAGCGTCTACGAGCCGGGCCGCCAGCAGTGGAATGTCGAAGACGTTGGCCCGATCAGCCTCTTCGTCCGGGGTGAGAAGATCAAATAACAGCGTCGCGATGCCCCGGCCGTTCAACGCGCCGGCGACCGCCCTGTTCCGCGGACTTAGCCGACTTGAGCCGCTTCCATGGACGAAAACGACAAGTGCATAGGCATCTCGCGGGACATGTAACGTTCCCGCAAGCCCGATCGGCGGAATACGGATATCGCGGGTTTCGTGTTTTGCCTGTGCCATCGATGCGAAGGGGTCTGCGACGGAAGCGCTCAGAAGCAAGCCGGCTCCGCTGCCGGCCTGAAATATTGTGCCCGTCGAGGTGCTTCGTTCTTGACACAGATCAATGAGTGTCGGGCTGCGCGCGCGATGATATATGCGTGCAGCGGAGTACCACCTTGAATTGGACTTGAGGAGGACGAAATGAAAGTCAAGGACATCATGCACAAAGGTACAACCTGCGTCGAGCCCAGCACGCCAGTGAGGGAAATCGCGAAGCGCATGCGTGAAAGCGATGTCGGCGCGATCCCCGTCAAGGCAGACAGTCAGTTGGTGGGAATAGTCACCGATCGTGACATTACCTGCCGCGCGCTCGCAGACAGCGGCAACCTGGCTAAAATGACCGCCAAGGACGTCATGACGAAGGATGTCGTATGCTGTTCACCGGATGACGACATCCAGGTTGCAATCGAGACCATGGAAGCGAAACAAATCCGCCGTCTGCCCGTAACCGATAGCCACAAGACCATGATCGGCATGCTGAGCCTCGGCGACATTTCGCACAAGGTCAGCAAAGAGCTTTCGGGTGAAATGTTGCAGGCGGTCTCAGGGCATCATGTCTAGTCGGCAGACCGCGTCGCGCGCATTTGCTCGATCGTCCGGGCTTGGCTATCGGCCATAAGGCGAGAATAGGACCGAAACATGCTCAAAGACTTGCACGTGGACCAGGCCCGTTTCATTGCGCTTCTTGCGAATACCGCGAGAATGCAGCGCGACGCGTTGCTCGGCAATGTAGCGGAAGATGATCTTGACGGGCCGACGCCCGGGCGAGGTGAACACAACCCCACCGCTGAACTTGGGGTAGAACCGCTTCCGGCTGATGTTTCCCAGCCGGCAGCGGCTTTGCGCGAAGCCATCAGCTCGCTGTCCGAACCGGCGCGTCGTGAGCTTTATGCGCTGATGCGGATCGGTCAGGGTCACCTCGCGGCCAAGAAGTGGGATCGCGGCCTGTCTGAAGCCGAGATGCTCGGCGACAACGCGATCACCGCTGCGATCATCGACGATCCCGATCTGCACGATCATGTTATGAAGGGGCTTTACGAGGCCAAGCTCGCCGCGTGATGGCGCCATGATTCCACGGCCGTCGACCTGCAAATTGAAGGAGGCTTGACAACGGGCGCGTTAGGAATGTTGACCGCCTGCCATCACCCGGTCGGACTTGCGTGCCAGATGCTGACGGATAGTCCTGATCGACGAAAGAGAGCACATCTATGGCAGCCCAGAGCGTTCCGATCGATGCGGCACTGGACGCCTACGGCCGGACTCAGTTCAGTATCGCGGACATCCTGCGGCGCGCACAGGGGCATGCATTCGGAGCGTTTGGGCTGGACCCGAACGAATGTCCCTATCAGGTCGTTGCCTCGGGTCCATTTTGGCGCCTTCGCGACTACACCAAACACGATACAGCGCAATCCCTGCTCATTGTCGCGGCTCCGATCAAGCGCCCGTACATCTGGGACCTTGCTCCCACAGCGAGCGCGATCCGCTACTGTCTGGGACAGGATTTGCATGTGCGTCTCCTGGAATGGCTGCCGGCTTCTCGAACGACCGGCAACAATGGCCTCACAGAATACGCAGAGGCCATCAGCAATTGCGTCGCGAAAATCTCAAGCGAAAGCGCGGGCGTAAAGCCGTTTCTGATCGGTCATTCCCTTGGTGGCACCTTGGCAGCCATATTCGGCGCCCTAGCGCCTAACTCCATCCGCGGTCTTGTGCTGCTTGGTGCGCCGCTATGCTTCCCGCCGGCAACGAGCCGTTTCCGGGATGCGCTGGTGTCCCTGGTGCCGTCGGGTCTGGCCGAAGCTGAGCCGTGTCCGGGCTCGCTTCTGTCTCATTTCAGCGCCCTCGCATCTCCCGACACGTTCATATGGTCAAGGCTAACGGACGCAGCATTCAGCGTCACCGACAGTCACGCAATGGAAATTCATGCACGGGTCGAGCGCTGGGCTCTCGACGAGGTTCCCCTTCCGGGCAAATTGGTCCATCAGCTCATCGAGTGGCTCTATCGCGAGAATCTTTTTTGCCAAGGCGCTCTGAAGATTGGAGGCACCTTGGTCGGTCCACAAAGCGTGTCGGTGCCCACGCTTGCAGTTATCAATACGGCGGACGATGTCGCTCTTCTCGATGCGGTCAAGCCATTTATAGACGCAATGCCCACAAGCGACGCCCGCATCATCGAATATCCGGGCGAGATCGGCGTCTGCTTGCAGCACCTCGGAATCCTGATCGGACGTGAGGCGCACGCCCAAGTGTGGCCGGACATTACCTCCTGGATCGCTTCGCACCGCTGAAGAGAAGCAACAATCAGCGCCTCGCCTGCTTCCGCTGCCGACGCGCCAGCAGCCATCTTCGATGCAGCGTGACCGATCAGCCGCCTCGGATCAGTCCATGACGACGATGCCAAGTCTCTCGAATTTGACTTTCCACCAAGATAACCAGCGCCTTCTCGAAGGCGCCGGTTGTCGATCAGCCGTTGGCGCAGATTGCGGCTGTCCCGGTTGATCTGAATCAAGCTGGCAATTGGCCGTGGTGTGACAATTACGCTTGCAGCCTAACGACTTGGGGCAAGCAAAAAATTGCCCGTGTTATTGGTCGGCCGTCTGCAGCGTCAGCGTGACGTTTGATCCAGCGCAGGGCAGACCCGCGGTCACGCATGATCAATTGCGCCAAAGGACGAGGTGCTCCATGCGCATTCCCCACGAGCTCGGAGACGAGTTCCCCGATCAAGCGTCGCTGATCGGGCGACTGACCAAAACCAATTACGAGTTCGGACGGCTCGCAGCCGCTTACGACGAGGTCAACCGTCAAATCTGGCGCATCGAATCCGAAGACGCGCCGACCGCCGACGAGGTGATTGAAGAGCTGAAGAAGCGGCGTCTCTTACTCAAGGATGACATTGAAACACTGCTCACCAAGGAGCAGCGACGAATGTAGGATCGCTCAAGGATTTACGAGCGATGGCATCAAGGGTTCTCACATTAAGACGCAGCGCGTTCGTAGACTGAGAGGCATTCGCGCTCCCGATCGCGCACCACGCGCTGTCCGGCGAGAACTCCGCGCGTTTCGGTTACGATCGTGCGTTGTGCCTCGCCGCCGCTGTCGGAATGAAAATAGACAACGACCCAGTCCCGCACCTTGTCGAGTTCATGCGCGCGAGCGGTGTTCGAGAACAACGCGGTGAAGTGCCATTTGCCGCGGTCGGTATGCAGAATTGGAAGCCAAGCCTCGCCTTTCGGATTGAAGCGCTTGGGAGCGATTGTCCTGAGTTCGTTCGCCTTCACTTTTGCTCGGTATTCGCGATCGACATCAAGCAAGACATCGACCGGCGGCTCATCCGCAGGGCCCAGACGTATCGGGCGGATGCGGGTTAACATTTGGCTGAGCGCGGCACGCAAGATTGCGAGCCGCCGCGGGCCGATTCCGGCAACCGACTTGCGGTCTTTTTCGTGCAATGCAGCCTCGAGCTGCTCCAGCGTTTCCACATGGAGCGTCTCGTGCAGGCGCTTGGCCAGCGTCGGACCCACTCCCGGGATGGCAAAGAAGATGTCGGGCGGTTCGCCCGAACCGCGCAGCCGCTCCAGATATGTCCAGCGCCCAGTCCGCACGAGCTCCGCAAGACCCCCGGCAATTCTGGGGCCGACCCCAGGGATCGCTTGCAATGACTTGATGCCACCCGCTTCAAGCAGGTCGCGCAGGTCGGTCGCAAGCGCCGCAACCGCATCTGACGCCCGGCGATAGGCGGCGACCCGAAAGGGGCTATCGTCCTGATGTTCCAGCAATGTCGCCGCTTCCCGCAGCCGCTCGGCGGCAAGTTGATTGAATGCAGGCGATCTCGTGGCTTTGGCTGGCTCAGACACCTTTTCGAATCCCTCGTTACCAGCGGCGATATCCACTGTCGGGAAAAGACAGCCTGTCGCCGTCGCAGGCAAAGCGAGCCTCGACGCCATGTTGGCGACCAATCCGCCGGAGCGCTGCGTTTAGCTTACGCGCGTCGCCACGCACGATCGGCGATCCGCAATGGGTGAAGATGGCTCGCCGAACATCAACCTTTTCACACCAATCGAGTTGACTGGAGATTGGCGCATGGCCGATTACGGTTCGTCTCTTACGGCGCACCATCGATCGTTTCATCGTCGCACCATCGCCGATGTAGACGTTGATGCCGCGAAGTGCGTGCGCCGCATCGGGAATCCCGGCGACATCGGGCACATAGAAGAAGCACCCGCCGTGTGCTGATACGCGAAATCCAACCGCCGGAGCTCGGACTGAATGCTCGACCGGAAACGCCTTGAACCGCACTCCGTCGATCATTATGGACTTTCGCAGTGGCAGCCTGCGCCGATCATCAATGGGGAAGCGACGGATCAAATCCCATGTGACCTTAGTCGCGTAGACCGGACAAGGAGCGCCCTCGGCAAGGCCAGCAGCATGATCCGGATGAGCGTGCGTCAGCACAATAGCCGTCGGCGCAACCCCGTGGAGCCGGCCCAGCCAGTCCGTCCCACAATCAATCATGATGCGTACCTCGTCGCGCTGAACAAGCAGCGAGCTATGGCGTCGGTGCCGACGAGAGCGGGCCTCGATCTCGCCGCGCGTGCCGAGGAATGTCAACTCGAGTGTCCCGGCGTCTGATTCACCTTCATCCATAAAGCGAATTTAAGGAACCCCGACGGGGAGCAAGCACAACGGGCCTTCGTCCTGAGCGAGATGCAGGAGATGCTTCACCTCGTCGTCGCCGAATGCCCCGACCATCGTGGTCGCGAGACCGAGGGCGACGGCCTGCAGCATCAGGCTTTCGGCCGCGTGCCCCGCCTCCATGTAGACGTAGCCGCGTCCGCGATTGCCGTACTTGGCCGTCGTTCGCTCGAAAACCGCGGCGATGCAGATCACTGCCGGTGCGGTGACGATCCATTCTTGACCGCGCGCGGCATCGACCAGCTTTTCGCGCTGATGACCGGCGGCTATGAGCAGCAGTTCGTGGTGCGCGGGATGATAGCGATACACACCGCTGGCCAGCGTGCCGACATTGCCGCAAACGGCATAGAGCTCCAGCGGATAGAGCGCGCCTGCGGATGATACCGCGCGCTTACCATCGGCTGCTGTGATGCCTTGGGCCGCCCACAGCAGTTGGCCGAGTTCACCCTCGGTCAGCGCTCGATCGCGGAACCCGCGCACTGATCGGCGCTGACGAATGCAATGCTCCACCGACACGCCGCCTTGCTGGCGCGGTTCCTTGAATCTGAAGCTTGTCGTCCTGTCGAGCACCTTCGCACCACCTTTTCGAATTCGGCCCGAACGGCCATCCTTGAATTCCGACGTCCGCGACCGAATCGTAAGACGGCCGCAACCAAACCCCTGAGGCGATCAGCCTGGTCCGGGCAACGTGCGGACGATTTCTTTGAACCGGTCCCATTCCGTCGCCGTCCAGATTTCGGTCTGGGCATGGCCGAATGTCCGAATCAGAGTGGAAACACGGGCCGCGCTCTCGATGTCGTTGGCCATGAAGACATCGAGATAATCGCACGGCCCCAGCACCGCATAGCTGTTCAGCCACTCGACGTCAGGGCATTCCTCCCGAACGCGCTTCATGGCCTCGCGCTCGAGTTGTTCAAGCCCTCTCGGCGAGCGCACCGCATCGGGATTCAGTCGCGTCAACATGATGAAGGTGGGCATGGCATTGCCTCCCATATTGGGCAGACAGAATACCGATACGCGAATAGCGGGATTTGATTTCAATCAATTGACGGGTAATGTGCGGCAACCGCCAGGATGTCATCGTCCGCCCAGCAAGGCAAGCAGCCTTGAGGCTAAGCGGATACTGCTCTTTTCTGGAAGATTTGCGGAGCGTTATCGAGCGCAGCCAGCTCGGAGACATCGCTCGGCAATTGCTCGTGGGTTCCGATCACCAAATAGCCCTGAGGTCTGAGCCGTTTCAGCATGCTCGTCAGGACCTTACGCTGGAGTGGCACGGCGAAATAGGTAAAGGACATATCGGCAGAGGATCAGGTCGAAGAGGCGCGCCGGCGTCTCCGTCCGGAGATCCTGCTCAAGAAACTCGATCCCCTCGCGATGCTCCGGCTTGACGCAGTAGCGGGAGTCCAGCCGGTCAAAGCCCTGTTCGATCAGCGTCGGCGGCAGTTCGTGCAGGCTTGTCGGCTCAAAACAGCCTTCACGGGCGCGCGCAAGCATTGCTTGGTCGACATCCGAGGCGACGATCGAGAGCGCGACGCCTGGATATGCGGTTGCAACCTCGAAATCCCAGAGTATTTTTAAGGTGTAAGGTTCTTCGCCCGAGGCACATCCGGCCGACCAGAGTTGCGCATCGCGCCCTTCGCGCTTGGCTCGCGCAGCGATATCGGGCAACAGACGCCTGCGCACGACTTCGAATATGCCCCTGTCACGAAAGAAACGTGAAATAGTGATGTGGCAGCACTCATCAAAAACGCGCCATTCCGATGGATCACCTTCGAGGCGCGCGCGATAAGCTGAATAGTTGTCCAAGCCGAGATCGCGTATCCGCTGCCTTAGGCGTTTGCACACTTGGCGCCGGACCTTTCGGAAACCGGGCCAGCGCAGCTCAAGTTGCGGCAACGCCCACTGAAGGAATGCTGTGCAATCCTTGTCGTTCACGATGTTCCCGGCCCGATCTTATTTATTGTTGTCGCCGGACTTCGTGCGTGCCGGCTCCGTCACAGCCACCGCATCGGAAGCCGGGAAGGTTTCTTCCAGCCCCTCCTCAAGTGCTTTCTCCAGGCGCTGCCGCTCATTCTGCTTCTTCTTTTCGATGTCAGGCTTTGGCTGCTTACTGCTGCTCCGCGCCATGATTGTCTCCATTACGTATGGGTCCGAACCCTCGCGTCGAACTCATCGAGGATTCGAATCGAGCATTCGACGTCAACGACAAAACGTCGCCTGAGGCCTGATTAAAGACGCTCGATTTCGAACTCCTCGCAAGAATAACCAAGCATCGAAAGACCTTTCGTCGGAAGGATTTGATCCAGGATCAACCTCCGTCACTTCATCCTTGGCGTCATATTCCTTGGCCTTGATGATGACGAAGCAGACCTTTTCTGGAGAGATCGTCAGCATTTGCGCGTTGTCATCCGCTGGACTTTCGGTCTGTACCGATTTTGCCTACATGTGCCGTCTCCATAACTTGGGCGATCATTTCTCTCTGACAGAACGCCACGATTAGGCGGGGATTTGGGCGGTGTCTTATTGAGACAAGTCAATCCGACCGTGTCCTTTTGTGGTTTTTCCGTCGCCGGCAAAAATAAGATTCACGAATGGATTTGATTAAGATCAAAGCGGCCACTCAGCCCGTGTGGTCATCTTGTGCCACGTTGTGCAGAGGCAAGATTGGCGAAGCACAGCAGTGAAGCGTCTACGGGCGTAGATCTGCCTACGCGATAAACCAGTCTACCGATGAAGCATGGCGGAGGGACCCGTAGCCATTCTGTCCGAGCACCCCGGGGGAGACTCCGGTTCGACGGGCAGGTGGCGCGGGTCCTGCGCTTTCGGGCCACGCTCCCCGGTGGGCTAAGCTCGACATCGTCGCGATAGCGAGCGCGCCATGCACGTCCAGGTCGAAACCTATGTGAACGAAGGCGGCGCCGAACGGCTCCGGCGATTTTGGCTCGGCAGCCGGGTGATCGAGGTGGCCGATAACATCGACCAGTGGCACGGCGCCGACTATCGCTACGTGAAAGTCAGGGATTGCGACGGCAACGTCTATATTCTGCGCCATAATGAAACCAGAGCCGACTGGGAGCTGACGATGTACCATCGCACGCAATCACAAGGCATTCCCACGGCCTCGATGCCATCAGCCGGCCATTTCGGCCATCACAATCCACGATCGCTGACGTAGACACTCTGCTTTGGCCCCACGGGCCGCGTTCCGAATGGCTGGCTGCTATGGACCGCCTCGTCGTTTCCGCGATCGAACCCACCGATGAGACGGCAGAGGTCGTCGAGCGAAAGGGCCTGGGCCATCCTGATACGATCTGCGACGCTCTCGCCGAGTCGTTCTCGCGCGCTCTCAGTCGTGAATATCGTCGCCGCTTCGGCGACATCTTGCACCACAACGTCGACAAGGCCCTTCTGTGGGGCGGGCGCGCGATTGCAAAGTTTGGCGGCGGGGAGGTCATAAGCCCGATCAATGTCTATTTGGCGGGCCGCGCAACATCCGAGGTCGGAGCTGAAAGAATTCCGATCGAGGATATTGCCATTGAAAGTTCGCAGGCTTGGCTGCGCGCCAATATCCACGCGCTGGATCCGGAGCGCCACGTTCGCATCAATGTGCTCACCCGGCCAGTATCCCAAGATCTCCAGATGCTCTTTGCGCACCGCGAGCAAGGCAATATCGCCCTCTGCAACGATACCTCGGTCGGCGTCGGCCATGCCCCGCTGAGCCCGCTCGAGCAGCTCGTGCTCGCAGTTGAAAAGCATGCCAATGGAAGAGATCGCTGTCGCGAGATGCCGGCCTGGGGCGAAGACATCAAGGTCATGGGCGTCCGATGCGGCAACCGGGTGAGGCTGACGATTGCATGCGCCATGATCGGCCGTTACCTGACCGATATCGATGATTATCTCAGCCAGACGGCGGCGCTTGCAGACCTCGTGCAAACATTGGCCGCCGAACGCGGGTTCCCAGCGTGCGAAGTCGATGTCAATAGCGCCGATCGGCCTTCTTCCGCCGACATCTACCTGACCGTGACGGGAACGTCGGCCGAGGCTGGAGACGATGGACAGGTCGGACGGGGCAACAGAGTGAACGGCCTGATTACACCGTGCCAGTCCATGAGCCTTGAGGCGGCGGCAGGAAAGAATCCGGTCAGCCATGTCGGCAAGATCTACAACGTCGTTGCTCGACAGATCGCAGAATCGGTGGTTACCGAACTTTCGGAGATTGCGCGGGCACGCTGCTTTATGGTCAGCCGGATCGGCGCGCTTGTGACAAGCCCTGCCACTGTCGCCATCAACGTCGCCGCGCGGGACGGCCGTCCAGTAGCCGAGCTGCGTAATCAGATTGAGGCGATCGCCGCAGACCGCATCAATCGCATCCCCGCGCTGGTTGACGATTTCGTGACCGGCAACATTGAATTATTTTAGCGGCACAAGTCGATGTTTGGCTGTCGTGAAGGGGCTCAGCCAACGGCCGCCGAAGCGCACCTCAACGAACGCATCAGCAGCATCGAAAAAGATCGCCATGACCGGCACGCTAGGTCACAGCGCAGGCCAGGGCAGCTCGTTCGCGCATGATAGGCGAGCCTGCGCTGGGCATTACGTGCTCAGACGCCGCTTGTAGTAAAGCCAGCATTCGCCCTCGCATTGGGTGCAGACACCGCTGTTGATGCGCCCACTCGCGCCGCAGTCGGGACATTCCGTCCACTCGTCGGCCGCGAGCGCGCTTCGAATAACGCCAGGGCACTTCGCTCCGAATGGCAGCGGTTTCGCGCACTTCTTGCCAATCTGATCAAACACCCTGACCACCACGTGGCATCGAGGGCATATCCCCACCGGGCGGTCACGCTTGGCCGCGCTTAGTCCTGCGGTTGCTTCCATCCTGCTCTCCGTGTCGGGACGCAAAATGAACGCTCCCTCATACCCTGACCATCCGCGCTTGTTATTGACCCGGATCAAACTCTGCTCCGGGCTTCGCTGTTATCTTTTTGACAAACTCGCCTGACGCAACGGGCGGCAGTCGAGCGTGATCGGGCGGCATGCATCGATGCGAAAGGCGCGACCCACGTTCATTTGCACGTGAATTTCGACAAGGAAGACCGCTTCGCGGAGGAAAAAGACCTGCTGAACAATTTCCCGCAAGCCTACATTCCGGACGGATGCAATCGGGGGCAGGCGCGCTGAGTCTGGACTGGGCTGCAATGGGAGAGTGATGCCATGGCAAAGTCATTCGACTCTCATCCCGTTCAATATTGGCACAAGCTGGACGATGGGCGCATTCAGTGCGATTTGTGCCCTCGCTTCTGCAGATTACATGAGGGCCAGCGCGCCTTCTGCTTCGTGCGGGCGCGGCAGGGCGACCAGATGGTGCTGACGACCTATGGTCGCTCCAGCGGCTTTTGCGTCGACCCGGTTGAGAAAAAGGCGCTCAACCACTTCCTGCCGGGGTCGCCAGTGCTGTCGTTCGGGACCAGCGGCTGCAATCTGGGCTGCAAGTTCTGCCAGAACTGGGACATCAGCAAGGCGCGCGAATACGACGTGCTCGCCGAGCGCGCTTATCCCGAGGACATCGCGCGGATGGCAGAACGGCTCGGGTGTCCGAGCGTCGCCTACACTTACAATGATCCGACGATTTTCCACGAATACGCCATCGACACCGCAATCGCGTGTCGTGCGCGCGGTATCAAGAGCATCGCGGTGACGGCCGGTTATGTCTGTCCGGAACCGCGGGCCGAGTTCTACCGCCACATGGACGCGGCCAATATCGACCTGAAGGGCTTTACCGACGAGTTCTATCACAAGGTCTGCTACGCGCATCTGCAGCCGGTCTTGGATACGCTCGTCTATGTGAAGCGCGAGACGCGGGTCTGGCTTGAAATCACCACTCTGCTCATCCCCGGCCTAAATGATTCGGAGGCAGAGCTTGAACAGATGACGCAATGGGTGGTGGAAAATCTCGGTCCCGACGTGCCGTGGCATTTTACCGCCTTCCATCCGGATTGGCGGATGCGCGATATCCCGCCGACTCCGGCAGAAACGTTGTCTCGCGCTCGTGCCATCGCAACGAAGAACGGCGTGCGTTATGCCTTCACCGGCAATGTCCACGATCCAGCTGGTCAGGCCACCTACTGTCACCAGTGCCATGCGTTGCTCATCGGCCGCGACTGGTACGAGATCACGGCCTGGCGCCTGACCGACGACAGCAAATGCAAAAATTGCGGCACAGCTTGCGCCGGCAGATTCGGCCGCTCGCCCGGCACTTGGGGATCGAAGCGCATGCCGGTCAGCATGAGCACGGCTTCCGGTGGGCCGGGCGACACGAGCGCGCCGCTCTACGCGTGGGGTTAGATGGTCGCCCAATTGCAAGCTCAGCGGTCGGGCCGCTCGCAGCGCAGGCAGCCCGCGGACACGACGCGGCGCGCATTGGAGCGCAGCCCGCTTTATTCTGAGGAACTCGGCATCGGTCTGGCCAAGCGGAGCGATGCCGAATATTTCCGCTGGTTTCTCGCCAGCCTGCTGTTCGGGGCGCGAATTTCCGAGACCACGGCGAAGAACACGTATCGGAGTTTCATTCGCCACGGCCTGACCAGTCCGCAAAAGATTCTAGAGGCCGGCTGGGATTTCCTCGTCTATCCGGTGATGCGCGAGGGCGGTTATGTCCGCTATGACGGCCGCAAATCCACTCAGGTTCTCCGCGACTGCGAGATGCTTATTGCCGACTACGGTGGCCGCCTGAGCCGGCTGCACGATGCGGCACGCGATGCGCGCGATGTCGAGGAAAGGCTGCTCGCGTTTTACGGCGTCGGCCCGGTCACCTTGAACATCTTCCTGCGCGAGCTGCGGCCGTTCTGG
>Ga0208850_1000253_pt1 | contig 18348 bp, 19 predicted proteins | sample NGESurshal092012_5_FD_184475 | JGI IMG/M metagenome (GOLD analysis project Ga0208850, IMG submission 184475) | Arctic peat soil microbial communities from Barrow, Alaska - NGEE Surface sample 210-2 shallow-092012 (SPAdes) | ecosystem: Environmental > Terrestrial > Soil > Wetlands > Peat ... | reverse complement strand
CCCAACCCCACGGACAGAGCCAAGATCGGGTGGAAGTGGTCGGTCGCGACTGACCTGTTCGCCGATCCCTATCGGCTGGGTCATCGACGCAGGCAACCGCAACGACTCCATCCTGCTCGAACCCACCCTGCAAGCCGTCGACTCCTGCTGGACATTGAGACCTGCCACCTGGACCGTGGCTACGACAGCAACCTCACCACCGAACGCTGCCAGGCCCTGGGGCTCACCGACAGGACGCTTTGCACCCTTTGTGGGTTGCCGAGCAGCTCGCCGCCCTACTACCGAGTGCTCATCTCGAGATCGTGGCGCCCGGCGGCATCATGTGGCGCCACCGAGCCCTGATGAGGGATCTGATCGGCGGCTGTCTGTCCGGAGAATCGCGTCGACAGCTCACCGGACCGAGTCAGACCATCGTGGCCGGCGAGGCTGATTGCCACTGATGGGCGCGACCGGCGGCGGGCTGGGATGACACGAGGGCCGAAATACCTGGCGTCACCGCTGCGTTAGGACTGAAGGCTCCATTACTTCAAAGAAGAGCCCGCTACCCAGGTGCCAGGAGGGACCGATGCCGGAAGTGCCCCAGGTTCGTCGGGTTGCCATGCTCAGCGTCCACACCTCACCGCTCGAGCAGCCAGGAACCGGGGATGCGGGCGGTCTGAACGTCTACGTGGTCGAAGTCTCCAAACGGCTTGCACAACGTGGCATTGAGGTCGAGATCTTCACCCGGATGACCGACGGCGCTCTGCCGCTCGAGTCCGAGATCGCGCCCGGGGTCCACGTCCGCAACGTCATCGCCGGGCCGTTCGAGGGCTTGGGCAAGGCCGACCTACCCGGCCAGCTGTGTGCGTTCGCCCAGGGAGTCATGCGCGCGGAGGCAGCCCGGCCCGAGGGCTGGTATGACCTGGTGCATTCGCACTACTGGCTCTCTGGGCAGGTGGGCTGGCTGGCGGCTGACCGATGGCGGGTGCCCTTGGTGCACACCATGCACACGATGGCTCGCGTCAAGAACTCCCGGCTGGCAGAAGGGGATACACCGGAGCCGCCCGGCCGCGAGATCGGTGAGGCCCAGGTCGTGGAAGCTGCGGACCGCCTCGTGGCAAACACCCTGGGCGAGGCTGGTGAGCTGGTGGATCTGTATGACGCGGATCCCGGGAAGGTGCAAGTGGTGGCGCCCGGCGTCGACTTGGACCTGTTCACCGTCGGGGATGTCGCGGCGGCCCGCGCCCAGGTGGGGCTACCCCAGAACGCTCACGTGCTGCTCTTCGTGGGCCGGATTCAGCCGCTCAAGGCCCCGGACGTCCTGCTGAAGGCGGCTGCTGACCTTCTGGCCCGCCGGCCCGAGTTGCGCCAGAGACTGGTTGTTGCCGTCGTCGGTGGCCCGAGCGGCGCCGGCCTGGGCAAGCCCCGCGCACTCCAGGAACTTGCCGTCCAGCTCGGCATCCAGGCCCAGGTGCGGTTCGTGCCGCCTGTCGACCGCGCGACCCTCGCCCTGTGGTACCGCGCCGCAGACCTGGTCGCAGTCCCTTCCTACAGCGAGTCGTTCGGTCTGGTGGCCGTCGAGGCGCAGGCCTGCGGGACCCCGGTCGTGGCCGCCGCGGTAGGCGGCCTGCCCTGCGCCATTGGTGACGGCGGCGTGCTCATCGAGGGGCATCGGACGGCCGACTGGAGTGCTGGGCTGGAGGGGTTGCTCGATGACCCTTATCGCCGAGAGCTGTTGAGCCGTAAGGCTGTTGAGCATGCTTCGCAGTTCAGCTGGGAACGCACCACTGACCGGCTGCTTGAGGTCTACACCGACTCCAAGATCGCCGCGACGATCTCGCCGATCGACGACACGGCGCCACCGATCGACGCCTGGGCACTCACCGGTGTCCCGGCGGCCGTGATCCCGTGACCGGAAGCACGCTCGATGGCAGTGCCGCCGTCCATGAGTGCGTGCGTCAGTTCTTCGATGAGGCCGGTATCCAGTGGGAGCTCGGGCGACGGGCCGGGGAGTTCATCGTCACCTTGCCCGGGGAGAAGAAGCTCACCACGGTGTGCTCGGTGGTGGTCGGTGAGCAGTCCTTGTCGATCTCTGCTTTCGTCGTGCGCAACCCGGACGAGAATCACCAGGCCGTCTACGCCTATCTGCTGCGTCGAAACCTTAGGTTGCCCGGACTCGCGTACGCAATCGACAAATCCGGCGACGTCTATGTCACCGGACGCGTTCCACTCCAGGGGGTGAATGCTGCTTACCTCGACCAGATCTTCGGCGTTGTTCTGGATGCCGCGGACGGCGCGTTCAACGAGCTTCTTGCGATGGGATTCCTGGAGTCCATGAAGAGGGAGTGGGCTTGGCGCAACTCGCGAGGCGAGTCCACGCGCAACCTCGAGGCCTTCCGCCATCTGCTGGAGACGGCCCCCGATCGGCCGGCGCCGTCGCCATAGACTCGCCCTATGACCACAGCTGAACCGTTCACTCTCATTCTCCTACGACATGGCGAGAGCGAGTGGAACGCCAAGAACCTCTTCACCGGCTGGGTTGACGTCGACCTGACGGACAAGGGCCGGGTCGAGGCCGTTCGAGGCGGCCAGCAGCTCAAGGAGGCCGGCCTGCTGCCCGACGTTGTGCACACCTCGGTACAGCGTCGTGCCATCACGACCGCCAACCTCTCGCTGGACGCCGCCGACCGCCACTGGATCCCGGTGAGCAGGTCCTGGCGTCTGAACGAACGCCACTATGGCGCCCTTCAGGGCAAGAACAAGAAGGAGACCCTCGAACAGTATGGCGAGAAGATGTTCATGACCTGGCGACGTTCCTTTGATGTCCCGCCGCCGCCGCAGCCGGTCGACGACGAGTTCAGCCAGGCCCACGACCCGCGATACGCCGGCATCGAGGGCGGCCCGCCCAAGACCGAGTGTCTCAAGGACGTCATCGCGCGGATGTTGCCCTACTGGGAGAGCGCGATCGTGCCCGACCTTCGCGCAGGCAAGACCGTGCTGGTCGCCGCGCACGGCAACAGCCTTCGCGGGATCGTCAAACATCTCGACGGGATCAGTGATGAGGACATCTCCGGGCTGAACATCCCCACAGGTATGCCACTTGTCTACCGCCTCGACAACGACCTTGAGCCGCTCATCGCAGGCGGGGAGTACCTCGACCCCGAGGCGGCCGAGGCGGCTGCGGCGGCTGTCGCCAACCAGGGCCGCTGAGCCGTCTTACAGGTCGTCGCTGTCCTGGTCTTCGGGCTGGAACTCACCCGTGACCATGTACACCACCCGGCGCGCGACCGACACCGCATGGTCGGCGAAACGCTCGTAGTAGCGACCCACCAACGTTGCGTCAACGGCTGCTTCGGTGCCGTACTTCCACTTGCCGTCCATCAGCATGTTGAAGATATCCCGGTGGAGGCGGTCCATCTCATCGTCGTCGCGTTCGAGAGCCAGTGCCGTCTCGATGTCCTTGCCGGCGATAACCGAACCGGCCTTGGCCACGATCCGCTCGGCCACCTGGCCCATCTCCAGGACGGTGGAGCGCATCACGGGGTGGATGGCGGAGTCCGGATAGCGCAGCCGGGCCACTTTGGCCACGTGCCGCGCGAGGTCGCCCATGCGCTCCAGGTCAGCGCTCATCCGCATCGCGGTGACCACCATCCGCAGGTCCGTGGCCACCGGCTGCTGACGGGCCAGCAGGTCGATCGAGCGCTCGTCGAGCTCACGGCGCAACGCGTCGATCTGTTCATCGGCCGCGATGACGCTCTCGGCCAGGTGTAGGTCGGCGTCCAGCAGCGCAGTGGTCGCCCGGGTCATTGCCGAACCGGCAAGCCTAGTCATCTCGACCAGCTGCACGGAGATCTTGTCCAGGTCCTCGTGGAAGTTGTCGCGCATGGGGTCCCCTTTCGTATGCCGGGCACGCGCCCACATGCCTTGGCGGAGGCTTGCACCCGTCGATGAACGATACTCGGCGTTGAGGTGAACAGTAGGGGTTGCGTGCGCTCGGACCTGGGCGTGAGCGCACGGCCAGCGATCTCACCGTGCGTACGCTGGGTGTCGTGGACCCGACGGCTGCGGCAATTCTTGGTGGCGTGCTTGGTCTGGTGACCGGTGCGGTTGTGATGGCTTCGGTGCGCTGGCCGGTGCGCTCGCAGCGCAGCCCCCGACCGATTCCGGATCCCGGCACGCTGCCAGCAGGGGTCTCCGATGTGCTCGCTGTCCTGCGTTCAGGGGCGATAGTCCTCGACGCCGCCGACGCGGTCGTGAGTAGCAGCCCCCCGGCCGTGGCCAACGGGCTGGTCCGTGATCATGACCTAGTCCACGACGAGCTGCGTCATCTGGCTCGACAAGTCCGCCGCGATGGCGTCATCAGGGAGGTCGAGCTCGATCTGCCCCGTGGTCCTCTAGGGCGTGGTCGCCTCATGGTTGGTGCTCGGGTGGCCCCGCTGGGAAGCTCCTACGTGCTCCTGCTCGTTGATGATCGGACCGAAGCCCGGCGGGTTGAGGATGTCCGACGCGACTTCGTCGTCAATGTCAGCCATGAGCTCAAGACACCGGTCGGCGGGCTGGCACTGCTCGCCGAGGCCGTCCTGGAGGCCAATGATGATCCCGAGGCGGTGGCCCGCTTTGCCCACCGGATGCAGGTGGAGAGCTTGCGGCTCACCCGGCTTGTCCAGGAGATCGTGGACCTTTCCCGCCTTGAGATCGCCGGCACACTGCACGACCCAGAGCTGGTGGACGTCGGCGCTGCAGCGGCTGAGGCGGTTGAGCAATCGAGGCTGGTAGCTGGGTCACGGGGCTCCGAGATCGTGTCCTCGCTGGCGCAGGGCGTACGGGTCTTCGGCGACGCCGACCTACTCCCCACAGCCATCCGCAATCTCATCGGCAACGCCATCAACTACTCCGCGCCCGGCGCCCGGGTGGCGGTCAGCGTGCGTTCCGTGGATCAGCTGGTCGAGATCGCGGTAGCCGACCAGGGTCAGGGCATTCCGGAGAGCGAGCAGGCACGGATCTTCGAGAGGTTCTACCGCGTCGACGCCGCCCGGTCCCGCGCCACTGGCGGCACCGGCCTGGGACTGGCCATCGTCAAGCACATCTGCGCCAACCACGGCGGAGACGTGACGGTCTGGAGCGAGCCGGGCCACGGTTCAACTTTCACCATGCGCCTGCCGGAGGCACACCTGAGCCGGACGAGTGCAAGGCCGGGACCCGGGATACCCGCTGGTTCCTCGAAGGTCCCCGGTCCTGGACATCGAACACGAGAGGTCACCCCATGACGCGCATCCTGGTGGTCGAGGACGAGGAATCGTTCTCCGACCCATTGTCCTACCTACTGCGCAAGGAGGGATACGAGGTGTCGGTGGCCGAGACAGGGCCGATGGCGCTGGAGGACTTCGACCGGGCAGGTGCGGACCTGGTGCTGCTCGACCTGATGCTCCCGGGGTTGTCCGGGGTGGATGTATGCCGGGCACTGCGGCACCGTTCGTCCGTGCCGGTCATCATGCTGACCGCCAAGGACAGCGAGATCGACAAGGTCGTCGGACTCGAGATCGGGGCGGACGACTATGTCACCAAGCCCTACTCCAGCCGTGAGCTGCTGGCCCGGATCAAGGCGGTTCTGCGTCGCGGTCAGGAGCCCGAGGAGCTGATGCCGCCCACGCTGGAGTCGGGTCCGGTGCGGATGGACGTCGAACGGCACGTCGTGACGGTTAATGGGGCCCACACGCCGCTGCCGCTGAAGGAGTTCGAGCTGCTCGAAATGCTGCTGCGCAACTCCGGCAGGGTGCTGACCCGGGCACAGCTGATTGACCGGGTGTGGGGAAGTGACTATGTCGGTGACACCAAGACCTTGGATGTCCACGTCAAGCGTTTGCGTTCCAAGGTCGAACCGGACCCGGCGAACCCGCAGTACATCGTCACCGTGCGCGGTCTGGGGTACAAGTTCGAGACTCCGTGAGCGTGCCGCCATGCACGTGAATTGACCTTCTGTCAAGACCGGACACGGGACCATCATTAGCAGTATCATGGCTCTGACCTGCATAAACGCGGGATCGTCGATTCAGTTATGTCCATGTGCCGTGGTACTCTTGGAGTCGCGAAAGGGGTACACAGCAGATGGCCTTCAAAGTCGGCGAAACGGTCGTGTATCCGCACCATGGTGCGGCATTGATCGAAAAAATGAAAACTCGGACCATCAAGGGCGAAGACAAGATCTACCTCGTGCTCAAGGTTGCCCAAGGCGATCTGACCATTGAGGTTCCTGCGGAGAACTGCGACCTCGTGGGTGTGCGCGATGTCGTTGGCCAAGAGGGACTGGAGAGAGTCTTCGAGGTTCTGCGCGCAGCGCACACCGAGGAGCCGACCAACTGGTCACGGCGCTACAAGGCCAACCTCGAGAAGCTCGCGTCTGGCGATGTCATCAAGGTCGCCGAGGTTGTCCGCGACCTGTGGCGGCGTGACAAGGACCGTGGACTCTCCGCCGGGGAGAAGCGCATGCTGGCCAAGGCCCGGCAGATCCTCGTCTCCGAGCTCGCGCTCGCAGAGAAGACAAACGAGGACAAGGCTGAGGCCATCCTCGACGAGGTTCTCGCTTCCTGAACGAGTGCGTCCTGAGCAAGCGCGTCCAGAACGAGTACCACGTGAACACGCACTGAACGTTGCTGTCATTCTGGTCGCCGCAGGTAGCGGTGTGCGGCTTGGTGCGGCGATGCCCAAAGCATTGACCCCGTTGTGCGGGGAGTCGTTACTGACTCACGCGCTGCGGGGCGTCTTTGGTTGTGCCGAGGTGAGACACGTGATCATCGTGGCGCCTGCCGCCCACCTTGAGCAATGTGGCGATGTCGCCGGCCCCTTCGGTCAGCACCGGCGCGTGGACGTCGTTGCCGGAGGGATGGACCGGTCGGCCTCGGTCGAGGCGGGGCTGGCGGCGCTACGTCAAGACGACGGCATCGTGCTGGTTCACGACGTCGCCCGGTGTCTCGCGCCGCCGGACCTGTTCGCAAGGGTCATCGATGCTGTACGGGATGGTCAGCCTGCAGTCGTGCCCGGACTTCCGGTGACCGACACGGTCAAGGTTGTCGACGACCGGGGCCGTGTGCTGGACACTCCGGATCGTGGGTCTCTGCGCGGCATCCAGACCCCGCAGGGCTTTCTGCGTGAGGTGCTGGAGCGGGCCTACGCCAGCGGCGCCTCCGCCACTGATGATGCCGGGCTCGTCGAGCGTACGGGGGGCCATGTGCGCGTGGTCACCGGCGATCGCCGGGCCCTTAAGATAACCTCGCCCCTTGACCTCGCCGTCGCGACGGCTCTGCTGCAGGATGGCTCGTATGCTGGATAGCCCCCAGGCCTCCGCTGGTCCTGCAAGCAGTCCAGTTCCCTTGCCGCGCGTAGGGATCGGTGTGGACGTGCACCCATTCGGCGCGGATGACCGAACATTGTCGCTGGCCGGGCTGACCTGGCCAGGCGAGCGCGGACTCGCTGGTCATTCCGATGCCGACGTCGCTGCCCATGCCGCCTGCGATGCGCTCTTCTCCGCCGTCGGGATGGGAGATCTCGGCACCCACTTCGGTACTGAACGCGTCGAGTTGGCCGGTGCAGCGGGTGTCACGTTGCTGGCGCAGGCTGCACAGATCGTGACCAGGGCTGGTTACGTCGTGGGAAACATCGCCATCCAGATCATCGGCAACAACCCGAAGCTCGGCCCCCGTCGCGAGGAGGCTCAGGCCGTGTTGTCAGCGGCGGTGGCGGCACCGGTTTCAGTCTCGGCGACGACCACCGACGGGCTCGGGCTGACCGGACGCGGGGAAGGCATCGCCGCGATCGCCACGGCGATCGTGTTCCCCGCACCGTCATCGGCGCTCTGAATCCCCGGATTCTGAATCCTCGGCAATATCCCCGCCAGTCACTGAGAGCCGACAGCAGCTGTGCTGGCATTGGCTCGCTTGTCTGGCGCGGGCTCGGTCGGCCCGCCGGTAACCTTGGCTGGTGAGCATTCGCCTGTATGACACCGCCACCCAAGAGCTGCGCGACTTTGTCCCGCTGACCGAGGGCAAAGCCGGCATCTACGTCTGTGGACTGACGACCCAGGGTGCGCCGCACATCGGGCACGTCCGGTTCGCGGTTGCTTTCGACATCCTGCGTCGCTGGCTGACGTACGGACATGGCTTTGACGTCACCCTGATCCGCAACGTTACCGACATCGACGACAAGATCCTCGCAAAGTCCGCTGAAGCCGGTGCCCCGTGGTGGGCCTGGAGCTATGCCAACGAACGCGCCACCAACGATGCGCTCGACCTGCTGGGTGTCCTGCCACCGACCTACGAGCCACGGGCGACCGGACACATCACCGAGATGCAGGAGATCATGCAGACCCTGATCGACAAGGGCCACGCGTACGCCGCCCAGGACGGCAGCGGCGACGTCTACTTCGACGTTCGCAGCTATCCGGCCTACGGCGAGCTGACGCACCAGAGGATCGATGACATGGAGGCTGCTGCCGACGCCGACCTGCGCGGCAAGCACGACTCGCGCGACTTTGCGTTGTGGAAGGGCCACAAGGCCGGTGAGCCAGAGACGGCCAGCTGGCCTACGGCATTCGGGCAGGGTCGTCCGGGCTGGCACTTGGAGTGCTCGGCGATGGCACGCAAATACCTCGGTGACACCTTTGACATCCACGGCGGGGGCGTCGACCTGCGCTTCCCGCACCACGAGAACGAGCAGGCCCAGTCGCGTGCAGCCGGGCTTGGCTTCGCCAACTACTGGTTGCACAATGCCTGGGTGACCATGGGCGGCGAAAAGATGGGCAAGTCGCTGGGCAACGCGCTGCTCGTCAGCGAGATCACCAAAGTGGCGCGCCCGCTGGTGGTCCGCTACTACCTGGGCGCGGCTCACTACCGCTCAACTATCGAGTATCACGAGGGGTCACTGCGGGAGGCCGAGGCTGCGGTCGATCGCGTCGAGGGCTTCTTGCGTCGTGCCCTGGGGGGCGGCAACTTCGAGAACGGTACTGACCTCCCGCCCGGCTTCGTTGCGGCCATGGATGACGACCTCAATGCCTCAGGTGCGCTGGCGGTCATCCATGAGACCGTGCGGGCCGGCAACACGGCCCTCGACGAGGGTGACGAGGACGAGGCGAGGCGGTTGGGTCTGCAGGTCGTGGCGATGACCGAGGTCCTGGGCGTGAATCCTCTGCACCCGCAATGGAACTCGGCTTCGGGCAACGGTGCCGACGACGCCATTGCGGCGCTGGACGCACTCGTCGCGGACCGCATCGAGGCCCGCGCTGCTGCCCGCGGGGCACTCGACTTCACGGTGGCGGACCAGATCCGCGATCAGCTCACGACAGCGGGCATTGCTGTCGAGGACACTCCCTCGGGCGCGCGCTGGTCGCTGGCCCGTCGTACCGACGTCTGAAAGGCGACCGAACATTGCCTGGCAACTCTCAGCGCCGCGGCGCCATCCGTGGATCCAAGAAGGGTCCGAGCACCGGTAGCGGCGGCCAGCGACGCAAGGGTCTGGAAGCCCGCGGCGCAACCCCCAAGGCCGTCGAGCGCACCAAACACCCCGCACACAAGAATGCGGTACGCGGTGCCAAGCGGGCGGGAGCTCCTGGATCGCGCCCCGCCCGCAGTGGCGGTGCTCCTCGCCGGACCAAGGGTTCCAGCGAGATCGTCTATGGCCGCAACTCCGTGCTTGAGGCACTGCGGGCTGACATCCCGGTGACCACGATGTACGTGGCCGGCCGGCTCGAGTCGGACGACAGGGTGCGCGAAGCCCTCAAGATCGCCACCGGCCGATCCATCTCGATCCTGGAGACCCCACGCGGCGAGCTCGACCGGCTCACTGATGGCGGAGTCCACCAGGGTCTTGCCCTTCAGGTTCCGGCGTACGCCTACGCCCACCCCAACGACCTGGTCAACCCTGAGGCGCCCGGAATACCGCTCATCGTCGCTCTTGACGGGATTACTGACCCTCGTAACCTGGGCGCGATCATCCGCTCGGTTGCCGCGTTCGGGGGGCACGGGGTGGTGGTGCCGGAACGGCGTTCGGTCGGGATGACCGCGAGCGCGTGGAAGACGTCAGCCGGCGCAGCCGCCCGGATCCCGGTGGCCCAGTGCAGCAACCTCACCCGGACACTGGAGGACTACCGCAAGTCGGGTTTCTTCGTTCTGGGCCTCGACATGGATGGCGACGTCGCGCTGCCCGAGCTGGAGCTGGCCAAGGAGCCCCTTGTCATTGTCGTCGGTTCCGAGGGAAAGGGGTTGTCCCGGTTGGTGAGAGAGACCTGCGACCAGATTGTCTCGATCCCGATGTCTTCGGTGGTGGAGTCCCTGAACGCCGGCATAGCCACCGGCGTCACGCTCTATGAGGTTGCCCGCCGCCGAGCCCTCTGAGGGCGGCGTGCGCATTCGCGCCGGCGATTGTCAAGCCAAATAGGCCATCAGCAGCGTCTGGTCCGATAGCGACTGATCAAGCAGCGCCGCCGGGCGCCGGCATTCATGACGAAAGGGTTTGCGCATATCTGACTACGGCAGCACCCCGCCGCCCCCGCCTTCCTCGTATGGCGTCCCGGCAGCTCAGGGCACGCCGCCGCCCGACTAACTGGTCTGGGCGATTCTGACCACGATATTCTGCTGTCTGCCTCTGGGCGTCGCCTCGACCGACTTCTCCACACGGGTCAACAGCAAATGGGCCCTTGGGGACGTCGCCGGTGCTCAGGATGCCTCGGCCGAGGCCAAGAGGTTCGCCATCTGGGCTGCCATCGCCTCGGTCATCATCCTCGTCCTGTACGGGATTGCTATCGCGATTGGTGTTGCTAACTTTAACTTCAGCACCAGGAACAACACCGGGTTCTGACTGATCGGTTCTCGAACAGGCGGTTCAGTTGATGCACTTGCTCGTACGCCCTGCGTCGACCGCCTTCACCGGCGGCCGGCGAGCGGTGCTGCTACCGCTCGGGGTCGCGGTGGCGGCGCTGGCCGGAATCTCGTACGTGGCCGCCGTCGACCCGAACACAGTTGGTCATTACCCGACGTGCCCGTTCCTGGCGATCACAGGGTGGTACTGCCCGGGGTGTGGTTCCCTGCGAGCGGTTCATGCCCTGGCCCATGGCGACCTCATGACGGCATTGGCGCGCAATCCCTTCGCGGTGGTGGCATTCGGCTATTTCGTGGTCGCCTGGGTGCTCTGGCTCGAGCGAACGGCTACGGGGCGACCAGTGCGCCGGCTGGCGCCACCCTGGGTCCTGTACAGCGTGCTCGGCGCGATCGTGGCATTCTGGATCCTTCGCAACCAGCCGGGCTGGACGTGGCTCTCTCCCGCCTGATCAGCTCAGCGGCGCCAGCCACGCGCCGTTCGGGGTGTTGCGGTAGATCGTGAACACGAGGAAGAACGCCACGAGAGCCACGTTGGCGTGCCCGGTAATGCCGGTGCGGTCGACATCCTTCCCAGCGATGGCGAACAGGATCCGCCGGCCCCAGATGAGCGTCGCGACGCCGAGGAGCAGCATGACGGGTGCATTGTCGTGCAGGGCAGTCAGGACGTCGCCGCGCGAGAGCGCGGCCACGCCACGCAGACTGCCGCAGAACGGGCAGTGAAGGCCGGTCTCGGCGTGGAACCAGCAGGTGGCTAGTGGCCCGAGGTCGTGGCCACCGCTTCGGTTTAGCACGACTGTTGCGGCGACCACCACGCCGGCAGCACCCAGGGGAACAGAAAGGGCCCGGGCCCGTGAGGTGCGCACGGTCACGGGCCCTGCCTTTTCCGCAGTGAGCACCATCAACCCTTGATGGGGACGAGCGTCGTCATCACCTTGTCCGCGATGGTCTGACGTTTCTGGTCCCACAGCGGGAACAGCCAGCCGATGTAGCAGATGAGGCTGTCGATGATGTGCGCGAGGTCGCGCAGGAACGCGTTGAGCGTGCCGATCGGCTGACCTGTCGACTCCGCCACCAGGATGAGTTTGAGCTGCTTCTTGCCGAAGCTCTGGCCCCGTCCACCCAGGTACCAGCGGTTGTACGCGACAACGGCCAGCGTGAGGAGGCTCACCAGAAGTGACAGCAAGAGGTTACCGGCACTCGTCGTGGTGTTGATCGTGCCGTTGATGTCGGTGGTGACTGTCTTGGGCAAGAAGACGAACTGAAGGAGGGCGAAGGGCAGGATCAGGCACTGGTCGAGAAGATAGGCACCAACGCGCTGTATCCAGGGCGCGAGTGGCGCGCCCCAGGGTGACACCGGGCCCTGCTGCTGGAAACCGCCCGGTGGCGGTGGCGGTGGCGGTGGCGGTGGCGGGGTGTTGTAGTCGGACATTTCACGCTCCCTGAGGTGATAACAATGTCTTGCGTGCAGCGAAGACTTGGTCCCCGACTATTGACGTGTTAGGGCAAAACGCAGCAAATCGGACTCAACGAGTAGGCGATTCTGTCTGTGGGAACGTCGCCATCGGCGTCTCCACGGTGTCAGCCCCGAGCACCGCTGCTTCGTCCGGCTTTCCTGGCAGGACGTACTTGATGTAGTCGGCGATGACCTCCCGTATCGGGATGTCGTGGCCGGCGGCCTCCGACAGATACCAACGGTGTTCGAGAACCTCGTGGAAGACCTCGGCCGGCTCCAGCTTCTTGGTCAGGCCTCGGGGGACGGTGCGGGTGACCGGTTCGTATACCTGGGACAGCCAGTCTTGGGCCACGAGGGCCTCGTCTTCATTCTGGCGATCCTGCGAAGCGCGGAAGGCGTCGAGGTCGTTGAGCAGCCGGCGAGCCTGGTTCTCCTCGACATCGAGACCGGTCAGGCGCATCAAGCGACGCGAGTGATGACCTGCATCAACGACTTTCGGCTGAATCTGGATCGTGGCGCCGTCCAAGTCGGTGGAGATCGTCAGCTCGTCGACGTCAAAGCCGAGCTCATTCAGTCGCCGGATGCGTTCATCAACCCGCCATCGACAGCCCTTCTCGAACCGCTCACTCGCGGTGAGCTCACGCCATAACGAGCGATAGCGGTCGACGATTGTCTGCGAGATCTGGATCGGATCGGCCGTGAGAGCCAGGAAACCCCCGGCTGCAAGGTCCATCAGCTCGCCCGCGATGTTGATCCTGGCGATGTCGAGGTCATGCTCGCGCTGCCCATCGGAGAGCGTGCTGCGGATCTCACCGGTCTCGGCATCCACCAGGTATGCCGCGTACGCACCCGCGTCCCGGCGGAAGAGTGTGTTGGACAGGGACACATCGCCCCACCAGAAGCCCGCCAGGTGCAGCCGCACCAGCAGCACGGCCAGCGCGTCGATCAGCCTCTGTGCGGTGTCCGGGCGCAGGCTATGGCTGAACAGGGCGCGATAGGGCAGGGAGAAGTGAAGGTGGCGAGTGAGAAGGCACGCGTCGAGCTCCTGGCCGTCGGCGGTCGTGCGGCCACTGACCACGCCGAAAGGCTGGACGCATGGCTGGCCGATCTTCTTGAGAAAACGCAGCATGTTGTATTCGCGAACCGCTAGATCGGCCTTGATCTCCTTGACGGCGATGACCTTGCCGGAGACCTTGACGAACCGCACGACGTGGCGAGAGATACCGCGAGGAAGGGCGGCTAGGTGCTCGTCGGGCCAATCCTCGAGCGGCACCGACCACGGGAGGTCCAGTAGTGCAGGATCCGGTCTCGCCGAGGTGATCTCCAGTGCCATCTGCTAATCGTGGCACGTGTTGCGAAACTCCCGTCCACCGGTCGAGCGAAGACAGAGCAGAAGGCGGCAGCGCCCACGAGGGACACTGCCACCTTCTGGTCCGAGGAGGCGATCACCCGCCGATGCGCAGGCCGCTCTCGGGGTTGAACAGGTGGACGTGCTCGCCCTTCTTGGGGGTGAGGTGTACGACAGCGCCCTTCTTGGGAGGGGTGCGACCGTCGACACGCACGATGATCGGCTTGATGTCACCTGCGGTCTCGGTCGTCGAGCCATAGATGTAGGCGTCGGCCCCAAGCTCCTCAACGACGTCGACGGTGACCGGAAGGCCCTCGCCCGCCTCGTTTATCGAGAGGTCCTCGGGACGGACACCGAGGGTGACCTCCTTGCCCTCGCCGGTCAGGAAGTCGCGCTCGATGGGGTAGGTGGACGAGCCGAACTTCACGCCGCCGTCGACGATTGGAACATCGAAGAGGTTCATCGCAGGCGAGCCGATGAACCCGGCGACGAACACATTCTCCGGGTGGTCGTACATACCGCGCGGGGTGTCGCACTGCTGCAGGATGCCGTCCTTGAGGACCGCGACCCGGTCTCCCATCGTCATGGCCTCGATCTGATCGTGGGTGACGTAGACCATGGTGACACCCAATCGCCTTTGCAGAGAGGCGATCTGGGTACGGGTCTGAACGCGCAGCTTGGCGTCGAGGTTCGACAGTGGTTCGTCCATGAGGAAGACCTGCGGCTGACGCACGATGGCCCGGCCCATGGCGACGCGCTGACGCTGACCACCTGAGAGTGTCTTGGGCTTGCGCTCGAGGTACTCCTCGAGGTCGAGGATCTTGGCAGCGTCTTGGACGCGCTTGGCGATCTCGCTCTTGTTGATGCCCGCGATCTTGAGTGCGAAGCCCATGTTGTCGGCGACGGACATGTGCGGGTAGAGCGCGTAGTTCTGGAAGACCATCGCGACGTCGCGGTCCTTGGGGGACAGGTCAGTGACGTTGCGGTCGCCAATCCAGATGTCGCCGACGTTGACCTCTTCGAGCCCGGCGAGCATCCGCAGCGCTGTGGACTTGCCGCAGCCGGAGGGACCGACCAGGACGAGGAACTCGCCGTCCGCGATGTCGACGTCGAGCTTGTCGATCGAGGGCTTGTCGTTGCCGGGGTAGGTCCGGCTCGCGTTATCAAACTTGACTGTTGCCATGTGAGTCAGCTTCCTTCACCGGCAGGAACGTGCCGGACGATCCGTAGTAAAGGTGATGAACGCCGTGGAGGCGCCCTTGGATGAAGTGTGCGGCGCATCGGCGGAGTGTGACGCGCATCATGCTCTAGCGCAGACTCTAGCGGATGTGCTGGTCAGGTTCGCAAGCACCTAATGTCAGGGCGGGGACTCTGCTGGTGGGAACGGTCGATATGCAAACGTAGCCTGCAATTTCTTGCAAGAGCTGGTTGACATTCTGCAAAGACTTGCTAGGTTTCGGGCCACCAGGGGCTGGCCGCAGGGCTGCCCGAGGCTTCCCAGGGAGAAATATCATGCACAAGCATGCCTTGGGTGCAGCGGCCGTCACCGGCGTCGCGGCACTTTGATGAGCGCCTGCGGCGGGTCCACGACCGTCGCTGCCAAGCCGTCCACCTCGACTGCCCCGGCCCCGGCGCCGGCGTCTGCCACGACGGGTCCGCCCGTTCGTGACGCTGCCGCCGACCTGGTGATCTGGGCCGACAACGACCGGGTTCCGGTCATCCAGAAGTACGCTGACGGACAGAAGAAGGAAGTGCGATGAGAGCACGGCTGGCGGACATCGCCGAGCATGCCGAGGTCAGCGAGGCGACGGTCAGCCGGGTGCTCAACGGCAAGCCCGGCGTCGCCGACGCGACCCGACAGTCAGTGCTCACCTCCCTTGACATCCTCGGCTACGACCGCCCCAGCCGGTTGCGCCGCAAGAGCGCCGGGCTCGTCGGGCTGGTCACCCCAGAGCTGACGAACCCGATCTTTCCCGCTTTCGCCCAGGCTATCGAGACCGCGCTGGCCCGTCAGGGCTACACGCCCGTCCTGTGTACCCAGACACCCGGTGGTGTGCACGAAGACGACTACGTGACGATGCTCCTGGAACGCGGTGTGGCCGGGATCATCTACGTGAGCGGGCTGCACGCCGACTCCACCACTGACCCTGAGCGCTACGTGGTCCTGCGCGAGCGTGGCCTGCCGATCGTGCTGATCAACGGCCACATCGAGGGGGTCGATGCGCCGTTCATCTCCAACGATGACGTCGCCTCGATGGATCTTGCCCTGGGGCACCTGGCCGCTCTGGGCCACAGGACCATCGGGCTTGCCGTCGGACAGGATCGCTTTGTTCCGGTCATCCGCAAGATCATCGGCTTTCGCAACGCCATGATGACCCTGCTCGGCCGTGCGGACGTCGAGGACCTTATCGAGCAGACGATGTTCAGTGTCGAGGGCGGAGCAGTGGCGGCACAGCGACTGATGGACAAGGGCGCCACCGCGATCGTGTGCGGTTCGGACCTCATGGCACTGGGGGCCATCCGGGCTGCCCGCCTTCGCGGCCTGGAGGTGCCCCGTGACCTGTCCGTGGTCGGATACGACGACTCCCCGCTGATCGCTTTTACCGACCCGCCGCTGACCACCGTCCGTCAGAGTGTCCAGGCAATGAGCGAGGCTGCGGTCCGTGCGCTGCTGGATCAGATAGCCGGCGACCCGGCCCCTCTTGCCGAGTACGTGTTCCGCCCCGAGCTGGTCGTCCGCGGCTCGACGGGCGCGGCCCCCAGCCTGAACACGGTCCACACCGCCGGGGGTGGTTCGGCGCTCTAAGCCGGGTCAGCCTGCAGCCCCTGAGTGGGCAGCGCGACGTTGGTCAACAAACAGCTCAAGCAGCGCTACGACAGAGATCGGGTCGGGGACCCGTTGTGCCGCCCCGGTCTCGCCGTCGCCGACCTTGACCGTGAGGTTGCCGGACGCGCGCTCCAGCGCGGCGAAAGCTGCCTCGTCGGTCACGTCGTCGCCGACATACAGCGTTGCCTGCGAGGTTGTCGCCCGAGCCAGTCTGAGCACGGCGCTGCCTTTGTTGGCCTCGAGCACGGTCAGCTCCACGACGTTCTTGCCCGGCATGACGTGCACGCCCGGATAGCGTTCGCCCACCTCGAGGGCGGCAGTCGTGGCCGCTGCAGCCACCGACGGATCGACACCCCGCGTGTGCAGTGCCACGGCTGACGGTTTGTGCTCCAGCCGCACAGCGGGGTAACGGGATCTGATCGCCTCGAGCTCACCACTGACCACGCGCAGAGTGGCGGTGGCTTCCGCGCCCAAGAAGTCTGTGTCGCCGCCCGGATGCAGGTCGGTACGGTCGCCGAGGTTGGTCTGAGCGCCATGGCTGCCGATCAGCGTGATGCCATCTTCCGGACCAATGCCGCTGATCGCTGCGAGCGTCGCGAGATCGCGCCCCGAAACGAGAGCGGCGCTGACCCCATCGAGCGCTGCGGCAGCTCGCAACCCCTCGAGGCCCCCCGGAACCGCCCGGGCCGCCAGAGGGTCAAGGACGAAGGGCGAGAGGGTGCCGTCGAAGTCGAGCGCGACCAGCACCCGCGACTGTGCCGCGAAGGTGGCGACCGCCTTACGGAGCTCTGTACCCAGGTCAGTCATTGATTCCCATCCGCTCCGACGCGTTGTCCAGCGCCCTCCGGTTGGACCTGTTGGCCCGCTCCACACCTCGTCGTTCCTCGTCGCTGGCGCGGGTGGGTCGATGGGGCCTGGACGGCGCGGAACCCAGCGCATCGAGATAGCGGGTGGCCCATCGCTGCACGTCGTGGGCGGCGACACGCTTTCGCAGCGCCTTCATCCGGCGCGCCCGCTCGTCCTCAGGGGCGGTGATGGCGCGCATGATGGTCTGCTTGAGGCCCTCGACGTCGTGCGGGTTGCAGATGAAGGCCTGGTGGAGCTCATGCCAGGCCCCGGCGAACTCCGAGAGCACCAGGGCGCCGCCGAGGTCGTGCCGGCAGGCGACGTACTCCTTGGCCACGAGGTTCATGCCATCACGTAGCGGGGTCACCAGCATGACGTCGGCGGCCAGGAACATCGCGGCCATCTCCGGACGGGGATAGGCCTGGTGCAGGTAGTGAACGGCGGACGAGCCAAGGGCGGAGTACTCGCCGTTGATCCGTCCGATCGTGGCCTCGACCTCTTGGCGCAGCGCGCGGTAGGCGTCAATGTGCTGGCGGCTCGGCAACGCCACCATCATGAGCGTCACGTCGGGTGAGGCGATCACCTTGTCCTGCAGCAGCTCCTCATAGGCCTTCAGCCGGGGCCGGAACCCCTTGGTGTAGTCCAGCCGGTCGACGCCCAGCATGAGGATCTTGGGGTCGCCGAGCGAGGCACGGATCTCCGCAGCGCGGGCGATGACCTGCGGTGTGCGCGCCAGGGCGTTGAGCCCGCGGAAGTCCACAGAGATCGGTATCGCGGCGGCCCGGACCGTCCGCCGCGCCGAGGGGTCGTCGCCGGGTGGTGTGAAGGTGACAGTGTCGGCCTTGGTCGCCATACCCAGCAACCGCCGGCAGACGCGCAGGAAGTTCTCGGCGTCCGCGGTGCGCTGGAAGCCCAGGAAGTCTGCGCCCAGCAGACCCTCCACCAGGGCCCTGCGCCAGGGGAGCTGTGCGAAGAGCTCGACCGGCGGGAACGGGATGTGGTTGAACCAGCCGATGCGCACATCGGGTCG
>Ga0208850_1000252_pt1 | contig 18371 bp, 15 predicted proteins | sample NGESurshal092012_5_FD_184475 | JGI IMG/M metagenome (GOLD analysis project Ga0208850, IMG submission 184475) | Arctic peat soil microbial communities from Barrow, Alaska - NGEE Surface sample 210-2 shallow-092012 (SPAdes) | ecosystem: Environmental > Terrestrial > Soil > Wetlands > Peat ... | reverse complement strand
CCTGACGCGAGGCACTGGTACGTCCGAGCGACCGCAGATGGTGGCTGGTCACGCAACGTGCTCCTGAACCAGATCAAGGCTCGAGCGCACGCGCGAGCAGGTGCCGCCCCGTCCAACTTCGAACTCACTCTGCCCGGCGAGGACTCCGAGCTGGCTGGCCAGATTGCCAAGGACCCGTACGTGCTCGACTTCCTGCGGTTCTCGGGGCGAGTCGCCGAGCGCGACCGCGAGACGGCCCTGGTCGGCCGGATGCGTGACACCCTCCTCGAGCCCGGCACGGGCTTCGCGGTTCGTCGGGCGCCAGGTCCACCTCACATCAGCGCCGACCAAGGCACGCGAGGTCGTCGAGGACCAGGTGGCGATCATCCAGCGGGACTGGGACGAGGTCGCGGCCGCAGTCGGGCTGTCCCGCGCGGAGTCCGACCTGATGCGCCTCGGCCCGGGCGCGCAGATCCTCAACCGCGCAAACACGGCTCGGCGTGACAACTTCGCCACCTGATGGTGGGGCCCGGGCCTAGTGCCGCGACGCATTAGTCCGTCGGGGGTTTGATCCAGTCGGTTGGGTCGGCGATGCCGAAACGGATACACGTGGACTGCAACTGCGATCACCGCATGCGGAACGGCCAGCGGAACATGTGACCGATGATCACCGCCGCCTTTTGGTCGTCCCGTAGCCGGATCCTCATCTGGACGTGTCGCACAGGGTCATCGTGAGCGATCAGCCAATGACCTGGACTCGGCAGCGGAGGCCGGGCGAACGGGACAACCGCTTGTCGCCGGTGACAAGGACGACGTCCAGCAGTTCGGCTAGGGCTACGTACGCGGCGTCGTACGGCGTCAGGTTCTGTCGCAGTTCCCAACAGCGGGTGAGCAGTTGTCGATGCGGGATCCGTTGCAGCGGCAGCGCCAGGAGATCCGCCACGGCGAGGTCAGCTCGTCGCGTTTCGAGCTGCCCCGCCATGACCTGTCGTCTCCAGACGGAGGCGACCTCCAGGTCGATCAGTTCCGGCGCGGCGAGAGCCTGGCCACGAAGGCCCGTGCGAGCGGCGTCGCCGTCAGAATTGTCGTCGGCGAGGGCGGGGGCCAAGATGCTGGCATCAACGACGATCACGATCCTCCCGGAGGATCTCGGTCGCCGTCTTGATCGGCACTCGACCGCCGGCCCTTCCGCCCGCGCGGTCAAGGACCTCCTCGACCGTCGGCGCGGATGCCTCTTGGATCAGCTTGGTTCGCAGGTATTCCTGCAGTGATTGATGAGCTGTCGCCGCTCGTTGACGCAACACTGCGTGGGTGTGCTCTGGGACGTCCTTGATCTGCACGCTAGGCATAGCGCCATTATGGCGCTCCGAGCGCCATTTCGCAATCGAACAAGGATTCCGCCGGTGAGCCCGCGGCCGGGTTCTTGCACCATCCGGGCCTGTTCCAGACACAGCTGTGGACCGTTGCTCACCGATCCGGGCAAGCTGGCCGCAATAGTCGCAGGCCCCTTCGGGATAGTGCGTCCGCCACCAGCGGCACGACCAGCACATCCAGTTGTAGCGGCGGAGGACACCCCACGCCAGGCACCCTTTGCACGAGCCCGGTTGCTGGGGGCTTCCGGGGTGGCAGCCGGCGCACAAGCCCTGGCTGAAATAGCCCTCGGTCGTGCCGCACTTGACGCATCGTGGTGGGGTGAACGGCCCACCGGGCAAACAGGCGTAGCAGTAGTCAACCCGGGCGGACGACCAGGCGACCCGGTTGGCCTGGCAGCGGGTGCACATCGACGGTGGCCGCAGCGCTGCCCCCGGCCCAGGGGCCGGAGGACTCACAACGGCGGCTCGGACTTCGGCCTGCCGAACCGGGGCGTCACGATCGGCGACCAGCCATGGCCTGCACCGTCCCCGGCGCTGTCGTCGTTGACGGTCTCGGTCGTGCGGGGGCGACGCGCGGCAACCTTGTCGGGCTCGGGGGTCATCAGGTCCGGCGTACTGCTCGATCCGCGCGTCGATGTCGGGCACGTCAAAGTGCTCCATGGCCGCGCGCGCACTAGCCATCCGCGGCACCCCGGCCACGAGCTGCTGGTACACCGCGGGCGTGAAGGCCTCAGGTGTCCACCGCGTCTGTTCGCGGACATCGCGCCAGTCGCCCTCCATGAGCGTCCGGAAGACCTCGCGCCAGGCCAACTCGTGCGGCGAGTCCACCAGCACGCCGTCCACGTCGAAGATCGCACCTTGAAAAGCCGTCATCGTCACCAGTCCTTGGGACGCTTCGTGTACGACGGTAACCCTGCCAAAGGGGATGCGGCATGTTGGCCGAACGAGACCCGACCTGATAGAGACTCTCGGGCCCGTCCAACCGATTGATCTCCATGGTGTGGACGCGCGCGGCGCCATGGGCGCCTCCCGGTCGACCCGCCAGGAACACCGCCTCGCGGCATCGTCGACCGCGGTTCGCAGCGGGATCGCCACTGCGGCAACAGGTGTTGCCCGCCGTTTGACATGTTGGGGATGTCGAAATGGCGGGTGCTTCTCCGGCTGGGATGTGAACGTCCCCAGCAAGCGCGCTTTTCCCCGGTCACGCCGCGGCCCCCCGGGGCCACTGCGGCAACAGGTGTTCGTTCAGGCAGGCCCTGCCCGCGGGCCGCCGGCCGCTGCTGGCGCGGATGCGTCTGGCTACCGGCAGTGCCCGCCTGGCCCCGGCGCCGCCCCGGTCAGCGCGCCGGTGTGGGCCGCCGCGGCCGCGTTGTACAACCCGGGCGCCGCCCTGGGCCGGGTGCTGGCCGCCGCCGCGGCGCTGTTCGCCGGCCAGGGGCGCACCGACTGACCGGCGATTGGCCGATGCGCTGGTTCTGGAGATGGTCAGCGCTCCGCCACGGGCGACACCGACGGCCATGGCGGGTGCCTTTGCTGGGACTGTGGTCTCGCGGCCGGTCTCGTGTGCCGGCCGGGCCCAGCACAGCTAGCCGGCGCCGTGGATGAACGGGTTCAGGATCTGCGCGCCCGGCCCGTGGCGCATCAGGTCGGACTGCGCCACGGACAGCCCGACGGCCCCGGCGACCTGCTCCCAGTCGGCCTCGATGATCGCCACTTGCCCCTCGATGATGTCGCGCGCCGTCCCGGCGCTGATGCCGTACTCGGAGGCGGCGTCCAGGCACACCGACAGCCGGCTCTCCCGGTCGCCGCGCCGGGAGATCGCCATCGCCTGCGCGGCAGTCCCGCCGCTGCGCGGCGCAGGGCTCAGGTCGTAGGCCGGGGTGAGCTCCAGATGCTCCCCGTCCCAGAACATGGCGTGGTTGCGGGCGTGGTCGTCGATGTTGCCGACGCACACGTTGAACACGACCCGGGAGAACAGCTCCCGAAGCATGCCGGACACCGTCCCGGGCGGCGCCCACCTGCGCAGCTGGTCGGCCAGCTCGGGGTAGCTGGCATACCGTCCAGTCATCTCGGTCAGTCCCAGCACCGTCAGCGTCGAGACCATCAGCCGCCGCGTCCCGGCGCCCGGCGTGCGGTCGAACCGCTCGACCAGTAGCACGTCGCGGCCCAGCACGCTGACCAGCTCGCAGGCGGGCACGTTCAGGCCAACCCGGCGGGCCAGCTCCATCGCGGCGGCCTCAGCCTTGACCACGGGGTACGGGTCGGTGGTCGAGGAGAACTTCGCGATGAGCTCACGGCCCCCGTCGACCAGGGTCGCCTTCGGCCGCGCGCCGCCGATCGAGGTCCCGTGCAGCAGCGCCGGCTCCAGCTCGGCCGGGATGGCCTGCCCGGCCTGCAGCAGGTCCGCGGCCGCAAGCATGTCCTGCAGGGTGGCCGAGGCGCGGCGGGGCACGTACTGCTCTGCGCCGGCCTGGAAGTCCAGGGCGCCGATCCGGTTGGAGGCTGCCTCCAGCAGGTAGGTCAGCATCGGCAGCGAGCCGGTGTCACTGTCGCGGGTAAGGCGTCCGGCCAGTCGGGATAGGATGACCCGCTGCCCCCACGCGTCCGGGGCCGCGTCCCGGATGCACCCGAACGTGTCCCGGTCGGGGGAAGGCAGGGTGCGCCCGGCCCGCAGAGGAAGCTCCGGGGTGAACAGGGAGATCGCGCTGGTTCGGGCCAGGTAGCTGCGCCCGTAGGTGAAGGCGAGCTGGTCGCCCACGACGTCCAGGCGTCCCGCCACGACCGGTTCGCTCGCGCCGGGAAGCCACACCCAGACGAACGCGTGCTGAGGGGTCATCGCAGACCCGGGCCAGCGCAGTCAGAAGTCATCGTCGACCTCGCCAGCTGCCGGGTGCCGCACCCGCTGGGGCAGCAGAGCCAGCGACTCCTGGGCGCGGCCGGTTCGGTCGTGGACCTGCTCGGGTGTTCCGAGCAGGTCGATGCCGAGCAGGACGGCGACCTCGAACACGGTCCCGATCGCCACCGAAGGCTCGCCACGCTCGACCTTGCGCAAGGTCACTAGGCTGATCCGGGCCCGCTCGGCCAGGTCGGCGGCCGTCACGGCGGCCCGCTTGCGCTCCCGTGCGATCTCCGCACCCAGCAGCCGCACGCCGGCCCTGGCCGGGCTCGAATACGGGCGGGCGCGGGCGGGCCGCTTGGTCCTGGACATCTCAGCCATTCGGTCCTCCTGAAACCAAAGTAGCATTTATCCCAGATAAGTGCTGTTTTAGTTTCAGTGCGCACAGAGGTTCGGTGCGCGGGCCCGGCCAGTCGCAGCCGGGGAGCATCCTGGGAGTCGGGTGCTCAGCGATGTCGGGCAACCCGCCGCCTCGCCGAGACGACGAGGTTGGGCGAAAGTACCGCAGCACTCAGCTGGGCCAGGCCAGGTGACGCGGCTTCTGCGCCCCGGCAGAGCAGCTACCCAGTGGCGACCACTGCCGAACCCGCTGGCGGTACCCCGCCGCCGGCGGGCAGCTCGAGCCTCTGGTGGCGAGAGCCGATGGTCCTGCGGGCGCACGTGCGCGCTGGCACGGCTGGCATCTGAGCGAAGAGCTGCTGTTGAACCTGACGGGTGTCCTGAGCGCGACCCTGGCGGCTTTCGCGATCAGCTGCCGTAGATCCGCCTGGGCTCGATCAGGACCAGCGTGCGGCCCTGCTCAACCATGACCCGGTCGTACTCCGCCCAGTTGTCATGGCGGCCGCCGGCCGCTGAGAAGGCCTGTCGCAGCAGAAGTCGCAGCCGTTCAGCGTCGATCTCGGCGTGTGGGTCATCAGGCCCGATCAGCTCGGCGTAGCCCTCCACTGCCACCCACTGCCACCCGGACCTGAACGTCGCGGTCAGCTGCGGCCGCGCACGCAGGTTGGCCAGCTTGACCTTTCCATAGGTGACGAATCCCAGGACCGGAGGCTCGACCAATGGATGGCGCATCACACCGGCATTGACCACCGATGAGTGGATGGTTCCGTCGGCTCGCAACGTGGAGATCACGGCAAGGCCATGTTCCCTCGCGCCCAGCTCTACTGCGTCATCAAGTGTCGTCATATGCGCAAGATTCAGGAGGTCGCAGTGGGTTCAGGAGCCTGGGGGCTTCACGCTACGCCAGTTGGGGATCGCCGGCACGAGTCTGCCCGCGGGACCCTGGCCGAACAGCCACAGCAGGTTGCCGGTCATCGTGCGGATTTCCGGGCGCGGGCAGCTCGTCGCAGATGAGGGGCACGGTCGCAGTGTCCCGACCCAGGTGTTGTCCCCGCTGTCGAACACAGCTGCCTTGCTTTTCGGGTCGGTGTAGTACGTCATGTCCGAGTAGGTGACGTTGCCCCACTTGCCCTGGTTGGTGTACGCCCCCGACAGCGGTATCGGTGAGTGCGCGAGCACGCGAAGGTTGGCGGGTATGGGACCGGAGGGGTCAATGTGATCGAAGTCGGAGTTGATCACCGCCGGTACCGACCGGCCGTGCGCCAGCGAGGTGCCCTTGAAGATCCAGGCTGAGGCATCCAAAGCAACCATCGGGGCGCTCGGCTGGCCAGGCCTGATGAATCCGCTGTAGATCTGGCCGACAAAGCTGCTGGATTCCCAGCTGGTCGGAGGCGAGCTCCAGGTGTTGCCGGTGACTTTCATCGGGTCGCCATGGCCGTTCAACGGGTCTTCCTGCGAGTTCCGGTAGTCCACCTCCTGGCGATCCGGGCCGAGCGGCGATGGCTGCAGGCGCGCGTGGCGTACGAGCGTCGCCGCGCCGAGAAAGGCCATGTTGACCCCAGCGTGGACGGCATTCATCGCGCCCACGCGCTCGCTGTTGGTCCAGGTCTCGTCATGGTCGAGGCCAATCAGAGCTCGGTGTCGAAGGAGCGTAGTGGGTTGCTCCGAGATGCACACGTCGGTGCAGTAGGTCGCGTCCAGACCGTGCTCTTCCATGAACTGGACGAGTGGGTACTCGTTGTCGATGAAGTCCGATGAGCCGTTGACGTCGTAGGGCCGGTCGAAGGAGACCACCCGTGCTCGGTTACAGACAGGGTATGGACCCGAGCCCAGGATGCAGGGCCCCTTCCCCTGGTAGAAGGAGTACCCGCCGTAGGTGTTCCATCCCTGCTCCACCAGTGAGCGGTTCATCACGAGATAGGTGGCCGTGCTGTTCGGGTCCCAGATCGTCAGCAGCACATAGCTCTGCGCATTGGTTTGGCTGACCAGCTTGAGAAGGTAGTCGCCGGGCACGAAGTCCGCGGTGACGACCATGGTCAGCGAGCGGGACCAGTTGGCGCAGCTGACCATGTTCGTCTTCGGCGCGAGCGGGCACGCGGGTTGACGATGTCCAGGCACCACGGCCGAGCTCCAGATCTGGCGGGCGTCGCGGCCTCCATACCAACCCATGCGGTAGGCGACGACCCGGAAACTCGGGGCATCGGTGGACACGTGCAGGCCCACGCTGGTCCCGGTCGCCGCGTAGTTCTTGTCGGCGAACCCCTCGATGAGGCCCGGTCCCTGATCGGCGATTGCCCATGACGTTGTTCCTGGCCGCTTGTTCTCTGCGACGATCGCTGTCGACTCGACTCCGCTGGAGCCGAGCGAGGTGGTCCCCGTAGCTGGCGGAGCCGACCCGAGCGCTGGTCCCGCAGTGGGCTGACCGCTGCGGGCAGCCTTGGAAGCCAGGCCGGAGGAACACGATGCCGTGGCTGCCACGAGCATGAGCATCGCAAGGAGCACGCTGGTATATGCCCTGGGCGCCCTGCTCACGACGACGGGCAATGTCGGGTCCTGGCTCTCATCCAGAGCGACTATAGCGGCTTCGAATTTGACTGGTAAGCAGCCGCTTCAAGAAGCCGTCTTGCCGAGTACGTGGACCGAATCTGGCCAGCGGACTCACCTCACCAGTCCTGTGCCGGTCCAAGTTGCCGCCGACGGAGTCGGTGGAAGTGCTCGTGGTCGCCGGTCGCGACTAGTCAACGTGGCTGAATCTCGACAACCGGTGGGGCTGGCTCATGACTAAGCCGGTGTCCGCCAGATGGCCATCGTGGCGCTTAGCGGGGTATGAGCGATCCCGGTCTTGTTTGCGTCCTATGGGCGAATCGTGAGCAAGAGGAAGGCAACCGCCCGTGACGGCCCTGGAGTACGGCGACTACGCCCCGGACCGCACCGGGTGGTTCTTCGGCATGTCCGGCCCGGGGTTGGCGCTGGTGCTGGTCGCCGCGCTGCCGGGTCTGGCGGCCATCAACGGCGGGCGCTGGCTGGTCCTTGCGGTGTGGGCGCCGGCGTGGGCGCTGCTTGTGGGGTTGGCGGCCGTCCCGGTCCGTGGGCGCTCGGCCACAGGGTGGGCCATCGCACTGGTACTTCACGGTTTGGGAGGCGTCATGGGTTGGACCAGATGGCAGTCCAGGGCTGCCGCGGGAATCGCCGCCGACCTGGGGCAGACAGACCTGCCCGGTGTCTTGGCAGGGATCCAGATTCACGACGGCCCGCCTCTGGGCGTCGCGATGAGCAGGGTTGCGGTCGTTCAGAACCACTCGGCGCGGACCTGGGCGGCCGTTGCCCGGATCGTCCATCCCGGGATCGGCCTGGCCGAGCCCGGCACGCGCAACCGGATGGGCGCCGGGCTGGCCGAGCTGGCCGAGATCGCCTCGCGAACCGAGCTCATCGACCTGCTGGCGATCCAGGTCCGCACCGTCGGCGATGACGGCGCCGAGCGGGCGGCCTGGGCGAACACCCACCGGCGGGCCGGCGCTCCGGTCCTGGCGCGGCAGGTCAACGACCTGCTCGCGCAGATGTTGACTCCGGCGTCGGTGCGAACCGAGGCGTTCGTCACGATCGTGGTGGGAGAGGACCGGATCGCCAAGCCGGCCAGGCAGGCCGGTGGGGGTCTGGACGGGCGCGCCCGGGTGCTGCACGGGGCCATGGCGGAGGTCGAGTCCAGGCTGCGGGCCGCGATGGGCTGCACCGAGGTGACGTGGCTGGACTCACCCGCCCTGGCGGTGGCCATTCGCACCGGGTTCGCCCCGGGAGAGCGCGCCGGCCTGGTCGCGGCCGAGGTTGCTGCAGCCCAGGACCGCGGCGTGGCCACGGGAATCCCTTTGGCGGCGGCGGGCCCGAGCCAGGCCACGTGCGAGATGCGGCACTACAACCACGACGCCTGGTCTTCGGTGACCGACACCATCCTGCTGCCGGAGCGGGGGGCAGTCTTGGGGGCGCTGGCGCCGGTCCTGACGCCGACGGCTCCGGGGGAGCGTCGCGCCTTGACGGTGTTCTTCCCGGCGATGGGCCAGGCCAAGGCGGACCGGCTCAGCCAGCGGGACGAGATGTCGGCGATCACCAGCAGCGAGCTGCGCCGGGCCACCGGGCGGCTGGCCCGGGCCAAAGCGCGCCGGGCACAGACCCGCGCCCTGGGCCTGGACGAGAAGCTCGCCAAGGGCCGGGCCCTGGTTCGCCCCTGTGCGGCCGCGACCGTCACCGTGCCGAACACGTGGGCTGTCAGCGAGTTCGGCCGGCGGCTGGACGCCTCGATCCGCATCCCGGGGTTCATCCCGCTGCGACTGGACCTCGCCCAGGACTCGGGGTTCGCGGCGGCGGCGATCCCTTTGGGTGTCGGGCTGCCACGGGCCCGAGGGTGGCGCTGATGCTTGGTTTGGTGGCGCGCCGGCGGGCCGGGCGCGGGGTGCCGGAGCTGCTGTCCGACTTCGGCCTGGACCTGCCGCCGCGGGCCAGGGCGCAGGCGGGGGCGGGGGCGCCGGAGGCAAACCTGTTCCCCAAGCTCGTGCCGGCCCGGGGACCCATGAGTGCCGGCGCCGGGTGGGCGCCCGCCCAGGCCCCCTTGTCGGTGTGGCGGATGACCTCGGAGCAGACACCGGTGTTCTGGCCGCTCATCGCGGCGCCGGGGCTAGCGCCGACCGGCGCGCAGATGGGTATCGACCAGCTCTCGGGTGGGTCGTTCTACGCCGACCCGGCCGGGTGGGTGCTGCGCGATGACATCGCCACCACCAACCCCAACGTCTTCATCTTCGGCAAGCCGGGGCGGGGCAAGTCGGCCACCGGCAAGTGCTTCTGCTTGCGGATGATGGACTTCGGGTACCGCACCCTGGTCCTGGGCGACCCCAAGGACGAGTACGAGCCCTTGTGCCGGGCCCTGGGAGTGGAGCCGTTCGCGATCGGTCACGGGTTGCCGGCGCGGGTCAACCCGCTGGCGTTCGGCCCGCTGGGCGAGCGGTGGGCCGACCTGGACGGGCCCGAGGCGAGGCGGCGGTCGGCGATCGTGTTCGCTCGCTGGCTGGTCCTGATCCGGGGGCTGGTCGGGTCGCAGAAGATCGCCGAGCAACGGGTGCCGTTCACTCCCAGCGACGAGCTGGCGGTCGCCGCCGCGTTGCGGACCCTGACCGGGTACACCCATGGCAACACGCTGCTGGCCGAGGTCACCATCCCCGAGCTGTGGCACGCCCTGGACGAGCCCAGTGCGGACCTGATCAGGGCGTGCCGGTACTCGGGGGCTCAGCACTTCCTTGACTCCACCCGCCTGATGCGAGACGCCCTGGGCCAGCTCGTCCACGGCTACCTGCAGGGCCTGTTCGACGACCACACCACGATCGCGGTGGACTGGCGCGCCCCCATCCAGTCACTGTCCCTGTCCCGGTTGGAGCCGCTGGGGGATGAGGCGATGGGGATCGCGTTGACCTGTCTGAACTCCTGGGGCCGGGCCCAGCGCGAGATGGCGGCCCCGGGCGACCTGCGCATCGTGGTGCGCGACGAGACGTGGAAGCAGATGCGCCTGGGGCTGGAGGCGGTGAAGTCCCTGGACGCCGACCTGCGGTTCTCCCGGCGCGACGGCGACATCCAGCTGGTGATTTACCACAAACCCTCCGACCCCATGACGGCCGGCGCGGCAGGGTCACAGGCGGTGGCCATCGCCAAGGACCTGCTGCACCTGGGCGACATCAAGGTGCTGCATGGCCAAGACGAGGCGGTCGCCGCCGAGCTGGGCGAGCTGCTGGGGTTGCGGCCCATGGCCCAAGACCTGATCACCGGGTGGGCGATGGGCGGGCGAGGTCGCGCACTGTGGATGGTGGGCGACCAGGAGTACAAGGTGCAGGTCGTGCGCACGCCACTGGAGCAGGCCCTGACCTGGACCAACGACGCGTTGGCGGCGGCAGGTTAGAAGTTCCGATGAACGCCAAAGCCGCAGCCGGTATCGCCTGGGTTCTGTCCACCGCCGTAATGGTCGTCCTGCTGCTTCCGCTGATGATCGCCGGCGCGGCAATCGGCTCACCACCACTGACCTTGTGCGGACCGGGCGGCACCGCGCAGAGCGTTGGCGACGTGCACCTGGATGCCGAGCAGATGGGCAACGCGCAAACCGTCGTGTCGGCCGTCGCCCGGCGCGGACTTCCCGCCTACGCCGCAACGCTCGCCCTGGCCACGGTCGCGGCGGAGTCGATGTTCCACAACTACCTGGTGTTCAAGGACGCCGACTCCCTTGGCCTGTTCCAGCAGCGGGTGCGCTACTACAGCGCCCCCGTGGCGGCCGACCCGGCCCGGGCCACCGGCGCCTTCCTGGACCGCCTGGTCACGATCGACCGATGGGCGACCCGGCCGCTGAGCGAGGTCGTCGCCGCCGTGCAGATGCCGCGCGCCGACCTGGCCGGGGCGTACGCGAAGTGGGCGCCGCTGGCGGCTGCGCTGACTGCGCAGCTGTGGCCCCGGGCGGCGCAGACCCCGACCGGCCCGCTCCCAGTACCGCCGGCCCCACCGCAGCCTTGCGGTGTCGCCGGGACCGGCCCCGGGGGCGGCTCAGCTGCGATCCCGCCCGCGATGAGCATGGACGGGTCGAGGGCGGGGAACCGGGCCGCGCGCTTCGCCCTGGCCCAGCTGGGCAAGCCCTATGTGTGGGGGTCGGGCGGGCCCAGTTCCTGGGACTGTTCTTCCCTCGTCCAGGCCGGCTGGGCTTGGGCGGGGGTCGCGATCGCGCGCACGACCTTCGAGCAGGTCAATGCCGGCGCCCCGCTCGCACTGACCGCTGCCAGGTCGGGCGACCTCGTGTTCCTCGCCGGCACGGACGGGACGGCGACCTACCCCGGGCACGTGGGCATGGTCGCCGGCCGCGTCGGCGAGTCGATCTACCTCGTGTCGGCCCCACATACCGGCGCGGTGGTTCAGATGACGCCGGCCACCCAGTGGGCTTCGCTGATCGTGGCGGTTCGCCGGATCGGTTGACGCCCCTGCGAGGCGGCAGGGCGTCCGCCAGCGCGGTCGCTGCGGCCGGCCGCACCCGGCCCATCATCAGCAGCCCTGCGGATGATCCTTGTGAGCTGAGCGTCCCCACCGGCTGGGGTTGTCACCGCCCCGGTTGCCCGCCTGCGGTCTTGGCGGTAGCGGCTCGCGCGTTGGTGGTTTCACCCCTGCTCGAAAGCAGGGCGCTCACGTAGCTGGTGCCAGCGTTCGACGACGCCGGGGACCTCGGTGTCGAGGTAGTCGAAGAAGCTTTCCATGTCGCGCAGGCGGGCTCCGGCGGGCGTGTCGGGTCCGCCGGTGGCTGCGATCCCCTGGCCGGCAACGTCGGCAAGCGTGCGGTAGGCAGGTTGCTGGGCCCCGCTGGCTGCATACCACGTGTCGCTGGGCAGGCGATACAGGTCGCGGCGGGCGCCAGGCACGGCCTCCCGTTCGGCCAGACCCACCTGTATCAGGTACCGCACCGCGTTGGAGACGGCCGCCGGGCTCACCTTCAGTCCGGCAGCCAGATCAGCCGCGCTCAGGCCCGGTTCCTCCGTGGCCATCAACAGCATCAGAACCCGCGCTGGCATCCGGGGCAAGCCCATGTCGGCCAGCGTCGCCGCGGCCTGCTCGACGAATCGCGCCACCGCCTGCTCGTCGCGCGGCTGCGCCGCTCGGGAAGCCGCCTGGCCACGTTCCTGCCCAGTCAACGTGATCACCTTCACCCGAGTCAGTTGCTTCACAACATCCTGAAGCAACTGTAGCGTGTGCCACATGACGACCGTTGTGGAGATGACCGGGGTAGTCAAGCGTTTCGGGCCCGTGAGCGCCCTGGCCGGGCTGGACCTGTCGGTGAGCGCGGGCGAGGTGCATGGCTTCCTTGGCCCGAACGGGGCCGGCAAGACCACGACTCTGCGCCTGCTGCTGGGCATGCTGCGCTCCGACGGCGGCACCACCCGGGTGCTGGGGCGCGATCCTTGGGGCAACGTGGCGACGCTGCACCGCCGGTTGGCGTACGTCCCCGGTGATGTGGCGCTGTGGCCGAACCTGAGCGGCGGTGAGGTGATCGACCTGCTCGGCCGGCTGCAGGGCGGGCAGGACCAGGCCCGCCGGGACGCTCTGCTGGAGATGTTCGACCTGGACCCGACCAAGAAGGCCCGCACCTACTCCAAGGGCAACCGGCAGAAGGTTGCCCTCATCGCAGCCCTGGCCACTGATGCCGAGCTGTTCCTGCTGGACGAGCCCACCAGCGGCCTGGACCCGTTGATGGAGGACTCCTTCCGCAGGTGCGCGCGCGAACTGCGCGACCAAGGGCGCACCATCCTGCTGAGCAGCCACATCCTGTCCGAGGCCGAGGCGCTGTCCGACCGGGTCAGCATCATCCGCGCCGGCAAGGTGGTGGAGACCGGCCCGCTCGAGCAGCTGCGGCACCTGACCCGGACCTCGGTCACCGCCGACGTCGCGGTCGTGCCGCAGCACCTGGAGCTCCTGCCCGGGGTCCACGACGTGGTCGTGACGAACCACCGGGTCGCCGCCCAGGTCGAACCGTCCGGTCTGGCCCCACTCATGGAGGCGCTGACCGCAGCCGGTCTGCACACGCTGACCAGCCAGCCCCCAACCCTGGAGGAGCTGTTCCTGCGGCACTACAGCGCAGCTGAAGGTGAGGCATCCGCTGGTGCGGCCGCCTCGAGCCCACGGCGGTCCGATAATGCGTGAGAGCCTGGCCGGAACCGGCGACATGGTCCGGCTGGGAGTGCGCCGGGACCGCTGGCTGCTGTCAGCGTGGATCCTCGGGTTTGCCGCGATGGCAGGTTTCACCGCCTCGGCCGCAGCCGGCCTGTTCCCCGATACGGCCGGCCGCATCGAGGCGGCCCGCACCCTCAACGCCACCGCCTCCATGGTGGCGCTGTTCGGGCGCGTCTATGACCCGGCCTCCCTAGGCGCCCTGTCCATGATCAAGTACACCGCGTTCATGACCGCCGCCCTGGGCGCCCTCATGGTCTTCGTGACGATCCGGCACACCCGCGGCGACGAGGAGAGCGGGCGCCTGGAGCTGCTCAGCGGCGGGAGGCTGGGGCGCAACGCATCGCTCGCGGCCGCTCTGGTGATCAGCTTCGGCGCCAGCCTTCTCCTCGGGCTGCTCACCGCAGCAGCTCTGGCCGCCGGCGGGCTGCCGGCAGCCGGTTCGTTGGCGTTCGGCCTCGGCTGGGCCGCCACCGGGATGGCGTTCAGCGCCATAGCAGGGGTGAGCGCACAGCTGACCACCAGCGCCGGCGCCGCCACCGGGCTGGGAATCACCGTCATCGCGATCACCTACCTGCTGCGCGCGGTCGGCGACCTCGCTCAGCCGGGGCCCTCAGCGTTGTCCTGGCTCTCACCGATCGGCTGGAACCAGCAGATCCGGGCCTACGCCGGGGACCAGTGGTGGGTCCTGGCCTTGCCGCTGGCGCTGTGCGCGTTCGTGGTTCCAGCGGCCTTCATGCTGCGGGGCCGCCGCGACCTCGGCGGCGGCCTGCGACAAGAGCGCCCCGGCGCGGCACGAGGAGCCCTGGCCGGGGTCTGGGACCTGGCCGTGCGACTGCAGGACCGCGTGCTGGTGGCCTGGGCGGCCGCCGTCGTCGTGTTCGGCGTGGTCATCGGGTCGCTGGCGAGCAGCGTCACCCAGTTCCTGACCTCACCGAACGCCCAGGACATGATCAAGAAGCTCGGTGGTGCCCAAGCCCTGACCGACGCGTTCCTGGCCGCCGAGATCGCCATCATGGGGATCCTCGTGACCGCCTACGGCCTCTCAGCGGCCAACCACCTACGCAGCGAGGAGACCGCGGGACACACCGAAGCCCTCCTGGGCACCGCGACGACCCGCACCCGCTGGGCCACCAGCCACTACGGCGCCGCCCTGGCCGGGGTGGCCCTGCTGATGCTCCTGACAGGGCTGTCGACCGGCGTGGGCGCCGCGTTCGCCCTGCACGACGGCAGCCGGGTAGGCCGGGTCACCCTGGCCGGCCTCGCCCAGATCCCCGCCGCGTGGGTCATCACCAGTGTGGTGCTGACCGTGTTCGGCTGGGCCCCCCGGCTCACCGCCGCGGTCTGGGGCCTGCTGGCGGCGTTCGTCGCGCTCGGCGAGTTCGGGGTGCTGTGGAACGCGCCACAGTGGCTGATGGATCTCTCCCCGTTCCAGCACACCCCGCTGCTGCCCGTCGGCGACGGAATCGTCCCGCTCGTGGCCCTCACCGCCGCCGCTGGCGTACTGGCGGCTGCCGGCTACCTCGGATGGCGCCGCCGCGACCTGACCGCATGACCCACGCGAAGCCTCTCCAGACCCGCCCGCCGATCGGTTTGGTCGCGCAGTCGGCCCAGGGTGGCCCCGCCCAGGACTTCGAGCCTGCGCTCGGCCGTCGCGATGGCGTGGCCTGCCGGTAGGCCAGCCTGCTCAGAGCCCTGATCACCAAGCTCGCTCCGTTGGGGCCGGGACCGGCGGGCCGGTCGGGTCTAGGACCACCGTCGATCGCAGGCTCTCTCGGTGTCCACCAAGAGAGCCTGGGCGTGCCTACCCGGATATGAGCAGTATCAGAAGGCAGCGTCGCGACGTGATGCCGCTGACCTGGGAGCTCCCGGCGGCGGCGGCTCTGGCGTGGGTGGGCGTGGCGGCGATGCTGGCGCCCGCCGGCCGGGGCGCCGCGTCCTGGCTGACCGGCGGGGGATGGGTCTGGCCCTCGACCCGAGCAGGCCTGACGGCGAGCCTGGTCGGACTCCTGGCGGGACACCCGTCATCCGGCCTGGTCCCAACCGCCGCCTCCGCCCTGCCAGCCGCAGGCGTCGTGTACCTGGTGCTGAGCCTGCTGGAGGTCGCCTGGCTGGTCGTGAGCCTGCTCGGGCTGGCCAGGTGGTGGCGCACCTGGGGGCCCGGGATGCGCGAGGGGCTGGCAGGCCGGGGCGAGGTCGAGAAGGTCCTGGGTCGCTCCCGGATGCGCCGGGCCCGCGCCGTGATTCGCCCCGACCTGTATGCCAAGCCACCGGCGAGCGGGGGGCCCCGGTGACCCGGTTCGATCCCACACAGGTGGGCTGGGCGCTCGGCCGCGCCCATGAACCCCGCGGCGGCCAGCTGTGGGTGCCCTTCGACCGGACCACCGGGGTCTATGGCCCCCAAGGTTGCGGCAAGACCCTGGATCTGCTCACTCCCGCCCTACTGGCTGCCCCTGGTGCGGCACTGGTGACCCTGACCAAGCTCGACGACCTCCTGCTGACCCTGGACCACCGCTCCAGCGGTGGGCGCCCGGTGGCGGTCCTGGACCCGTTCGGGATGGCCCCCGGCGTGCCCGAGCTGGTGTGGGACCCGGTTGCCGGGTGCGTGGATTCGATGGTGGCCGAACGCCGGGCCAAGGCGTTCACCGCCGGCACCGTCAAGGGCGCGGTCGCCGGGGGCAGCGGCGATGACACCGCCCGCTTCTACGCCGCCGAGGGCGCCAAGGTGCTGCAGGCGTTCTTCCACGCCGCCGCGCTGACCGGGCGCACCCTGGAGCACGTCCTGGAATGGGTGGCCAACCCGGCGGGCGCCACCACACCCGAGGAGATCCTGCTCACCCACCCCCACGCGGCACAGTTCTGGCACGGCCTGCTGAGGGGGGCTCTGCACGGCGACGACCGAACCGCCGGGAACACCGCCACCACGGTGCAGCAGGCGATGAGCCTCTTCTTCCAGGAGCCGATCCGGGCCCGCTGCGTACCCGGCCCCGGCCGGCCGGCCACCGACATCACCGACCTGATCACGGCCGGCGGCACCATCTACCTGCTGGGCCGCGACGACCCGTACGCGTCGGCCTCGCCCCTGATGACCGCACTGGCCGAGCACGTCCTGGACACCGCACTGGCCCTGGCCAACCAGTCCCCGTGGGGCCGGCTGTGCCCCTCGTTCCTGGCCTGCCTTGACGAGCTGCCGTCCACCACGCCGCTGCCCACGTTGCGTACCCGGATGGCCAACGAGCGGGCCCTGGGCATCTCCTTCATCTACGCCGCCCAGACGTGGCGTCAGCTGGTGATCTGCTACGGGCAGGACGAGGCCAGGACCCTGTTCGGGCTGACCAACAACATCGTCGTGTTCGGCGGCGGCAAGGACGGGCACTTCTACCGCGAGATCTCCGACCTGGTGGGTACCACCCGGGTGTCTCGAACCAGCTACAACACCGGGCGGGGCGGTTCAGGGCGGACCACCGCCGGCGAGGACATCCCCGTCCTTCGCCCTGAGGAGATCCGCCAGCTGCCCGAGGGCAAGGCGTTGGTGATCGCCGAGAACGCCCGGCCTCTGATCGCGACGCTGCACCGCTGTATCCAGGGGAGGTCCGGCAGACGTCTGCTGGCTGACCAGGGCGCGGCCCGGGACCGGGTGGGCCGCGCGCGCGGGCAAGCCGTCGGTGCGGCGGTACGCACCGCCGCCGCGGTGGCGCTGGCCCAGCAGATGGACCTGCATGCCGGCCCCGCCCCGGGCAGGCACAACGTGCCCCCTGGTCACTGATGCTCTCCCTCACCGGGGCGTTCCCGGTGCCGGGGCCGCTGGTCCGCCACGCCTACAGCGAGCTGGACCTGGCCCGGTCGGGTACCGACGACCAGAAACGAGCCCTGGGCAAGCTCTCGGGGTTGCCTCGCCCGTGGGACCTGCCCAGCTGCCCGCCCGCGCTGCGCTCCCAGGTGTGGGCGTGGCTCGATCAGGTGGCGGGCTGGATCAACCACGAGTACGTCTGGGCGCCCGACCGGTTCATCCCCTCATGCTGGCCCGCGCACCCGCACATCGCCCACGAGCTGGCCGTCATCGCCGACCTGCGCCGAACCGCCGGATACGCGCTGACCGGCGACGCCCTGGAGGAGTGGCACCGCTACGCCCTGCCGGCGTTCCTGGACCGGGCCGCCTCCCGGCTGGGGACCAGCTGCGGCCCGGCCAAGCACGACCACTGGCCGGCCGCCGGCCGCCACCGCGAGTTCGGATCCGAGCGGGCCATCGCCGCCCGCAGCGAGCTGTTCAGCCGGGACGCGGCCCCGCACGTCGAGCCGGATCTCGACCCGGACGCGAAGCCACCGCCCGCCCAGAGCCCGCCGGCGCTGGTGCTTGTCAACGGCCACACCGTCGACACGCTCACCGGAGAAGTCCTGGGTCCCCCGTAGCGCACCTGAGCCATGGATCCCGCGAAGGACAACCGAGGATGAACGAGAGGCCGGTTGCCGGCGCCCCGGTGGGCGCCCGCAGAGCTCGTCCCGCCGGCGGGTCGCCGGTAGGACCAGATCAGCGAGCCCAAGAACCGCTGGCCGCTTTGTCCCGGCTGGGGCGCCAGCGCGCCCCACCACCGATGTGGAGCTGGTGCAGGCGGCGCTCGCGCGCCGCGACAGGCTCGTCGCCTTGCCGGACCGGCTGGCCGCGCAGGTCCAGGCGATCACCACCGTCGGGCACTGGCCGCCAAACAGAGCCAGTCCACGCCCGGGCATCGGCACGCGCCGCCCTGTCCATGAGGCAGTCGCCGCTTTCCTGTACCAGCCCTGGGGGCTGCAAACAGTTGCCAGTCGTGTGCACTTTAGAGAGCAGTACAGAGCTTTAGTCGGCCATGCCCTCGTCCGGGCTCGGGTGTTGTTGTTGTTGTTGTTGTTGTTGTTGTTGTTGTTGTTGCGGGCGTTGTCGGTACTGGGTGACACCGTGTAGCCCATGCTGCGCGGGTTGGCGGAGTCGTTTGTGGTCTCACCTCCGTCGGGGGTGACGATCAAGACACGTCTGCGCCCGACCCCGGCCGAGGAGCAGGCGCTGCGGGAGGTGGGCA
>Ga0208850_1000243_pt1 | contig 18707 bp, 20 predicted proteins | sample NGESurshal092012_5_FD_184475 | JGI IMG/M metagenome (GOLD analysis project Ga0208850, IMG submission 184475) | Arctic peat soil microbial communities from Barrow, Alaska - NGEE Surface sample 210-2 shallow-092012 (SPAdes) | ecosystem: Environmental > Terrestrial > Soil > Wetlands > Peat ... | reverse complement strand
GACTACACCGGCCAGGATATCTCGATGGAATATGACGACTGATACATCACTGCGATCATCATGCGCGTCTTGAATGCGGCCGCCGTCCGATTCAAAGAGTCCGATTCAAAGAGTCCGATTCAAAGAGTCCGATTCAAAAAGCCCGCGACCGGTTTCCCGACGCGGGCTCAAATCTTGCGATGTTGAATATATGCCGGTGATTTGCCCGACGTGTCAAATTCTTTTCGAGGCTCTCTAATTCTTCACCGCATAAAGCGGTGTCCTGACGGTCAACTGGTAGGATGGTTTCGGCACCCACGCGATCTGCGCCGTCACGCCAAACAGACGATTGTCGTTGTCATCCATCCGGTCCAGATCGACCCTTACGATCGGCTGGGTAAAAGGCTGGAACGGCGTCAGGTTCAGAAGCTGCGCGCCGCCGAACGATTGAACGCCGAAGCGGCCCGAGAGCTTCCAGTTGTTGTCCCACTGATAATAGCCGCCAACAAAGCTGACGATATTCGGATTGACCGTTGTCAGCGGGGAGTCGACGTCAACCCTGGTGTACTGGACACCGGCGAGCAGACCCCTGGTTTCGTCCTCGTTCAGGGCATAATCAAATTCTACGATGGTATTGAAGGACGTCGTTGCAAGCGGGGAGTCCGGCACCGACCTTGTGACCGTCGACTGCAGCGTAACCGTCGGGATCGATCCGCCATTCTGCTGATAGACGTCGGCCTGGAATCCGACAAACCAGCTGCTGACCGCGAGCGTCGACCAGTCGGACAAGCCGGTGCGCGATGCGCTGGCGCTGAAGCCGCCATACACCGAGATACGGTCGCCGAAATCCAGCGTCAGCGGAACATCGACTCCGATGCTCTGGCTCGACGACGACGACAGGATCGGGCGCGTCGGAAACGTCGGTAAATTCGTCAGTGTCGTGAGTGTCTGGAGCGTCGCAAGTGCTGAGAACAATGAAGGATTGCTGACGCCGATCGAGAGCGTGTTGGCAGGCACGGTCGCGTAGTTTGTCCTCAAGTCCAGATAGATGTTTGGCAGCGTCGAAGCTGCCTTTGCCGATTTGTCGTCGCTGTCGTCATTGTCCTTGCTCAAAGCGAGGCCGGAACACCACAACGACAACAGCCCAGCGAGCGCCACGCGACATGCCGACTGAACGAGCGAGGCCCTTGAGCCTCGCTGCGCGGCACGGATATGGCCTCTAAAGCAGTACGCTACCAACGGAGGCAGCCTCGTGTGTTATTGGCACGAAACTGACGTTCTCCTCGAGCGTATGTCTCTTGTTTGCCATGCCAGTGCCCACCATCACCTCAAAAGCTATACTGAAGGGAGGACCACCTTCAAGGAACAGAACCGCCCCAAATGCTGATCGCCGTCCGATTCGAAAAGCCCGCGACCGGTTTCCCGGCGCGGGCTTAATTCTTGCGATGTTGAATATATGCCGGTGATTTGCCCGACGGGGCAAGATTTTTTTTGCAGTGGCCGCCGATCTACCCGCCAGCGCTTTCAATCAAATCCCTGAACCGGCGGCGCGGCTTTCTTCCCGGGAAGCGTCTCGGGAGATTTGACAGCTGGCGGCGAACTTACCTTGGCGGCGGCTTGCTCTTGGGCTCCAGCCTCTTGGGTTCCAAGCGCTTGGGTTCCGAGGCTGGATTGTGCTGTACGTCGCGCCCGAGATCGCGATGCGGACCGCCCAAGTCCCCAGGAATGCGCGATCGAAGGCCCTGCTGTGTATCCAATGAACGCACCCGCCACCGCGCCCACAGGTCCCAGGACGACCGCCCCCGACACCGCGCCCAAGGCAGCATCTCCAGCACGACCTTGAGCTCTTGCCTCGACCGAAATAAATGATCCTGCGATCAGTGCGGCAACAAGAATTTTCTTCATCGCGATTTCCTTGAGCCCAGCGCAGGGCACAGGATTCCGAAATTGCGGCGGCACGAAGGTGCAGACACATCCTCCTCTGGTTTCGATAGCCGCGAACATAGATGTGGCAACGGTTCGGCGCCAAGCGCCGTCCGATGACAGGGTCCGCGAAGCAATCCAGGCAATCGCTTCGTCGCTTTGCTCCTCGCAATGACTGGAAGCACGACCCGGTTATTTGGCTGCCTTTGGCGGCCAAAGCTCCGGCGAGCCGATCGGCGTGCCGGCCCGGTCGAAACGCTTCATGAGGCCGGCAAGCTCGCTGCGGCCGAGGAAAAGCCGCTCCTTATCCGCCGATCCGTGACTGACTTCAGACTCGGGAAATTTGGCCCTCAGACACAATTCCCCCAGCCGCCCGACGCAGGTTGGCGAAGGCCGAAAACACTGTATCCCCCTTGGGTTCCATCGCTGGAACCTTTTTTCAATGCAAATGTTTCCGAAAACTGTTTACTGATTCAATTGATCTCGAACATCAAAGAATTTCATGGCCGAATCTGATCGCTCAAAAACCAAAAAAAACAAAAACATGGTGCTTCGGTTACTCGGTCCGGGATTGGTCACCGGCGCCGCCGATGACGACCCGTCGGGCATTGCCACCTATTCGCAGGCCGGGGCGCAGTTTGGTTACGGCCTGCTTTGGACGGTGTTTCTCACGACGCCGTTCATGATCGCGATCCAGTTGGTCAGCGCGCGGATCGGCAGGGTAACCGGCAAGGGCCTCGCCGCCAATGTGATGGAGCTGGCGCCGCGCTGGCTGGTACTGGGACTTGTTTTTCTTCTGGTCGCCGCAAACACATTCAACATCGCGGCCGACATCGCTGCGATGGGAGAATCTCTCTCGCTGGTTATTGGCGGCCTCAATCACGAACATGCCCTGATTTTCGCATCGGCATCCACCTTGCTGCAGGTCTTTGTGCCGTATCGCCGATATGCTCCGGTGCTCAAATTTCTAACGCTCACGCTGTTCGCCTATGTTGCAACCGCACTGACCGTGCACATTCCGTGGAGCACCGCGCTGCTGGCGGCAATCTGGCCAAAGCCCACAATCAATGCAGAATATTTCCTGATGGTTGTGGCTGTTCTGGGGACCACGATAAGTCCCTATTTGTTTTTCTGGCAGGCTTCGCAGGAAGTCGAGGAAATGAATCAGGGCAAGGTGCGCCGTCCGCTTCGGGAGCTAACCAGAGGCGGCCTTACGGAGCTTGACCGCATCAAGATCGATACCATCGTCGGAATGATCTTCTCCAACGCGATTGCCTTCTTCATAATTCTGACCACCGCCGCCGTCTTGAATGCCCACGGTGTCACCAACATCAATTCGGCAACCCAGGCGGCTGAAGCGTTAAGACCGCTGGCGGGGGATTTTACTTTTCTGCTGTTCGCCCTCGGTATCATCGGTACAGGCCTGCTGGCGATTCCGGTGCTGGCCGGCTCGGCGGCCTATGGGGTGTCCGAAGCATTCGGATGGCACGCTACCCTTGAAGCCAAGGCTCCGGACGCTGTCGGATTCTACACCATCATCGCAGCGGCTACCGTTATCGGATTCGGACTTGGCTTTACCGGAATAGACGCCATTCACATGCTGGTGTGGAGCGCCGTGCTCAACGGTATTGTCGCGGTTCCGATCATGGCGATGATGATGGTAATCGTCGCAAATTCCAGACTGATGGGACGGTTCAGAGCCAGATCCTGGCTAATCGCCCTGGGCTGGATCGGCACCGCGCTGATGGCTTTGGCAGTGGTTGCGTTGATGTGGTCGTTCTTCACCGGCTGAGCGGTTTGATCCGCGCAAAGCAGTTGCTCTTACTTCACGCGCCAGCCGCGATGGCACCAAGCGGGAATGCTGCGACCTTCGAAAACGTCGGATGCGTTACCGCGACAGCATTCGCTGCATCGCGAGTCTGTGCCAAGACGCCGATCAAGCCCGGGCCGTCGGGTAGCGGCTTACTTGACGAAGCTGAGGTATGAGGCGAGCGCCTCGATTTCTTCCGGGCCCAAATGGCTGGCGACCATAGGCATCGGAGACGCTGTGCCCGAATGATATCCCTGACCCCACTGCTCGAGCCGCCCCTTCAGGTAGAAATAGGCCAGTCCTCCCAGGCGAGGAATATCTCTCACGCCTTCGGCATTCGGGCCATGACAGGCATAGCAGGACACGACGTTGGATTCCGGAATACCATCCAGATAGATTGTTTTTCCCTTGGCCGCGAGATTCCTATCGCCGTCATTGGCGGCTTTCGGGGGGATCGTTGCAAAATAGATTGCCAGATCGCGCGCAGCGTGCGGACTCAGAGCCGCCACCGCGTACCACATATATTGTTTCGAAAATGGATTGTCTCGCGTGTGCTCGCGAAAACTCCGCATCTGGCTCTCGATGTATTGCGGCCTCTGTCCGGCCAGTCGTGGCGCGACCATAAAGCCCTGCCCCGATGTTCCGTGGCACCAGGTGCAATTGCGGACGGCGGCGCTCTCGCCCGCCCACGCTGGAGCGGCTGAGGCGACAATCGCCAGGATCGCTATTTTTAGCCCGATGCGCTTCATGACCTCAAGCTTTCGCGCCTTATGCATTCATCGAAACGATGATATGTAAAATGGCAGCACTCATTGCAGATAACTGACGTAGGCGGCGACGGCTTCAACCTGTGACCTCGTCAGATTGTGCGCCGTCGGTGCCATGATGGCGGAAGTGTCAACCGTCGAACCCTGCCCTCGCACCTGCTTCCAACCTCTCAACTGGCCTACGGTGTAGGCATAGACCTGACCCGCCAGTCGCGGAATTTCATTCTGGCCCTTGCCCTCCGTGCCATGGCAGGCGGAGCATGCAGGAACGTTGGCTTCGGGGAGCCCTTCCTCGAAGATTTTTTTGCCGGTGGCGATAGATCCCCTTGGCGCCCCTCCGAACGGTCTGGGATTGAGATCCCTGAAATGCATGGCCAGGGCCGTCAGCATCGACGGGCTCAGGACATGCGCGACGTTGAACATGATCGGGTTGGTCCGCCTGCGCTCAATGAAGGCCCGCAGCTGAGCCTCGATGTATTCGGGTTGCTGTCCCGCCAGGCGTGGCATCGGAAAATATCCGAGATAACCCTGCCCCGACAGCCCGTGGCAGGTTTTGCAATATTCCAGCTTGGCCTCAAGACCGCCTTGTCTTGCAGGCGCGCCTCTGTTCTCCGCGTGACCCGCCGCGGAAAAAACCAGCGCCAGCATCGCTGTTGGCAATGCCAGCCGCAAGCTGATGACCCTCATGATCCGGCCTCCGCGCCTACCACTGGACACGAACGTTGTCCGCTACACGTAAACAGGCTCCGACCATCACCACCCGGGCCCCCACACGTGAAAGTTCAACCCGACTTTGACGACTTGAATGCTTTGTTTGACATCCACGATGCCCGCAAGAACGTTGGTCGAATCGAACATCAGAGCGTTGCGATGCCCGAATCCATAGTAATCGTACTCGATGCTGGCGGACCAATGCCGTGAGAACGCCCAGTCCACGCCGCCGCCCGCGGTCCAGCCGATGCGGTTTTCCAGCCCCTCAAAGCCAAAGGGGGTGCCGACAAAGGAGCCCGTGACATCGTATCGGTCTGCCGCCAGGGCAACGCCGCCTTTGGCGTAGACCAGCACGTTGTCGAATGCATAACCGAGCCGCGCGGTCACGCTGGTGAGGAAATCGGTTTTGGCCTGCACCAGCGCCGTATCGGGACTGCCGAGCGGGAGCCCCACGATCGTGGAGCCCTTCATGGTCGAGCCGGAGGCGGAGCCTTCGATGCCCACCACCCAGGAGGGGGCGAACTGGTAGTCGCAGCCGATCTGTCCGCCAATCACGACGCCGGTTGGCGACGGACTGACGGTGGTGATCCCGGTTGTCGGGCCTGCACCGAACGAATCCTGCACCAACTGCACCGGGTCGGTAATATCCTTACGGGCAAAGCCGCCCCCGAGATGCCCACCGAGATAACAGCCGGTCCAGTTGAACCGCTCAGCGAACGGCGTCGCCGCCCGAAGCGGCATATCCGCGGCGACCGCGGGCCCCGCCATGGTCACTGCAAGCGCTGCAGCATGTGCGAAAAGCAGTTTTCTCATCGGATAATCTCCGTGTGCGGGCGAGCCCGCCTACATGGCAAACCAGGCATGGAGGAACAGGGTGTTATTGTCGCGGGCGCCGATCGTGGTGCCGTCGAACTTGTTGTAGTAGATATATTGCAGACCGATGCGGGCATTGAACCACGGCCAGCCCGGCGCCTTGCCGGTCCCGAACGGGATGTAGGCGAGCTCGGCCATCCAGCCGTTGCTGTTCGGGGTGTTGGCGTTCGGGTCAGCGGGATTCGTATACAAGAACGGGTCGGCGGTGCCCCAGATATTGAAATATTGACCTGTCAAGACGATCCGGTTGTCGCCGCCATAGGCAAATGAGGCCTGCAGCTTCAGGCTGTTGAGCAGGTTGCTCGGATTGGCCGAAGCATTGGCAAAGCTCGCGTCCAGCCGCTGAAACTCGCGAACGTAACTGCCGCGCAGCGTCAGCCAGTAATTGTCGCCCTGATACTGATATTGCGAGTCGAAGCCGAAGTCGGTGAATTTGTCCGACATGGGAAACGTGGCTGTCGTTCCCGTCACGAAGTCTGGATCGAGCCACGGATGCACATCGAGGTACATTCCGAACGTGCCGACCATCAGCGAATGTCTGCCCCAATGCGGTTCGAGAGCGACGCGCCAATAGGGCGCCACGCCGCCGAACAGCCCGGGCCCGTCGAACGGATTCATACCGAGCGAGTTCTGCTGGCTGAACCCGAGAGTTCGATAGCCGGTCAGTTCGAGATAAAGCAGGTCGTTGATCATCGTGTAGCCGCCGACCCCGCCGACACGCGCGGCAAACGCACCCTCGACCATCGTGCTGGCGGCGGGCGTGGCCGCAAGCGACGATGCGGCGTAGGGGAAGGACCAGGCTGGTGTGGTGTTCCACAAGTCCTGAACGGACGGATTGTTGTTGGCGGTGATGCCATAGACCACGTCGAGCCCGGCGATATTTGCGGTCTTGGCAAAGCGGACGTCGGCATTGTCCCACGACCAGGTGTGCTTGAATTGGTCCGCCGGCGTGCCGGACAAGGCGGACAAGGGGTCTGGCGCGCTGTAGGTGACCTGGGCGAACGCGCCGATATTGTCGGTGATCGCTCCGCCCCAGAAAGCGCTGAACGGCGACAACACCACGTTATCGTTCTCTCTGTAGGGGTCCGTCGGCGGCGCCACGGTTGGCCCCTGTGTATGCGTATAGCCGACGATAGCCATCATCGAGATCGGTGGGACGTATTCTTTGTTACCATCAGTCGCCGGGGGATTCACCGCCTTCGTGTAGCCACGCAGTTTGTCGAGCTCCGCGCGGGCGTTACTCCCGGTGTTAGACGAAAACGGCGTCGTGCGGAATTCGCCGCCACCGGCGGTATATCCGAGCAACTTGAACCTTCGGCCGTACGGGGTAAGCGCGGGAAAATCGGTATGGCAGGTACCGCAGGGCTGCCCGGTCTGGCGCGCGAAACTCGGAAGCGCTTGCGCCGGCGGCGCAAAGCCAATGGTCAGGAAACCCGACAGGACGACGACAATCGCAACCGCGGCGAATAGCCTGCAGTCCCCAAAGTGTCTAGTAAAACGAACGCAATTGTCCCGCACCGCGCGCCACCCCGTTGTTCGCGGCACTCCGTGCAGACGCATGAATACCGATTCGAAAGCCGCTCACGGCAGCAACAATAGTCCAGAAATCGAGGGTGCGGCTAAGCCAATAGCCGCGCTGAATCCGATTTCTTGGCTGCGAGACATTTTGGCAACGGTCGCTGCAAACGCAAAGCTCTCCACGTCCGCCGAAACATTGCGTTTCGTCGATCGCGACAGACCCATTGCATTGCCAACCCCAATGCTCATTATTGATCCGCCTTTTTCCCGTGGCAATGCTCTGGGTCAATTGATCCCGAAAAATTCAACTGGATCAAATTGCCCGGCTAGGCGTAACGTGGCCGGATATCAAAAGGCGGGGCCTATGAGATTTCAATCAGTATTGCTGACAGCAGCTTTCGCAATCGTTTTCTCTGCGGCGGGTCACACGGAGGACAAGGGCAAGGCCGCCGTCTCGCAGCAGGAGCTCAAGGCCAAGACGGACTATTGCAAGACCTGTCACGGGGTGTCGGGGCAAGGGTTTCGCGGAGCCTTTCCGATGCCGCGACTGGCGGGACAGCAACCCGAATATCTGAAGAATCAGCTGCAGGCGTTTATCGAACGCAGGCGAACGAACCCCGTGATGTTTAACGTGGCGCATGTTCTGAGCCCGCCGATGCTGACGGGGTTGACCACGTATTTCAAGGATCTCAATCCCAAACCGTTGGGAGGGGCTCCGAAGGAGCTCGTGGCCGCTGGGAAAAAAATCTACGAAGAAGGCGTTCCCAGCACCCAGGTTCCTCCATGCGCTTCCTGTCACGGGCCGGACGCCAAGGGAGCCGACGCGTTTCCCCGTCTGGCGGGCCAGCTTCATGACTACATTTTCAGGAAGCTGACGAGCTGGGACAAGGAGCGGGGTCAGGACAAGGCTAATCCGGACACTTCGGCCATCATGCAGCCGATTGCCCATGAGCTTACCGAGGCGCAGGTCAGAGCCGTCGCGGCCTATGTCAGCAATCTGGAGTGACCGCCAGGCAACGGCGAGAAAATGTGAGACGATTGACGGAGCGCCGGGGATCGCGGCTGCCTTTCCCCAGGCGTTAACAGGACGCCGCATTGCCGCGCTGTACCGATCATGACCGGCGTGCCTCAATCATGAGCAGTTAAGCGTGGTGGATATGCTTGTATTTGAAGAACGGGCTCATGGGTCCGATCTACCGCGGCACAGTGTAAACGCGCCCACGAGCACGATTTGAGACTCACAGGGAGAACCGCGATGGCTATTTTCATGGTCTTCGTGTGCTTTACATCTGGCGAGGGGCAAGCCGCACAGTGCCACCCTGCTTACCCAAAACAATATGCCACCGCGGACGAGTGCGAAGCGTTTTCGCAAAATGACCCTTACTTGAAGAACTACCTAAAAGGCGTTCGCAATGGACAATATCAAAAGGGCTCATCGGTCGAAGTCCAGTGCATGAAGAAAACTGTGTCCACGTCCGAGCCCGTCCATTAGCGAACCAGAATCACTCATCGTCCGGTCCATCGTTCAGAAGCTTCTGCTTCAAAGCTCAACACGCAACTCCCCTTGCCGCTTCTCGCCGTCCTGGCGAATACGATAGCCGGACTTGGTCGCAACACCGCCAGCTGCACCAGATCGCCTCTTGCATATTCCGGACGCGGAGTTTGCGCTCATGTTGGAACTCGTCGAGGCGTGTTCGAATCAGTTCGGTTTGAGATCTAGATCGAAACCTGTCGCCCGATCTCAACGACCTGATCGCTGGGTAGGCTGAAGAAGTCGCTGACATGGGTTGCGTTGCGCTCCATCAGAGCGAAGAACCCCTCCTGCCAGGCGGGCAGGCCTTTGTCGTCCTCGCGGCCCACTACCGTCTCATGGCCTACATAATAGGTGACGTCGTCGAGGTCGATCGTGCATCCCAGCGCTTTGCTGGTGGTGAGCAGTTCCGGAATATGCGGACGCTCCATGAAGCCGAAGCGCGCTTCCGCGCGCCAGAAATTCTGCGCGACTTCCTCGATTGATATCCGGTTGCGGGACGCAACCCACGGCACTGGCAGGATATCCACGCGCAGCACGAACAGATGCTCGTGCAATGCACGGTTATGCTTGACGTGCCAGACCATCACCGGCGGCGTATCCCGCTCGGTCCGGGTCAGGAACACGGCCGTGCCAGGAACGCGAGGAATGTTTCTCGTTTGAATATCTCTGATGAATTCCGGGACCGGAATCAGGGATTCGTGCATTCGAACCATCACGGCCGCCGCGCCGCGATGCCAGATCCACATCACGCTGTAGACGGAGACAGCCAGGATCAGCGGGACATATCCGCCCTCGGCGATCTTGGTGAGATTGGCGAGGAAGAAGGCGCTGTCGATCATCAGGAAGAAGGCTGCGACTGAGCCGGCAGCCAACATGCTCCAGCCCCAGATCTCGCGCATCGCAATGAAAAGCAGCGCCGACGTCATCAGCATCGTCAGCGAAACGGCAATGCCGTAAGCGGCCGCCAGATTGTCGGACTTGGCAAACCCGACGGTCAACCCGACGGTCACGATCATCAGCAGCCAGTTGACGACGCCAACGTAAATCTGCCCGTAGCCCTCCGACGAGGTTTGCTTGATTCGCAATCTCGGCAACCAGCCGAGCTGGATCGCCTGCCGGGTCATCGAGAATGCGCCGGTGATGATCGATTGGCTGGCGATGATCGTCGCCACGGTCGCCAGCACGATGAGCGGTATTAGCAGAACTCCAGGACAGAGCCGGAAGAAGATATTACCATCTGTCGGGGCGCCTTCAAGAACGAGCGCGGCCTGCCCGGCATAGTTCAGAATCAGACTCGGAAATACGATCGCAAACCACGCCAGTCTGATCGGTCGCCTGCCGAAATGACCCATATCGGCGTAGAGCGCTTCGGCCCCTGTCACGCACAAAAACACCGCGCCCAGCACCAGGAATCCCGTCGCTCCATTCGAAAACAGATAGGCCAATCCGTATCTGGGATCGAGCGCGGCGAACACGCTCGGATGCTGCACAATGCCCAAAATCCCCATTGCCGCGATGGCGACGAACCAGATCAGCATCACCGGGCCAAAGAAGTGACCGATCTTCGCCGTTCCCTGTGACTGGATTGCAAACAGCGCGAGCAGGATTGCGACGGCGGCCGGAACAACATAGGGCTGCAGTGCGGGAGTCGCCATATTGAGGCCCTCCAGCGCCGACAGCACCGAAATAGCGGGTGTAATCGCTCCATCACCGTAGATCAGCGCCGCGCCGAACAGGCCGAGCGCCACGATGGCCGGCCGCTTCTGCTTCTTCACTCCCAGCAATGCCATCAGGGCCAGAATGCCACCCTCGCCATCATTGTCGACCCGCATGGCGAACGAAACATACTTTACAGTGGTGATGATGAAGAGCGTCCAGATCACGAGCGAAAGCGCGCCCAGCACAACGCCTGCATCGGGCGAGGCCTCAGCGGTGCCAAGAATGGTCTTGAAGGTATAGAGCGGGCTGGTCCCGATATCGCCGAACACGATGCCAAGCGCTGACAGGCCCAGAATCGGCAGCTTGCCCTGCGGGGCCTGTCGCGCAACGTCGCCGACAGCTGGTGCTGGAGTTTCGCTCAATGTGCCGTCCAGTGCAGAAATTGATGGTTGGCCGACAGGGAGGCTTCCTCAACCGCGCCGCAAGTTCTATGCGTGAAACCGCCTTCGCTGCCATGGAATTATGTTGCGATGAGCACCGCAACAAACGCAATGGCAATCAATGCTGAATGACGGATTTCCAGCCGAGTCAGCCCGATGTCGTAGTGAGCTATATATCCCAGCATGAAGGCAACCAGCGCTGCAGAACCGGCGACGACGGCAAACCTAATCAACAGGCCGAGCCGCCGGTTTTTCATGACTTTGAGATCCCCTGTTGAGGCCGTCGACGGTCGACCAAGGCCGCAATTAACCCGCCAGTTCCGAATACGGCGTCGTCGGCACCTGGGCCTCGATCGCCTTTTCCTCAACATATATTTTCGGCTTGCGCAGCCAGACATAAATCTGCGCCCCAATCAGCAGTACGCAGATCGTGAGAAAGAACGCGCTGATCGGACGCTCGATAAAGGTCATCAGATCGCCGCGGGAGATCAACAGGCTGCGCCGGAAGTTTTCCTCGAAACGCGGTCCAAGCACGAAGCCGAGCAGAATTGGAGCGGGGTGGAAATCGAGACGCAGCAGGATGTAGCCGAAAATGCCTATCAGCATGGTTTCGCCGACCTGGAACATGTCGTTGTTGGCGGCATAGACCCCGATGCAGACAAAGAACATCGCGCTCGGATAGAGGTAGCGATACGGAATGCTCAGCAGCTTCACCCAGAGACCGATCATCGGCACGTTCAGAATGACCAACAGGATGTTGCCGATCCAGAAGCTCGCGATCAGCCCCCAGAAGATGTCCGCGTGCTGGCTGATGAGCTGCGGGCCGGGAACGATGCCGTGAATGATGAGCGCGCCCAACAGCAACGCCATGACGGTGTCGCCGGGAATGCCCAGGCTCATGGTCGGGATGAAGTCGCCCTGCACCGAGGAATGCGTCGAGGCCTCCGGGCATGCGACACCCTCAATTGCGCCGCGACCGAAACGCTCCGGCGTCTTCGATATCTTCTTCTCGGTAGCGTAGGACACAAAGGAGGCGATCGTCGGTCCGGTACCCGGAATGAGCGCACAGAGGCTGCCGATGAAGGTGCCGCGGATCATCGGCCAGAACGCCAGCTTGAGATCTGCCTTGGACGGAAACATGTCGGAGATTCCAACCTTGGCATATTTCATGTCGACTTCTTCAGTATTGTTGATGCTGTTCATGAACTCGGCGATGCCGAACATCCCGAGCGCCAGCGCGATGATTTCGACGCCGTCGAACAGCTCGGTGATGCCGAAGGTGAAGCGGGGCTGTCCGGTCTCGATGTCCGATCCCACGATGCCGACCAAGAGGCCGAGAACCGTCATCGCGATGCCTTTGAGCGGCGATCCCTTCGCCAGCGTCGAGCCCGCGAGCAATCCTACCAGCATCAGCGAGCACACTTCGGCGGGCCCGAATTGGAGCGCCATCCTGACCAGGAACGGCGCCAGGAAAATCATCTCGGTGATGCCGAACGATGCGCCGACGAAGGCGGCGATGATGGTGATGCCCAGCGCCGTGCCGCCCTTGCCCTGCTTTGTCAGCGGAAACCCATCCAGGCATGTCACCGCGTGAGGCGGATGACACGGTAGATTGAGCAAGATCGAGCAAATAGCTCCGCCATACTGGGCACCGTAATAGACGCCGGAAAGCATCAGGATCGCGGGCACCGGCTGCATCCCGAAGGTCAGCGGGAGCAGTATCGAAATCGTCGCGACGGGACCCATTCCCGGAAGCACACCGACAAGGTTGCCGACCAGCACGCCGAGGAAGCAATACATCAGGTTATGCGGCTCAAGCGCTACGCCGAAGCCGTACCAGAGATCGGTAATCGCAGTGGAGATCACAGGTTGACCCCGCGCACCAGCGGGAACGGAATGCTCAGCAGGTAGTGAAACAGCAGCACACCGAACACAGTGACGCCGGCCGCCAGGATGAACGACGATTTATACGTGGCTGTCTTGTCCCCCAGCGCGCAGACAAAGACGCAGGCGAACACCGCCGGGATCATGCCGCCATACTCCCCCAGGATGATGAACAGGACGGGACCGCCGAGAATGCAGAGCCAGCCGAACCATTGCGGGTTGTCCGGCAGGAACTTCTTGTCGTCGGGTTCGGATGATCCCAGCGCGGTCCCGGCGATCAGGATGCCAAGAAACGCCAGGACGATACCCAGCATGACCGGCAAAAATCCGGGACCCATTCTGGCGAGGCTGCCGAATTTGTAGCCAGTGCCCGTCACGGCGGCTCCCACTCCCAGCAGAAGCATCAGGCCGCCGGCATAGTAATCGCGTTTCAACTTGAAATTCCCCAGCAACGACGCCCTCCCAGACGGCTTTTGAACGGCGGACCCTACCTGTAGCGGCGAGGCCTGTCGATATAGTCCCGGAACCAGAATGGAACCAGAATAGTCCCGGGACCAGATTTTCATCAAGAGAGCCTGCACTGGCCATCTTCGAACAAGAACGACCGTTGCACGCTGAACCATCATGCCCAATGAGCAATCACCGCCCTCTGACAGCACTGGACCTATAGGAATTGAGCCTGTCGAGTGGCCCCTCGGCCCCGACCCAGATGCTCCCGGGTGCAAATGCCAAAGGAAAAATGATGGGAGAAACGAAAGCGCCGGCGCCCGAGAAAAAACAGCAAGCCAGAACCGAAGCGGTTCGCGCGGCGCTGGACAGAATAACGCGACGCAAACAACGGGACGCCCAGAGGAGCTAGCGGCCCGGCTCCCGCCCGTGCGTGCTCCCACGCCTTTTCAAGGCTTGCATGTTTCCAGCCGGGGTGAGGCTTCACGATAAAGCCGGAAGCAGACATCCGTCAGCTGCGCTAGGAAGTGGGGTCTTGATTGCGCGTCCATGAGTCCAGAAAAGGAATTGTCAGCGCTTCCATCTGGCGCCCGCACCGGTTCACGCGAAGGACGGTAGCGCGCAGAAGCCAGCGGGTCGCACGAATGCGCGCCCGATCACAAACTCCGCGTATTGCGAAAATATTGCAAGCAACCCGCCGATCCGGCGGGTGGTGTGGCCCGTTGGCCAATCAGCCCTATGGGCTACTGGCTGGCCATTTCTACCGGCGCCGGGCGAGAAACCACCCCGCCCGAAATCTGCGATGCGATCAGGAATGCCACAACGACGGCTGGCAGGCTTATTAGTCTGAGAAATTGATCCACCGAAAGCATAGCTATCGTCCCCCAAAAGATTGCCTCAAAAGGCGAGTTCAATTCGCCCTTTGCGCGGTCTGCTGATCGCTGGTCAGAAGCTGGTCTGTGTAGGCCGCCCCGGAAATCGTGAGCAGCGCCAGAATCGAAATTACGGCCAACGTTTTCATGGCCCGATCGTCGTTTTCGATTGTGGCCAAAAACGTCAGAGCTTGCTGCATTTTCTGGACGAACAGGAGAAACATCGTGGCCGCAATACCACCCTGCCCTCGGACACAGACGCTGCGAAACGAGCTGGCGCGCCGGTGCGGGCCGATTGTCAGTTAGCGAGATTTTTACGCAATACCTCGGTCAATCGGTCAGGATTGGTCTGCGGAGGCATAAACCCCAGATACTCGCCATTGCGGCCCATCAGGTAGATGACACCGGCATGGTCGATCGAATAGTCGGCGCTCCGTTCGTCCTGCACTTTCACGTAAAACGCCTTATAGGCGTTGGCGACCTTTCGAATCTCGTCCGGCGAGCCCGTGAGGCCGACAAGGCTGTGGTGGAAGGCAGAGACGTAGTCCGCCAGCACTTTCGTGTCCCGCTCCGGATCGATCGTGATGAAAACAGGCTGGACACCCTCGGCGGCCGGCCCCAGGGCATCGAGCGCCTGCGTGATGGCCATCAGATCGGTCGGGCACACATCGGGGCAATACGTATAACCGAAATACACGATCATTAGCTTGCCGCGAAACTCGGTATCGCTGCGCTGCTTGCCGTTCTGGTCGGTCAGTGTGAACGGTCCGCCGACCGACCCACGGCCGTACATCAAATCATCCATCATCTGCGCAGCTGATGGCTGTTCTGCCGCGGCAGTCAGGCCGCAGCCGAACAAGGACGCGACGACAACCAGCGCGCACGCCCTCGGACCCGCCATGGCTCGTCCCCGGATCAGATACCGAAGCTGATGCGGGTGCCGGTCGTCGTCGTCAGAACCTTGCCCGGCATCTGCCGCTGCGCTTCCTGAGTGAAATTCAGCCCGCTGCAATGCATCGGAATCAGCACGTCCGGGTTCAACTTGCCGATCTCGCTGACCACCTGGGTCAGGTAATCCGCCGGCGCCGGCCCGAGGTGAAAGCCGCCCATGATGGCATGGACCTTCTCAACGCCGGATACTTCCATCGCCTGGCGCACGGAATTGACGATACCGACGTGGCCGCAGGAGCTGATCACGATGAGGCCCTTGTCCTTCAAATTAAAGCAGGTGGCATGCTCGTGGATGTGCTCGTCGGGCACGATCTTGCCTTCCATTTCGGTAGGCAAATAGTGGCTCCAGTTACATCCCGCACCGTCCTTGAGCTTGAACTCCACCATCGAGTTCGGAAGCACTTTCTCGATGTTGTTGCGCTTGATCTTGCCGGTCGTGAACGCCTGGCCGCCGATCACGACCGGCGACTCGCACAGCACGACCTTGACATTCTGCTTGGCGATCTCGCGGCGGTCGAGCATCCCGTAGTCGCTCAATTCGCCCTGGCCGACCCGGGCGTAGCGCTGGCAGAAATTGTCCTCGCCGCCGGCATACATTGTGAGGTCGGCAGGCAAGTCCTTGCGGTGCTTGTCCAGAAATCCGAGCAGACCGCCCCAATGGTCGAAATGGCCGTGGCTCATGATGAGCGTGTCGATCTTCGACGCGTCGACTTTCAGCAAATCCATGTTGCCGTTGATGACCTCGGGCGTCCAGCCATAGTCAAGCAGGAAGGTGCGTTTTTCATCGCCGCGCTGCGGCTCCAGCAGCAGCGACAATCCCCATTCGCTGTGCAGCGGGCGCGTCGAATCCGCGGAGCGGCCGGGCTCCGTCTTCACGCCGTTGGCCTGCTGCGGCTTGAAGAAGATGTCGCTGGCGCTGTCGACCAGAACGCGGACGCTGAGCTTGTCGATGGTCGGCACCTCGATCGGGCCTGCCTTGGCCATCTCGATGCAAGAAAATCCACCAGCCGCAGCGGTCAGCGCCAAACTGGCAGACATCTTCAAAGCGTCGCGTCGATTGAAATCAGGCATGGCATCCTCTCGGAAGGCTCGGGCCAAAGCGGCTGGTAAATCTGCAATTCGGGAAATACAGGGCCGATTGACCGCCGTGTCAACTAAAATGGCTTTTACTGATCGACCGGCGGTGCGTATTCGTCCGCGATCCAGGAGTCGCTATTTGCGCCCGGCGGGAACGATGAGCGGGCGCATAGGTTACGCGGTCACGGGATATCGGGCTTATTCGAACACCTCATCCGCTCGCGCAATGAGTGTCGACGGTAGGTCGAGGCCAAGCGCCTTGGCGGCCTTCAGGTTGACGATCAGCAGGAATTTGGTGGGCTGATAGAACGGGATGTCACCCGGCTTGGTTCCGCCCAGGATCTGGTGCACGTCATTGGCAAGTCGCTGGGCGAGTTCGCCAAGGTCCGGCGCATAGGTCATCAACCCGCCAAGGTCGACATAGTCGCGGTAGGGATAGATGACCGGGAGACGGTACTTCTCGGCCAGTTCGGCGATCAGGGCACGGTGCGCCAAAAAGCTGCCGCCTTCGTCAACGAGGGCCGCATCGAATTGCTGTTGCGCCATCTCGGCGAAGCTGCGGCGGAGTTGCGCTTCGTCGACTTCAGGAAGGAAATTCCCGGCCAGTCCGATTCCCAAACGCTGCCCGGCTTCGCGATACGACGATCCCATTTTATCGTCCCACGCGTTCGACAGCAGGTACGCGACCTTGGCTGCCTGCGGCATCGCTTCCTTCAAAATTTGCAAGCGCTTGGCAACGATTTCGATCCCGGCGTCGATACTGACGCCCGTAAGATTGCCGCCGGGATGCGCGAGGCTCGTAAGCAATCCTGCCGCGATCAGATCCCCGGTGATCGCGACGATCGGTATCGTGGTTGTGGCCACAATGAACGTTTTGACGAGACTGTTGAGGTTTGAAACGATGACGTCCGGGTTGCGGCTTACGACCTCGGCAGCGAGAGCCGCAAAGCGCTCGGAGCGGCCCTCGGCGGAATAGCGCTCGACGACAAGATTGCTTCCTTCAGTATCGCCCAGCCCGCGCAGCGTTTCGTAGAAACGCCGCACCCAGAACGGGCCGGTGGTCTCGGTTAGCTGGTCGGCGGGGATGCCGGAATGAACGAACGCGATGCGGTGCTGCCTCCCCGGCTGCTGCGCGCGCCCCGCGATCGGCCAAGCCGCGGTCGCGCCGCCAACCAGACCGAGAAATTCCCGCCGCCTCATTCGATCACCTCGTCGGCGCGGGCCAAGAGCATTGCCGGCACTTCGAGGCCGATGGCCTTGGCGGTTTTCAGATTGATGACGAATTCGAATTTGATCGATTGGACAATCGGCAAGTCCGCCGGTTTGGCTCCTTTGAGAATTTGTCCGGCGTAGATGCCAACCTGGCGATATCCCTCCGGAAGACTGACACCGTAGCTCATGAGGCCGCCCCCCACCGCATACTCGCGGAACTGGTAAACAGCAGGCATCCGATGTTGGTCCACAAACGCAAAAATTCGATTGCGTCTGGTGTCGAAGAAAGGATCGGCACAGACGTGTAGTGCGTCGGCCCGTTCCCAAACGAGCGCTTCGAAAGCCAGTTCCAGTTCGCCATCGTTCTTGGCATATGCGATATGGATGCGCTGACCAATCGTACCGGCCGCGTCCCGCAACTCGCGCGCCTGGGCTTCGGCCTCCTGAAAGTTCGGATCTATCAGTATCCCGACGACCTTGGCGCTGGGCACCAGCTCGTGAAGCAGTCCAAGCCGCTTCGATTCCGCGTTGGTCGATAGCAGACTGACGCCTGTTGCATTGCCGCCCGGCCGGTTGATACTTTCGACCAGACCAATCTTCACCGGATCGCCACCGGTAATGAATACAAACGGGATTGAGGATGTCGCCCCTTTGGCAGCAAGTGCTGAAGGCTCGCCGCCGGTAGCAACCAGTACGGACACCCCTCGCTGAACGAGGTCTGCCGCCAGCGCCGGAAGGCGATCATATTGACCCTCAGCCCAGCGGTATTCGACTGCGAGGTTTTGGCCCTCGACATAGCCTGCTTCGCTCAGCCCTTTGCGAAACGCGGCCACAAGGAGCGATGAGTCAGCGAGGGACCTGCTGCTCATATAGCCAATTTTAGGTACAACAGGCTGCTGAGCGGATGTCGCAAACGGCCACATCGCCGCCGCGCCGCCGAGAGCCGTAATGAATTCGCGTCGTTGCATCGAGGCCCCCGCAGAATGGACCTAAGGGGACCTCGAATAATTGCCACCGATCATCAGGCGCCCCGAATTTACCCACGAATGA
>Ga0208850_1000241_pt1 | contig 18752 bp, 18 predicted proteins | sample NGESurshal092012_5_FD_184475 | JGI IMG/M metagenome (GOLD analysis project Ga0208850, IMG submission 184475) | Arctic peat soil microbial communities from Barrow, Alaska - NGEE Surface sample 210-2 shallow-092012 (SPAdes) | ecosystem: Environmental > Terrestrial > Soil > Wetlands > Peat ... | reverse complement strand
GCTAGAACCACCGCTCCTTCACCAGCACGGTGTCGCCGGGGCGCAGGGGATAGCTGAGCGGCACGTCGGTCTTGATTTGCTGGCCCTGCGCATTGTGGGTCAACTCGACGGTCTGTTTGAACGCGCGCGGGGCGAAGCCGCCGGCGATCGCAATCGCCTTCTCCACCGTCATGTCGGCGACGTAAGGATACTGCCCCGGCGTGGTCACCTCGCCGAGGATGAAGAACGGCCGGTAGGTTTCCACTTCCACCGTCACATGCGGCTCGCGCACGTAGCCCTGCTTGAGCCGCTCGGCGATCCTTTGTGAGAGCTGCTGCGTCGAGGAGCCGCGCGCCGGCACGGTGCCGATCAGCGGCAGGTTCACGTTGCCGCTGGCGTCGACGATATAGGCGTTGCTGATGCCATCCTGGCCGAACACCACGATGCGCAACTTGTCGCCGGCATCGAGCGTGTAGGGCTGCGCGTAGGGCGAGGCCGCGGCATAGCTAGCAGGCGCCGCCGCGTAGCGCCCGCCGGCGCCGTATTGCAGCACGGAGGGCTGTTGCAGCGGCTGCTGCGCGTAAGCCTGCGGCGCGCTTGCCCGCGAATTGAACAGCCCGCGGCCGGCGACGTCGTCCGGCTCGTGCCGCATGCAGCCGGCGGCCGCGAGCGCAGCCACGACGGCTAACAAAAATCGGGCTTTTCGCATCAGCGAATCTGGGCCGGTCTAAAAGAAATTAAGCCCGATTAACGCTTTATATGGTTAACAAATCCTCACCGCCCGGCCGCCGCAATAAGCCCGCTTCATCACAGCGTTTTTCGCCATCGCCGCAAAAGCAAAGGGCGCCCGAGAAGGGCGCCCCCCTGCCTTTTCGATCTCGCTTTGAGGCTTAGGCGCTGGCGGCCTGCGTCAGCTTGGCTCCGGTGCCGATCGGGCACGACACCCCGGTGCCGCCGAGCCCACAATAGCCGAATGGGTTCTTGGCGAGATATTGCTGGTGGTAGTCCTCGGCGAAATAGAACTCGGGCGCGTCGACGATCTCGGTGGTGATGGCGCCGTAGCCCTTGCCCTTGATCGCTGTCTCATACATCGCCTTCGACGCCTCAGCGGCTTGGCGCTGCTCGGGCGTGAAGGTGTAAATGCCGGAGCGGTATTGCGTGCCGACGTCGTTGCCCTGGCGCATGCCTTGCGTCGGGTCGTGGCTCTCCCAGAACGTCTTGAGCAACGTCTCGTAGAAAATCTTTTTCGGATCGTACACCACCAGCACCACCTCGTTGTGGCCGGTGCGCCCCGAACAGACTTCCTCGTAGATCGGATTGGGCGTCACGCCCCCGGCATAGCCGACGGCGGTGACATGCACGCTGTCACCCAACTCCCAGAATTTGCGCTCGGCGCCCCAGAAGCAGCCGAGCCCGAACATCGCCTTTTGCGAGCCCTCCGGATAAGGCCCCTTCAGCCCATGGGTATTGACGAAGTGCGCGGCCGCGGTGCGGATCGGGTCATTACGCCCGGGCAGCGCCTGCGCGGCCGTGGGCATGGCAATTTTCTTGAAGCCGAACATGGTTGGTTCTCTCGATTGGTTTTCTTGCAATCTTTGAGCGCAATATAGTCGTCTGTGGGCGGGCGCGAAATGCCGGTCCCGATCACGTCTCGGCCAGCCCACCGCACGCAGCGTTCACGCGGGCGTTAATTATCAGCGCGCGTAGCCGATCAGCGGCTTCTTCTTGCGGCCGAACAGAAGAAGCAGAATCCCGACCAGGCCGAGCAGGCTCCAGGCCGGCGCCGCCAGGATGGAGACCATCACCAGGTCCCACAGCAAGCCGCCGGCATAGGGCTCAATCAGCGGCCGCAGCTTCGCCAGGCTGCCCGCATTGATGAGCTCCCACAGGGCCCGCACGGTGGTGAGGGTGAGGCTGTTGCCGGCGATCGACTTGGTGCCGTCATAGATCACCAGGATAAAGGCGGCGGCCAGACAGATCAGACCGAGGAAGCGGAACAGAAAACGGATCATGGTTTAGGCGTCTTTTTCTTGCGCAGAGTACCGATTAGCGCGCGGCGCGGCCGGGTTCAACACGGGGGTACCGCCCCCGCTTTGCCTTGAGCCTACGCCGCCGCTTCCGCTAACGTGCCCCTCGCCGGGCAGTACCGGTTGTGTCATGGAGTAGCAATGCCCCCCAAACGCCCACCCGGCCAAAATCGGCCGACTTTCACCGACCAAGAAGCCCTGCAGTTCCACAGCGTCGGTCGGCCCGGCAAGCTGGAAGTCGTGGCCACCAAGCCGATGGCGACCCAGCGCGACCTCTCGCTCGCCTATTCGCCGGGCGTCGCCGTGCCGGTGCTCGCCATCGCGGAAGACCCGAGCCGCGCCTACGACTACACGGTGAAGGGCAATTTCGTCGCCGTCATCACCAACGGCACCGCCATCCTGGGGCTGGGCAATCGCGGCGCATTGGCGGCCAAGCCGGTGATGGAAGGCAAGGCGGTGCTATTCAAACGCTTCGCCGACATCGACTCCATCGATCTGGAAGTCTCCACCGAGGACCCCGACCAGTTCATCAATTGCGTCCGCTATCTCGGCGCCGGCTGGGGCGGCATCAATCTCGAAGACATCAAGGCGCCGGAATGCTTCATCATCGAGCAGCGCTTGCGCGAATTGATGGACATCCCGGTGTTCCATGACGACCAGCACGGCACCGCGATTATCTCCGCCGCCGGATTGATCAATGCGCTCGATCTGACCGGGCGCGACATTCAGCACACCAAGCTGGTCTGCAACGGCGCCGGCGCCGCCGGCATCGCCTGCCTCGAACTGCTCAAGGCGATAGGCTTCAAGCCCGAAAACCTGATCCTGTGCGACACCAAGGGCGTGATCTATCAGGGCCGCACCGAAGGCATGAACCAGTGGAAGTCGGGCTACGCGATCAAGACCTCGGCCCGCACGTTGGCAGAGGCGTTCGAGGGCGTCGATGTGGCCTTCGGACTCTCGGCCAAGGGGGCTTTCACCGCGGACATGATCAAGTCGATGGCGGCCAAGCCGATCATCTTCGCCTTGGCCAATCCCGACCCCGAGATTACCGCCGAGGAAGTGGCGGAGGTGCGCGACGACGCCATCATGGCCACCGGCCGCTCCGACTATCCCAATCAGGTCAATAATATTCTCGGCTTCCCGTTCATTTTCCGCGGCGCGCTCGACGTGCGCGCCTCCACCATCAATATGGAGATGAAGATCGCCGCCGCGCACGCGCTCGCCAATCTGGCGCGCGAGGACGTGCCCGACGAAGTCGCCGCCCTGTACGGGGCACGGCCGAAATACGGACCTGAATACATCATCCCGGTGCCGTTCGACCCTAGGCTTATTTCCACGGTGCCGCCCGCCGTCGCCAAGGCGGCCATGGATACCGGCGTCGCCCGCAAGCCGATCGTCGACATGGACGCTTACCGCCAGCAGTTGAACGCGCGGCGCGATCCGATCGCCGGAACGCTGGTGCAGGTCTTCGCACGGCTGCGTCGGCAGCCGAAAAGTGTGGTGTTCGCGGAGGGCGAGGAAGAGCAGGTAATCCGCGCCGCGGCCAGTTTCGTGCACCAGGGGCTGGGGACCGCGCTGCTGGTCGGCCGCGAGGACCTGGTGCGCGAGGCCGCACGCGAGGCCGGCATCGAGCTCAGCGAAGGCATCGAGATCATCAATGCTCGCATGTCGACCCGCAACACCGTCTACCTCAACTTCTTGTACGAGCGGCTGCAGCGGCGCGGCTATCTGCTGCGCGATTGCCAGCGCCTGATCAACCAAGACCGCAACCATTTCGCCGCCTGCATGGTTGCGCTCGGCGATGCCGACGCCATGGTGACCGGCGTGACCCGTAATTTCTCGGTCGCACTCGCGGATGTGCAGCGCGTGATCGATCCCAAGCCCGGCCACCGCGTGATCGGCGTCTCGCTGGTGGTGGCGCGCGGGCGCACCGTGTTGGTGGCCGACACCGCGGTCACTGAGATGCCGGAGGCGCACGAGATCGCCGAGATCGCCATCGAGGCCGCCGGCGTCGCGCGCCGGCTCGGCTATGAGCCGCGGCTGGCGCTGTTGGCGTTCTCGACCTTCGGCCATCCGCAGGGCGAGCGCTCGGCGCGGGTGATCGAGGCGGTGCGCATTCTCGACAGCAAACGCGTCGATTTCGAATATGACGGCGAAATGGCCGCCGACGTCGCGCTCAATCCGGCGCTGGCCGCGCCCTATCCGTTCTGCCGGCTATCGGGCCCGGCCAATGTGCTGGTGATGCCGGCGTTCCATTCGGCCTCGATCGCCACCAAGATGCTGCAGGAGCTGGGCGGCGCCACCGTGATCGGGCCGCTGCTGGTAGGCCTCGACCGCCCGGTGCAGATCGTGCAGCTCGGCGCCAAGGACAATCAGCTGGTCAACATGGCGGCGCTGGCCGCCTATAATGTCAGCGGCTGACGCCGCCGCGAATGGCGAATAGTGAGTGGCGAATTGCAATTCGACCCACTCCCTATTCGCTACTCGCCATTCGCCCTCACCACGAGGAAAGACCATGACTAAGACCCTGTCCGGCGTGATTGCCGCCATCGCCACCCCGATCGACGAGAGTGGCGCGCCCGACCTCAAGCGGGCGGTCAAACTGGCGCGCTATCTGCTCGACAACGGCTGCGACGGCCTCAACGTGCTCGGCACCACCGGCGAGGCCACCTCGTTCTCGCTCGACGAGCGCAAGGCGGTGATGAGCGCCTACAAGGCGGCCGGGCTGCCGCTCGACCGCCTGATGGTGGGGACCGGCGCCGCCGCGGTATCGGATGCCGTCGCGCTCACCCGCCATGCAGCCGAGATCGGCTTTGCCGGGGTGCTGGTGCTGCCGCCGTTCTACTACAAGGGCGTGCCCGACGATGGGCTCATCGCCTATATCGACACGCTGATGCAGGCGACGGCGGCCAAGCCGATACCGATTTACCTCTATCACTTCCCGGCAATGTCCGGCCTGCCCTGGCATGTCACGTTGATCAAGCGGCTGCTGGAATCCTTTCCGTCCCGCATCGTGGGCCTGAAGGATTCTTCCGGCGACATGACTTACGCGCGCTCGGCGGCGGCGATCGCGCCCGACTTCGCCGTGTTCCCCTCGACCGAATCCGCACTGCTCGAGGCGCGCGGCGGCGCGTTCGCCGGCTGCATCTCGGCCACCGCCAATCTCAACGCCGATCTGTGTGCCCGCGCCTGGCGCGCGGGCGATGCGGGCGCGCTCGATGCCGCGGTGATCATCCGCAAGCTGTTCGACGGCAAGCCGCTGGTCTCCGGCGTGAAGGCGCTGCTCGCGCATATCCATGACGATCCGGCGCTCGCCCGGGTCAAGCCGCCGCTCAGTGCCCTGTCGGCCTCCGATCGTGCCGCCGTCGTCGCCGGTTATGACTCGGTACGGGCCAAGCGGGTGGCTTAACCTTCACTTTTGCGGGCGTTGACGCCTGCGCGGGGTCTTACTATAAGCCTCGCCCGTGGCGGCAAGGTGTCTTGCCGCCACGCTTTCTTGCAAAGATCAGTCGCTTGGGCGGTCTTTCCGCTGCAAAACGCCAGTTGTGAACGAGAGGCTCATGGCCAATACCAAGTCCGCCCGCAAAGCCACGCGCAAGATCGCGCGCAAGACCGAAGTCAACAAGACGCGCCGCTCTTTGCTGCGCAAGTCGGTCCGCAAAGTCGAGGAAGCGATTGCCGCCGGCGACCGCAATGTGGCAATGACGGTGTTCAAGGACGCGGAACCGGTGATCATGCGTGCGGCGCAGCGTGGCGTCGTCCATAAGAATACCGCCAGCCGTAAAGTTTCGCGTCTCGCCCACCGCATCGCCAAGCTCGGCAAGTAAGCGGCGCTTGCACCCGCGCGATGGCGCGGCGCATTTTTTGCATCAAATTCGTATAAACGACGACCGACCGGTCCGCTTCCGACGTAAAGCGGCTCGGCCGGAGCATGCTGTTGTCAAACCGTCATCGCGGCGTCAAACAAATTTGCTCCTCACGATATTGCTTGACAAAGCGCGGCGCTGGCCGCGCCAGCGCCAATGCGCACGTGCTTTCTTTGCGAGGGCTACCTTGAAAATTCGCACAAGAATTTTTTTGCGGCATGAAAGACTTAACGGGCATACGAAGACGAGGACCACAAAATGCAGATTTGACGGGCATTTTTTGTAGCTCTCGTCTTTTTAAATATAGTGCCTCAGCGCTACACCCGAAATTAAACCGCGACTTCGAAATTCCGCGCGACTCATCAAGACGTTGCAATCGACTTTATGCACAGGCACGCCTTCGCGCTGGTGCGCATTTTTATCATGTCACACGCGCATATCCGTGAATCCCATTGCGAGCCGTTAACGCTTGTGTATTTTTAAAAAACGCGTCCGGAAGTCCCGGGCGTCATCAAAACAAGGTCTCGTTTCACGCTCATCGCGGATGAGAACAGCTTTTGTTTGCCTGTTGGCATCAAGTAAGGCGGACGTCACGAAGACCACCGGGCATGAGCCCGTAAAGCAATTCAATGGGGGGCTATTATGACAGCAGTGGGACGAGTTTCGGCGAGCAAGGCCGGTATCGTTGGATGGTCATCGTTTACTGTGGGTTTCCCTCTCGCCGTATCTCCTCCCGCCGGGGTTTCATGCGCCACGCCTCCACCCGCGGGCTGAGACGCAGCATCCTCGACCCGCGCCGATGTCACGCCGCCCGGCCTTAAGCGCCTCGCGGACCGAAATTCTCCCAACGGCATCGCCATCGAGTTTGTTGCGTTCCGTTTCCCGCGCGTAGGCGGCAGCCCGCCGCCAGGCCAGGCAACCTTAGTCCGTTTCAACCATTCAATCAGATCGAGAAGCAAAAAATGTCGAACGCGGATCAGGACGGCTGGGCACGGGTGAAAGGGCGTCTACGCGCCGAGGTCGGCGACGACGTCTATTCGAGCTGGTTTGCGCGCATGGACCTGGAAGCGATCGAGGAGGGAACCGTGCGCCTGTCGGTGCCGACCCGCTTCCTCAAGAGTTGGATCCAATCGCACTATGCCGAACGGGTTCTGGCCTGTTGGCAGGCGGAACAGGCGCAAGTCGGCCGTATCGAGCTGATCGTGCGCTCGGCGGTGCTGCGCTCGGCCATCGTCAAGCCCAAGGCCGAGCTCGAGATAGGCGCCGGCGATGGCGGCCGCTTCAACAACAATGGCAACGGACGGCCGCAGCCGGTCGGCGATGCGACCGGGCATGAGGCGCTCGGCGGCTCGCCGCTCGACGCGCGCCTGACCTTCGAGACCTTCGTAGTCGGCCGCTCCAATACGCTCGCGCAGGCCGCCGCCAAGCAGGTGGCCGCCGGCAAGCGTGGCGACGCGGTGATGTTCAATCCGCTCTACATCCATGCCGGCGTCGGCCTCGGCAAGACGCATCTGCTCCAGGCGGTCACCTGGACCGGAAATGCCACAGGCGAGCGCAAAGTGCTCTATCTCACCGCCGAGAAATTCATGTACGGCTTCGTCTCGGCGCTGCGCACGCAGACCGCGCTCGCCTTCAAGGAAGCGCTGCGCGGCATCGGCGTGCTGGTGATCGACGACCTGCAATTCCTGCAAGGCAAGTCGACCCAGGCCGAGTTCTGCCACACGCTCAATGCCCTGATCGATGCCGGCCGCCAGGTGGTGATCGCCTCCGACCGACCGCCGTCGGACCTCGAAAGCCTCGACGACCGGGTGCGCTCAAGGCTGGCCGGCGGCCTGGTGGTGGAAATGGGTCCGCTCGGCGAGGAGCTGCGCCTCGAAATCCTCAAATCGCGGGTGCTGGCGGCGCGATCGCACCATCCCAGCTTCGACGTGCCGTTGCCGGTGTTGAGCTATATCGCCAAGGCCGTCACCCATAACGGCCGCGACCTAGAAGGCGCGCTCAACCGCCTGCTCGCCCACAACAAGCTTACCGGCCAATCGGTCACGCTGGAAATGGCCGAGCGCGAGGTGCGCGACCTGATCCGCCCGCAGGAGCCCAAGCGGGTCAAGATCGAGGACATCCAGCGGGTGGTGGCGCGGCAATACAATGTCAGCCGATCCGACCTGTTATCGTCGCGCCGGACCGCCAATGTGGTGCGCCCGCGGCAGGTGGCGATGTATCTGGCCAAGACCTTGACCCTGCGGTCGCTGCCGGAAATCGGCCGGCGCTTCGGCGGCCGCGACCACACCACCGTGCTGCATGCGGTGCGCAAGATCGAGGGCCTGGTCGGCAACGACATGGCCTTGGCCGAGGAAATCGAGATTTTGAAGCGGCAATTACAGGAATAGCGGGGCGGGCGACCTCTCCCCGCACGCGGGGAGAGGTGAAGGAGTTTGTGGACGCCCTGGGGGTAAGGGCCTCCGGCCAGCAGGCTGCCCTTGCACAAACCGCGCACATTCGTCACCTTTGCTCCCCGGCCTCGCATGCCGCGAGCCGCCGGCTTGCCGTCGCGCCTGGTTTCAGGGTCGTTTTCGAAGGCGCCGAAGCGGGTCTCCCCATGAAAGTCACTGTAGAGCGTGCAGAGCTGCTGAAGTCGCTGGGCCACGTGCACCGCGTGGTGGAACGGCGCAATACCATCCCGATTCTCGCCAACGTGCTGATCAAGGCCGAACGCGGCAAGCTCAGCATGAAGGCCACCGACCTCGATCTCGAAGTCATCGACAGTGTCGCCGCCGAGGTATCGCCGGGCGGCGCCACCACCGTGCCGGCGCACATGTTCTACGAGATCGTGCGCAAGCTGCCCGAGGGCTCGCAGATCGTGATCGAAGGCTCCGACGACCGCGCCGTGCTCTCGCTACGCGCCGGGCGCTCGCGCTTCACGCTGCAGACGCTGCCAGAAAGCGACTTTCCCGACTTGGCCGCCGGCGAGATGACGCATTCGTTCAAGCTCGCCGCCGCCGATCTCAAGCGGCTGATCGACAAGACCCAGTTCGCGATCTCCACCGAGGAGACCCGCTATTATTTGAACGGCATCTACCTGCACACGGCGGGCACCGCCAAGGCCGGCACGCTGCGCGCGGTGGCGACCGACGGCCACCGGCTGGCGCAAGTCGAACTGCCGCTGCCAGAGGGCGCCGCCGGCATGCCCGGCATCATCGTACCGCGCAAGACCGTGGGCGAGGTGCAGCGCCTGATCGAAACCGGCGAAGGCGAGGTGGCGATCGAATTGTCCGCGGGCAAGATTCGCTTCTCGATCGGCGACGTGGTGCTCACCTCAAAGCTGATCGACGGCACCTTCCCTGATTATGCGCGCGTGATCCCGGCCAATAACGACAAGAGCCTCACCGTCGACAAGAAGGATTTCGAGGCCGCGGTCGACCGCGTCTCCACCGTGTCGAGCGAGCGCGGCCGCGCGGTCAAGCTCTCGATCACCGGCGGGCGGCTGGTGCTGTCGGTGACCAACCCGGATTCCGGCAGCGCGACGGAAGAGCTCGAAGTCGAATACGAATCCGACCCGCTCGATATCGGCTTCAATTCGCGCTACCTGCTCGACATCGCCGCGCAGATCGAGGGCGAGGTGGCCGTGCTCAAGCTCGCCGACCCCGGCTCGCCCACGCTGATCCAGGACAAGGACGCCAAGGGCGCGCTCTATGTGCTGATGCCGATGCGGGTTTGATCTCCCGCTTCACCGGCGCGGGTGGTAAGGCTCGCCGATGACCTCAGCCTTCATCCGCCGCCTGACGCTGAGCAATTTCCGCAGCTATCACGCCGCGCAGATCGAGCTTGGCCAAGCCGGGCCGGTGGTGCTGACCGGGGCCAATGGCGCCGGCAAGACCAATCTGATCGAGGCGATCTCTATGTTGGCGCCCGGGCGCGGCTTGCGCCGCGCCACCATGGAAGAGCTGGCGTTTTCCGAAGGCGACGGCGCCTGGGCGGTATCGGCCGAGATCGAGGGCATGCTGGGGCTGGCGACCCTCGGCACCGGCATCGATCCGCCGGCGGGCGAGGATTCAGCCCCCTCACGCATATGCCGCATCGACCGCGAAGCGGTCTCCTCGGCGGCGGCCTTCGCCGATCATTTGCGCGTGGTGTGGCTGGTGCCGGCCATGGACCCGCTGTTCAACGGCCCGGCTTCCGAGCGCCGCCGTTTCCTCGACCGCCTGGTGCTCGCCGTCGATGCCCAGCATTCCAGCCGCGTCGCGGCGCTCGAGCGTTCGCTACGCTCGCGCAACCGCCTACTGGAGAACGCGGTGAGCGATTCCCATTGGCTGGACGCGGTCGAGCACGAGACCGCCGAGGTCGCGGTGGCGGTGGCGGCGGCGCGCGCGGAAACGGTGGGCCGGCTCGCCGGCGCGCTGGCGGGGGGGCGCGACCAGGCGCCGGAATTTCCCTTGGCCGAAATTGCGCTCGACGGCTGGATGGAAAAACTGCTCCCGTATCACAGCGCGATCGAGATCGAGGATCGCTATCGCGCCTTGCTGAAGGACAATCGCGCGCGCGACGCCGCCGCCGGCCGCACGCTTGACGGCCCGCATCTGTCAGACCTTAGCGTGAGCCATGCTGGCAAGGGCATCCCGGCGTCGGAGGCATCGACCGGCGAGCAGAAGGCGCTGCTGATCCGGCTGGTGCTCGCGCATGCCGGGCTGATCAAGGACATGACCGGTTTCGCGCCGCTCTTGCTGCTCGACGAGATCATCGCCCATCTCGATCCGACGCGCCGCGCCGCGCTCTATGACGCGCTGACTAACCTCGGCGCGCAGGTCTGGATGACCGGCGCCGATCCGGCGGCGTTCGGCGATATCGTCGGCCGCGCGCAGGTTTTTGAGGTGCGCGGCGGCGCGGTGGAACCGCGCCGGTAAAGTTCCATTGGCCCGCTACACACTGTTCATTAATCGAGAATGCTTGAAGTCTCCGAAAACAGGAACCATCGCTCACCCAATGTCTTAACCCTTACACACGGCAACGCCGCCGGCATGGGACAAGGGCAATGCGAACGGAGACGGCCATAGATCGGGTCAAGCGCGATTTGCATGGCGCGCTCGATAACATGCGCGCCGATCTCGATCGCGTCGAATTGCTCGCCGCCGCGCTGGGCGTCTTTAGCCGCCCGATTCCAGATTACGAGCCGCGGTTTCTTCACCTACCTCGCGTGCCGCTGAGCGCGCATGAGCTCGGCGAAACGGACGCCCGCAAGCAATAGCGAAACGCCTTTGCAGTTGCCGAATCGGCCGCTGACCGGGCTCAAAAAGCGGCTGATTTTTGTGCCTCCGGCACTTTAAAAACTCATTTTGAATCAACATATTAGGCGTTGTGACTTTGCTCTGTACGAGGCCCGGATTTCGTGTCACACCAAACAACAAATCCGACTCATTTTTCCGCCCGTTTTGAGGCTCCCGCCGATGGCTGAACCGGCCCTAAATATCCCGTCCGACTATGGCGACTACGACGCGGAATCGATCAAGGTCCTCAAGGGCCTCGACGCCGTGCGCAAGCGGCCGGGCATGTATATCGGCGATACCGACGACGGCTCCGGCCTCCACCACATGGTCTACGAGGTGGTCGACAACGCCATCGACGAGGCGCTCGCCGGCTTTGCCACCGAAGTGGTGACCTCGCTCAATCCCGACGGCTCGGTGAGCGTGGTCGACAACGGCCGCGGCATTCCGACCGGCATCCATGCCGGCGAAGGTATTTCGGCGGCCGAGGTCATCATGACCCAGCTGCATGCCGGCGGAAAATTCGACCAGAACGCCTACAAGGTGTCCGGCGGGTTGCACGGCGTCGGCGTCTCGGTGGTCAACGCGCTGTCGAGCTGGCTCAAGCTCACCATTTGGCGCGACGGCAAAGAACATTTCATGGAGTTCGCCGACGGCGTCGCAGTGGCGCCGCTGAAAGTGGTCGGCGACAGCGGCGGCAAACGCGGCACGCAAGTGACGTTCTTTCCGTCGCCCAAGACCTTCACCATGGTGGAGTTCGACTTTGCCACGATCGAGCATCGCCTGCGCGAACTGGCGTTTCTGAATTCCGGCGTCAACATCGTGCTGTCCGACATGCGCCACGCGGTCGAGAAGCGCGAGGAGATGAAATACGTCGGCGGTGTCGAGGAGTTCGTGAAATATCTCGACCGCAACAAGACGCCGCTGATCCCGAAGCCGGTCATGATCAAGGCCGAGCGCGAAGGCATCACGGTGGAAGCAGCACTTTGGTGGAACGACGGCTATCACGAGAGCGTGCTTTGCTTCACCAACAACATCCCGCAGCGCGACGGCGGCACGCATTTGGCCGGCTTCCGCGGCGCGCTGACCCGCCAGATCACGCAATATGCCGAAACCATCGGCACCACGCGCAAGGAAAAGGTGGCGCTCACCGGCGACGATTGCCGCGAAGGTCTGACCGCGGTGCTCTCGGTAAAAGTGCCGGACCCGAAATTTTCCTCGCAGACCAAGGACAAGCTGGTGTCCTCGGAAGTGCGGCCGGTGGTCGAAAACGTGATCAACCAGGCTTTGCAGGACTGGTTCGAGATTCACCCGGCTGAAGCCCGCGTCATCGTCGGCAAGGTGGTGGAAGCCGCCGCCGCCCGCGAGGCCGCGCGCAAGGCGCGCGATCTGACCCGCCGCAAGGGCGCGCTCGACATCTCGTCATTGCCCGGCAAGCTCGCCGACTGCCAGGAGCGCGATCCGTCCAAGTCCGAACTGTTCATCGTCGAGGGCGACTCGGCCGGCGGCTCCGCCAAGCAGGGCCGCAACCGCGAATTCCAGGCCGTGCTGCCGCTGCGCGGCAAGATCCTCAACGTGGAGCGCGCGCGCTTCGACAAGATGCTGGGCAGCCAGGAGATCGGCACGCTGATTACCGCACTCGGCACCGGCATCGGACGCGATGAGTTCAATCCCGAAAAGCTGCGCTACCACAAGATCATCATTATGACCGACGCCGACGTGGACGGCAGCCACATCCGCACACTGTTGCTGACGTTTTTCTTCCGGCAGATGGAGGAGCTGATCAAGCGCGGCCACATCTACATCGCGCAGCCGCCGCTCTACAAAGTCAACCGCGGCAAGTCCGAGCAATATCTCAAGGACGAGCGCGCGCTCGAGGATTATCTGATCGCGACCGGCCTGGAGGATTCGGTGCTCCGGCTCGCATCGGGAGAAGAGCGCGCCGGCGACGACCTGCACAAACTGGTGGAGGAAGCTCGCGCCATCCGCAGCATCCTCACCGGGCTGCACAGCCGCTATAACCGCAAGGTGATCGAGCAAGCGGCGATTGCCGGCGTGCTCACGCCCAAAGTCACCGACGATCTCAAGACCGGGGCCGCCGCCGCCGACTACATCGCCAAGCGGCTCGACGCGCTCGAGGAAGAGACCGAACGCGGCTGGAAGGGAAGCTTCGACGAGAACGGCTTCCATTTCGAGCGCACCGTGCGCGGCGTGAAGGAAGTCGCCATCATCGACCAGGCGCTGCTCGGCTCCGCCGACGCCCGCAAGCTCGACGAATTCGCCGCCACTTTGCAGCAGGTCTATCCGCGCCCAACCCCGCCGGCCATGCTGCGCCGCAAGGATGAGACCACGGCGATCCACGGCCCGGTCGGCCTGTTCGAGGCACTCACCGGCGCGGGGCGCAAGGGCATTTCGATGCAGCGCTACAAAGGGCTGGGCGAGATGAACCCCGAGCAATTGTGGGAAACCACGCTCGACGTCAATGCGCGCTCGCTGCTGCAGGTCCGCATCAAGGAAGTGGACGAAGCCAATGTGCTGTTCGACCAGCTCATGGGCGACCTGGTCGAGCCGCGCCGGCAGTTCATCCAGGACAACGCGCTGAGCGCGAGCGTGGACGTTTAGCTCATCAGCTTGGCGCCAATCGCCAAGCTGATGACCAAGGCGCCGACAAACAGCACCAGGAAAATGCCGAACAGCCACTGCGCGATGGTCGCGGCGGTGGCCTCGACATCGCTGAAGCCGAACAGGCCGGCGACGATGGCGATCAGCAGAAATATAAAAGCCCATTTCAGCATCGGCGGCTCCCGTGCTCGGTTTCGCCTGCCTTAAATAGGTTTGGCCCCGCCGCGGTTCCATGGCTCCGGAACCGATTTCTCCGCCATCGACCTCGGATCGCGCGCCGGCCAGCGGCCGGCATCGACGCGGGTCAGGAAATCGCCGACCACTTGGTTAAACAGGTCGGGCTCCTCCAGGTTGACCACATGCCCGGTCTTCGGGAACACGACCAGCCCGGAGGCCGCGATGGCGGATTTCAGGAACAGGCTCGGCTCGATGCAGCGGTCGTCCTCGTCGCCGACCACGATCAGCGCCGGTGTCGTTAGTTTCCGAATCTCATTCTCGAAATCGTAGAGCGAGGGCCGCGCGCCCTGGAAACCGCGCGAGGTATGGGCCGAACCTTGCGCGTCGTGCTCGGCCAGATGCTTTAAGAATTCCGCGAAGCCGCGCGCATCCTTGATCGCGAACGGCACGCGGCTCGGGCCGTTGCCGTAGGTCTTGGCCACCGCGGCCGAGCCTTCGCGCTCGAACACCAGCGCGAGCTCGCGTGAGTTCTTATGAAACGTGTCCGTGAACCAGCGCTCGCTACCCGAGCCGGTGCCGGCGAGCGTCATCGAGCGCACGCGATTGGGGTGGTTGAGCGCGACCTGCAGCGCCGTGTAGCCGCCCATCGACAGGCCGACGATGTGCGCGCGTTCGATCTTGAGATGATCGAGCACGGCAACGGCGTCGCGCATCACATGCTGGTAGCTGTAGGCGTCGCCCGAAGGCGGCACGTCGGACGGCGTATAGCCGCGCGCGGCATAGGCGATGCAGCGGTAGCGCTTGCCGAATTCGCGCAGCTGCGGCTCCCAGCTGCGATGGTCGCCGGCGAATTCGTGCACGAACAGGATCGGCGTCCCCTGCCCCACCTCTTCGTAATGGAGCCGCACTTTGTCGCTGGTGAGCGCGTAAGGCATGGATGACCGATCCGTTCAGGCGGCGGCACTCTATACGGATATCGCGTTCGGCCGGAAGCCACCGCCGATTGACCCATAAAACGATACGGCCGGCGATGGGCCGGCCGCGATCTCGAATTCTTGGCGCTAGGTTCAGCCCGGATGGCGCGCCGCCCAGCCCAAGTCCATGCGCCGGCGCCAGGCGTTCTGCCGCAGGCCCAGCAGCCGTTGCGCGGCGGTCTTGGCATCGGCGCGGCTGGCCGCCGCGCAGGTGCGGTATTCGAGGTCGGAGACGCGCGACACCAGCGGCTGCCGGCCGAAAAACCGCGCGAACGGACTGACACCGCCGTTGAGCTTAAGATCGGAGATCGCATTGGTCACGTTTCGGGCATGCCCAAACGCCATTAACCGGCCGGTCATTGTGTGGCGAACCTCATAAACCCCAGGGCCGATCGGCGCTTCGATGGTATCGCCGCTTTTCACATCGGGAAACCGTTTCCAGCTGCTCCAGGTTTGCATCATGCGGAAAACCTCGACTTGTCTTATGAATCGCTTGCTGAGAACGCGACAACGACGCTTCGGTTCCACGCGGTCAACGCCAGCTGTTGATAATTCGCCTCGGGCCGGTACGAGACCGGGCAGCCGCCCCAGCACGCATAGTTGATATTGCATGTGTCCTAGGGGCGCGGATGGCCTCAATGGCCGGGCAGGACCAGGACTTTCGGCTTGGCCGGCAGGCTGGTCTTGGACACCACCGTCGAGGGGACTTCGGCAATCTCCACCTCCCATTCCTGCCGCACGCGCGCCAGGAAGCGGCCGAGGGTATAGGCGCTGAAATAGTGCATTGGGATCATCAGCGGCGCCTTCAGCGCGTGTAGCACCTCGACCATGCCATCGAGGTCGAGCGTCAAGTTGCCGTCCACCGGCACCATCACTACGTCGATGCGGCCGATCTCGTTGAGCTGTTGCTGCGTCAACGTGTGATGCAGATGGCCGAGATGGGCGATGCACAGATTGGCCACCTCGAAGATGAAGATCGAATTGCCGTGGCGTTCGGTGCCGCCGTCCCAGCTCCGGATATTGGTCGGCACGTTGCGCACGCGCACGTCCTTGTATTGCAGGTCGATGCGCGCCGGCTTTTCGTCTTCCGTCCAGCCGCGCAGCACGTGCTTGATGCTCGCGTCGGGATGATCGGTGTAGTGGGTCGTGTGCGCGTGGTTCATGGTCACGATGTCGGGCAGCACCGGCGGCCTGACATAGTCGTTGTAGTCGGTGGCGATGCGGACGAGCTGCGGGCTTTCAAGCAGGAAGCTCGAATGGCCGATATAGCTGATGCGCACCTGATCGGCCTTGAGCGCCGCGAGCCGGAACGCGACGGGCTCGGCAAACGGTGGGCGCGTCGCCACCAAACCCGGGCAGCTTTCGGTCATTTCGGGCTTTGCCGGCGGCGCCGCGTCTTGCGCCAAGACTTGCGCCAAGACTTGGCCGGACGTGGCCAGGACTAAACACGCAGCAGCCGCTAAGATTTTAAGCGAAGTGCCAACCATGACATTTATCCGCGCCGCTTCGGCGACGCTGAATCTGACACGGTTTTGCCCACCTCGCCACAGCCTCACATGCAAATGAAAAGCAGCGCCTTGCGGGCGCCGCCCCTCAATCGCGGTTCGATCTGAGCTCTCAGAATTCTTCGAAATAGCGGCGGTCGCGCATGGACACGATGATGCCCTTCGGCGTCAGCACCACCCAGCGGCCGTCCTGCCGCTTGACCGATTGCACCGGGCCGAGGCCGGGCAGCGGAGCGCCGAGCACGACTTGATAAAGCTCGCCGTGATTTTCCACGTAAACGTAGCCATTGCGGGTGTCGCGGATGGTCCAGCCCGCCACCACAGACGGGCGAGCGGGCGGCGGGGGCTCCACCGCGGCAATGCGCGGCGTTGGACGTGGCGACGGCAGCGGCGTCAGAACCGGCGCCGTCGTCTGCGGCGCCGATATCGAGCCGGTAACCTCCGCGGTCGCATGTTCGAGCCGTTCTGAAATCTTGGCGATCTGGATATGCGCCGACTTGTTCGCCTGCTCGAGGCTTGCCTTCAGCGTGGTGACTTCCTTGCCGAGCCGGGCGATCGATTGCTGCATCGCCTTGTTCTGTTCGATGGCGGCGACGTCGGGGCGCGCGGGCGTGGAATATCCGCCGCTCGCCAGTGCGCCGACCACGGCGCCGAGCGCGGCCGCGAACGTCACCGAAGCGGCGAGCAGGGCGTAGTGTTTGTGGCGCGCTTTCAAGACAAAGCGCGGCTTCGCCACCGGTACTGCATCCGTGATGGGTTCCACTGCGGGCGTCGCCGCAGCGATCGGTTCGATCGCGGGCGCTGGTGTGTCGGTTGCAATCGCAGGCGTTTCGGTTGCCGGCGATATCGGCGGCGATTCGACGCTCGGCAGCTCGCTTTTGGCCTGCGCCGGCTCGGGCGCGCCACTTGAACTCGCCGCCGCCTCGCCCCCGGTGATTTCAATGTCCTTGCGCTTGGCCATGGCCGATCCTCACATTGGTTGTTCACCAATCGCTAACCACGTTCGGTTACCAATCGGTTACCAATTGCGCTCGGACGCGCCGCCGGCGCGGCTTGCATCCCGGCGTGTCACGCCGAAACCCCGCCGATCAGCCGATTTTTGAATGCGCTAGACCGGCAGGCCGTTCTCGGCGGCCAACGCCTTGAGCGAGACCGCCGGCCGCGCGCCGATATGCTGGATCACTTCGGCCGCCGCCAGCGCGCCGAGGCGGGCGGCGGTGCGGTGATCCTTGCCGCGCGCCAGGCCGACCAGGAACCCGGCGGCGAACAGATCGCCGGCGCCGGTGACGTCGACCACGCTGTCGATCGGCATCGCCTGCACCGCCTCGACCGTCTTGCGGGTGACCACCACGCAGCCTTTCTCGCTGCGCGTCACCACCGCGAGCTTGGCGTCGTGGCGCAGCGCCTTCACTGCGGTATCGAAGTCGGCGGTCTCATAGAGACTATGCAGCTCGTGCTCATTGGCGAAAACAATGTCCACGGTGCCCTTGCGGATCAGCGCGAGGAACTCCGCGCGGTAGCGGTCGACGCAGAACGCATCCGACAGCGTGAGCGCCACGCGCCGCCCGGCTTTGTGCGCGATGGCCGCCGCCTTGACGAAGGCTTCCTTGGCCTGCGGCGGATCCCACAGATAGCCTTCGAGATAGACGATCGCGGCGCTGGCCACCTTGGCCTCGTCGATGTCGGAGGGTTTGAGATCCTGCGCCGCGCCGAGAAACGTATTCATGGTGCGCTCGCCGTCCGGCGTCACCATGATGTAGCAGCGCGCGGTCGAAGGGCCGTCGCTCGCCGGCTTGGCGTCGAAGGCGACGCGGGCGGCGCGGATATCATGGGCGAAAGCGCGGCCGAGCTCGTCGTCCTTGACCTTGCCGACGAAGGCGGCGTGGCCGCCGAAGCTCGCCACGCCGACGATGGTGTTGGCGGCCGAACCGCCCGAGCTTTCCACCGCCGGCCCCATCGCCTGATAGATTTTCTCGGCGCGCGCCTCGTCGATCAGCGCCATGGTGCCTTTGTGCATGCCGTGCGCGACCAGGAAATCGTCCTCGGCGCGGGCGATCACGTCAACGATGGCGTTGCCGATGCCGATTACGTCGTAGCGGGGGGCGGTCATGCGTTACCTCGTAAGTAGCGCGCACTATAGCGGCGACCGACGGGCTGGCAACGCCGACCGATCGAGCGGTCTAGTGAGGGGGCGGAAGTCTTTTCAGCACTTCCAGACTCCACCAGAGAAAGTAGCCCCCGATCAGGATGCCGAGCGCCACTTTCACCAATTGGATGATTAGCTCGTCTTTGCTCATCTAAATCCCACCCGCCATTTGCCACCCCGCGAGATTCCCGACTGTCTTGC
>Ga0208850_1000235_pt1 | contig 18938 bp, 14 predicted proteins | sample NGESurshal092012_5_FD_184475 | JGI IMG/M metagenome (GOLD analysis project Ga0208850, IMG submission 184475) | Arctic peat soil microbial communities from Barrow, Alaska - NGEE Surface sample 210-2 shallow-092012 (SPAdes) | ecosystem: Environmental > Terrestrial > Soil > Wetlands > Peat ... | reverse complement strand
GTCGGCGGTCAACAGCTCATCGGGGTTCAGGCGCGGGTACAGCCGGTTGGCCAGGGTCTTCTCCCCGACCGTGTACGCGTCGACCTCGGCGGCCAGGAACGCGTGGGTGCCGCACTCGGACAACGCCACCACCCGCACCTTGGGGTAGGCCGAACGGTTTTCCCCAGACCCGGCGTACCCGAACTCGCCCGCATTCGCCGGGGTGTCCGGCACATCGACGTCGAACCCATCGATAGCCAGCAGCCGCCACCCCCGCAGCCACGCACCCCGGGTGAACATCGTCGCCACCGGCTCGACCACACCCTCGAACACCTCGGCCATAACGTCGCGGCCCAACCGTTTACGGGCCTGGGTGATCCCACTGGCGGTCGGCACCGACCACGAGGCATCCCAGCACCCCCACCGATCCAACGACCCAGTGACCTTCGTGGCGACCTCTTCGTAGTCGTCGTCGGCGAACAGGCACAACGCCATCGTCAGATACGCCGTCACGTGCGCCGGCAGCTTCCCACCGCCGCGCCACGACACCACATGCCGCGACCGCAGCATCGACTGCATCCCGCGGCACTGCGGTGACCAGCACACCCAAGGACACCTGATCCTGCTGAACTTCCCCGACCCGATGCTCCATGCCCGTGACCGTGCCACGACCCCGCGGTCAAGATCAGCCGCCACGCCGCCCAGCGGGACACCAAAACCCAGCAGCCCCAACCCAACCCGAATTTAGGCTACGTGGCATTGCGCCAAGACGGCTCTGCGAACGTGACCGGGCAAACGGGTCGGGGGGATTGACGTAGGACGCACGTGACCTCGCGATCATGGCTGTTGTCTAGGCAGTTTTCATGATCGAAGTGAGGCCACGGGCTTGCTCAAGCCAACGCGAATTGCCCATGTTCAAAAGGATTCGGTATCGGAGACGCCTCGCGTCTGCTCGACCTGGACGGCCTGCTGTCACACGGGTCGAGTCGGACATGTTCGGGGGTCGGGTAGTGTCCAACAACCAGTCGAGGAAGTAGGCCCCCGGAGCGCAACTTGGGGATCGCTACCTCCATGGTTACGGCACGGGTTTCCCACTGCCGGGACCGGTAGCCATTGCGGGAGGTGACCCGATCGTCGGTGCGCACGCCGTAGGGGGCGCCACACAGCGCATCGGCCTCGGCGGCCCATCAGCGCCTCGACCAACATCTGCAACATCGAACGCAACAAATCGGGCTCGGCACGCTCGAGGTGCTCGGACAAGAACTGGGCAGGGTCAATACTGTGATTCGCGCTCATCGCGTGGTGCTCCTTCGTCGACTTTGATCTTCTGAAGGATCACGCGGTGGCCGCCTCACATCACGACGTCACGCTTTACAAAAGGGGGCCTCGCCGTACAGCACGTGCGTGGACTCAAGTGCGGCTTCGGAGGCAGATCCGTCCGTTGAACTGACCGTCCCCTCAGCTAATAGCCGATATACACCGTAAGCACCCTGAAGATGCATCAGGCACGGCCGCCGGCAACCCCAGGCCTGTGCGTGGCCGCATGCGTCGGCGGTTCACTTCCAGCGTCGACGCGCCCCTGCAAGGTGCTGCGCATATCCGGCGAGGGGTGCCGACGAGCAGAGCACCTGGTACCCGAGCAGGAAGGCCACGTATCCGAACCGGTTGCGTCGCACCCGCAGGTCCATCGGGCCGAAAACGTGTCGACTCTGGAAGGTCCGCAGCCCGCCGTACACCAACAGGGTCACCGGCACGACGGCCAGCGTCCACACCGAGACGATCAGTGGGTGTCCGAGAAGGAGCAAGACCAGGCAGGGTAGCCAGATCAGCACGTAGCCAACGTCCAGCCACGGGATGAGCAGGTCGATGCCGGCGACGAAACCGCTCAGCCGCCGGGACTGACGCCACGGCGGCACCGTGGCGATGCCCTCGAGCATCCCGCGCGCCCACCGAGCCCGCTGCCGCATGAAATGTCGCAACGTTACCGGGGCATCGGTGAACGCGACTGCGGTTGGTTCGAAGAGAACACGGTCGCCGTGCTCCATCAGCCGCCAGGTCACCACGATGTCCTCACCGATCGCGTCCGGCCACCCGCCCACTGTTCGTACCTCGGCAGTCCGGTAGAGCGAGAACGCACCTTGGGCTACCAGGGTCGCCTGGTACAGCGCCTGCATCCTCTTGACCGCGGCGTTGCCAAGGAAGTAGTCCCACTCCTGGATCCGGGTGAGCAGGTTGACCCGGGAGTTGCGCACCAGAACGGATCCGGCGACCGCAACGGTGTCCGAGGGCGCGGATTCCAGGCGCGAGACCAGTCGGCGCAGCGACTCCTGGTGCAGCGGGTATCCCCGTCCACCGTCACCACATACGGCGTTTCGACGTGTTGCAGCGCCGTGTTCAGCGCGTTCGACTTGCCTGGGGTCAGCTCGGAGATGATGCGCAGCGATACACCCTGATACGCGGCTGCCCGCCGGGCCTCATCGCAGGTTCGATCTGTCGACCCGTTGTCCGCAAGGATCAACGAGACGGGCCCGGCGTAGTCCGTGCGGCTGATCGCGGCGATCGTCTCGCCGATGCCCCGCTCCTCGTTGCGCGCCGCGATGATGATGGCCAACGCAGTCGTCGGTGACGCCACCCGCAGGGGCGGCTGCCGGTCGAGAACGAGGAAGCCGCCATGAAAGCCACGATGGCTCCCGGCAGGTACGCGACGAGGATGACGATCAGCCAGGCTGTGACTAGGCCTGTCACCGGTATGAGATCGTGTATCCACCCACGCGAGTTCCACACTGACAGGCCGACCCAGGCAACGGTGAAGGCCAGCGCCAAGGTGAACTTGGCGGCGACCGATACGTAGAGGCGTCTGGTCGCCGCGGGCGGAGCCTCGGTGTGGGCGGTCCCAGCGAGGACCGACCCTTCGGCCGGCACGGCAACCGCCTCCCATAACGCTGCCGACTTGCGTGGCCTTGTTCTACCACTGTGGAGACTCATCCCTCAACCCTGTTTTCACCCGGGTTCCAACGAAGGCAGCCCTGTCGGGCCGCCATACGTACAGTTCAGTGCGATGGAGGCAATTTGTTCGGAATTCGTGGATTTCTCGACGCTTCGGGGCGAAGACCTGCCCGTTGAGGTGACAGGCTCCAGACCAATCAGTCGATGCACGAACGCAAGCATCCAACGGCGGGCACCTACATGCCGTCCAGAGCGACGTGATCGCGTTACTCGCCAGGGATCAGGAAGTCGGTACCGGTCTGCAGCACCTGCCAGCCGTTGCCCGCCCTGGCCAGGATCTTGCCCCGATCCGTCAGCACGACAACGCCTCGCAACCCGCCGGTGTTGGTGACCAGGCGCGTACCGGCGACCGGCGGCATCGGCGTGATCTTGCCACCGATCTCCACCAACTGAGGCCCGATGGCGTCCTTGGGGCTGACCCTGCCGACCACCGCCAGGGTGCTGTCATCCACCCACGCCAGATCAGTCGCGGCGGTGAGCGTCCACCCGACCCGAAGCGGTTCGGCCGCCAGGGAGACAGGCGCACCGCTGGCAGAGCGGACGATCCCCGCGACAACGACCTGAACGTCTCCGCCCGCGCGGTCGGTGGTGATGAGTGCCACCCGTTGGTTGTCCGTGGCCACCTTCATGGCGAGCACCGTGCGGTTGGCCAGCCAGGGGACCGGGATCGCGCGTGGTCTGGCTTTCTCCATCGGAGTCTGCGACGTGTCGATCACCCACACCCTGGCTGCGCCGCCGGACTCCCCGGCAACCCACAAACCGTTCACCGAGTCGTACGACGGTCTGGTCAGGTCACTGCCGAACTTGGCAAGCGTGAAGTGCCGATCCCACTGCCATCGCGCAAGATCAGCGCGATCACCGCCAATTCCCGCGATCTCCTGACCGTTCCATGACAGGGCCAGGGAGATCCATCCGGTGGGGATCTTGGGCAGTATGGAGCTGGCCGGCAGATTGGGAGGCTTGGGCGGCCGATCCTGGTCGAGGGGGCGATCCGAGAACACTCGAGTCAGGTCTGAGCCGGTGCGCAGGATTGCCGTCTCGACCGAAGCAGAGGTGGCGGACTGGTAACCCAGCGAGGTCAGGCTCGACACCCAGCCCGGGGTGTCGGGCAGGTCCAACCCGGTCCCCTTGACCTCGAGCGACACCTCGGACACCGCGGCGACCTGCGTCAGCGTCGTGAGGAACTGCGCCCACATCGCCCGGCGCAGGTCAGGGTCGGCCGACAGCGCGACCGCCGACAGGTCGACCACAGCCCTGCCAGACTGGACCGTCACGCTGTCCACAGAAAGCCTTGTCCCGGCAGGGACGCCTGTCCGCGCAGCGCCGGTCAGATATGGGGGGACCGGCGCCAGCTGCGCCCGTGCCAACGTGGTGGCCAGCCCCGCAGTGATCGGAAACCATCGCCGGTCCACCACCATCGTCTGAGATGCCTTGGAGACGTAGGCCACGGTGAACGAGCGATAGTTGCGGTCCAGATCCCGGGCACTCAGCCACAGGCCGAACCCCTCCGGTGGCTGCGAGATTCGCCAGCCCCCAGACAGTCTCTGCAGCCCGAAGGTGGCCTGCGCCAAGGTGCCGGCCGGCGTCTCCCGATAGCGACCGGTACTGTCCACCTCTGCCACGATCGCGGCTGTCACCCGGACAGTGCCCGGCGTCAGCAGCTCCACCCTGAGTGCGGAGTCGTCGCCGTAGACCTTGACACCTGAATCCGGCTGCCACTTGTCCTTGACGCTCCGAACGAAGAACGAACGGGCAACCGCGTGGTCATCGTCGAAGCCTGCACCGGCCCCGGCCCGAAGAAACCCGCGCACGATCTGTTCCGGAGTCGCGCCCGCCGCCGGACCGTCCGGCTGGACCCGAACCGGTTGCAGCAAAGGCTCCCCCACCAATGAACCCTGTTGAACGGCCGTGCTGCTGGGCAGCCCGCCACAGGCGCTCAACCCGGCAACCGCCGTCATCGCTACGACAGCCATGGCGACCCGGGCCGCAAGCGGAGGCGGGCGCCTCATGACTCCCCGGTCCCTGCGGCGACAACCGGGATGGATGCCGGATCGGAGGCCAGGCTGCGTGCGCTTCGCTCCTCCCGCGGCCTCAGCGGCAAGGGGGAGGTCTCGATCGGAACCCCGGTGTGCCGGGGAAGGGTCAGCCTGAAGCAGGACCCGACGCCCGGCTCACCCCAGGCGTGCAACCAACCCCCGTGCAGCCGGGCGTCCTCGCGTGAGATCGCCAGTCCGAGCCCGGTCCCGCCGGTGGTGCGCGCTCGGGCAGGATCTGAGCGCCAGAAACGGTTGAAGACCAGGGCAGCCTCCCCCGGGCGCAGGCCCACCCCCGAGTCGCGGACCAACACGGCAACCGCCTTCTCGTTGACGCCCTGCTCAACTATCACCGGGCGCCCCTCGCCGTACTCGATGGCGTTGGCCACCAGGTTCCGTAGGATCCGCTCGACCCGGCGCGGGTCGATCTCGGCAACACAGGGACCCGGGCACGGGATGACCTCCACGCGACTGCCACGGCGCGCGGCCAGCCCGGCCGTCGCCTCGATGGTGCGCCCGATCGTGTGGCGCAGATCCGTTGCCTCCACGTCGAGCGCCGCCGCCCCCGCGTCGAAACGGCTGATCTCCAACAAGTCCGCCAACAAGGACTCAAAACGATCGATCTCGTTGTGCAGCAGCTCAGCAGAGCGGGCAACCGACGGATCGAAGTCGTGACGGGACTCATGGATCAGGTCGCCCGCCATACGAATCGTCGTCAAGGGGGTGCGCAGCTCATGCGACACGTCGGAGACGAACCGTTGCTGCACCCGTGAGAGATCCTCGAGCTGACGGATCTGTTTCTGCAGGCTGTCAGCCATGGCGTTGAAGGCCTTGCCCAGCCTGGCGATGTCGTCCTCACCGTGGGCACGCATGCGCTCATGCAGCCGCCCTGAGGACAGCCGCTCCGCGACAAGGGCAGCCCGCCGCACCGGATCCACGACGATGCGGGTCACCACGTAGGCGACACCACCCAACAGCAGAACCAGGACGAAGCCGCCCAGGCTGAAGGTTCTCCCGACGACCCGCAACGTCTGTTGTTCGCGCTCGAGGGGAAAAACGAAATACAGCTCGTACTGACCTGCCGCCGGCAGGGTCACCCGCGAGCCGACAATTGCCGCGGGCACCAGCGTGCCGTCGGTCGACCTGATCGAGATGATCTGAACCTGCTGGTGGCTCGGGTCGGCGGCGATCGCGGTGCGCAGTCTGGCCGGCACGCTGGCCAGCCCCACCTCGCTGGAAAGCACCGTCGGGACGCTCGCGGGCCCGGTGTTGTTCGTGGCATGGGTCAGGATCACGTCGCGGGACTGGTCTGCCCCCGGGGATGACAGCTGGCCCACGACGTCAAAGGCGAGCTGAGACAGGCTGGACGCATCCATCCGTCCCGCGGAGTCGAACTTGATCTGTGCGGCGCGCGTCTGCGAGGTGGCCTCTGCACGAGCGGTGAGGATGCGGTCGTTGACCAGGCCATCCGCAATCCGCTGATACAGGTAGGTACCCAGCATCAGGACGACGATGAGGCCCAGAAGCATCGTCGACACGATGACCCGCAGCTGCAGGGAGGACCGCCACAGGTGCAGAAGCCAACGGGCCACCCTCTGCAGGGCGGAACGGGCAGCCCGCGAGAACCTCTCCCACGGTGGCGCAAGTCGCTCACCCTCGAGAGGTGGCTGCGACCCGGTCGCCGTGACCGAAGTGACCGGGCGACTCCGCGTAGACATGGCCTAGGGGGGACCCGCCCGGTAGCCGACGCCCCGCACAGTCACGACGATCTCGGGGTGCTCAGGGTCGTGCTCGATCTTCGAGCGCAGGCGCTGGACGTGGACATTGACCAGCCGGGTGTCCCCTGCGTGCCGATAGCCCCACACCTGCTCGAGCAGCACCTCACGGGTGAACACCTGCCGTGGTTTGCGGGCCAGGGCAACGAGGAGGTCGAACTCCAGCGGCGTCAGCGACAGTGGCTTGTCCTCGCGCTTGACCGTGTGGCCCGCCACGTCGATGTTCAGGTCGCCGATCTGGAGCTGCTCAGGCTCCGGTTCGTCACCTCGACGCAGCCGGGCACGCACGCGGGCAATGAGCTCCTGAGCCTTGAACGGCTTCAGGACGTAGTCGTCTGCGCCGGACTCGAGCCCGACCACGACGTCGATGGTGTCGGTACGGGCCGTCAGCATGACGATCGGGATACCGGACTCGGCCCGGATCCGGCGGCACACCTCGATGCCGTCGATCCCTGGCAGCATCAGGTCCAGCAGCACGATGTCCGGGCGACTCTCACGAAACAGCGCCATCGCAGCGGATCCGTTGGCGCAGTGCACGACGTCCAGACCCTCATTGCGCAGGACGATGCCCAGCATCTCCGACAACGCGAGATCGTCATCGACGACGAGTACGCGACCTTTCACACCAAGGTCCTCTCAGGTTTGTACCGGTCCGCGCGCATGCGGACCTGAGAGCATCGTCTCATGCACGACGCACGCCCCGTGGGCATACGCCGCCCACGTGCCTCACCCACGAGACAGGCTGAGTCGCTCACGAAGAACTATCCGTCGAGGTCGCGTGTGCCCGAGAACTACTCGACGAAGATCCGGTCGTCGATCAGCTCCTCCTGAACCCGTCCACCGTCGGTGTCGAACCTGCTGTGCTCAAAGCGCTTTCGGAACTCGAGGTCGACGCTGTCTGCGCCGCTGCGGTTTTTCTCGATGCTCATGACCACCCAGTGGTGGAACTGCTCGGCGTTTCCCGTGTTGTACATCAAGTGATGCCGGGCAACCACGTCGAACTTGTTATTGAGGATGAGCACGACATCAGCCTCGTGAGCAAGGGCCGATGATCCGCGAAGGTCCTGGACTCTCGTCCTCGTGGCGGCAGCCAGGCCGCCCTTGTCGACTGCGACGAGGGCGAGAACGGGGACCATCAGCTCCAGTGCCATGTCCTTGAGCCCCTCAACGACCTCAGTGATCCGGTCCTCCTCCGACAGTCGGGCGGTCCGGCGACGGTCCGTCACCGGAGCGGCGGCATGGACCTTCTGCAGATAGTCGACGACCAGGAACGGCGTCTCGCCCGTGTCCTCCAGGATCGACTCGACCACCCCTGTCATGATCTCCACGCTCGTTTCGGCACCGCTGGAACGATGCAGGTGGAGCCGCTCGGAGTAGCTCTCCAGCGCCTGAACCGCTTCGGCCCCGCCCTCGGTGCCCGCGAGTCGCCCAGCCATCATCCGATCCGAGCTCCGTCGGGTATTGAACGCCTGGCGGACCGCCGGCAGCTGAACCGCGAACGAACCGGCGATCTCCGCGGCCTCCATGATGATCAGACGTTCCAGCAGAGAGTGGTTGTCGTGCTCGAAGGTGAAGTAGACCACGCTGTGGCCGGACGCGACGAGGTTGCGCGCTACCTGCAGTGCGAAGGTGGTCTTGCCCAGACCCGGCCGTGCACCCACAAGTACCAGCTCACCCGAACGGAACCCGCCGTCCAGGACTTTGTCCAAGGAGCCGAAGCCGGACGGCCAGACTTTGGCCCCGGCTTCCCCATCCATGTTCAGCCGCGCGTTGGTCTCATCCAGAACGGTGTTCAGCGTCTTGAGCCGATCTGTCCTCATACTGGCATTGCAGCACGCGACAGGCCTTCATGTCGGCTTTCGAACCAGATCTGACCGCTCCCGTCCAGGGATCGTCCGTTCGGCCGATGGCGCAGAGGACGCCCGTATGAGAGCGGTATGCCGTCCGCTCAGGTGAGCGGACGGCATACCGCTCTGATGCTGACGCGTCTGACGACGCGGGTGGGTCAGTAGCGGTACTGGTCTGCCTTGTAGGGACCTGAGACGTCGACACCGAGGTACTCGGCCTGGGTCTTGGTCAGCTCGGTGAGCCGCACACCCAGCGCGTCCAGGTGCAGGCGCGCGACCTTCTCATCGAGGTGCTTGGGCAGCACGTAGACCTCGTTCTTGTAGTCGCCCGGCTTGGTCCACAGCTCCATTTGGGCCATGGTCTGGTTCGTGAACGAGTTCGACATGACGAAGCTCGGGTGCCCGGTCGCGTTTCCGAGGTTGAGCAGACGACCCTCTGACAGCACGATGACCGAACGCGCCTCGCCTGCATCATCAGCGGGGAAGGTCCACTCATGCACCTGCGGCTTGATCTCGGTCTTGGTGATTCCCGGGATCTTGGCCAGGCCGGCGATGTCGATCTCGTTGTCGAAGTGACCGATGTTGCCGACGATCGCCTTGTCCTTCATCCGGCGGATCTGGTCAGCGGTCAGGACGTTGAAGCAACCGGTCCCGGTGACGAAGATGTCCGCCGTGCTGACGACGTCCTCCATCGTGGCGACCTGGTAGCCGTCCATGGCGGCCTGCAGCGCGCAGATCGGGTCGATCTCGGTGACGATGACGCGAGCGCCCTGGCCGCGCAGGGACTCGGCGCAGCCCTTGCCCACGTCGCCATAGCCGGCCACCACGGCCACCTTGCCGCCGATCAGCACGTCGGTGGCCCGGTTGAGCCCGTCGATCAGCGAGTGGCGGACACCGTACTTGTTGTCGAACTTGGACTTGGTGACCGAGTCGTTGACGTTGATAGCAGGGAAGAGAAGCCGGCCCGCCTTCTGCATCTCGTAGAGACGGTGCACGCCGGTGGTGGTCTCCTCGGTGACGCCCTTGATGCCGGCGGCGATGGTGGTCCACTTCTTGGGGTCCGTCGCCATGGTGTTGCGGACCGTCTCGAGGACGACCTGCCAGTCTTCGGGGTCGTCTTCCTGCGCCGTGGGGACGACACCGGCGGCTTCCCAGTCGACGCCGTTGTGGATCAGGAGGGTGGCGTCCCCGCCGTCGTCAAGGATCATGTTGGGGCCGGTTGACCCGGCGAAGTCGGCCGGCCAGGTCAGGATCTGCTCGGTGCACCACCAGTACTCCGGCAGTGTCTCGTTCTTCCAGGCGAACACGGGGACACCCTGCGGGTCGTCCGGGGTGCCGTGTGGGCCCACCACAGCGGCGGCCGCCGCTTCGTCCTGGGTCGAGTAGATGTTGCAGGAGGCCCAGCGAACCTCGGCGCCGAGTGCGGTGAGGGTCTCGATGAGAACGGCGGTCTGCACGGTCATGTGCAGCGAACCGGCGATCCTGGCGCCGGAAAGCGGGCGCGAACCCGAGAATTCCTTGCGCAGAGCCATCAGGCCGGGCATCTCGTGCTCGGCCAGACGCAGCTGGTGACGGCCGGCCTCGGCGAGGCCCAGGTCGCGAACCTTGTAGTCGAAAGGCATAGGAAAGTACTCCCTGTTCATTGACTGTGAGTCATTGGTTGGCTGACCCGGCGTAGCCCATCTGGGCACATCGTGGGTCATCACCCACGCCGGCAGTGCCCCTAGTCTAGAGCGAAAGACCCGGAGGTAGCGATGAATACTCTTCCCCCTGCACATTCGGCGCCGGACAGTCACCCGGCATACCGGGTCTGTCCCCTGTGCGAGGCCACCTGTGGCCTTGAGCTCACCATCTCCGGCGGCGCCATCAGCGGCGTGCGAGGCGACCGCGACGATGTGTTCAGCAAAGGGTTCATCTGCCCGAAGGGAGCAGCGTTCGACCGCCTCGACAACGACCCCGACCGGTTGCGCCGACCGATGGTCCGCGGGGGCGAGCGGTGGCGCGAGGTGGGCTGGGACGAGGCGTTCGCCGTGGTCACGTCCGGGCTCCGCGGAGTGGTCGCCGCCCATGGACGGCAGGCGATCGGGATCTATCTGGGGAACCCGAACGTGCACACCCTCGCCGGGGGGCTGTATGCCGCGGGGCTGGCCCGCGCGCTGGGCTCGCCGAACGTCTTCTCCGCCTCGACCGTGGACCAGATGCCCAAGCACGTGTCCTGCGGGCTGATGTTCGGCGACCCGCTGGCCATCCCGGTGCCGGACCTGGACCGTACCGGCTTCCTGCTGATGCTGGGCGCAAACCCCTTGGAGTCAAACGGTTCCCTGGCGACGGCGCCGGACTGGCCCGGGCGGCTCAAGGCACTGAAGGCGCGAGGCGGCCGCCTCGTGGTGGTAGACCCGCGTAACACCCGGACGGCGGCGATGGCCGACACTCATCTGGCGATCCGGCCGGGTACCGACTCGTATCTGCTGGCCGCCATCGCCCTGGAGATCGTGAGCTCGAGCCTGATGGACCTGGGGGATCTCGCCGATCGGGTATCCGGGCTGGACGAGCTGGCCGGCATCCTCGCGGACTTCACCCCCGACGTCGCCGCGCAGGTCTGTGGCATCCCTGCCTCGGCGATCACGGGTCTCGCACGGGACCTGGCGGCCGCGCCAACGGCCGCGGTGTACGGGCGGATCGGCACCTCGGCCACGGAGTTCGGCACCATCGCGTCCTGGCTCGTCGACGTCCTCAACGTGCTGACCGGCAACCTCGACCGGGCCGGCGGCGCGATGTTCCCGCTGGCGCCACACCAGCGTCCAGGGACCGGCAGCGGACGCGGGTTCCGGCTCGGCCGATGGTCCAGCCGCGTGCGGGGGTTCCCGGAGGTCAAGGGCGAACTGCCGGCTGCGGTCATGGCCGAGGAGATGTCAACGCCCGGTGAGGGGCAGATTCGCGCCATGATCACCGTCGCCGGCAACCCTGTGCTGTCCACGCCCGACGGCGCAGCACTGGACGCAGCCCTGGCCGACCTCGAGTTCATGGTCGCGGTCGACCCGTATCTCAACGAGACGACCCGGCGCGCTCAGGTGATCCTGCCACCGCCACCGCCGAGCCGTTCGGCACACTACGACATCGCGTTCTCCGGCCTGGCGATCCACAACACGGCCAGGTTCAACCCCCCAAGCCTGCCGTTGGAGGAGGGCGACTGTGATGAGCCGACGATCCTCGCGCGGCTGACGCTGATCGCCCTGGGTGAGCCGGACTCTCCGGCCCGGCTGGTCGACGACCAGATGATCGCCGATACCCTTGGAAGGGCGGTGCAAGACCCGAAATCGCCGGTGCATCAACGTGACCCAGCCGAGCTGCGCGGACTACTGACTGGCTCGAGCACGACCGAGCAGCGGCTGGACATGCTGTTGCGGCTCGGCGCCTACGGCGACGGATTCGGGACTCGTCCCGACGCCTTGTGCTTACAGGCCCTGATCGAGGCGCCGCACGGTATCGACCTCGGGCCTTTGCAACCGCGGATCCCGGAGATCCTCAGAACGCCGTCGGGTCGAGTCGAGCTGGCGCCAGCAGAGATTCGCCAAGACCTCGCGCGACTCCGGGCCGGCATCGACGCCCGCCGCGGAGGCCTGGTGCTGATCGGCCGGCGCCACCTGCGGTCGAACAACAGCTGGATGCACAACCTGACCGTCCTCAACTCCGGCAGCAACACCTGCACCCTGCAGGTTCATCCAGACACCGCGGCCGAGATCGGTCTGACCGATGGCGCCGCCGCCCGCGTCGCCAGCCGTGCCGGGGAGGTGACCGTCCCGGTCGAGGTGACGGACGGAATACAGCCGGGGGTTGTCTCCCTGCCCCACGGCTGGGGTCACTCGCTGGCGGGCACGCGAGGCTCGGTGGCGGCTGCCAGACCCGGCGTCAACACCAACCTGCTGACCGACCCGATGGGGTTGGACCCGCTCTCGGGCACCTCTGTCCTGAACGGCATACCGGTGCTGGTGGGATCCGCACGGGCATAGCCTGAATCAGTCGATCGCGTGCTGCCAGGAGACCGGGTCCGAGGCGCCGCGGTCGATGTCGGGTTCGAGGTAGATCACCAGCTGAAGCCCGGGCACGGACTCGCGAGCTCTCTGCTCGGCCGCATCGATGGCCGCCGCGACCTGGTAGGCAAAGTCCGCCCGACCGACCGCCAGCTTGGCACAGACCAGCAGCTCCTCCGGCCCGAGGTGCAGCGTTCGCAGGTGGATGACGCGCTCAACAGGTGACTCAGGGCCGCCCTCGAGTGCGGCCTTGATGGCTCGCTGCTGGTCAACGGTGGCTGCCTCCCCCACCAGCAGGGACTTCATCTCGATGGAGAGAACGATGGCGACACATACCAGGAGGGTGCCGATCAGGGCGGTGCCGACAGCGTCCCAGAGCCCGTTGCCGGTGGCCAGGGTCAAGCCGACGCCGAACAGCGCGAAGACCAGGCCGATCAGTGCGGCAAAGTCCTCGAGCAGGATGACGGGCAGCTCGGGCGCCTTCGCGGAGCGGATGTAAGCGATCCACGACCGGTTGCCACGGACCTGGTTGCTCTCGGTGAGAGCCGTGTGGAACGAGGAACCCTCCAGCGCCATCGCGACGATCAGGACGACGATCGGCACCCACCACCACCTGCCGGTGATCGGCTCCGGGTGGCCGAACTTGTGCCATGCCTCGTAGAGAGCAAAGAGCCCGCCGACGCTGAACAGCACGATCGAGACGACGAACGCGTAGACATATCGCTCTCGGCCGAAGCCGAAGGGGTGCGCCGGGGTGGCCGCGCGCCGGCTCTTCTTTCCCCCGATCAGCAACAGGGCCTGGTTGCCGGAGTCCGCCACGGAGTGCACCGACTCGGCCAGCATCGAGCTCGACCCGGTCAGCAGGAAGGCCGCGAACTTGGTGATCGCGATCCCGATGTTGGCAGCCAGAGCCGCCACGATCGCCCGGGTCCCACCCTCGACCGACATGCGCGCCAGCCTAGTGCGGGCTCAGATCCAGGCCGAGCAGCGCGTTCTCCACGACCTCGCCCAGAGCTGGGTGAATCCAGTACTGACCTCGCGCCACCTCGACCGCGGTCTGCCCGAACGACATCCCCTGGATGAGTGGCTGGATCAGGTTGGACGCTTGTGGGCCCATGAGGTGCGCGCCGAGCAGCTCGCCGGTGGCCGGGTCCGCGATCACCTTGCAGACACCTGTGGTGTCCTCCATCGCCCAGCCGTATGCCGTGTCGCCATACGCCTGGGACTTCGTGACATAGCGGCGGCCGCTGGCCTTGAGCTGCTCCTCGGTGAGCCCGACGGTGGCGATCTGCGGGGAGGTGAAGACCGCCGAGGGGACATAGCGGTGATCGAAGCTTCGCAGGTCGCCGGAGTGGGCCAGGTTGTGGGCGACGACCCGGGCCTCGTGGTTGGCAACGTGTTTGAGCTGGTGCGCGCTGGACACGTCCCCTAGGGCCCAGACGCCATCAACGTTGGTGCGCCCGTGGTCGTCGACGGTGACCCCACCGTCCTGGTGGGTGGCGATGCCGGCGACCTCGAGGCCGAGGCTGTCGGTGCTGGGCACCCGGCCGGTGGCAACCAGCAGGACGTCACCGCTGACGTGGCCGCCATCTGCGAAGTCGAGCCGGACCTCACTCTCGTTTCCGCTCACGCCGGTCAGCGTGGTGTCCAGGCGGAGGTCCCACTGCTGGCGAGCGATCGCGGTGAATCGTTGCGAGATCTCGGTGTCCAGCTGGCGAAGCATGGCGCCGCTGCGGGCGACGACCGTGACCTTGCTGCCAAAAGCCGAGAAGACATGGGCGAACTCGGCTGCGATGAAACCGGATCCGAGAATAATCAGCCGCTTCGGGAGCTCGTCCAGGCGCATCACGGTTTCCGACGTGTGGAACGGCACCCCCGACCGCCTGACCGCGAGTGGAACTGTCGGGTGAGCGCCAGTGGCGATGACAATCTGTTCGGCGGTGATCTCGACGCCGGGGGCCTCGTGGCCCACATCGATCCTCAGACGCTTGGGACCGACAAAGGTGGCATGTCCCAGGAACGCCGTCGTGTTCGGGCCGTTGGTTCGATAGTCCTGGCCACCTGCTGAGATCGGGTCGATCCGGCCGAAGACGCGGTCGCGGATGTCCGGCCAGCGAACGCCGTCCAGCGTGGCGTCGATGCCGTACCTGGCCGCGTGGGTGATGGTGTTGGCGACGTCGGCGGCGTAGACGTACATCTTTGTGGGGATGCAGCCGACGTTCAGGCAGGTGCCCCCGAACCGGCCGGACTCAATGATGGCGACACGCTTGCCATCGAGGTCCGGGGTGACCAGAGCGTTACCCGAGCCGGTGCCGATGATTGCCAGATCGAAGTGAGTCACCCCCGAAGGCTAACCGCCCCGGACACAGGTCTGACGTGCTCACCCCCTCTTGCCGGTCAGCGCCGCGTGCGATCCCGAAGATCAGCGACGTGAGGGGACACTGCAGGGTCAAGGCCCAGGCCGATCGCGAGGTAGGTGGCCGCAAAATCCGTCTGGGCGATCTGACCAGCCAGCCGCACCAAAGGGTGGCCGGGCTCCGCCACGACCGTCGAGACTCGAACGCCGGCGTCGTATGCCGTCTGTAGCACTGCGTCAGTCAGTGCCTCGGCCTCGCCCTGTTCCTGGGTCAGCGTCGCGGGCGGGGCATCACGCAGCAGCAGCAGGCCAAGGCGCGGCTGGGCCGGACCATCCAGGAACGGATCCGCAAAGATGTCAGGCGCCGACTGCCGGACGCCGACCTGATGACCGCCTCCGGCGGTGAACGGTCCGTCGAAGCAGGCCACGATCTGGGACGCCGCATCAGGAAGCTCACCCGAGGTGGCCGGCATGCGGGCAGTACGTGCCAGCATCGAGGCTGCCCGCCCGGCTGCAACGCCGTTGAGCGGACCGTCGGCCAGGACGACAGGAACCGTCTCGGCCAGTGCCATCGCCAGGATCTTGGCCGGATTGACGAACGACTCCGAGGTCGGACGACATGCCTCGGCGTGAAGGTCGAGCCGGTCAGCAGTGTCGGACATGACCGACACGCCCGCCTCGATCAGGCCCAGCTCGCCCGCGGCAAGGATCACTGGTGTCAGCAGCGACCACAAGGCGGTCCGCGACGACGTCCGCCCACGCCCCACGTCGATGTGCACACCCCGGGCTCGCGCACAGACATCTGCCAGCGGGGAGTCTGCAGCACCCACGGTCAGGATCGAGGCCCCACGGCGTGCGGCCTCGGCAGCCACCGCGAGCGGTCCGGGTGCCCGTCCCGAAAGGGACACGGCGACCACAAGATCCAGTGGCCCGACCCAGCCCGGAAGGGGCAGGTTACGTCGGACGGTGACCGGCACCGGAGACCCCGGCTCGGCCAGCAGCTCCAGCACGTTAGCCACGACTGCCGAGCCGCCCAGCGACGCCACCAGCACGGAACGCGGACGCTCACCGCCGGCCACGCGCTCGATCCCTGCCTCAAGCGACAGGGTTATGGCCTGGCGGACCTGCGCTCCAGCCGTCGCAAACGCCACGAGAGTTCCCCGGGAGTCGCGCTCGGCGATGTAGTCAGGATCGTTCAGGACCTCTTCCTCAAGCATGGGTGCCATGGTCTGACCACCGAGTCAGTTCGCCAGGAAACGGGATTCGTCGACCAGGAGCACCGGGATGCCATCGTCGATGCGATACGCCCGGCGGCACGCCGTATTGGTGCAGTGCAGTTCCGGGCCACCCGGGCCCGAGCCGTCGGACAGGATGGACCTGCACTGCGGACAGCGCAGGATCTCTCGAAGCCACGGCTCGATCCGCGGAGCAGGCGCATCGATAGGGGCCGCCGCAGAAGCGGGCTGGGTCTCTTCTGTCATCTTCTCTCCTTGCACGATCGAAAGAACCTCATCGCGCACTCGTTGCATGGTCGGCACATCCGCGGCCTCGACATTGAGCCGCAACAACGGTTCGGTGTTGCTGGCCCGCAGGTTGAACCACCACATCGGGTCCCCCTTGCACGTCACGGTCATACCGTCCAGCTCGTCAAACTCCACATTCTGGCCCGCTTCCTGACCCCACGCCTGAGCCCACGCCCGTGCCTCGGCGGTGGCGGCCCGGGCATCGGCCACAGTCGAGTTGATCTCGCCGGAGGCGACATACCGGCTGAACTCCGCAACCAGTTCGGAGAGGGGACGCGACTGCTCGCCCAGCGCAGCCAGTACATGCATCGCGGCAAGCATCCCGGTGTCGGCGAACCAGAAGTCGCGGAAGTAGTAGTGGGCCGAGTGCTCACCGCCGAAGACCGCCTGAACCCGCGCCATCTCGCCCTTGATGAACGAGTGCCCGACCCGGGTCCGGACGGCGGTCGCGCCCGCTTCAACGATGAGCTCGGGCACCGCGGCTGACGAGATCACGTTGTAGACGATGGTCGCTTCCCGACCCGCAGCGCGCTCCTTGGCGACCTCGCGGGTCCCCACCAGCGCGGTGATCGCGGACGGGCTGACCGGTTCACCCCGCTCGTCCACCACGAAACAGCGATCGGCGTCACCGTCGAAGGCAAGCCCGAGGTCGGCGCCGTGTGCAATGACCGCCGCCTGAAGATCACGCAGATTCTCGGGGTTGAGCGGGTTGGCCTCGTGGTTGGGGAACGTTCCGTCCAGCTCGAAATACAGAGGTATGACAGTCAGGGGCAACGCGGGCAACCCGGCTTGCGTGCCCAGTACGGCAGGCACGGTGTGACCGCCCATGCCGTTGCCCGCATCCACGACCACGGTCAATGGGCGGAGCTCGCGCAGGTCGACCAGGCCACGCAAGAACTGCGCGTAATCGGCAAGGACGTCTCGTTCGGTGATGTGGCCACGAGGTGCATCAACTCCACCTGCGCCGGCCGCACCCGCACCCGCGCCTGGTGCCGTATCGGAGTCGAGCAGCGACTGAGCCAGATCGCGGATCTGGCTCAGTCCGGTGTCCTGACCAACGGGACGCGCAGCTGAACGGCAGAGTTTGATGCCGTTGTACCGCGCCGGGTTGTGGCTGGCGGTGAACATCGCGCCGGGAACGTCGAGCGCGCCGCTTGCGTAGTACAGGCCGTCGGTCGAGCACAGCCCGATGAGTGTGACGTCCAGCCCGTGGGCGGCAACCCCGGCTGCGAAGGACCGGGACAGACCCGGCGACGACTCGCGCATGTCGTGTCCGACGACGATCGAGCTCGCGCCGTCGGGCCGGGCGACGATCTGCGCGAACGCCGAGCCGATGGCGAAGGCGACGGCGTCGTTCAGCTGCTGCGGTACCAGACCGCGCACGTCGTAGGCCTTGATGAATTCAGACAGTCTGGGAGCGCTCACGCGCTAGAGCCTATCGATCCCGCAGGATGCGCAGGTGGCCGCGGCGGGCAGTCTCGACGGTGCCGTTCATCTCAGCCTCCGATCGCCCTCCCACAGCGGCGACGGAGCTGGGAATCTGCCGGGGTCGGCCAGCCTCGCGCACCGCGTCGGCCAGCGCGAGCAGGTCGTCCGGGGTGGGGCCAGGGTCCACGTACTCCGTCAGGAGCCGAATGACGTCCCAGCCTCTCGGCGCGGTCAGACCCTTGGCATGCACCACGCAGAGGTCGTAGGTGTGCGGCTCCGCGTAGGTGGCCAGCGGTCCCAGTACGGCCGTCTGTTCGGAGTAGACGTAGGTCAACGTCGCCATGGCACCGCCAGAGCAGGCGGTTCGGGAGCATTGGCGCGACAGACTCACGAAAGGACCCTATTCCCCAACACCGGCATCCGGCACACACCACGCCGTAGACTGCGGCCATGAGCTCTGCGAGCGCTCCTTTTCGCCCTCGCCGCGATCGCCGCGGCCGGGGCCAGCGGGGTCCAATGGCTTGGCCACCCGTGCCGGCGATGGCTACCCGAGCGCAGGCGTTCGACGAGCTCGTCCTTGACGCCGCGAGCCGGATGGAGCACCACGCCGGCACGACGCTGGGCGATCTGGAGTTCGCGGTCGAGGACGTACCACCCAGTGACCCGGCTCCATGGGAGTCCTCCGAAGTGCCCCTCGGCCGGTTGTTTGCTGCCCAGGGCAAGATGCCGGCTCGCATCGTGGTCTACCGCAGGCCGGTCGAGACCCGGACCAACGATGCCCGCGAGCTCGCGGCCCTGATCAACGACGTTGTCGTCGAGCAGGTGGCCTCCCTGCTGGGTGTCGACCCCCGCGAGCTCGACGCGGGATACGACCCCGACGACAGCTAGGGCTGTGCCGGAGCCTGGTCCGACCAGTCGCGCAGCTGGCGCAGTGGCAAAGGGGTGGCAGTCAGCGAGAGG
>Ga0208850_1000228_pt1 | contig 19110 bp, 16 predicted proteins | sample NGESurshal092012_5_FD_184475 | JGI IMG/M metagenome (GOLD analysis project Ga0208850, IMG submission 184475) | Arctic peat soil microbial communities from Barrow, Alaska - NGEE Surface sample 210-2 shallow-092012 (SPAdes) | ecosystem: Environmental > Terrestrial > Soil > Wetlands > Peat ... | reverse complement strand
GCAGAACTTGATGAAGAACGGCCCGAAGTCCTCGTCCACGCAGTAGAAGTAGAAGTGGTTGACCATCCCGGTCGACTTCACGATCCACGGGTAGGACCCACCCCCGCCGTTGCGGCGTTTCTCCGTGCGGAACACCGCGGTCTTCTCCTGGGCCCGGCCGATGAACACCACACCCTGGGCGGCGCTGAACCACCCGAGGTGCTCGTGCATCACATCGTCCTTGCGCTGGCCCCGGGCGAAATCAACCCACGGCACACCCTGGTCGCGGGCGAAGCGGTGAACCGCCGCGGTGAACCGCCGCGGTGAACCGGTCGCTGATCTTGGCCAACGGCGCGGTCGAAGCGATCGGCATGCCCAACTGCTGATGGACGTACCCGACCAGACCCGCCGCGTCCTGCAGCCCGGGCATGTAGACGTTGCAGTACATCCGGTCGATGCAATCAACCTCGAAAACAACGTGATCGTTAAGGACATCGGCAACACTGCGCGGTAAATTCATGACGGGCTCCGGTCGGATGGACGCGGCCAGCAGGCCAACCAGCCGTTACGACGGTTCATATACCCGGACCGGCACGCCAGTCACGGGACTAGTCCCGCCGGCCGGAGCCCCCCACACCCCAGGTGACCACGACACGGCTCGTCGGGCTGGGGCGAAGCCCCGTTAGGTTTGTGGAACCGCCGCGGGCTCCCCCGGCGAGAAACCGTGAATGTCATTGACCACGTTGTTCACGATGGCGGCCAGCGGAACCGCGATGAACGCACCGAAGATCCCGCCCAGGATCGTGCCGGCGGTGACCGCCATCAGGATGCCCAGAGGGTGGATATTCACAGCCTTGCCCATGATCAGGGGATTGAGCAGGTTGCCCTCGAGCTGCACTGTGAGAACCAGCGCGATCGCCATGACCAGCGCCATCACCGCACTCTTGGTCACCAACGCGACCAGGACGACCACGACCCCGGCCACGAGCATGCCGAGCAGCGGGATCAGCGAGCCCAGGAACAGCAACACCCCCAGGGGAACCACCAGCGGCATACCGGCAAAGAGCATGATCACGACCATGGTGAAGGAGTTGATCAGAGCCAGCAGGACGGTGCTGCGCATGTACGCGATCAGGGTCCGCCAGGCCACGGTACCGGCGTGGGCCACCTTCGCCCGGCTCTCATGCGGGAAGAGCTGCACGACCCACCGGAAGATGCCGCCGTCGTCGGGCAGCAGGAACAAGGTCGCGAAGAGGCAGAAAACCGCCCCGCTGACGACCAGGAGCGCGCTGTTGGCCGTCGCAAAAGCACCTTGAGCCAGCCCGGCACGGTTCTGGCTGATGGTGTTCGTCAGGTCGTCGACCAGTTGGCTGACCTGGCGCTCGGACATCCGCGGGGGACCCTTGACCAGCCACTCGCGGATCGTCGCCACGGCGTCCAACAACTGGTTGCCCAGCGCCGTGGAGTTCGCCGAGACCTGCTGAACAACGAACCAGGCCGCCGCAACCAGTGTCGTCATGCCGAGCACGAACACCAAGATCGCCGCCAGGGTCCTTGGCACGCGGTAGCGCATGAGCAGACCGACCAGCGGCTGCAGAAGCGCGCACAGCATGATCGCGACAATCACCGTGATGGTGACCAGGCTCACCGCGTTGAGCAGCCCGAGCAGCACCGCCAGCGCTGCCACCACGATGAGGAAGCGCAGCGCCCAGGCTGCCATAACCTGCAAACCCCAGCTGACTGTGTCGGTCGCGGGCTCGCGCCGGGGGTTCATGTGGGGATCATCCGGCCGCCAAGGCGGGTCCCTGATGCCTGCCTGCCGCGGCCGTGAGGTCGTCGAGCTCCTCGCGCAGGAAACCTGCCATCACGTCGAGGTCCGGCACCAGCTCGCGGCACGCGATCAGCCCGAAGTAGAGGCTGCCGCGATAGCTCATCACCGTGATGTTCAGCCCCTGCCCGTCGACCAAAGCCGACACCGGGTAGTAGGCCAACACCTTGGCGCCGGCGAAATAGAGAGGTACTTTCGGCCCGGGAATGTTGGAGATGATGAGGTTGAACGGATTCACCCGCTCCAACAACCTCAGTTTGGCGGACAGCCGCCACGCCTGGTTGGCCAAGGCCGGCATCGCGAACTGGGTGACGTCGGCGAGCAGGCTGGCCGGAATCGCGCCGTGCTGGTCTTTGGCCGCGCGCATGGCCTGGTGCATGGCTTCCAGTCGCTCGCCCGGGTCGGACAGGTTCGTCGGCAGGGGGGCCAGCATCATAGACACCTTGTTGCCGAGGGTGCCCTTCTGGTCGGTGGTGCGCACTGAGACCGGGACTGCCGCGACCAGCGGGGCGGTGGGCAGGGCCTGGTGCAGCTCCAGCCAGCGACGCAGCGCACCGGCACACAACGCCATGACGACGTCGTTGACGGTCAGCTCGCTGCCGGCCCGCAGACTCTTGACCTCGGCCAGCGGCAGGTCGGTGAAGGCCCACCTCCGGTGTGCAGACAGGGGCGCATTGAACGGGGTACCCGGGGCGTGCAGTCCGGTTGTGGACAGCAGATCTTCGTTGTCCCTGCCGGGCAGGCGTTGTGCGAGCGAGGGCCCAATGGCGGTGGCTAGCCCCGGAATCGATCGCGCCAGGTCGGCGACAACCCGAACGGCGTGCATTGGCTGACGTGCCAGGGCGAACGCGCTCCGACTGAGCAACCACGTCGGATCAGGGGGCCGCTCACCCTCGAAGACCTCGACGTCCGGCACTGGTCGACCCTCCGCAGAGATGTCGAGCACAGCGGTGAGCAGGTCGCCCCCGGAGACACCGTCGATGGCGGAATGATGGATCTTGGAGTAGATCGCCGCACGCCCGCCAAGAAGCCCGGTGATGAGGTAGAGCTCCCACAACGGGCGACTGCGATCCAGCGGGCGGGCATGGAGGCGGGCCACCTGCTCGGACAGCTGCCTGTCGCTTCCGGGGGCAGGCAGGGCCAGCTCCCGGACGTGGAACTCGATGTCGAAGTCCGGGTCGTCGATCCAATACGGATGGTCGAGCCCCAGCGGAACCATGACCAGTCGGCGGCGGAAGAGCGGGACTAGCGGCAGACGAGACTCGACGAATCTGGTGAGGTGCTCAAGGGTCAGCCAGGAGTCGATGCCCTCGGCGACTTTGGCGTCGACCACGCAGACGCTGCCAACGTGCCCGTACACCGAGCTGGTCTCCATCGCGAGAAACCAACCATCCAGTCCGCTCAGCTGTTGCACGGGTCACTCCACATCTTCGGTCGGCGTCCGCCACGTCGGATCATCTGTTCGGCGCCCGCCCGGCACGTCGTTTGCCAGCCACTCAAGGATGCGCCCAGCTGTCCACCCCGGCACCTCGAGCTGTGGGACGTGACCCACGTCCGGGGCCACCTCGAAGCGCCACGACGGGTTGGCCACGGCGGCTGCCCGGGATGCCCCAATTGTCACGAGTCTGTCCTTCTCGCCATGCAACAGCAGAACCGGCACCCGAATCGACTGCATGGTGGACGCATAGGAGCTGCGCCGGACCAGCATTCGCATCAGCGATCGAGCGGCACCCAGGAAGTGTTCGTCGATGTCCGGGTACCCACTACGCGCACGCGCCATCTCCAGGTGCTGCTCGAGTACGTCGGCCGGCACCCGCGCGGGGTCCACGCAGCACAGGCGCAGGACGTCCATCGCCAGCTGCTCGGGCGAACGTACGCGGCGACGGGCCTTGAGCATGGCCCGCCCCAGGTGGGGCACAGCATACATTCCGAAGCTCGCGGCCACCAGTGGATCCGGCTGCGAACCCACCTTTACCGGCAGCGCAGGATCGATGAGGACAACCGCAGTGACCGACTCAGGGTGCTGCGTCGCCTGCAGAATCGTGATCAGCCCACCCATCGAGTTGCCCACCAGGATCACGGGACCGCCGGCCACCTCGCTCAGAAACCGTTGCAGCATGTGCTGGTTGGCTGTGACCGAGGTGGAGTGCGTCCCTGCCTGGGTGTGTCCGAAACCGATCAGGTCAAGTGCGAGCACCCGGCAGGTGTCCGTCAGCAGCGGGGCGAGCGCGGCCCAGTTGACCAGCGACCCGCCCAGGCCGTGCACCATCACCAGCAACGGAGCGCCCGGAGGTCCACCGTGATCGACGTAGTGGACCGGCACCCCCAGATCCACCCAACGGGAGGTCGGGGGGGTATGCCGTCCAGCACCCTCCGGCGTCGCCTCGGCTCCCTCGCTGGCAGCTCCCACGTTCTGGGCCGCCGCCGTTTCGCTGCTCATCCTCCGACACTAACGGTCGTCCTGCTCAAGCCCAGGTCGGCCACGCAGGTGCGTTTGCCCGGTTCTCGGGTGGCGATGGTCTTGCCGTTGATGACACTGACGTCGTCATAGACGGGCCGCCCCTGGATCAGGTTGCGGAAGGTGTAGCGGGTCAGCGAGGTCAGGTCACAGCTCTGGCCATACACGGCTATGTCGAAGGCATAAGGCTGGCCGGCGAGCTCACCGGGCTGCTCACCTGCGGTGTCCAGCAGAAAATGGCTCATCGTGCCACCCCCGGTGAAGGTGCCCACGCCGATGCGGTTGCCCTCGAGCTCGTCCTTGTGCAGGTGCCCATTGATCAGCAGGGTCGCGGACGTGACCATCTTGACGGCGACGGGCTCGTGCGTCACGACGATGTCCGGAGGAAGCCGGCTGGCAAATGCCTGGTTGAACGCATCCGCCGCGGGCTGTTCCTTCTGGGCGATGGTCATGTTGTCGTCACCGAAGAACCGTGGGTCGTTGAAGCCGGCGAGCAGCACGCCGTTGACGCCAAGCTCGGTGTAGGTCTGCGGCGTCGGCTCGAGCAGCACGACATTCGGGATCTTCTCCATCCGGTCGAGCAGAGCCTGGTCGGCCAGGCTGCTTGCGTCATGGTTGCCGCGCACGAAGATGTACGGGACCCGGAGATTCTTGATCGAGGTGAAGATCCCGGACACCTCGGCTTCGGTGACACTGCCCAGGTTGAGCAGGTCGCCCGAGTCGATGACGGCGGTGATCTTCTCGTCGTCGATGATCCGCTTCATCAGGGGGTACTGGTTGGCGCCGTGGATATCCGAGACCAGCAGGAAGCGGGCGGCGGCCGGCTTGGTGATGTCAGCCGGGACGAATTTCGCCTGCAACGCAGCAGAGAGCGCCAGCAGGTTCGTCACGTATGGCGTGGCCTCCTGCGCGCGTGCCTCGACGCCAGCCAGCAACCCTGCGTTGCTTCGTACTGTTCCGAGCAGTCCCGTCGTCCTGAAGCTCGTGAGCTGGTCAGGGCGATAGGTCCCCAGTATCCCGATGCCGGTGCCACCGACCGCCAACAGAGCCGCAACGCCCACGGACAGGGCCTGCCGGGCGGTCGGGCGGCGGCGGCGTGCATAGGCGATCAGGGTGATTGCGCCGACACCCACGACAAGTACGCCGCCGACGAATTTCAGCCCGAGCTGGGTGACCCCCGAGCCGAGCGCGTCGGTGATCTCCCGGCTCGAGGGCTGGAGGGACCCGATCGACATACGTCGGTCGTCGAACAGTGCGGTGATCGTCTCGCGGACCTGGACGGTCGCATCGATTCCGGGCGCCAGATAGGGGCCGGTGAACTCAAGGTCGAGGTCGCCAAAGGACGTCGGGCTGTGGATCGTCGAGGTGAAGGTCGGCAGCGCCGAGAGTCGCACGTCGGCCCTGTAGTGGTCGGTCTGCACCGTGGTCGGGAAGAGGCTGGTCGCACTGACCCCGCCGAGACTGACCGCGAAGACCAGAATGAGCAACTCGACGCCTCGGATGACCCACAGTCGCCAACGCCACGTTCTGACGCTGCGCCAGCCGGTCGCCTGAGGCGCCGGGTCCTGCGGCGTGCTGTGAGGCGCTGCCTTGAATACCGCCATGGTCTAACCAATGCTAGGCGGGCCGAGCGAGAAGATCTCGCGAACTTCATGACGAGACCTGCCGTGGCGGCCCTGTCCGAGGTACGAGGCGATCAGCTGGACCTCACGCGACTGCCAGGAGGGACCGGAATACTGGTCCAGCACGCGCAACCAGGCGGTGACGTCCGCAGGGACCGCCAGCCGGGCCAAAGTCAGGTGAGGGTGAAACCGTCCCCCGCCCACCTCGATGCCGCTCTTGCTCCCGGCGGCCCGGACCCCGCCTGCCAGTCTCATCAGCTCTTCACCGTCGTGCTCGACACCCGCCCACAGGACTTTCGCATGACCGGCGTGCGGGAAGGCACCCGCGCCGATCAGTCGCAGGTCCAACGGCTTGCGTCGCGACGCAGCGCGCTCAAGGCGTTCCAGTAGCTCATCCGTATGCCGGTCAGCCACCTCGGGAAGGAAAGCAAGGGTGAGGTGCCACTGCTCGGGCAGGGCCCAACGCAGGTCTGGTGCGGCCTCCTGGCGGGGCTCGAGGAACGTGGACAGGTCCTCCTTGACCGCTTCTGGCAGCGGCAGCGCGATAAACATCCGCATGGTCATACATCGTTCCACGTGGTTGCCTCGCCGCGTTGGTCGGGAACCGCGTACATTGGCCAAACGTCAACAGGGGTACGGGCACGTGTGCCCGCGCCAACGCCTGCGACGAGGCGTTCGCACAGATAGGAGACAGCGATGACGGAGCCGAGCATGTCGAGTCAGCCAGCCAACCAGCCGCTACAGCCGCCGGCTTCGGCCGAGTCGGTACTGACGCTGACCGCGCCCCCACCGGCCCAGGCCGTGGCCGCCACCGCAGCGCCCAGGCTGGCACCCGCCGTGGAGGCTTCGGCACTACCTGGCCTGGACGCCAAGGTCGAGGGCTACATCGGGTCGCTGATGGCTGCCGAGCCGCGCTCGCCCGACTTCGCTGCCAAGGCGACCGACGTCAGGTCGATGGGCGACGAGGACATCCGCCGGGCGGCCGAGAGCTCCAACCGACTACTGAAGTCGCCCGTCAAGGCAATGCAGGAAGGAGGGCTGTCCGAGGGCTCCAAGGTCGGTTCAACCCTGATCGAGCTGCGCCGCACGGTGGAGGATCTCGATCCCAAGGAAGCCACCGGCCCCAAGAGGTTCATGGGAATGATCCCCTTCGGAGACAAGCTGACCGACTACTTCCACAAGTACCAGAGCGCCGAGAGCCACCTCGACGCGATCTTGCACGCGCTACGCGACGGCCAGGACGAGCTCGGCAAGGACAACGGCGCGCTCAACCTCGAGAAGCAGCAGCTGTGGGAAGCGATGGGCCGGCTCAACCAGTACGTCTATGTCGCCGAACGCCTCGACGCGCGCCTGGCAGCCGGGATCACCGACATCGAGCCCATCAGTCCCGAGAAGGCCAAGGCCCTTCGGGACGACGTGCTGTTCTATGTCCGCCAGAAACACCAGGACCTGCTGACCCAGCTGGCCGTGTCGATCCAGAACTACTTGGCCATCGACATCGTCATCAAGAACAACATCGAGCTCATGAAGGGTGTCGACCGTGCATCCACCACGACGATCTCGGCGTTGCGCACGGCCGTCATGGTGGCTCAGGCGCTGGGTAACCAGAAGCTCGTGCTCGACCAGATCACTGCCCTGAACACGACGACGTCCTCGATGATCGAGCGCACTTCGGAGATGCTGCGTGACAACTCGGTGGCCATCCAGCAGCAAGCCGCGTCGGCCACTATCGGTCTGCCGCAGCTCCAGGCCGCGTTCCAGAACATCTACGCGACCATGGACGCGATCGACTCGTTCAAGGTCGAGGCTCTGGACAACATGGCCGCCACGATCGGCACACTGGAGACCGAGGTCGGCAAGTCCCGGGAATACCTCGACCGGGTTGAGCGTCAGAATCCACAGGTCACCCACGGCGCCCTTGATCTGGGAAGCACTCCAGGCACTGGTCACTGAGGTCACTGACGGTCGCTGAAAGGGTTTGGGTGAGAATCGACACCATGGAGCTGAGCGACCTCTTCGCCCGAATGACGGGCCGACGCCGCGAGCCCGAACGCCCGGAGCTGCCCAGGGTTCCCACCAGCGACGACCTGCTGGCGGCCCTCGAGGGTGTCGAGGCGATGGTGGCGCGTGGTGCCGTCCCGGCGCCGGTTGCCTCCAGGGTCTCCAGGGTCTCGCAGACGGTACGCGACACCATCCCGAGATTGTCGAACCTGGGCGCCGGCAGCCTTCAGGCCTACAACGTCATGGCCACCGCCACCGACTACCTGCCCGAGGCGATCGGCGGCTACCTGCGCCTTCCACGCCAGTTTGCCGACAGCCGCCCGGTGGACCATGGCAAAACCTCGCTGATGATCCTGATCGACCAGCTCGACCTGCTGGCCGCCACGATGGACAAGGTCTTTGACGCCGTATGCCGGGCCGACGCGGACGCTCTGGTCGCGCACGGCCGGTTCCTGGCAGAGAAGTTCGGCAACGCCGCGACCGGTGGTGCACTGTCGCTAGGTCCGAACGTCACGATTGCACCCGACCCGACGACTGCGCCGGACGTGCCTGGCCGGCTGCAGCCGCCGACCGGGACGGGTGCGCCATGAACACGGCGCGCACCATGACGCTGGACCAGGCGCTGGAAACGCTTGTCGCGGTGGCCGAGTCCGCCGGCGTGCAGGCTGAGACCGCCCGGGGCGAGGGTTCCAACCTGGCCGCGGCCGTGGCCGAGTCGGCCCCCGGGGCTGCCGCTGCCTGGGCCACTGCCGTGGGCGGGGGGACCACCCAGGACTTCTTCGATGCCGCTACGCGCGGTCGGCGCTGGCGGGCGGCTCCCACCGCGACCCTGGGCGCTCTGGTGGCGCAGGGATCCTCACTCAGCGTGCCGTACGCCGAGGCGCTGGCTCAGGTGGTCTCGGCGGCATGCCGGCTGGGCGAGCCGACGATGCGCGTCGTCGGCAATGCTTCCGTGGCTGCAGCCGCTCAGTTGACGGCGGCCGGAGCGCATTCGGGAACGCTTTCAGCGTTTGCTTCTCCTTCTCCAACATCCACCGCCGCGACAATCGCTGACAAACCAGAGCCTGACGCCCAGCTGACGCGGGCTGCCTTTGAGAAGGCGGCCGAGCCTGCCCCGCCAAAGCCCGCGAAGCGCCGAAGCGTCGAAGAGCTGCTCGCCGAGCTCGACGCCCTGATCGGTCTGGAGCGCGTCAAGCGTGAGATCCACCGACAGGTCGCGATCCTGAGGGTCGAGCGTCTGCGGACGGACGCGGGGATGAAGAGCCCCACGATCACGCGGCACCTCGTGTTCACCGGCAACCCCGGCACCGGCAAGACGACGGTGGCCCGGCTGGTCAGCGGGATCTACGCCTCGCTCGGGCTTCTGTCGCAGGGCCAGCTGATCGAGGTCGACCGCTCCGAGCTGGTGGCGGGCTATCTCGGCCAGACCGCGGTCAAGACCGCCGAGGTCGTCGCCAAGGCTGCCGGGGGCGTGCTCTTCATCGACGAGGCCTACAGCCTGACCGGCGACCAGTACGGCACCGAGGCCGTCGACACCCTGGTCAAGGAGATGGAAGACCGGCGTGACGATCTCGTGGTCATCGTCGCCGGGTACCCCGCGCCGATGGAGGCGTTCGTGGCAGCCAATCCAGGTCTGGCGAGCCGCTTTCGGACAACCATCGAGTTCGACGACTACACCAACGACGAGCTGGTCAAGATCCTGACGCTACTGGCCGATGGCTCCGACTACGAGCTCACCGCGGAGGCGCTGGCGCACTTCCGGGAGCTGTTGGCCGTGACGGCCCGCGGAAGTACCTTCGGCAACGGTCGCTTCTCCCGCAACACGCTCGAGGCCGCGATCGGCGCGCACGCATGGCGGTTGCGCGACGTCGCGGCGCCCAGCACCGATCAGCTCCGTCAGATACTCCCGCAGGACCTCGATCAGGACGAACAGGGAAACCCGCCGTGAGCCAGACAACGAGCCCAGGCCAGACAACCGGGCCGAACCAGAGCGGCGCCAGCCAGGGCAGCGCGAGCCAGGCAGCGAGCGTACCCACCGTCGCGGGGCGGGTCGAGGAAGTCAGGACCTCCCTGCGCCGGTCCCTGTCCGGGACCCCCGGGCGGCTGCGAATCCTCGCCGTGCTGGCCGTCGCGGTGTCCCTGATCTTCGCCATCGGCGCCTACTCAGCCTTTGGGTCCGCCGATACCGCACTGAGCCGAGGTGGGGCGAACGCCGCACAGCTGGTCCGGATCCAGGCGATCCACACCAATCTGGTCCGCGCCGATGCCGATGCCACCAACGCGTTCCTGGTCGGCGGGCTCGAGCCTGCCGACCAGCGCACCAACTACACGTCATCGATGGCACAGGCCTCGGGCCTGATCGCCGAGGCAGCCAAAGCCCAGCCCGCCGACGGACCAGCGCTAGGCGCTCTCAACACCTCCGTGCTCACCTACGCCGGCCTGATCGAGCAGGCTCGCGCCACCAACCGCCAGGCCCTGCCTGTGGGAGCGCAGTACCTGCGCGTGGCCAGCTCCGGGCTGCGCAGCGACGCCCTGCCGATCCTGGACGCCCTGGTCAAGTCCAACGACGCCCGTGTGCGTGCCGAGTTCGACGCCGCTGCAGGGGCGTCCGCCGCCCTGATCACCAGCGGGGTGCTCGCCCTGCTGGTTCTGATCGGTGGGATGGTCTGGCTGTCTCGGCGCACCCACCGCTATGTCAACGTTCCCCTGGCCGGGGCCACGGTGGCGATTCTGGTCACTCTAGTGGTCGGCGTCATTGTGCTCTCAAGCGTGAGCTCGCGGGTGGGCACGGTGCGCGATGGCTCGTACGCCGCCACGCTGGCCACGGCGAAGGCGCGCATCGCCGCCTTTGACGCCAAGTCGAACGAGAGCCTCACGCTGATCGCCCGCGGTTCCGGATCGGCGTTCGAGAAGACCTGGAAGAGCTCGTCGAGGGTCGTGATCGACCAGAGCGCCACGGCGGCCCGGCTGAGCAGCGATGCCGCGAAGATGGGGGGACTGTGGACGAAATACGCCGACACCCATGCAAAGATCCGCACAGCCGACGACGGAGGGCAATGGGACGGCGCGGTCAAACAGGCGATTGGCAGCGATCCCACATCGGCCAACGTCACGTTCAATGCCTTCGATGCCAACTCTGGGGCGGCCCTGACATCGAGCAGCCGCGACGTCACCGACAGTCTGGACGCACCTCGCACCTGGCTTCTGTTGGTCGGCTGGCTCGGGCTGCTGGTCGGGATCGCCGCAGCCGTATCGGCGTGGTGGGGCGTCTCGCTCCGGTTGGAGGAGTACCGATGAGCCGAACCGGTAGTACGTACAAGGCATTCGGTAACTGCAAGACAACGCTCGGGTCCGTGATTGCCACGCTCGCCGTTCTCGTGACGACCGGATGCGTGGGCAGCGGGGTCTACACGACGACCCCGGTGCCCACGGCGAAACCATCAAGCACACCCACCTCGACTGCCACCTCCACGCCACCGCCGGCCGACTGCGGCAACCCCCTGGCATCCTTCGCACCCACCGGGGCGACCCCTGCCCCCGGCGCCCCGATGCCCGCGAACAGTTACATGGGGAAGATCCAGAAGCGCGGCCGGCTGATCGCCGGGGTCTCCGCGGACACGTTGTTGCTGGGCTCACGGAACCCGCTCAACGGCCAGATCGAGGGTTTCGACATCGACATGCTCAAGGCGGTCTCGAAAGCCATCTTCAACGACCCCAACAAGATCGAGTACAGGGTCATCACGACGGCACAGCGCATCCCGGCCCTGACGAACGGAAGTGTCGACATCGTCGCCCGCGCGCTGACGATCAACTGCGCCAGGTGGAAGCAGATCGACTTCTCCACGGAGTACTACCGCGCCGGCCAGAAGGTTCTCGTCGCCAAGGGCTCGCCGGCCAAGAGCATGTCGGACCTCAAGGGCAAGCGGGTATGTGCCCCCAACGGGTCCACCAGCATGGACAAGCTTCGCACGTTCCCCGGGCTCATCCCCGTAGGCTCTGACACCCACACCGGCTGCCTGGTGCTCTTCCAGCAGGGCAAGGTCGACGCGATCACCGGCGACGACACCATCCTTGCCGGGTTGGCCGCCCAGGACCCGTACGCCTTCGTGGTCAAGGCTCCGGCGTTCACCTCGGAGCCCTACGGCCTGGGCATCTCCAAAGACCATCTGGAGTTCGTCAGGTTCGTCAACGGCGTGCTGGCACAGATGCGCTCGAACGGGCAGTGGAAGACGTCATACGACGCCTGGCTGAGGGCCGCCCTGGGTCCGGCGCCGGCACCACCTGCCGCCGTGTACGGACGACAACCGTGATCGCATCAGCCGCGACTGCCATTACCCCGACGCCGCCGGGGCGAATCGGCGCTGCGATCACGCCCGAGGACGCCTTGCACTATCTCGAGACGCTCGGGGCCTGGCGCGACCAGCGCAGGGACGAGCTCAACCAGCTCGACCAGGCGGCCATGGCCTCCCCCGACGGTGACTCGGTCACCGGTCTGACGGGCGACGTCATGTTGTCGATGGCGTTGTGGAAGGCGGTCGCCGATCGGCATGACCTACTCATGGCTACGTGGGACTCCGGTCGGGTCGGGCAAGCCGAGCTCGAGCGCCTGTCCACCCTGATCTGGGGTCGCCTGGACGCGACCCTGGACCCACGCCTGGCCCAGCGACCCGACGTCCCCAGTTCCAGTGGTGCGCTGGCGGTGTCCCTGCCGGAGGCGATGCGGCTGTCCGACGCGCTGGCGGCATCACTGCGGGCGCGGCTGTCCCTGGACCCGGCTGACGCCGATGTGACCGGTCGTCTGCGTCAGCTGCGGGCCCAGCTGGAACGGGTGCGCGACCTGGTGACCGCCGAGCCGCAGAACACCCGGGACGCGTTCTCCCACAAGCTGGCCAAGCTCGACGTGCATCTGGTCGAGATGGTCGACAAAGCCAAGCGAGGCGCCGACGTCGGCGGTCTTGTCGGACCCCTTGAGGCAGACGCGGCCCGCACCGAACGTGATCTCATCGTCGGTGCGGCCACCAGGGCCGAGGCTGCCCGCGACGTCGCCCGGGCGCGTCAGCTACGCGCCGAACTGGAGGCCCGAGGAGCCGCGATCCGCGATCTCGCCGCCTTGTGTGTGGCGACCGTGAACCCCGCTCCCAAGCTCGCCGTCCCTGATGTCGCGGCGCTTGGGCCAGTGCCTCAGACCGGTGCCGAGGTGGGCGCGTACCTCGCACGGATGGCAAGAGTCAGCCGTGCCCTGAACCTGGCTCACGCGGCATACGCCACGGCCCTTGACGAACGCAGCGAGCTGCGTGGCCGCTTGGAGGCCTACGCGGTCAAGGCAACCCGAGTCGCTGGCACCGGCGTGGCCACGGGGAAGAGTGCCGGCGACGCCATGGACGACCTGGGCGAGCTTTTTCGTCGGGCCGAGGAGGCCCTATGTGCCGAGCCCGCCGACATGGCCCGGGCCCGTGCACTGGTGGCAGCTCATCAGGCCTATCTCGCCTCACGCTCAACGCCCACCGGCATGACGAGAGGGACGATATGACCACCATCGCCTGTACTCAACCCGGATGCACGGGAACGATCTTGGACGGCTACTGCGACGTCTGCGGCTCTCCAGAGGGATCTGCCGGGGCCCCTGACATGTCCGCCGCGACAGCGGCGGGGGTCGGCGGGAGCGCGTCGACGGTGTCGCGAGCATCCAACAGGCTGGCCTCCACCGCTTTAGGGTCCGCACGCGCTCACGCCGGTTCCACCACGACCAGGCTCGGGACCTCCTCGAAGCGACTGCGCGGCGCACGGCTCGGCGCCGGCCTGACCACGATCCCGCCGGTCCCCGCGGTGGATGCGGCAGCCGCGATCATGAAGAACCCGGTGGTTCCGGAGGAGAAGCGCACGTGTCCCTCCTGCGGGTCGCCGGTGGGCCGCTCGCGCGACGGGCAACCGGGGCGCACCGAGGGTTTCTGCGCCAAGTGCCGCAACCCCTTTTCCTTCGTCCCCAAGCTCGCGCCCGGTGACGTCGTCGGCGGACAATACGAGGTCGCCGGATGCCTGGCACACGGCGGCCTCGGCTGGATCTATCTGGCGCGCGACCGCAACGTGTCCAACCGCTGGGTGGTCCTTAAAGGTCTGCTCAACTCCGGTGATGCCGACGCGCTGGCTGCGGCGATCGCGGAACGACAGTTTCTGGCCCAGGTCGAGCACCCGCTGATCGTCGAGATCTACAACTTCGTCACCCATGAGGGCGCCGGCTACATCGTCATGGAGTACGTCGGTGGCACCTCGCTGAAGGCTCTTCTCAAGTCCCGGATGCAGGCGGCCGGCGGCCGGTATGACCCGCTGCCGGTCGACCAGGCCATCGCTTTCATCGTCGAGATCCTGCCGGCCTTCCAGTACCTGCACGATCTTGGACTGGTCTTCTGCGACTTCAAGCCGGACAACATGATCCAGGTCGGCGATGCCGTCCGGCTGATCGACCTCGGCGGTGTGCGCCGACTCGATGACCAGGCCTCCGCGATCTACGGAACGGTGGGCTACCAGGCGCCGGAGGTCCCCACGCTCGGCGCCTCGGTGGCTTCCGACATCTTCACCATCGGGCGTACCCTCCTGGTCCTGGCCATGGAGTTCCGCGGCTATCAGTCGACGTATCTGGCCTCACTTCCGCCGGTCAGCGACACTCCGCTGTTCCAGCAGCACGACTCTCTCTACCGGTTGCTGGCCAAGGCCTGTGCGCCGGATCCCGCGGACCGTTTCGCCTCGGCCGACGAGCTGCGCGTTCAGCTGCTGGGTGTGCTCCGCGAGGTCGTGTCGGACCGGCCGGGTGCCGGAGCAGCGAGCTACTCGACCTCGTCGCTGCTGTTCGAGGTGCCCGCCGTGGCAGGCCAGACCCTGGGCTGGCAGGAGCTGCCCGGGCTGCGCATCGACGAGAACGACCCGATGATCGGCTGGCTGCACACGGTCAGCATCGAGGACCCGGCGGCCAGACTCGACGCGCTCACCGCAGCGCCGCAGTCGTCCCCCGAGGTGCTTCTGGCGACCGCCCACGCGGCACTGCACAGTGGCCGGCTCGACGTGGTCGACACCGTCGTGACGGACATGCTCACCGTCGACCCGTGGGAGTGGCGAGCCGTCTGGATGTCCGGGCTGGCCGCTCTGGCCCGGGGGGATTTCGCCGCCGCACAGTCTGCGTTCAACGCGGTCTACGGACAGGTGCCCGGTGAGCTGGCCCCGAAACTGGCGCTGGCCCTGGCGTGTGAGGAGAGCAACGAGCTGGACGTAGCCGAGTCGCTCTACACGACCTGCGCCCGCACCGACGCCAACTACATCGCACCGTGCGCCTTCGGCCTGGCCCGGATCCGCTCGGGCCGGGCAGACCTCGACGGAGCAATCTCGGCGCTGGACCTCGTCCCGCCGACCAGCCGCGCCTTCACCGAGGCCCGTCGTGAGCGCGCCGGGCAGCTGGCAGCTTCAGGGCGCGGGCTGCCGGCGTTGGCCGAGGCCATGAGCAGCGTCGAGTCGCTGACCATCGACGCCAAGGACCGTGCCACACTGCTGGTCGGGGTGCTGGATGTCGCTCTCGACGAGGTCCACACCAAGGGCGCAAAGCCGGAAATTCTGATTGCCGGCGTGCCGGCGGCGGAGCCGTCTCTGAGGCAAGGACTCGAGTCCGGGTACCGCGAGCTGGCCGGGTATGCCGAGGTCCGCGAGGACAAGGTGGCACTGGTGGACCAGGCAAACACGGTCCGAAATTGGACGATGCGATGACTTGGACAATTCGATGACCACGTGTCCGGTCTGCCACGTCGGGGCCGAAGAGTCGGAGGAGTACTGCGAGGCCTGCGGGGCCGAGCTCAGTCCCGCGGTGGCAGCAACCGAGCCGCCTCCGACCAGGGAGGCCACTGGTACGCCGCCGATCGACACCGACCTGGCCGGGACCGCGTCCACCTGCCCGGCGTGCGGTGGTGAGGTTGCCGGCGACGGGTATTGCGGCACGTGCGGTGCGCGCGCGCCCAAACACCGGGATCACTTCAGTGAACAACCTGCAGCGTGGGTTGCCGCGGTCTGTGACCGGGGACTGAGGCATACCCGCAACGAGGACGCTGTGGCCCTTGCGGCCGGCGCCGAGCCGGGGTCGCATGCGGTCCTCGTCGTCTGCGACGGGGTGTCGAACTCCATCGACTCCGACCTGGCCAGCCTGGCGGCGGCGCGGGCGGCACGGGACGTCCTCGCATCCTCGCACTCGCGCGGCCTGGGCACAGGACTATCACTGATCGCCGCAACAGTTTCCCGCCTCGGGGCAGCGGCCGACGCTGCCAGCGAAGCGGTGCTTGGAGTGACCCGGAACGCCAAAGCCCTCCACGCCAGTGACGTTGCAGCCGCTGATGTCTCGCGAGCTCCAAGTCCGGCTTCCTGCACGTTTGTCGCAGCGGTGCTGGAGCAGGACCTACTCGTGGTCGGGTCAGTGGGCGACAGCCGGGCCTACTGGCTCCCGGACGTCGGCGCCGCCACGGCGCTGACCCTGGATGACTCGTTTGCCCAGGTTCAGATTACTGCCGGCCTCCCCCGCCGGGAGGCCGAGTCGGGCCCACAATCGCACGCCATCACGAGGTGGCTCGGAGCGGATGCGCCGGACCACAAGCCCACGACAGCCACCATGACACTCGCCGAGCCGGGCTGGCTGCTGGTGTGTTCAGATGGACTGTGGAACTACTGCTCGGAGGCGCAGGACCTGGCCGACCTGGTTCGCCAGACCAGCACCACCTCACCCACAGCCGCCGAACCGCTGACACTGGCGGAGGCACTCGTCAGCTGGGCCAAGGCCCAAGGTGGCCAGGACAACATCAGCGCAGCCCTGGCCAGGATCCAACCCGGCTGACCGGTACTCCAGCCGCCTTTCCGCTCCGTTCCCACGTCGTTCTCCGTTCCCACCCGAGAGGAAGCCACGAGATGGCTGATTTCAGCGCCGAGGTCTATCAGAACGAGTTCCTGCCTGACGGTGGCACGGACGTGCACGCCGTGGTCACGGTGACGTGTACCGGCGCGGGTGCGGCGGGGCAGGTCGGCGAGGGCGATGCCGCCGAGATCGTCATCGTCGACACCTCCGGCTCGATGGGCGACGTCAACATCCGCATGGCCCAGCAAGCAGCAGCCGCCGCCATTGACCAGATCATCGACGGCACCTGGTTCGCCGTTATCGCCGGCACCCACGAGGCGCGGATGGCGTTCCCTGCCGGCCGAGCCGAACTGGGCATGGTCCAGATGGACAGCACCAGCCGAGAGGCCGCAAAGCGCGCGGTGTCGTCGTTCCGTGCGGATGGCGGCACGGCCATGGGTACCTGGCTGACCATGGCAGCGCGGGTCTTCGCCACGGTTCCGTCCCTGGCGCAGAAGCACGCCATCCTCTTGACCGACGGCGAGAACCAGCACGAGACGCCGGAGCAGCTGACGGCGGCGATCAGAGCGGCGCAGGGCCAGTTCCAGTGCGACTGCCGCGGTGTCGGATCCGCCTGGCAGGTGGCCGAGGTCCGCCGGATAGCTCAGGCGCTGATGGGCACGGTCGACATCATCCCGACCGGCGCACAGATGGCGGCGACGTTCGAGACGCTGATGCGCCAGTCCATGGGTCGGGGGGTCGCATCGGCATCGCTGCGGGTCTGGACACCGCAGGGCGCCCAGGTGTTGTTCGTACGCCAGGTCTCCCCGACGGTCGAGGAGCTGACCCCTCGCCGGCAGGTGGTCAACGCGCTGACCGGAGCTTTCCCGACCGGGTCGTGGGGTGATGAGTCACGCGACTACCACGTGGCGATCCGGTTGGCAGCAAAGGGAATCGGCCAGGAGCAACTCGCCGCACGGGTGCAGCTGGCCGTCGGTGAGAAGGTGGTCGCTCAGGGGTTGGTCAAGGCGATGTGGTCCAACGACGACACCCTGACAACCCGGATCAACCCCGAGGTAGCGCACTACACCGGACAGACCGAGCTGGCCGATGCCATCCAAGAAGGGCTGGCGGCCAAGGCGATGGGTGACGACGCCACTGCCACCGCCAAGCTGGGCCGGGCCGTGCAGCTGGCAGCGGAGACGGGCAACGACGAGGCAACAGCCAAGCTGAAGAAAGTCGTAGACATCGACGACCCGAACGCCGGAACCGTGCGTCTGCGCCGCAGTGTCGACAAACTAGACGAGATGGCATTGGATACCGCGTCCACCAAGACGACACGCGTGAAGAAATGAGAGCGACACAGATGAGCACCCGACGATGAGCACCAGCACCTGTCCGAACGGCCACCCCTCCGCGTCATCGGACTACTGCGACACGTGCGGTGCACCGATCGGCGAGTCTGAGACGCCAGATACGAACAGCCCATCGGCACCCAGCCCGGCTCTCCGGACGACGTCAAGCACCGGCGCGCCGTGCCCGAACTGCGCGCTCGTGAACACCGCGGATGCGCTGTTCTGTGAGGGATGTGGCTATGACTTCACGACCGGGACCATGCCCCGCGAGGCAACGGCAACGAACCCTCTCGATCTGGGCGCGACCCCGGCGCAACCAGCGGTTCCAGACCCCGTGGCGCCATCGGTCAAGGTCGAGTGGGTGGCCGAGGTATGGGTGGACCCGGACTGGTACACCGAGCAGGCCAGTGACGAGCCGTGCCCGTCCCCGGGACTGCCCGTGGTCGTGCCGTTGCAAGCCCGGAGCCTGCTGATCGGACGCAGCTCGCGGAGCCGCAACATCCATCCCGAGATCGAGTGCTCTTCGGACATCGGCGTGAGCAGGCGCCAGGCTCAGCTGAGCACGGACGGACAGCGCTGGTGGGTCGAGGATCTGCAGAGCGCCAACGGTACGTACGTCGGGGCTGCGAGCGCGGCACTTCCTACCGACGCACTGACCCCTGGTCAACGTCGCGAGCTGGCCAAGGATGACCACATCTACATCGGCGCCTGGACGTGCATCGTCGTCCGCCGGGCCACCCCCGAGGAGCAATCCGGGCAGGCCTGAGGACGCGACCCGGGGCTTGCGCAGCACACCCTGGCCGGTGGCGGCGTGGTGATCGCTACGGTCGGGCCATGGGGCTCGAGATTGACAACGTCGCGCACTCTTTCGGTGACGGACTGGCTCTTGACGGGGTAAGTCTGGAGGTTGGGCCGGGGGTGCTCACGGGGCTGCTGGGGCCGAACGGGGCGGGTAAGACGACGCTGATGCGGATCATGCTCGGGGTGTTGAGTCCCGACCGCGGCGAGGT
>Ga0208850_1000223_pt1 | contig 19249 bp, 17 predicted proteins | sample NGESurshal092012_5_FD_184475 | JGI IMG/M metagenome (GOLD analysis project Ga0208850, IMG submission 184475) | Arctic peat soil microbial communities from Barrow, Alaska - NGEE Surface sample 210-2 shallow-092012 (SPAdes) | ecosystem: Environmental > Terrestrial > Soil > Wetlands > Peat ... | reverse complement strand
GTCGCCGGCTCGCAGCCGATCGTCTCGGCGAATTCGTTCGAGAACCGCTTCTCGGCGGTCAAGTAAGCCAATTTACTGCAACGACTATCTCGTCATGGCCGGGGGTGTCCCGGCCATCCACGTCTCGAACGGGCGTCAGAGAAAGACGTGGATGCCCGCGCCAAGCGCGGGCATGACGAACGAGAGGGACTTACGCCGCCTCGTCCTCACGCATACTTGCCGTGACAGTGCTTGTACTTCTTGCCTGAGCCGCAGGGACAATCCTCATTGCGGCCGATCTTGCCCCAGCTCGCCGGATTTTTCGGATCGCGGTTGGCGGTGGCCGCGGGCACCAGCGAGGCCCTGGCGAACGCCAACTCATCCTCGCCGGTATTCGGATCGAATTTGTGCGCTTCCATCGGCGGCAATGCCGGCTGCTGGTCTTCCGGCGGCACGATTTCGACGCGCATCAGTTGCGCGGTCACCGCCTCGCGCAGATGCGCGATCATCGCCTCGAACAGGCTGAACGCTTCCGACTTGTACTCCTGCAGCGGATCGCGCTGGCCGTAGCCGCGCAGGCCGATCACCTGACGCAGATGATCGAGCATCACCAGATGCTCGCGCCAGAGATGATCGAGGGTCTGCAGCAGGATGGTCTTCTCGACGTAACGCATGACGTCGGGGCCCCACTGCGCCACCTTGGCCGCCATGTGCTCATCGACGCGCTGCTCGATACGCGACAGCAATTCCTCGTCGGCGATGCCCTCTTCCTTGGCCCATTCGTCGACCGGCAGATCGATGTCGAGCACGCGCTTCAACTCTTCCTTCAGCTCGGTCACATGCCACTGCTCGGCATAGGCATGTTCGGGCACGTGCTTGGTGACGACATCCTCGACGAAGGCGCGACGCATGTCGGCGACGGTCTCGGCGACGCTTTCGTCCTTCATCAGATCGACGCGCTGGTCGAAGATCACCTTGCGCTGGTCGTTCTGCACGTTGTCGAACTTCAGGAGATTCTTGCGGATGTCGAAGTTGCGGGCCTCTACCTTCTGCTGCGCCTTCTCCAGCGCCTTGTTGATCCAGGGATGGATGATGGCCTCGCCCTCCTTGAGGCCGAGCCGCGTCAGCATGCTGTCGAGCCGGTCGGACCCGAAAATCCGCATCAGATCGTCTTCCAGCGACAGGAAGAATTTCGAGCGCCCGGGATCGCCCTGGCGTCCGGACCGGCCGCGCAGCTGATTGTCGATGCGCCGCGATTCGTGGCGTTCGGATCCGATGATGTAGAGCCCGCCCGGCCGGGTCACGGTTTTCGCAGGCTTCGCACCCTTGGCTGGCTCGACCTCGACGACATCTTCAGCTTTCAGCACGATGTCGCGGAAGCGCTCGACATCGGCCTTGATGCGCTCGATCTTCGCGGCCTTTTCGGCCTCGTCGGTGATCCCGGCGGTCTCGTGCATGATCCGCATCTCGAGCGAGCCGCCAAGCTTGATGTCGGTGCCGCGGCCCGCCATGTTGGTCGCGATCGTGATCGCGCCGGGCACGCCGGCCTCGGCGACGATGTAGGCTTCCTGTTCGTGGAAGCGGGCGTTGAGCACCGCGAACAGCTTCGCCGGCTTGCCGGCGCGGGCCGCGGCGTAAAGCTTCTCCATCGCGTTTTCGTTGCCGAAATCGATCTGCTTGTAACCGTGCGTTTTCAGATATTCGGCGAGGACTTCGGATTTCTCGATCGACGCGGTGCCGACCAGCACCGGTTGCAGCCGTGCATTGGCGCGCTCCACTTCGGCCAGGATCGCGGCGTATTTCTCGCCCTGGGTGCGATAGACCTCGTCATCCTCGTCGAGGCGCGCCACCTGCACATTGGTCGGGATTTCCACGACTTCGAGCTTGTAGATGTCGAACAGTTCGTCGGCTTCGGTCAGCGCCGTGCCGGTCATGCCGGCGAGCTTCTCGTACATCCGGAAATAGTTCTGGAACGTGATCGAGGCCAGCGTCTGGTTTTCCGGCTGAACCTGCACGTGCTCCTTCGCTTCCAGCGCCTGATGCAGGCCTTCGGAATAGCGCCGGCCCTGCATCATGCGGCCGGTGAACTCGTCGATGATGATGACCTCATCGTCGCGGACGATGTAATCCTTGTCGCGCTGGAACAGCGAGTGCGCGCGCAGCGCCTGATTGATGTGGTGAACGACCGAGACGTTCTCGACGTCGTACAGCGTGTCGCCCTTGAGCTGGCCGGCGTCGCGCAGCAGCGTCTCGATCTTTTCCATACCGGCTTCGGTCAGCGTCACCGTGCGCTGCTTCTCGTCGACGTCGTAATCGGTCTTGTCGAGCTTGGGAAAGAACGTGTCGATGGTGTTGTAGAATTCCGAACGGTCGTCGAGCGGGCCGGAGATGATCAGCGGCGTGCGCGCCTCGTCGATCAGGATCGAGTCGACTTCGTCGACGATGGCGTAGAAGTGGCCGCGCTGGACCATATCCTCCAGCCGGTACTTCATGTTGTCGCGCAGATAGTCGAAGCCGTATTCATTGTTGGTGCCGTAGGTGATGTCGCGCGCATAGGCTTCCTTGCGCTCGGCGTCGTCGAGGCCGTGGACGATGACGCCAGTGGTCATGCCGAGGAAGCTGTAGATCTGCCCCATCCATTCGGAGTCGCGCCGGGCGAGATAGTCGTTGACGGTGACGACGTGGACGCCCTTGCCGGCCAGCGCGTTAAGGTAAACCGCAAGCGTCGCGACCAGCGTCTTGCCTTCGCCGGTCTTCATCTCGGCGATGTCGCCTTCGTGCAGCACCATGCCGCCGATCAGCTGGACGTCGAAATGCCGCTGGCCGAGCGTGCGTTTGGCCGCCTCGCGCACGGTGGCGAAGGCGGGGACCAGAATGTCGTCGAGGGTTCTGCCGTCTGCGAGCTGCTGGCGGAATTCGGCGGTGCGGGCTTTCAGCGCCTCGTCCGACAGCGCTGCAATCTCCGGCTCAAGCGCGTTGATGGCGTCGACGCGGGGCTGATATCCCTTGATCCGCCGGTCATTGGCGGAGCCGAAAAACTTGCGGGCGAGCGCGCCGATCATGCCAGATTCCTGTCTTTGCGGTTCGGCGTTGCAGCCGTGAAATGGTCCACCCGGTTGCCTATCAACTCATCGTGACGCATTGCGGCGCCGGCTCCGATCCGGGAGCATCCGCCAAATGAGTGGGAATTCAGCAATCCAAGGTTCAATGGCCAAAAACGCAGCCAAATACGCGCTATCGCCATTGACCCGGTTTTGCAGAGATATGGCTGGGCCAGAGGCTTGTCAACGGCGCGAAGCTGTCAAGGATTTCATCATTTTGACAGACTTTTCGCGTTGCCAAGGCCGCATGATTGGGCGAGTGTCCGGCCGCCCCGAACAGCCCCATCTTTCAAGATAAGGATTTTCCATGACCACTCCGTTCCCGGAAACGAAAACCGGCCCGCGCTTCGGCCTCGCCTCCGCCGCCGTGACGGGTTGTCTCGCGATGGTTCTGCTGGCCGGTCTGCCGGTACGCGCTGAAGAGGCAAACCCGGTGCTCGCCAAGGTGAACGGCGCCGAGATCCGCCAAAGCGACCTCGCGCTCGCCGAGGAGGAACTCGGGCCCAGCCTCGCCCAGATGGATCCCGCGACCAAGAAGGAAAACGTCTTGGCGTTCCTGATCGACATGAAGATCGTCGCCAAGGCCGCAGAGGACAAGAAAGTCGAAAATAATGAGGATTTCAAGAAGCGGCTGGCGTTCACGCGCAACCGGCTGCTGATGGACAGTCTGCTGGCGGTCGAGGGCAAGGCCGCGACCACCGACGAGGCCATGAAGAAGGTCTATGAGGACGCCTCCAAGCAGATCACCGGCGAACAGGAAGTTCATGCCCGGCATATCCTGGTCGAGACCGAGGACGAGGCCAAGGCGGTCGAGGAAGAGCTCAAGAAGGGCGCCGATTTTGCCGAACTCGCCAAGAAGAAATCCAAGGATCCCGGCGCGTCCGACGGCGGCGATCTCGGTTTCTTCACCAAGGACCAGATGGTGCCGGAATTCTCCGCCGTCGCCTTCGCGCTCGAGCCCGGCAAAATCTCCAATCCGGTGAAGTCGCAGTTCGGCTGGCACGTCATCAAGGTCGAGGAAAAGCGCAACCGCAAGGCCCCCGATTTCGAGCAGGTCAAGGCCCAGATCGAAACCTATGTGACGCGCAAGGCGCAGGCGGATTATGTGGCGAAGCTGCGCGAAACCGCCAAGGTCGAGCGCATGGACAAGCCCGACGAAACGGCGGCGAAGACAGAGACCAAGCCGGACGCTGCGAAGCCCGCCGACTCCAAGATGGCCCCGTCGAAGAAGTAAATCGACTTCGCAATCGGACTTCAGTAGTTTGACGTCATGCCCGGGCTTGTCCCGGGCATCCACGTCTTCAGACCTCCTCGACAGGCCCTAAAGACGTGGATGGCCGGAATAAATCCGGCCATTGACGGTCGAATTCCTGTCGAGATAAGGCGTCCTCATGTCCACCGCTGTCTCCCCGCTCGCCCCGACCGATGTCCCCGATATGCCTGTGGTTGCAGGCGTGAAGCTCGCGACCGCGGCCGCGGGTATCCGCTACAGTGGCCGTACCGACGTGATGCTCGCGGTCATGGACACGGGAACCACGGTCGCCGGCGTCTTCACCCAATCGAAGTGCCCATCCGCGCCGGTGGAATGGTGCCGCGCCAAACTCAGCCGCGGTCAGGCCCGCGCGCTGGTGGTGAATTCCGGCAACGCCAACGCCTTCACCGGCAAGACCGGCCGGCAGGCGGCGGCGCTGACGGCGTCGATCGCCGCCAGGGCGCTCGGATGCAGCCCCAATGAGGTGTTTCTCGCCTCCACCGGCGTGATCGGCGAACCGCTCGACGCCACCAAATTCAACGGCGTGCTCGGCACGCTGGCTGAGCAAGCCGCGCCGGGGCAATGGAAGGACGCGGCCAAGGCGATCATGACTACCGACACCTTTCCGAAGGTCGCGACCGCAACCGTGAGGCTCGGCAAGGCGAGAGTCACGATCAACGGCATGGCCAAGGGCGCCGGCATGATCGCGCCCGACATGGCGACCCTGCTGGCGTTCGTGTTCACCGACGCGCCGATCGCCGCCGGCGCGCTGCAATCGCTGCTGAAGAGCGGAGTCGAGGACACCTTCAATGCCGTCACCATCGACGGCGACACCTCAACGTCAGATACGTTGCTCGCTTTCGCCACCGGTGCTGCGGCGGCGAACGGCGCGCCTAAGATCAGCCGCGCCAGCGATCCCCGCCTGAAGGCTTTCACCAAGGCCTTCCGCGCCCTGCTCGCCGATCTCGCCGAGCAGGTGGCGCGGGACGGCGAAGGCGCGCGCAAGCTGGTCGAGATCATCGTCGACGGCGCGATGTCGAAGGCATCGGCGCGCAGAATCGCGATGTCGGTGGCGAATTCGCCGCTGGTGAAGACCGCGATCGCCGGCGAGGATGCCAATTGGGGCCGCGTGGTGATGGCGGTCGGCAAGGCCGGCGAGCCCGCCAACCGCGACAAGCTCGCGATCTCGTTCAACGGCATCCGCGTCGCCAGTCGTGGCGCGCGCGATCCGTCCTATGACGAGGCGGAAGTTTCCGCGGCGATGAAGCATCCGAAGATCCAGATCAAGATCGCGCTCGGCCTCGGCAAAGGCCGCGACCGCGTGCTGACCTGCGACCTCACCAAGGAATACATCGCGATCAACGGCGACTACCGGTCGTGAACGCGCGCGGCCGGCACCATTTGCCGCATCACACCGCTAGCCGATAGCGCTAGCGGCTGATGCGGGCGTCGGCGACCGCCTTCTGAAACAGCGTGCTCATCGCCTGCGAAATGCCCTGGGTCGGGCTGACTTCGAAATACAGTCCCGGCGAAGCACAACTCGCCATGTCGAGCGCAATCTCGCTGTTCGGAGAGGGACCATAGGGACCCAGATTGAACGGCGCGATCCAGCTATTGTACCAGTTGTTGGTCGGCAGCGCGAGATAGGTGGTGTAGAGCACCGCAATCTTGATGCCGCGGTTCTTGAGGGTGGTACAGAGTGACGTATTGATCGGAGACTGGCAGCGCGAAGTACCCGATTTCGGTTTGAGGCAACTGGTATTGGATTCGTCGGCGACACCGTCGGAGACAAAGAACACATATTTTTGCGGAGCAGAAGATACGCCGGAGCCCGGGGCGCTGATCGCGCTGTTGATCGCGGGAAAAATGGTGGTGAAGCCGGTGTCCTGGTCGTTGTTGTCGTTCTGGCCATTGACCGTCATCAGATCGATGTTTCCCGCCGCTGTCTTCGCGCTGGACAGGCTCGACGACAGTGCGAACAAGGCTCGCAACCCTTGCGTATCCGAAGAGCCGCCGAAATCGTAGATCGCCATCCGGAACTCGCTCGAATAGGTCTGCGTTGCCGCGGCAGTGTCCATCAGCTGTTGGGTCGCGGTGCGCAGCACGTCGATCCGGGTCGTTACGCCCAGCGATTTTGCGAGCTTGTAATAGTTGTTGGAGTTACTGAGGTCGTGGCAGGCGAAGGCGCATTTATCCGATGTATTGTTGACCATCGTAGCCACATCGGCCGGCGTTGCTCCGACGCCCATCGACGGCGAGTTGTCCAGCAGCAGGTAAAAGTCGATGAACAGCGGCATGCTGGCGGTGGAGGTCGAGGTTCCGGTGACGGTCATCGCGCTCTTGTTCATCACGCCGAGAAACATCGTCGATATGTCGGCGGAAAACTGCACTGTGGAAGTGACCACTGAACCGGTCTTGGTCACCGTGGCCGTCATGCTGTTGAGCGTATAGCCGGTCACCCCCGACATATTTCCACTAAAGATATTGCTCGCGTCGGTCGCGCCGACGCTAATCGGCCCCATCGGTCGTCATCGAACCCGCGGCAATAAAGGCTGCCGACGTCTTCGCGATTGATCCGACGCTGGCGGCGTCGGCCGCGGCGGATCTGGCTGGCCCTGCTGTAGTCGACCGCACAACCGATCGCTGACACCATCGGCACCAGCGCGAGCGCAAAAATCACGGCGATATTGCCGCGTTGTTCCCTGCGGAAACGGCCAATCAAGCGGAAAAGGTTGCGCATGGGGTGATGCCTGTGCCGGTTTAAATCCGGCAAAAACCTAGCGGTGACCGATTAAGTATGACTTATCGCGACCGTAGAATTGCGGGCCAATTAAAGTTAATGAAACCCTTCTGAACGGTTCGAGGTCTCGCCGAGACCGGTCCCCCAAAGCATCGTTGGAGCATGGCTCATATCAACGTCACCCTCGTGGTCGCCTGTGCGCTGGTTGACGCCGACGAGCGCGTGCTGATCGCGCAGCGGCCGGAGGGCAAAACGCTCGCAGGGCTGTGGGAATTTCCCGGCGGCAAGATTGAGCCCGGCGAACGGCCGGAACAGACGCTGATCCGTGAACTGCACGAGGAAATCGGCATCACCGTGAGCGAGGCCTGCCTCGCGCCGCTGACCTTCGCCAGCCACGCTTACGATGATTTTCATCTCTTGATGCCGCTTTACATCTGCCGGCGATGGGACGGCGAGGTGATCGCGCGCGAAGGCCAGAAACTCGCCTGGGTCCGCCCCAACAAACTGCGCGACTACCCGATGCCGCCGGCGGACATTCCGTTGATCCCGCATCTGATCGATTTGTTGATGTAGGGCGGCTGCACGCCTCATCCTGAGGAGCGCCTCTTCGGCGCCGTCTCGAAGGATGAGACACCACCGCTCATGGTTCGAGACCCGCGCAAGAGCGCGCTCCTTACCATGAGGGCAAACACTACGGCTTTGGCCGCTTCACCGCCTCTGCCAGACTGGCTTTCGCCGAACCGGGCTTCAGCGGCCTCTGCTGGCTCTCATGCGGCGCCCAGCCCGACAGCCAGATCACGTCGAAGGTGGCGCGAATGCGCTGATCTGGATCGGCAAAGCGTTCGCCGTAAATCTGCGCCATCCGCAACATGGTAGCGCGGCGGGTCGGCGTCCGCCGCCGCTCGGCCAGAATATTGGTCGCGCCCATGCGCCGCAGATCCTGCATCAATGCGAATGCGCTGTCGTAGCGCACCACGATGCGATCGACGTCGGTGACCGGCAGCGCGAAGCCCGCGCGCTGCAACAGCGCGCCGACGTCGCGCAGATCGGCGAACGGCGCGACCCGCGGCGAGACGCCGCCTTCGCATTCGGCTTCCGCGGCGGCGAAAGATTGCCGCAGCTCGGTCAGCGTATCGCCGCCGATCAGCGCCGCCAGCAGCAGCCCGTCGGGTTTCAGCGCGCGGCGGATCTGTGCCAGCACGCCGGGCAGATCGTTGACGAACTGAAAGGCGAGACCGGAAACCGCAAGGTCGAGCGATTCCGGTGCAAACGGAAGTGGCTCGGACTCGAGGTCCGGCAGATCGATGCGTGCGAGTTGATTTACGCGCGCTGTCAGCACGTCGCCGACCTGACCACCCGGCGTACCGACGTCGGCCGCGTCTTTGAATTCTCTCAGCACCGCGTGCAGCCGTTCCGCCATATCCTCGGCGACGCGATCGAGCAGAAATGTCGCAGCACCAAACCCCAACGCCCGCGACTGCCGCGCTCGCAACAAAGCGCGGTCGAACAGGACAGGCGCGATGTTCGGGTTCGGGGCCATGCCCGGTTTGGTACGCCGATCCCCCCATTTCTGGCAATCCGGCGCCCTTGGGCGCCGCGCGCGGCGGTCGCGAGAATTGCGGCAACGACCCCCAGCCCGTAACCTCAACCGCAAATGAATCCAAATAGACTCTAAAAAGATACTTTTCAGTACACCCGTTAAAGGCTAGCTTTTGGGCATGGCCACAGAAAAAGCCGAAACCGACCGTGTTCCGATTACGTTGGCGCTCTCTACCATCAGCTATCTCGAAAAGCTGGTGAGACAGGGCACCCACGGCACCAGCGTTCCCGGCGTCGCAAAGACCCTGATCGAGGAAGGCATTCGGCTCGCCATCAAGGACGGGCTTCTTGCGATCCGCGACAATGGCAAGACGCCATAAAGGGAGCCTTCGGGGCGCCGCGGTTCGGACGACAGCGAGGCCAACAGAATTTGGAGTGACGACTCGTAGCTTGGGACCATCAACATGCCCGCCAACGAACCCACCTGGACTGCCGAACGCGTCGAGCTCCTGAAAAGCCGCTTTGCAGCCGGGCTGTCTTGCCGCGAAATTGCCGGCGACATCGGGGTGAGCCGCAACGCCGTCATCGGCAAACTCTCCCGCCTCAATCTGACGCGCGAAAAAAGTGGCGATGCACGACGCCCGGCGCGAAAGGAGCCCGCGAAGGGAGGCCGCCCGAGAACGGTGCCAAGGCTCCAATATCAGATGCTCCAGGCGTTGTTCGCCGAGCCGCAGCCTGCGGCCGACGACGAGCCTATCCACAACGAACATTGCTGCTCATTGCTCGAGTTGAGCGAGGAGAGATGCCGCTGGCCGATCAGCACCCCGGGCGCCCAGGATTTCTGTTTCTGCGGCAACACGCCGGTCGAAGGCCTGCCCTATTGCGCGGGCCACAGCCGGCTCGCCTACCGGCCGGGCTCTCGCCAACGCGTTGTGCGGGGGTGAGGCCTGGTATCCGGGAGCTATCCCGCAGCGCGCATATGGACGCCCAGGCATGACCATCACGGTCCATTTCCGACCGCCTGCGCGGCGCGCTGAACGCGTGCCGTGGTGGATGGTTTCACGCCGCGCAGCTCGCGCTCGACATCGCGCTGCCGACGCTGTGCGTCGCCTGCCGCGAACCCGTCGACGGCGAAGGCGTCTGCGCCAAGTGCTGGGCGAAACTGTCGTTCATCGCGCCGCCGTTTTGCCCCAGGCTCGGCATTCCCTTTGTCTACGATCCCGGCCCCGGCCTGTTGTCGATGGAAGCAATCGCCGATCCGCCGGCCTATGCGCGCGCCCGCGCCGCGGTACGCTATGACGACGTCGCGCGGACGCTGGTGCATGCGCTGAAATACCAGGACCGCACCGATTTGGCCCCTGCGATGGGGCGCTGGATGGCGCGGGCTGGGCGCGAGCTGCTCGACGAGGCCGATACGCTGGTTCCGGTGCCGCTGCACTGGCGGCGTGGCTGGAGCCGCCGCTACAACCAGTCAGGGGCACTGGCGCGTGTCATCGAACGTCAAAGCGGCGTGAAGGTGACATCGGAAGCGCTGCGGCGCGTCAGGCCGACCCAGCAGCAGATCGGTCTGTCCCGGTCGCAGCGCGCCAGCAACGTGCAAGGCGCGTTCAAGGTCGCGGCCAGCAGGCAGTCGGAGATTCAGGGCGGCCGCGTGGTCCTGATCGACGATGTCTTGACCTCCGGCGCCACGGCCGACGCCTGCGCGCGGGCGCTGCTGCGCGCCAAGGCCGCTTCTGTCGACGTGCTGGTGTTTGCCCGGGTTGTGGACACCCATAAAGCTCCCATATAATTGGCTATTCTTGCCTGACCGAGCGCACATGACCGCTGCCATCGAAATCTACACCCGTCCGGGCTGCGGCTATTGCAGCGCCGCCAAGTCGCTGCTGACGCGCAAAAAAGCCGCGTTCACCGAGCACGATATCGCCACCGACCCGACGCTTCGTCAAAAAATGTGGGATCGCGCCGGCGCGGGCGCGACCTTTCCGCAGATTTTCATCGGCGCGACCCATGTCGGCGGTTGCGACGAGCTTTACGCCCTCGACCGCGCGGGCAAGCTCGATTCGATGCTGGCGGGCGAAAAGGCCAATTCATGAGCGCTGACCTCACCTTCACCGCCGCCATGGTGCAGATGCGCACCGGGCTGTTGCCTGAGCCAAGTCTTGAACAGGGAACAAAACTGATCCGGCAAGCCGCAGCGCAAGGCGCCGACTATGTGCAGACCCCCGAGGTCAGCAACATGATGCAGGTTAACCGCAAGGCGCTGTTCGAACATCTCGCCTCCGAGGAGGACGATGTTTCACTCAAAGCCTATCGCGCGCTCGCGGCGGCACTGAAAATCCATCTCCATGTCGGCTCGCTGGCGCTGCGCGCTTCGCCGGAGAAGGCGGTCAACCGCTCGTTCCTGATCGGACCGGATGGCGTCGTGATCGCGAGCTACGACAAGATCCACATGTTCGATATCGATCTGCCCGGCGGCGAGAGCTACCGCGAATCCGCCAACTATCAGCCCGGCGAGACCGCCGTCATCGCCGACCTGCCCTGGGGCCGCATGGGTCTGACGATCTGTTACGACGTGCGCTTTCCGGCGCTGTATCGCGCGCTCGCCGAAAGCGGCGCGTCGTATCTTACCGTGCCTTCCGCCTTCACCAGAAAGACCGGCGAGGCGCATTGGCATACGCTGCTGCGCGCCCGCGCCATCGAGAATGGCTGCTTCGTGTTCGCCGCCGCCCAGGCCGGCATGCATGAGAACAAGCGCGAGACCTATGGCCACTCGCTGATCGTCGACCCCTGGGGCGTCGTGCTCGCCGAAGGCGGCGTTGAGCCCGGCATTTTCATGGCGAAGATCGACCCGGCGAAGGTCGAAACCGCGCGCAAGGCCGTGCCGTCGCTGCAGCATGGCCGCCGCTTCAGTGTCGCCGATCCGAAGACGAGCCCGGAGCATCTGCACCTGGTGCGGGGATCGGCATGATCCGATACACCCTGCGCTGTGAACGCGGCCATGCGTTCGAAAGCTGGTTTCAGACCTCATCCGCCTACGATTCCCAGGTCAAGCGCAAGCTGGTGACGTGTCCGGCCTGCGGCTCGGCCAAGGTGGAAAAGGCCATCATGGCCCCGCAGATCGTGAGCAAGAAGGGCCGCGATAGCGCGGCACCCGCACCTGCCTCGCCTGCGGATGTCACGATACCCTCATCGACACCCCTGATGATGGCGCAGGAGCGCGAGCTGCGCGCCAAACTGCGGGAATTGCGCGATCACATCGTGAAAAACGCCGACAATGTCGGCGAGCGTTTTCCCAACGAAGCCCGCAAAATGCACTACGGCGACATCGAGCATCGCCCGATCTACGGCGAGGCTTCGCCGGATGAAGCGCGCTCCCTGATCGAAGAGGGCGTCGAGGTGTCGCCGCTGCCGGTGCTGCCGGACGACCGGAATTAGCGTCATTGCGAGCCAACGGGTCGGCGCAAAGCGCCGCCCGATGACAGGCTCCGCGGAGCAATCCAGGGGCCAACACGGCAGACTGCAGAATGGATTGTTCATCGCTACGCTCCTCGCAATGATGGCAGCGAGCAGACTTAGACAGCGACCAGCAGCGCGACGCCGATCACGATCAGCGCGATGCCGCCGAGTTCGCGGCCCGACAGCGGCTGCTTGAACGAATAATACGCCACGCCCTGCGCGAACAGCACCTCGACCAGCGCCAGCGTGCGAACATTGGCGGCAGCGGTCAGTGCGAACGCCAGGAACCAGAACTGCGAGGCGAACGCGCCCATGAAGCCCGCGAACATCGACGGCTTCCACAGCCCCAGGATTTTCTTGAGCACCTCGGGCGCGCGCGCCAGCAGATAGATCGTCAGCACCAGCGTCTGGACGAACAGCCCGAATACCAGCGTGTAGGACGCCGCCGTCACGAACGACACGCCCGGCACCACGATAACCGCGCCGCGAAAGCCGACCGCCGACAGCGCGAATGCCGCGGCGGCGGCGAGGCCCAGCAGGGTCGGCTTCAAATCCGTAAATCCCTTCTCGGCGCCAGGCCGCAGCGCCGCGATGACCACGCCGGCGGTCGCGATCAGGATCGCGATCACCTTCAGCACGGTCAGATGATCGCCGAGAAACACAAAACCGAAGATCGCGGTCTGGATCGCCTCGGTCTTCAGATACGCCGTCGTCACCACGAACGAACGGTCGTTCATCGCGAGCAGCATCATGCCAGTGCCGACGATCTGGCTGAGCGCGCCGAGCAGCAGCCACGGCCAGAACGCCGCGGTCGGCCACAGCACATGGTCTCCGGTCGCGGCCAACACCACGGCGAAGAACACCAGCGAGAACGGAAAGCCGAACAGGAAGCGGATATTGGTGGCGCCCCAGGTGCCGAGCGGCCCGGTCAATTGCCGCTGCATCGCGTTGCGCGCGACCTGCCCGAGCGCCGCGACGATGGTGAAGGGAATCCAGAGCGTGGCGATGCTGATCATGGTCTGGTGAGATAGCGAGGCTGGCGGGAAGCGCAGAGAATCGTCGGCACCGTGAAGGTCGCAGCGCCCGCGGTCAACCGGAGCGGCGTCATGAAAGGATTGCGCAATAACAAAAATTAGCGTCGTCCTTGCGTTCGCACCGCAACCGCGGGGACGACGAGAAATTCCCGCTAGACCCCCTCCGCCACCACCATGTAATTCACGTCCATGTCGGACGAGAGGCTCCAGCGGTCGGCGAACGGGCTGTAGACCACGCCGGCCTGCTCGGTGATGGCGAGCTTGTTGTTCTGCAGATGATGCGCGAGTTCGTCCGGGGTGACGAACTTGTCCCATTGATGGGTGCCGCGCGGCAGCCAGCGCAAGATATATTCCGCGCCGACGATGGCGAGCGCAAAGCTCTTCCAGTTGCGGTTCAGCGTCGAGATCACCATCATCCCGCCGGGCTTCAGCATCGCGGCGCAGCGATTGAGGAACATGCCGACATCGCTGACGTGCTCGACCACTTCCATCGCCAGCACGATGTCGAAGCGTTCGCGCACGTCCATCTCTTCGACGGTGGTGCAGCGATAGTCGATCGACAGCTGCGCCTTGTCGGCGTGCAGCTTCGCCGCCGCGATGTTGGTGGCGGAGGGGTCGACCCCGATCACCTGCGCGCCGAGACGGGTGAACGGCTCGCACAACAATCCGGCGCCGCAGCCGATATCGAGGATGCGCAGGCCGGACAGGCAATTCAGGCTTTTGACATTGCGCTCGAACTTGCGGCAGGCGGCGTCGCGAATATAGGTCAGCCGCAGCGGATTGATCTTGTGCAGCGGCGCCATCTTGCCGTTGGGATCCCACCATTCGTCCGACAGTCTGGAAAACTTCGCGACTTCGGCGGGATCGACCGTGGACGCCGTGGCGCCGGAGAAATTTGCCGGGGAATTTTGTTGCATGGCCATGGATTACGCGCCGCTCCTATCGCGCGGTGATGAAATTGCGAAACGCCAGCGGCGAAGCGATGGTGGAGATGGTTTCCTTGCCCTCGCCGACGCCGAGGATGGTCACATCGCCATAGTTGAGGATGCGGCCGAGAATGCTCTGGTTGACATCGACGCTCTCGACCTTGTCGAGACTCATTTCAAACGTCCGCCGCTTGATGAACCCGGTCTTGTGGACGACGCGCAGATTGGTGACGTCGGTCTCGGTGGTCCAGCGGTGGAACCAGGCCTTAAAGGACCAGTACAGCCCGGCGATCGCCGCCACCGCCGAGGCCGACAGGCACAATAGGATGATGCCTTCGGTGATGGTCGCACGGGACATAAACAGAAGGATTGCTGCCACAATCCAGGCCGCGATCGCCGGCAAATAAAATATCCAGTGCGCGTTGGTCGAATACAGCACCTTTTCGCCGGGCTGCAGGATATCGTCGATATAGCGCCCCATGCATTCAGCCTCAATTACCCACGCCGCGCCGTTCCGGGAGGGCCGGAAGCCGGTTGCTTGCCCCCAACCGCGCCGCTATGTATACGCGCCTTTTGGCCCGCGCGCTCGGTTTCCGTGCAGGTCACATTACTTACCTTGTCAGGGAATGCACCAGTCGTCATGGGCCGCCTCGTCATGAAATTCGGCGGCACATCCGTCGCCACTATCGACCGCATCCGCAATGTCGCGCGGCATGTGAAGCGCGAGGTCGATGCCGGCCATGACGTCGCCGTGGTGGTGTCCGCGATGGCCGGCAAGACCAATGAACTGGTGGAATGGTGCCGTGAGACGTCGCCGATGCATGACGCGCGCGAATATGACGCCGTGGTGGCGTCCGGCGAACAGGTCACCGCCGGCCTGCTCGCGATCGCGCTGCAGGCGATCGGCATTCAGGCGCGCTCCTGGCAGGGCTGGCAGATCCCGATCAAGACCAGCGACGCCCACACCTCGGCGCGGATTCTCGAGATCGACGGTTCCGAGTTGATCAACCGTTTCAGGGAACGCAAGGAAGTCGCGGTCATCGCCGGCTTCCAGGGCATCAACCCGCTGACGGGGCGAATCACCACGCTCGGGCGCGGCGGTTCCGATACCTCGGCGGTGGCGATCGCCGCCGCCATTCATGCCGACCGCTGCGATATCTACACCGACGTCGACGGCGTCTACACCACCGACCCGCGCGTGGTTCCCAAGGCGCGCCGGCTCGACAAGATCGCGTTCGAGGACATGCTGGAACTGGCGTCGCAGGGCGCCAAGGTGCTGCAGGTACGCTCGGTGGAACTCGGCATGGTGCACAACATGCCGATATTCGTCCGTTCCAGCTTCGACAAGCCCGAGGATATCGACCCGCACGGCACGCCGCCGGGCACGCTGATCTGCAGCGAGGAGGAAATCATGGAAAGCCACGTCGTCACCGGCATCGCCTTTTCCAAGGACGAAGCCCAGATTTCGGTTCGCCAGATCCAGGACAAGCCGGGCGTCGCCGCCTCGATCTTCGGTCCGCTGGCCGAGGCCAATATCAATGTCGACATGATCGTGCAGAACGTCTCGGAGGACGGCGCCACCACCGACCTCACCTTCACCGTCCCGGCCTCGGATTATGTCCGCGCCCGCGATACCATCACCAGCGCCAAGGCCAGGATCGGTTATGCTCGGCTCGACAGCGCCACCGACGTCGCCAAAGTCTCCGTCATCGGCAGCGGCATGCGCAGCCATGCCGGTGTTGCCGCCGAGGCGTTTGCCGCCCTTGCCGCGCGCAACATCAACATCCGCGCCATAACCACGTCCGAAATCAAGTTTTCGGTGCTGATCGACGCCGCCTATACCGAACTCGCGGTGCGCACGCTGCACACGCTCTATGGGCTCGATCAGGTTTAGAAGAATTTTCCCTTAGCGCCCGCAGCATTGGACTGACAGAGACGTTATGCCTCTGGCAGGCGTTTTGCTTGGCAAAACAAGCCTCAATTCGCTATACGGCCTGATGGGTGGGCTGCCGCAAACTGTGTCACAGTTTTGGCTATCCTGATTCGGCCGGTATTCCGGGCGTGCGACGGCGCCGAATGAATAAAATTGTTGTTTTTCTTGAGTTTAACGCCAGCTGCCGGCCACCCGGCGGGCTGGCTTCGCGGAGGAGGATACCAGCACATGCGGAGCGCGTCGGGAGGCCCCCGCGTCTTGCTGAGACGGCTCCGCGAAACCATGGCGGAGCAGGTCAGCGCCCAGGAGCGGTTGGACAAGATCGTCGTGCTGATCGCGGCCAACATGGTGGCCGAGGTCTGCTCGACCTATGTGCTGCGCGTCGATAACACGCTGGAGCTCTACGCCACCGAAGGCCTTAACCGCGACGCCGTGCACAGAACCGTCCTGAGCGCGCATGAGGGGCTCGTCGGCCTGGTCGCGAGCGAGGCGACGCCGCTAAATCTAAGCGACGCGCAGAACCATCCGGCATTCTCGTTCCGCCCGGAGACCGGCGAAGAAATCTACCATTCATTCCTCGGCGTTCCGATTCTGCGCGCCGGCAATACGCTCGGCGTGCTGGTGGTGCAGAACCGCGCCAAGCGCACCTATGTCGAGGAAGAGGTCGAGGCGCTGCAGACCACCGCGATGGTGCTGGCGGAGATGATCGCCTCGGGCGAATTGTCCGCGCTGGCGCAGCCCGGCGCCGAGCCGGCAGCGCGTCACTCGGTGCACAAGACCGGCGCGATCCTGTCCGACGGCATCGCGCTCGGCCATGTGGTGCTGCATGAGCCGCGCGTCGTCATCACCAATTACATCGCCGAGGATCTGCCGAAGGAAATCAAGCGGCTGGATACGGCGCTGGCGAAACTGCGCGCCGACCTCGACCGCATGCTGGAGCGCGGCGACGTCGCCGACGGCGGCGAGCACCGCGACGTGCTGGAAGCCTACCGCATGTTCGCCAACGATCACGGCTGGTCGCACAAGCTGCACGAAGCGGTCGCCACCGGCCTCACCGCGGAGGCCGCCGTCGAGCGCGTGCAGTCCGACACCCGGGCGCGCATGCTGCGTTCCACCGACCCCTATCTGCGCGACCGCCTGCATGACCTCGAAGACCTGGGCCATCGCCTGATGCGGCAACTGGTGGGGCGGGATCACGCACCTTCCCGGGAGCAGTTGCCCGACAACGCCATCCTGATCGCACGCGCGATGGGCCCTGCGGCCTTGCTTGACTACGACAGGAAAAGATTGCGTGGACTGGTGCTGGAGGAAGGCACCGCCAATTCCCACGTTTCAATCGTGGCGCGCGCGCTCGGCATTCCCGCAGTCGGCGAAATACCGAACGCCCCGGGCATTGCCGATCCCGGCGACGCCATCATCGTCGACGGCACCTCGGGCTCGATCTACATCCGTCCTTCGGCGGAAATCGAATCGGCCTATGCGGAACGGGTCCGGTTCCGCGCCCGGCGGCAGGCGCAGTATTCGGCACTGCGCGACAAGCCCTGCGTGACCAAGGACGGTCAGCAGGTCGAATTGATGATCAACGCCGGCCTGATCATCGATCTGCCGCATATCGACGACACCGGCAGCGCCGGCATCGGCCTGTTCCGCACCGAGCTGCAATTCATGGTCGGCCAAAGCCTGCCGCGCACCAGCGACCAGCTGGCGCTATACCGCGCGGTGCTGGATGCCGCGGGCCCCAAGCCCGTGACCTTCCGGACCCTGGACATCGGCGGCGACAAGGCGCTGCCCTATATGGAAACCGTGATCGAGGAGAATCCCGCGCTCGGCTGGCGCGCGATCCGGCTCGGGCTCGACCGGCCTGGGCTGTTGCGCGGCCAGATCCGCGCACTGCTGCGCGCCGGCGGCGGGCGCGCGCTGCGCATCATGTTTCCGATGATTACCGAAGTCGCCGAGTTCGATCAGGCCAAGGGAATCGTCGAACGCGAACTGACCTATCTTCGCCAGCATGGCCACGCGCTGCCGGAACGCATCGACGTCGGCACCATGGTGGAAGTGCCGGCGCTGCTTTATCAGCTCGACGAACTCCTGAAGAAAGTCGATTTCGTCTCGGTCGGCTCCAACGACCTGTTTCAGTTCCTGTTCGCGGTCGATCGCGGCAATGCCAAGGTCTCCGAACGGTTCGACACCATGTCTGCCCCGATCCTGCGGGCATTGCGCGAGATCGTGCAGAAGGCGAATGCGGCGAAGAAATCCGCATCGTTGTGCGGCGAGATGGCTTCAAAGCCGCTCGGCGCGCTGGCGCTGATCGCATTAGGCTACCGCTCGCTGTCGCTGTCGGCCACCGGGCATGGTCCGGTCAAGGCGATGATCCTCGATCTCGACGCCAAAAAAGCCGAAGCGATGATGACGCCGCTACTCGATGCGCCATCCGGCAGCGTGTCGATCCGGCAGAAGCTGACGGAATTCGCCGAGGCCGAGGGGCTGTCGTTGTAGCGGCGCTCTGCCCGTACAACGCCCCTTCTTCGCAATTCGAGACCTAACCATGTCGATGCTCCCTGAAGCCAAACTTGATATCCTGCTGGCGCACCACGCCTCCCTCGAGGCCCAGTTGCTGGACCAGGTGAACTCCGAGAGCTATGTGCGGATCACGCGCGAACTCGCCGAACTCAATCCGCTGATCGACGCAGTGAAGGCATACCGCGCCGCCAATGCCGAGATCGCCGGTATCGATGCGCTGATCGCCGATCCCGCAACCGAGCCCGACATGCGCGGCATGGCGGAGACCGAGCGCGAAATGCTGCAGGCGCGCAGCGTAGAGCTGGCGCAGCAGATTCGCGTGGCGCTGCTGCCCAAGGACGCCATGGACGAGCGCAACGTCGTGCTGGAAATCCGCGCCGGCACCGGCGGCGACGAGGCAGCACTTTTTGCCGGCGACCTGTTCCGGATGTATGAGCGCTTCGCGGCGCTGCAGGGCTGGAGGGTCGAAGTGATCTCCGCCAGCGAAGGCACCATGGGCGGCTTCAAGGAAATCATCGCCGAAGTGCAGGGCCGCGGCGCGTTCGCCAAACTGAAATTCGAATCCGGCGTGCACCGGGTGCAGCGCGTGCCCGACACCGAGACGCAGGGCCGCATTCACACCTCGGCGGCGACGGTGGCGGTGCTGCCGGAGGTCGAGGAGGTCGATGTCGACATCAAGAGCGACGATCTGCGGATCGAGACCATGCGCTCGCAGGGCGCCGGCGGCCAGCACGTCAACAAGACCGAATCGGCGATCCGCATCACCCAC
>Ga0208850_1000222_pt1 | contig 19349 bp, 21 predicted proteins | sample NGESurshal092012_5_FD_184475 | JGI IMG/M metagenome (GOLD analysis project Ga0208850, IMG submission 184475) | Arctic peat soil microbial communities from Barrow, Alaska - NGEE Surface sample 210-2 shallow-092012 (SPAdes) | ecosystem: Environmental > Terrestrial > Soil > Wetlands > Peat ... | reverse complement strand
CCAGCGTCGTCTCGATCGAAATACCCGTCATCCACGATCTCCGAATCATGGTGACCGATGGATTCAGACGATCGAAGAAAGCGCAACTGTAGTGCTAGGTTGCGCCGGCCGCAGCGCGGCCAAACGGAATAATCAGAAATCCTTCAACAGCCGCTCAATGTAATCGAGCTCGAGCTGCGGGCGGGTGCTCTCGCCGAAACGCTTGCGCAGTTCTTCCAGGATGCGGCGGGCGCGCTGGGCGTCGATCTCGCCCGGCACTTTCACGGTGACGTCGTCGCCATAGTCGCGGCCGCGCATCGGCCGTCCGAGCGGGTCGGTATCCTGCTGGGCGCGCGCACGGCCGTTGCGGCCGGGCTGGCCGGGGCCTTGTCCCATGCCCATGCCGTTCTGCTGCATCGACTGCGCCAGCCCCTGCGCGCCCTTGCGCATGGCCTCGAGCGCGCGGCCCTGGCTGTCGACCGCGCTGTCGGCGTCGCCCTGGCCGAGTTCGCCTTCCGCCTCGCCCATGGCTTCGCCGGCATCGCCGAGCTGACCCATCTCGTTTTTGCCTTGGCCCTGCTGGTCCTGACCGGGATTGCCGAGGCCGCGCTGGCGCAATTGGTCGAGCAGCTTGTTGAGGCGGTCGCGCAAGCCCTGCTGGTCCTGGCGCAGGTCGCCCAATTGCTGCTGACCCTGGCCTTGCTGCTGGCGCTGGCGGTCGCGCCGCATATTCTGGCCCTGCTTGAAGGTCTTGTCGCGCAATTGCTGCTGCTTGCGGATCATGTCGCCCAGTTCGTCGAGCGCCGACATCATGTCGTCGTCGCCCTCCTCGCCTTGCGCGCCCGGGCGGGCCATCTGCAGGTTCTCGAGCATCGACTGCAATTCTTCCAGCAACTGGCGCGCGGCATCCTTGTTGCCGGAACGCGCCAGGTTCTCCAGCCGGTCGAGCATGCTCTTGAGATCGCGCTGCGTGAGCATGCGGGTATTGCGATCGAGTGGACGCGCGAGCTGCTGCGGATTTTTCCGCATCTCCTCCGCCAGCGCCTGCAGGTACTTGTCCATCGCGGCGCGCAACTGATCCATCAGCTTTTTCAGCTCTTCGTCGCTGGCGCCGCGTTCGAGCGCCTGGCGCAAGGCGTCCTGCGCCTGGCGCAGCGCCAGTTCGGCTTGCGAAACGTTGCCGTCCTCGAGCTGCACCGCCATGTCCCACATGCGCGCCACCACCTCGCGCAGCTGGTCGTCGCTGCTAGCGTGGGCGAGGTCGAAATAGATCGCGCGCAAGCCGAGATAGACCGGTGCCTCGGGCGTGAAGCGTTCCGGCGCGATGGTGAGCGCATCGAGCGCGGTGAGCACCAGCGGCTTCGCATCGGCATCGAGCGCCAGGATGCGGCGCTGCTCGATCAAGGCGCGCGCCACCGGCTTGACGAAGATGCGTTGCGGAAGCTGCAACTCGGTCGCCTCGCTGCGGCCATCGTTGCCGGCCTCGTCGCGCGCGACCAGCGTCATCGCAACCTTGGCGCCGGCCCAGGGATGGGCGGTGAGGTCGCGCGTGGTCTGCGCCGCGCCGCTGCGGGTGCGCGCCTGCGGCAGCGTGAGCGAAAATTCCGGCGCTTTGAACAGCGGATGCATCGGCGTGCCGGCCGGCGCGTCGTCTTCCTTGAGCGCGAAATCGGCATGCGCCTCGACCACGCCGTAGTCGTCGTCCATCTTGTAGTCGAGCCGCAGCGAACCGCGCGCCTGCCGCTCCGGATCCTTGATCAGCTCGATCGTCGGCGCGCGGTCGGGGATGGCAGTGAAGGTCCACGTCAGATCCCTGCTGCCGACCCCGCGCAACACCGCCGCGCCGTCGCCCTTGATCAAGAAGCGGCGTTCCTCGCTGCCCGCCGGCAAAGCTGCGTGCGGCGAGCCTGCGCGCGCATCCGCCGGCGCATCCTCAAGACCGCCCCTGCGCACCACGTCGAAGCGCACATTGCCGGTCGCGCGGATCACAAGCTGGCTGCCGGCCGGTACCGCGACCGGCGCCGTGGCAAGCCCCGTATTTTGCGCGGTTTCGCCCGGGCGCAGGCCGGGCAGCATGACCGGCGGGCGGCCGGTATAGACCGGCGGCGTGACCCAGGCGTCGATGCGGAAATTGGCCGGCGCCACCACGCCCTGCCAGTCGAAAGCGACGGTGACGCGCTTCAGGCGTTCGCCGCCGGCGGCGAAGAAGCTCGCGACCGCCAGAATGAGCACGAGCGCGCGCAGCGCCATCGGATCGCGCAGCGACAACCGCGGCGACGGCCAGCCGGCCTTGAGCTTGCGCGCCGACATGAGCGCACGTTCGACATGGGCACGCCAGAGCGCCTGCGCGACCGGATCGTGCTGGTTGGCGGCGATCTCATCGGCGACCGCGGTGGCCGGCCGGTGCGTCTCGCCGCTGCTGCGGTCGAGCCGGCGCAAGCCGTCGGAGATGCTGGGCAGCCGCAGCATCGCCAGCGGCGCCGCCGCAATGGCGGTGACGGCCACGAACAACAGCAAGCCGATGGCGCGCGGCAGCGGCGGCAGCACCAGCCATAAGCCGGCCCAGGAGAATGCGAGGAACAACCCGAGCGCGGTCGCCAGCGTGGCCAAGGCCGGCCACAGCTTCTCCCACAGCAAGCTACCGCGCGCGCGTTTGAGCGCCCGCGCGAGCAGAACCCGGGTCGGGTGTTCCCGCTGCTTTGGCTGCTCGTCCAAACTGTCCAAAAGCCGCTCCGTCGCTCAGGGCTAAGGAGAATCTGTTGCAGAACAGGCTAACACGCAGGCAATTCCCAGGCCATGCGTGGGGTCTATTCGCCTACAGCCAATCCGGCATGCGATCGAGCGCAATTAATTGGTCAACTTCAAGGCGGGGGCGGACGGCCCCCCATTCGACCAGATTCTATTGGCCTTCGAGGGGCAGAACCCGCAGGCGGGCACGTTCGGCATCAACCAAACTGATGGCACCAGCAATAAGTTCCTGGGTCGCTGTTTGGATCGCTGTCAGTACGGCGCCGCCAAGCGCTTCCGGCGTAAGGACGTCGCTTCTCACCAATATGACACTGGGCCGGCGACGTTCGGTTGCCGCAAGGATGGCTGCGAAGTCCAGGTCGGCGGTGAGCACGATGTGGTTCCGCTGCGAAGCCCAGGCCATCAACTCGCGATCGGACGCGGTCGGCGGTCCGATCTCCGACCAGTGGATGGCGGTGAAACCAGCCTGTTTGAGAAATACGGCCCAGCGCGGCGACAAATTCATGTCGACAAGAAAATTCATTCGTGGCTGGTGAGCGCGATCTCCCGCTCTTGCGTCCGCCACGCGGCGTAACGCAGCGCTTCAAGAATGTCTTCGCGCTGCAGATAGGGATAGTCGGTCAGCAAGTCCTCGACGCTGCGCCCGGCGCCGATCTGACCGACAATCACACCGACGGTCACGCGCATGCCGCGGATGCAAGGCTTGCCGCCCATCACATCCGGATTTTGCGTGATACGATCAAAATCACTCATCGCGGCGCTCCGTGTTCAACCGAAACAATACGCCAACTGCCGCTGATTTTAAACTACGCCTACAGCCAATCCGGCATGCGATCGAGCGCAATTAATTGGTCAACTTCAAGGCGGGGGCGGACCACGGCCCATTGCGCGCCGTTAACCAGCACTTCCGCCACCAGCGGCCGCGTATTGTAGGTGCCGGCCTGCACCGCCCCATAGGCGCCCGCCGACATCACGGCCAGCAAGGCGCCGCCCGCCGGTTCCGCCAGTTCGCGGTCGCGGGCGAGGAAATCGCCGCTCTCGCACACCGGCCCGACCACGTCGGCGCGGATGCGACGCCCGGATGCCCCCGGCTCGGCGACCGGCCAGATCTCGTGATGCGCGTCATACAGCGTCGGACGGATGAGGTCGTTCATGGCGGCATCGACCACCACGAAATTCTTCGTCTCGCCGCGCTTCACGAACAGCACGCGCGTCACCAGGATGCCGGCATTGCCGACGATCAGCCGGCCCGGTTCGAAGATCAGCTGGCAATCGAGATCGCGCGTGGCGCGTTTGACCATTTTGGCATAGTCGTCCGGATGCGGCGGCGGCTCGTTATCGTCGAGATAGGGGATGCCCAAGCCACCGCCGAGATCGACATGGGAGATCTTGTGGCCGTCGCCGCGCAGCGTGCGCACGAACTCGGCCAGCAGCGTGAACGCATTGTCGAACGGATCGAGATCGGTGATCTGGCTGCCGATATGCATGTCGACGCCGGCGACCTTGATGCCGGGCAATTTCGCCGCCCGCGCATAGACCTCGCGCGCATGGCCGATCGGGATGCCGAACTTGTTCTCGGCCTTGCCGGTGGCGATCTTATGGTGCGTCTTGGCGTCGATATCGGGGTTGACGCGCACCGAAATATTGACGGCGCGCCCCTTGGCCGAAGCGATCGATGACAGCAGATCGAGCTCCGGCTCGGATTCCACATTGATGCAGAGAATGCCTTCGTCGACCGCGAGCGCGAGTTCGCGTGCAGTCTTGCCTAGCCCCGAGAACATGATTTTGTCGGCCGGCACGCCGGCGAGCCGCGCGCGCATGAGTTCGCCTTCCGACACCACGTCGGCGCCGGCGCCGAGCTTGGCCAGCGTGGCGACCACCGCTTGGTTGGAATTCGCCTTCATGGCGTAGCAGACCAGCGCGTTGACGTCGGCGAAGGCGCCGGCGAACACCTTGTAATGGCGCTCCAGCGTGGCGGTCGAATAGCAATAGAATGGGGTCCCGACCGCCGCAGCAAGCGTATCGAGGCTAACCGCCTCGGCGTGCAGCACGCCGTCGCGATAAGCGAAGTGGTGCATCCTTTTAGGATCCGATCCGTTCAGGCTGAATCAGTGCCGTGATTAACATTTTGATGGCGCGTGATCTTATCCGAAAACCGGTTCCCACTTTTCGGGATCACGCGCGGTCTCAGTTCAACAAGACGTCGAGAGGGATTTGTTTTTTCGGACCTTTGGGGGCCAGCGGCTGGCCGTTGGGACCGACGCCCGGATTGTCATCCTTGGCCTGCCCGCCGATCGGCGTCACGCCAATAGGGCTCATCAGCCCCGGAGTCTGGGCTTGCGGCTCGCCAGTGAGCGAAGCGCCCGGCGGCGGATCGAGCGGGCCCTTGCGGCCGCACGCGGCCAGCCCGAGCGAGGCAACAGCTACGCCGATCAGGGCGAGATGGAGAAACGGGCGGAAACGGCTCAAGTAACGCGCTCCTTGTATGAAGGCCACCATACCAAACCGGGGCAAAAAGGCGAAATCAGGATTTCTCCTTTTCCAGCTTGCGCAGCCATTTCTTCGCCTGCGCGCGCACGTTTTTAGGCGCCGTTCCGCCGAAACTGGTCCGGCTCTTCACCGAGCGGTCGACCGACAGCACGCTGAACACGTCCTCGCTGATTCGCGGCTCGATCTCGCGCATAGCGGCGAGCGGCAGCCGGTGCAGGGCCAAGCCCGCCTCCGCCGCCTTGGCGACGATGCGGCCGGTCAGATGATGGGCGTCCCGGAACGGGATTTTTAAGCTGCGCACCAGCCAGTCGGCGAGATCGGTGGCGGTGGCGTAGCCTTCGCCCGCCGCCTTCTTCATGCGCGCCGTATCGGGTTCGAGATCGGCCACCATGCCGGTCATGGCCGCGAGCGACAGGGCAAGCGCTCCGAGCGCGTCCATGACGCCCTCCTTGTCCTCCTGCATGTCCTTGGCATAGGCGAGCGGCAGGCCCTTCATGACGATCAGCAACGCAGTGAGCGCGCCGGTCACGCGGCCGGTCTTGGCGCGCACCAGCTCGGCGGCGTCGGGATTGCGCTTCTGCGGCATCATCGAGGAGCCGGTGGTGAACTTGTCGGACAGCTTGGCCAGGCCGGTGAGCGGCGAGGTCCAGATCACGATTTCCTCGGCCAGCCGCGACAGATGCACCGAGGCGATCGAGGCGGCGGAAAGCGTCTCCAGGGCGAAGTCGCGGTCGGACACCGCGTCGAGCGAATTCGCCGCCGGCCGGTCGAAGCCGAGCGCCTTCGCCGTCATGTCGCGGTCGAGTGCGAACGAAGTGCCGGCGAGCGCGCCGGCGCCGAGCGGCGATTCATTGAGCCTTTTGCGCGCGTCGGCAAAGCGGCCGCGGTCGCGCGCCGCCATCTCGACATAGGCGAGCAGGTGATGACCGAAGGTCACCGGCTGCGCCGTTTGCATATGCGTGAGGCCCGGCATCACGGTGCCGGCATGCGCGAGCGCCTTCTCGGCCAACGCGCGCTGGAAGCCGGCGAGCGCCGCGTCGAGCGCATCGATGGTGTCGCGCATCCACAGCCGGAAATCGGTCGCCACCTGATCGTTGCGCGAGCGCGCGGTGTGCAGCCGCCCGGCCGCCTCCCCGATCAGTTCGGAGAGCCGGCCCTCCACGTTCATGTGGATGTCTTCCAGCGCCCGCTTGAAGGAAAACTTGCCGGCCGCGATCTCTGACAGGATCGTGTCTAGACCGTGAGCGATCTTTTTCGCATCGTCCGCCGCAATGATGCCTTGCTTGGCCAGCATGTCGGCATGGGCCTTGGACGCGGCGATGTCCTGGCGGTAGAGAGCCTTGTCGAAATCGATGGAGGCGTTGATCTCCTCCATGATGGCGCCGGGGCCAGACGCGAACCGCCCGCCCCACATTTTGTTGCTCATGGCCTTACACCGAGATCTCGCCGCTCATGACCGAACGTCCTTCGCCCCGCTTCGCCAAAAGGCACCTGGCCATGATTCTGGCAGGCGGCGTCGCCGGCGCGGTCGTCGGGCTGGCCGGGGTATACGGGATTGCGACCCTGACAGGCAATGCAGGCGGCGATGCGGCAAATGACGTGACTTGTCGGCCGGCCGTCGAATTGGCGCGGAAATTGGCCCCTTTGGCGCGCGGCGAGGTGGCTGCCGTCAAAGTTGCCAAGAGCGGGCTCAAGCTACCCGACCTCACCTTCCAGGATGCCGCCGGCAAGCCGCTCTCCTTGGCGCACTGGCGCGGGCGCACGGTGCTGCTCAACCTGTGGGCCACCTGGTGCGTGCCCTGCCGCCAGGAAATGCCGGCGCTCGACGCCCTGCAGCAGCGGCTGGGCAGCCCCGGCTTTGAGGTGGTGGCGGTCAATATCGACACCCGCGATCCCGACAAGCCGAAAGCCTGGCTGAAGGAGGTGGGCATCGAGAAGCTCGCCTATTACGCCGATCCGACCGCCAAGACGTTCCAGGACTTGAAGGAGATCGGCCGCGCCTTCGGCATGCCGACCACCTTGCTGGTCGACAAACAAGGCTGCGAGATCGGCACCATCGCCGGCCCCGCCGAATGGGCGAGCGACGACGCGGTCAAGCTGATCCAGGCGGCGATCCGGGCCGACATTAAACGCTGATATTGACGTTCTGCCCGACGCCGGCAGAAACGTTGGCGAGTCTGGCCATATTCTGCTGGGCGGCGTCGATGATTTGCACGACCGACGCTGCGTTGTCCGCATTCATGCGCATCATCATCGCCGCGGCGGCCATCTGCATGCGGGCCGTTTGAGCGCCGACCATGGCTGCTGCGAGGGATGCTGGGTCCATGCAGGGCCATTTCTACCGGGCCGACGTCAATGAATGATAAATGCGCCCGATGGCCTTGACAGTTGTGCTTGGCGTCCTATACTTAACCACATGGTTTACTATTCACCTGCCCCGCTCGACCGCACCTTCGCCGCGCTCGCCGACCCGACGCGGCGCGCTTTGCTCGCCCGCCTGAGCCAGACCGACAGCCTCTCGGTCAGCGCGTTGGCCGAACCGTTCGCGATGACGTTGCCGGCGGTGATGAAGCATCTCGACGTGCTGTCGGATGCCGGGCTGGTCACGCGCAACAAGAGCGGCCGCACCGTCTCCTGCCGGCTACGCGCCGAACCGATGGCGGAAGCCAACGAATGGCTCAACCGCTACCAACGCTTCTGGAGCGAACGCCTCGATCAACTCGCCGCCTTCCTGGAGGAAGACTCATGCCCACCATCACCAAGCCCAGTCTCACCATCAAGCGCCGGTTCAACGCGGCGCCGGCGAAAGTCTTCGGTGCCTGGACCGACCCGGAAAAGGTAAAGCGCTGGATAGGGCCGGGCGAAGTCAAGGCATTGCGCGCTGAAATCGACGCGCGCGCCGGCGGCCGCTACCGCTGGGTGATGAAGGCCCCAAACGGCGAGGAGCACGATGTCAGCGGCGTCTACCGCGAAGTGATCCCGAACGAAAAGCTGGTGTTCACCTGGGCCTGGAAGAGCACGCCGGAGCGCGAGTCGCTGGTCACCATCACCTTCAAGGCCGATGGCGGCGGCACGGTCATGACCCTGATGCACGAGCAATTTTTCGACGAGGAAGCGCGCGACCGTCACCAGGGTGGCTGGAACGGCGCGCTCGTGAAGCTGGAGAAGTATTTGGCCTGATCATCACAGGAGGTAGCGATGCCGCACGGAAATTTCTGCTGGAACGAATTGATGACCCGCGACGTGGAGAAGGCGAAGAAATTTTACGGCGACACCATCGGCTGGAGCTTCGACGCCATGCAATCGCCCATGGGCACCTATTGGATCGCCAAGATGGGTGACAAGCCGGTCGGCGGGCTGTTTCCGCTCACCTCGCCGCAGTTTGACGGCGTGCCGGAAGGCTGGATGTCTTACTTGGCGGTCGACAACGTCGATGCGCGCGTCAAGAAAGCGCAAAGCCTCGGCGCCCAGCTCATGCGCCCGATGTTCGACGTGCCGGGCGTCGGCCGTATCGCCATCCTGCGCGAGCCGGGCGGCGCCGGCATCGGCTGGATGACGCCTGCAAATTCCTGAAATCGACGTCGCGATCCGCAACACATGGGGAGACCACACCGATGCTGATCTCAATCACCGCGCTCTATGCAGCAATCTTGGCGTTCATCATTGTTGCGCTGGGCATCAACGTCACCGTCCATCGTGTGAAACTGGGCGTGCCTCTGGGAGACGGCGGCAATCCGCAGATGCTGCGCATGATCCGTCTGCACGGCAACGCCGTCGAATACATCCCGCTCGCGCTTGTGCTGATGCTCGCCTACGAGATCAACGGCGGCTGGCATACGGCACTGCACATCATCGGCATAGCGCTGGTGGCCGGACGATTGATCCAGACCTGGGCCATGTGGTCGACGGAAATAGCGGGCGCTGGCCGGGGTACCGGTCAGACCCTGACCTGGCTGTCGATCGCGGCGCTGGCCGTTCTCAATATTTGGAAATTGGTCTGAACGACGTCCGCTACCTTGTCGGCACCGGCTTCTCGCCGCGGTAGTCGTAGAAGCCGCGCTGGGTCTTGCGGCCGAGCCAGCCGGCCTCGACGTATTTCACCAGCAGTGGACAGGGCCGGTATTTCGAATCGGCCAGTCCCTCGTGCAGCACCTGCATGACGGACAGACAAGTGTCGAGGCCGATGAAATCGGCGAGCTCGAGCGGCCCCATCGGGTGATGCGCGCCGAGCCGCATCGCGGTGTCGATCGCCACGACGTTGCCGACGCCTTCATAGAGCGTGTAGATCGCCTCGTTGATCATCGGCAGCAGGATGCGGTTGACGATGAAGGCCGGAAAATCCTCCGACACCGCGATGATCTTGCCCAACTTGCTGACGAAGGCCTTGCTGGTCTCGAAGGTGGCGTCGTCGGTGGCGATGCCGCGGATCACCTCGACCAGCTCCATCAGCGGCACCGGATTCATGAAATGAATGCCGATGAAACGCTCGGGCCGGTCGGTCGACGTCGCCAACCGCGTAATCGAAATCGATGACGTATTGGAGGCGATGATCGCCCCGGGCTTCAGCGACTCGCACAGGTCGGAAAATATCTTGCGCTTGATGTCTTCCTTCTCGGCCGCGGACTCGATCACCAGATCGCAGGCCGACATATCGGCATATTTTCCCGCCGGCTTGATGAGCGCGAGCGCATTTTTGCGGGCGTCCTCAGTGATCGTTTTCTTGGCGACCTGCTTCGCCATATTGCCGTTGATAGTCGCCATGCCGGCCTTGATGAGATCGCCCGACACGTCGTTCAACATCACGGAATAGCCCGCCAGCGCGCAGACATGGGCGATGCCATTGCCCATCTGCCCGGCGCCGATCACCCCGACACTCTGAATATTCAACGCCATGTTTTTGTCCGATCGATGCGAAGACCCGGCTCTTGGCTTCGGTTTCGGTATTTATGCCCGCTAGCCCCGTTGCCGTTTTACGACGAACCGCCCAATGACACCACCGGCGGAATGACTAATTTGCAGCGTGGTCAACGCTTGACCTTGTCGAGTTCCGCCGCCAGTTCGGGCAGCGCCTGATAAAGGTCGGCGACCAGACCGTAGTCGGCGACCTGGAAGATCGGCGCCTCCTCGTCCTTGTTGATCGCGACGATCACCTTGGAATCCTTCATGCCGGCGAGATGCTGGATGGCGCCGGAAATTCCGACCGCAATGTAGAGATCGGGCGCCACCACCTTACCGGTCTGACCGACCTGCCAGTCGTTCGGCGCGTAGCCGGCGTCAACCGCCGCGCGCGAGGCGCCCATGGCGGCGCCGAGTCTGTCGGCCACCGGCTCGATGTATTTGGTGAAGTTCTCGCGGCTCTGCATGGCGCGGCCGCCGGAGATGATGATCTTGGCCGAGGTAAGCTCCGGACGATCGGATTTCGACAATTCCTCGCCCACGAACGTGGAGAGCCCCGGATCGGCCGCAGGCTGAGCATTCTCCACGCTCGCAGCGCCGCCTTCGCCGGTCGCCTGGAAAGTGGAGGTGCGCACGGTGATGACCTTCTTGGCGTCGCTCGACTTCACGGTCTGGATCGCATTGCCGGCATAGATCGGCCGCTCGAACGTGTCGGGCGCGATCACCTTGATGATCTCGGATATCTGCATGACGTCGAGCAGCGCGGCCACGCGCGGCATCACGTTCTTGCCGTTGGTCGTCGCCGGCGCGACGATGGCGTCATAGGGGCCTGCGAGCGAGACGATCAGCGCGGCGAGCGGCTCCGCGACGGAGTGTTCGTAAAGCGCGGCGTCCGCCAGCAGCACCTTCTTCACGCCGTCGAGCTTGGCGGCCAAGTCCGCCACCGCTTTGCAATCCTTGCCGGCGACCAGCACGTGCACGTCCGGCCCAAGCGCCTTGGCCGCGGTGAGCGCCTTGCTGGTTGCGTCCTTGAGCACCTTGTTGTTGTGCTCGGCGACGAGAAGCGTTGTCATCTAGATTACCCCCGCCTCGTCCTTGAGCTTGGCAACCAGTTCAGCCACCGAGCCGACCTTGGCGCCGGATTTGCGTCCCGGCGGCTCCGTCGTCTTGAGCACCTGCAGCCGCGGCGTGATGTCGACACCATAGTCCGCCGGGGTCTTGTCCGCGATCGGCTTTTTCTTCGCCTTCATGATATTGGGCAGGCTGGCGTAGCGCGGCTCGTTCAGGCGCAGATCGGTGGTGACGATCACCGGCGCTTTCAGCTTCACCGTCTGCAGCCCGCCGTCGACCTCGCGGATCACCGTCACGCTGTCGCCGTCGATGGCGATTTTGGAAGCGAAGGTGCCCTGCGCCCAGCCGAGCAGCGCCGCCAGCATCTGGCCGGTCTGATTGCAGTCGTCGTCGATCGCCTGCTTGCCCAGGATGACCAGCCCGGGCTTTTCCTCATCGATGATGCCCTTGAGGATTTTCGCCACCGCCAGCGGTTCGATCGCGCCCTCGGCCTTCACCAGGATGCCGCGGTCGGCGCCCATGGCGAGCGCGGTGCGGATGGTTTCAGAGGCCTGCGCCGGTCCGATCGATGCCGCCACGATTTCGGTCGCCTTGCCGGCTTCCTTCAGGCGGATCGCCTCTTCGACGGCGATCTCGTCGAACGGATTCATCGACATTTTGATATTGGTGAGTTCGACGCCGGAGCCGTCCGGTTTGACGCGGATCTTGACGTTAAAGTCGACCACCCGTTTCACGGGCACCAGAATTTTCATAAATCCCCATCCCAGACGAACGCCAACAAGAGCGGGCGGAAGCTAATGGCCGCGCCATTGGCATGTCAACGTTAATGCTGCGCCGCACAGCATATCTATTATTTGCGCATGATCTTTTCCAAAAACCGATAGCCATCCCCGATCATGTCGAGGACAGGCCTTTGTCGGGATCATGCACTGGACTATCGATTCTGCCCGGGCGCCCACAGCACGTCGCGCGCGCCCTTGTCGTTGGCATAGCGGCCGGCCACGAACAGGTAGTCCGACAGCCGGTTGACGTATTTGAGCGAGGGCTCCGACACGCCCTCCCCCGGCTGGTCCTTGAGCTCGACCATGATCCGCTCGGCACGCCGGCAGACCGTGCGGGCCAGGTGCAGATAGGCCGAGGCCGGGCTGCCACCGGGCAGGATGAAGGATTTCAGAGGTTCCAGCTCGGCATTGAGCCGGTCGATCTCGGCCTCGAGCCAGGCGACCTGGGCCTCGGTGACCGTCAGCCGGGCGCCGCCCGGGCCTTTTTCGGCCAGGCAGAGGTCGGCTTCGACGTCGAACAGGTCGTTCTGGATGCGCCCAAGGGCCTTATCAAGCGCCGCATCGAGCGTGGCATCGCCGGCGATATGCAGCCGCACCAGGCCGATCACCGCATTGGCCTCGTCGACGGTGCCATAGGCGGCGATCCGCAGGTCGTATTTCTTGCGCCGCGCCCCAGTGCCGAGCGACGTGGTGCCGTCGTCGCCGGTGCGGGTATAAATGCGGTTGAGCACGACCATGGGGACCTCGCCTAGCGCTTCGGATTCGGAGTAGGCTGGCTATTCTAGCCGGGTTTTCGTCACAAATAATGGGGGGTGAATGCCATGCGTTTCTTGATGATTGCCGCTGCCGCAACGCTTCTGATGCTGCCCGTCACCCGGCAGGCGAACGCCTGTGAGGGTGCGACGCCTTTGGCGCAGGTCACGACCACCGAATACTCCGCCGAGACGGACAAGAAGCCGGTGAAGAAGGTGAAGAAAACGAAGCACCATAAGAAAAAAGAGAAGGTGGAATATATGCGCGCGGCGCCGATGAAGTGAGCGGGCGCCCGCGACGCGACTTTCCCGCCAGTCTCTAGCGCCCCATCGCCCAGATCGTCACCATGATCACGATGATGGCGGCGAATTGCAGCAGCACGCGCAGCCGCATGAGCTGTTGCGAACGGTTGGGCGAACCGCCGCGCAACATGTTGACGAGGCCGAGCAGCAACACGACCGCCACCGCGACGATCGCGGCCGGCACCAGATAATGCGACATGAATTCCGACATGGAGCGCGCCTTCTAGCACCGGGAGCCGCCCACGGCCACCGCGATGGATAATGCCGAGGGCCGTGAATCCGGTCCCAATCCGCCTACAACTTAGACTCGCGCACCGGTTGCAGATCCGCTAATATCCGCCGAAAAGGGCATCGGCGGGTGGGGCGTATGGGAGTTCAGGCCGCAGCGGCCATCGGCCGCGCGAGGGCATCGCGTGGCGCGCATACCGCGAGCCCGTCGATCGATCCCTGGACCGCTGAATTCGCCGACAGCGGCGCAGGCCGTGCCGGCGGCTGCCCGGAAATCGACTGCGTGCGGTCGCTGTTGGCCGCCGACGTAATCGACGACGCCGAGCACAGAGCCGCTGCGCTGGGCGTCGGCGCCGACCGCGTCCTGATCGCCGCCGGCCGGCTCAGCGAGGAGACTTATCTGCGCGCGCTTGGCGACACGCTCGTCGTTGAATTCGAACCGCTCGACGGTATCCCCCGGGGCCAGTGTCCGCTCAATGACGAGCGTCTGATCGAGTCCGCCGCCGCCGGCATGTTGCCGCTCGCGGTCGATGACGATCTTTATCTGGTGGTCGCCCCGCGCGGCGCCGCCGCGCGCCGGATCTTGCGCCTGATCGAGGAGAATCCGGCTCGCGCGTTTCGGTTATCGATCGGACGTGATCGATTCCACCACGTATGAAGAGGCGCCGGCGCATTTCGGCCCATGGTTGCGCCAGCGCACACGCTGGTTCAAAGGCTGGATCCGCCCTGTCAATGGATATTTTCATCTAACAATTGCAACCGTTTAGCTCTGTGCAATTCAAGGGAGTAGGCGTCGTCGCAACGCTGTCGCAACATCCACCTTAGAGCAGGCCGACTTGAGCGTATGTCGATAGTCGGGCGGAACGGGTCAGCTCCGCCCGGGTAGTTCAGAGGTCAACCTGTTCCGCAATAGAAAGGGCATCGTCAACCTCAATACCAAGATACCTGACAGTGCTCTCAATCTTGGTGTGGCCGAGCAATAACTGCACGGCTCGCAGGTTGCCGGTCCGGCGGTAGATCAGCGTCGCCTTTGTTCGTCTCAGAGAATGTGTGCCGAACAGACGTGGGTCTAACCCGATGCTGGCAATCCACTCAGATAGAAGCCGAGCGTACTGCCGCGTCGTCATACGGTGCTCCTGCTCGCGGCGGGCTGTGAACATGAACTCACCGGGTTTCTTGCCGGCCGTCCTGATGTAATCGTCCACCGCTTGGCGGGTCTGTTCCGTCAATTCAAACCGGACAGGTAGCCCAGTCTTTTTCTGGCGCACGCTCGCCCGATCGACGGAATAGCCGTTCGGAGCAACGTCCTCGACCTTGAGAGCGACGACATCGCAGCCCCGCAATTTGCTGTCGATGGCCAGATTGAACAATGCCAGATCACGCGTACGTTGCTCGATTTGGAGCTTGGTCCTGATTGCCCAGACGTGTTTCTGCCGTAGCGGCGGTTTGGCGCCTGTCAGTTTCCCTTTGTTCCAGGGTATCCGCTTGGGTGTCGGTAGCTCGGAATTGGCATTGTCGTGCATGGTCGTACTCCTTGGTTACAGAGGAGGACGAGCTTGCTTTGCACGCTCCGGGGGCTGAAATCGTGTCGCTTTCGGGGAGCAGCGGACATTGATGGATTTTCGTGCGAGATGGCCCGGTCGCGAATGACCCATAAGCGACATTGGCTGTGCACTGCGGCAACGGTTTTGATGCCGGTTTCAGCCCCTATCAAAGTGCTCGTTTGAGCCGTAAGGATGCTTCGTCCAGAGCCAAGGGGGCAGCATGAGACGGCGGGATTTTCTCGGTGTTTTGGGTGGCGCGGCTGCGTGGCCGCTTGCGGTGCGTGCACAGCAAACGCACGACCCGAGCATCAACATCGGCGTGTTGACCGATATAACCGGCATCTACGCCACGCTCGCCGGAGAGGGTTCGGTGGTTGCCGCCCATATGGCCGTCGAAGATTTCGGCGGCGAAGCGCTCGGCAAAAAAATCCGCGTGCTTTTCGGCGACCACAAACAGAAGGTCGACGTCGCCTCCGCGATAGCAACACAATGGTTCAAAGAAGAACATGTCGGCGCAGTCGTGGACATGCCGAATTCTACGATTGCTTTGGCGACGCAAAAGCTCGCCGGCGCGCTTGGCAGAATCTCTATCACCGTGACGGCCGGCAGCAGCGATCTGACCGGCAGGGATTGCACGAGCACTGGCTTCCATTGGGCTTACGATACCTATTCCAACACCGTCGGCATCGCGCGGCCCATGGTCGGCTTCGGCCTCGATACCTGGTACTTCATCACGGCCAACTACACCTTCGGGTGGACGCTGGAACAAGACGCAAGCTCCGCCGTAGAAAAAGCAGGCGGCAAGGTGATTGGCCGATCGCTGCATCCCCTCAATACCAACAATTTCAGTGACTATCTCACCGCCGCTCAGGACTCGGGCGCCAAAGTGATCGCCCTGGCAAATGCCGGCGGCGACACCATCAACGCCGTGAAGCAGGCCGCCGAGATCGGCATCTCGCCGCGCTCGCAGACGCTGGTGCCGCTTTTGGTGTTCATCTCGGATGTCGACAGTCTCGGGCTCGATGTAGCCAAAGGCATGACCTTCGTCGACGGTTTCTACTGGGACAAAAACCGCCAGACGCGCGAATGGTCGAAGAGATTTTATGCGCGCCGCAGGGCCATGCCAACCATGGCGCAAGCCGGCGTGTATTCCGCCGTCCTTCATTATTTGCGTGCGGTCCGCGCGTGCGGGACCGACGAGGGCAAGACCGTCGCAAACAGTATGCGGCAGCTTCCGGTCGATGATTTCTTCGCGCCAAGCGGAGTGGTGCGAGCGGACGGACGGCTGGTCCACGACATGTATCTCGTTGAGGTAAAGCCGCCCGAGGAATCCCGCTACCCTTGGGACTATTATAAAGTGCTATCGGTCATCCCGGGAGACAAAGCGTTTCGCCCATTAGCGGAGGGCAAGTGCCCTCTCGTTCCGGTCTAGAGAAGCGACGACTCTAAAATGACCACAACGAATGTCATGATGTCGTCCGCCCCCACTGGCTCCACAGGGCAGGAAGAGACGCGTCCAGACTTCGCCAGCGCCAGCCGCACGATTCGCTTCGGCGTCGCGTTTCGACTGTTGATTGCTTTCGCGGCGATCACGGCGTTTGCTGCCCTCACGAGCGCGATCGCGCTCTATACCTTTGGCAAATACGGGGACGGATTCAATCGAATAGCGTCCTCCAGCCTGCCGGCCCTGGTTGCGGCCAGTGATCTCGCCCAGCGTAGCCAGGCCTTGGCGGCAAACGCGCCGAATTTGGCAGTCGCCGACGGCCATTTTGGCCGCCGAGCCATCAGCGAGGCATTACAAAATCAAATGCAGGCTATTACCGACGCTGGCAAACAGATTATGACGCTTGCCCCGTCGACCGAAGGCCTTGATAGCCTTACGCGAAATGAGACCCTGCTCAACGATAATATTCAGAAGCTCGACGGATTGGTGGCGGAAAAACTCGAAGCAGACCGAGTGGCAGCAAACTTCATGCTGCGGCTTCGAACGCTTTCCGTGCGGGTTCGAACGGCTGACAGCGATCTGTTATCCAAACTCGTCGGCGAGCAAAATGCCCAATCCCAGACTGACGCGCTGAGCGCATGGACCGCCGCTGCCGACGAAGCGATCGTGATTCTGCTATCAACGGCGAGCGCCGATACCAAGATCAGACTAAACCGGTTGCGGGCGGAATTCACCGAAGCAGCAAACCGAGCGCAGGCGGCGCGCGCGCAATTTGAACCGCTGCTTGCCGGCGCAATCAACCCTTTGGAGGAGGCCCTAGCGCAATACGGCCACGGTTCGCCCAATGTCTTCGATGTGCGGACCGCGCAGCTCACGTCGACCTCCGCCGTTCGCGGCGCCCTGCTTGATACCAAGGACGCATCCGCTCAGTTTGTCGGATCGGCGGAACACGTCTTTGCCGACGTGCAAAAAGATGCGCGGGCGCAGAGCGAATATTTCCGAGAGCGCATATCGGAATATTCGCGGCTTTTTACCGTTTTGTCCCTACTCTGCATCGGCGGCGCGTGCGCCGTGTTCCTCTATATCAATCGCTCGATCATCCAACGGCTGCGCAATCTGAGTCAGAGCATGCGCGCCTCCGTCTTCGGCCGCACGACTCCGATTACGATTTCAGGAAACGACGAGATCTCCGATATGGCCAGGGCCGCCGAATTCTTCGTTACGTCGCTGGCGCATCGCGAGAAAGGTTTGCGCGAGTCGGTCGAGGAGCTGCGGGCCCTTGGCGAAGTAATTCAAGCGGTGAACTCTTCCGTCGATCTCGAAACGGTCCTGACGACCATCGTCGCTAAGGCGACACAGCTTTCTGGTACCGAAGCCGGCGCGATTTATGTGTTCGACGACGTCAGGCAGGAATTCCGGCTACGGGCGACTTACGGACTTCCCGATTCGATCGTCGCCGAACTCCGCGACAGCCGTATACGACTCGGTCAAACGGCGATCAGCGAGGCGGTTAAACGGCGCGCGCCGATCCAGATTGCAGATGTCCTGGACGATCCGTCGGTTACGCTCGATGTTATCGTCCGCGCAGGGTTCCGCGCCCTTCTTGTCGTACCACTGTTAGGTGCCGATCGGATCGTTGGCGCCTTTGTGGTCCGGCGCAAACAGCCCGGTGAATTTCACAAGAATACGGTTGATCTTTTGCAGACCTTTGCGGCGCAGTCCGTGCTGGCGATCCAGAATGCGCGGCTGTTCGAAAGCGTTGAGGCCCGCACCCGTGAACTAGCAAAGTCGCTGGAGGATTTGCGCACCGCCCAGGACCGCCTGGTGCAGACCGAGAAGCTCGCTTCGCTCGGTCAGCTGACTGCCGGCATCGCGCATGAGATCAAGAACCCGCTCAATTTCGTCAACAATTTCTCGGCCATCTCGGTCGAGCTCATTGACGAATTGCGGCAGGCGCTTGCCGGAGCCAACCTCGGCAACAAGCTGCGCGCGGAGATCAGCAAGATTGCGGATACCCTGCAGGGCAATCTCGACAAGGTCGTGCAGTACGGCAAGCGCGCCGACTCGATCGTCAAGAACATGCTGTTGCATTCGCAACAGGGCTCACAAGAGCACCGGCCAGTCGACATCAACGCTATCGTCGAGGATAGCCTCAATCTTGCCTATCATGGGGCGCGGGCCGAGAAGCAGGGCTTCAATATCACACTGGAGCGGTCCTTCGATCCGGCGGCCGGCGAGGTCGATGTATTCCCGCAGGATATTACGCGGGTACTGCTCAACCTGATTTCAAACGGCTTTTACGCGGCGACGAAGCGTAAAGCAGAAACGAATGGGGGCGACTACGAGCCTATTCTTGCCGCCGTGACCAAGAACCTAGGCGACAGCGTCGAGATTAGGATACGCGACAACGGTACCGGCATTCCGCATGAAATGAAGGCGAAGATTTTCAATCCGTTCTTCACGACCAAGCCGCCAGGTGAGGGCACGGGGCTTGGCCTGTCCATCAGTCACGACGTCATCGTCAAGCAACACGGCGGGTCTATAGAGGTTGATACCCAGCCTGGCGAATTTACCGAGTTCAGGATCGTTCTGCCGCGCACGGGGGCGTCCCTTATCAAGTCAGGTGAACCCGCCAGCCATTAGCCCTGCGCCGTGTCGTCCAATCGCAGATTTCCCCTGTCATATATCCCCGATTTTTGTTGCAGTGCATGAGTCTGCTTTTGGCACTTAGCGGACAATCCAGTCGCACCCGCGTTTGTCCGCTATTGGACTAACAGCAGACAAACAAGGGCGTCAGCCTTGACTAGCTAGGCCGCGAATGACCCATCTGCGACATTGGCTGTGCGCTGCGGCAATGGTTTTGATGCCGGTTTCAGCCCCTATCGAAGTATTCGTTTGAGCCGCTAAGATGCCGTCTCCTGAGCTTGGGGTAGGACATGCAGCGGCGCGACAGTGCAGCCGATAAGGCAGTTAAGGCGCGCCGCCGAAAGACGTTGAAGCGCCGCAATGAGCCAAAGGCCGCGCGCCGCCGCAAGCCTTCCGCCGCAAATGCAAACGAGAAGATTGCACTTCTCGAGCACAGGCTGCGCGAGTCGCTGCAGGAGCAGACAGC
>Ga0208850_1000216_pt1 | contig 19502 bp, 15 predicted proteins | sample NGESurshal092012_5_FD_184475 | JGI IMG/M metagenome (GOLD analysis project Ga0208850, IMG submission 184475) | Arctic peat soil microbial communities from Barrow, Alaska - NGEE Surface sample 210-2 shallow-092012 (SPAdes) | ecosystem: Environmental > Terrestrial > Soil > Wetlands > Peat ... | reverse complement strand
ACGGTGGCGAGCCCGATATGCGGATGCGGGCGCACGTCCATGCCCTTGCCGGACATGAACTGCACCGGTCCGAAATGATCGAAGAAGATGAAGGGGCCGACCATCTGGCGCTTGCCGTGCGGCAGCGCGCGGCGCACCTCGAATCCATCGCCGAGGTCGCGGGTACGCGGCACAATGACCAGCTCAAGCGCGTCGCAGGAGTGGGTATCGCCGAGCACGGGATCGTTGGTGGGAAGCCAGCTCATGAGCTCTCCGTAATTTTTGCTGGCGATCATCGCGCCATTAATCAAAGCTGACAACCTCGCATATCATTGTTCCGTACGCAGCGCCCGCCGGAACAATTTTCCGGTCGGCCCGGTCGGCATCTCGTCGATCCAGTGAAATGCCTTCGGCACCTTGAAGCCGGCGAGATGGCGCTGCTGGCGCAGGAACAGACTGATTTCCTCGTCATCCGGCGGCGCGCCGCGGGCGACGAGATAGGCCTCGATGCGTTGTCCCATCCGTTGGTCGGGCTGGCCGACGACAGCGCATTGCGCGACGGAGGGATGCGACAGCAGCGCGTGTTCGATCTCCTCGCCGCTGACCTTGATGCCGCCGGTGTTGATGACGTTGTCGACGCGGCCGGAGACCCAGAGATAATTGTCGGCGTCCAGCCGCCCGAGATCGCCACTGCGCCACCAGCCGTCGCGGAATTTTTCGCGCGTCAGCTCCGGATCTTTCCAGTACCCGATCGCGAGCGATGGCCCCGATATCGCGATCTCGCCGGTCTCGCCGTTCGCCACCTCATTGTCGAAGCCTCCGCCTGGCACCAGAATCCTGACGTCGCCGCCGACCACCGGCCGCCCGCTGGAGCCGATCTTGCCGCGCTCCATCAGATCGCGGGTGTTCGCCATCACGCCCGATGCGGTGAAGGCTTCGCCGGAGAGATAGACGCAGCAGATGTTCTTGCAGATTCGGTCGTAAAGCTGCCGCACGTCGCTCGGCGCCGGCGCTTCGCCCGAGATCGACACCAGCGTCAGCGCCGACAGATCGTAATTCTCCGGCCCGGCCTCGAACACCATGCGCCACATGGTCGGCACCAGCGGCGCAAGCGTAATGCGCTCACGCTGACAGGACTCCAGAAACGCCGCCGGTGTGAACGCTTTGCCGAAACACACCTTGGCCTTGGCGGCGACGAACGGCAGCACGATGATCGGCCACGCCGCGAAAGAGGGCTGCATGTAGAGCAGCGTGGCGCTGTCAGGCGTGATCGGCCCCATCACTACCTGACCGCCCTTTGCGGCTTCAAGCAGCGTCTTCTGCGTATGCATGATGCCCTTGGGCTTGCCGGTGGTGCCCGACGAGAACACGATCGCGGCGATGTCGGCGGGTTCTGGCCGATGCGCCGCGACGTCGAACCGTTCGCCGCGCGCGACGATGTCGCTGTAATCGGCGTCCGCGCTGCCGCGCGCGCCGAGGCTGATGCGGCGGATCCTGTGCCCGGAGGCAGCGACCGCAGCTATGGCCTCACCCTCGAGATCCTCGTCATGAACCAATATTCTTGCGTCGAGCCAGTTAAGCGACTGCCCGAGCCGCTCGGGCGTTTCGCGGACATGCAGGCTGCAGGCGATCCGTCCGCTCAGGGGAGCCGCGAACCACGCCACCGCGTGCCGCGCGGAGCTGCGGCACAGATAGGCGATCACCTCAACCGGCGCGGCGCCATTGTCGGCAAAGCCCTGAGCCACTCTTAGCGCCTGATCGAGCGCCTCAGTGCCGGTAATGCGATCGATGTCGTCGACGAACAGCTCGTCGCGCCCGCGCCACTGCGCCGAGCGGATGAACAGATCGCTCAGGGTCTCGATGAAGGGGGTGCGGAGCATTGGGCAGGGGGGCTGGCGGGAGGCTTTTTCGAAGTTACTGGCGCTCGCACTGCACAGTCCAGCCCGCCTCGCGCGCCATTTTGTGCTGCAGCGCAATCTTTGGGCTCGTGCAGCCATTTCTCCGGTTACGGTTCCCTATTTATGGTCAAAATTGCACAGACTTGGGCTGGAGTGGTGGTACAGCTTCAGGGAGCGATTCTAAGCTCAAATTCTCCTGGTTGCGTGATTGCGCGCGCTTTCACTGGCTTGCTCTTTGGAATTGGTAGATTGGTAAGTCGCAGTGATTTTGGTCTCTGCGCCGGAGGACCTGCGTGTGTTGAGAGCTTCGTTTGCCGAACACGTGGCGATGGCCGCTTTGGAAGGAATCCCGGCCAGCCAGGCGATTGCTGGCCTCTGCCCAGCGCGCCGGGCAATACGCCGGTGACCGACGCCCCCGCACATGTCCAAAAGCTGCTTCGCCAGCAGGCGGCCATCGCCAAGTTTGGCAGCTTCGCGCTCCGCGAGCGAGAACTGATGAAGATCCTGACGGAAGCGGCGCGGGTCTGTGCCGAGGGCCTCAGCGTGCCCTTCAGCAAAGTGTGCCGATACCGCGCCGAGCAGAACGATCTTCTCATCGTCGCCGGCTATGGCTGGCAGGACGGGGTGATCGGTGATGTGGTGTCGCGCGCCGATGTGAGTTCGCCGCAAGGGCGCGCCTTCACGACCGGGGAACCCCAGATCTGCGACGATTTGCAGAAGGACGCCGGGTTCGATCTGCCGCCGTTCTATGGCGCCCATGGCATCGTCTCGACCGTCGACGTCATCATCAAGGGCAACGACGACCAGCCTTATGGGATCCTGGAGATCGACAGCGATAAGCAGCACGATTACGACCAGCATGACATCAATTTCCTCACCGGTTTCGCCAACGTTCTGGCCGAGGCCGTCTCGACCGCCTCGCGGGGAGCAGCCCTGCAGGTTACCGTCGATCAGATGAAGGCCCTTGTCGAAGAGAAGGACCGGCTGCTCTACGACAAGAACACCGCAGACCTGCAGCTTCGCCAGGCCCAGAAAATGGAAGCGGTCGGTCAATTGACCGGCGGCATCGCTCACGACCTGAATAATATTCTCACCGTCATTACCGGGACGATCGAAATCCTGGCCGAAGCCGTCGCTGACCGGCCAGAACTCGCCGCCATCGCGAAGATGATCGACGAAGCCGCTGCGCGCGGCGCCGACCTGACCCAGCGCTTGCTCGCCTTCGCGCGCAAGCAGCCGCTGCAACCGCGTGAGGTCGACGTCAATTCACTGGTGATCGAAGCGTCCAACCTGCTGCGGCCGACGCTCGGCGAGAACATCGAGGTCCACATGATGCTTGCCGGCAACGCGTCGCGCGCGCTGATCGACCCCAGTCAGCTTACCAATGCGGTCCTCAATCTCGCGCTCAACGCCCGCGACGCGATGGCGGACGGCGGCAAGCTCATCATCGAAACCAGCAATACCGTTCTCGACGATAATTACGCCGGCCTGCACAGCGATGTCACTGCCGGGAATTACGTGATGGTCGCGGTGACCGATTCCGGCCACGGCATTCCCGCCGACATTCTGAACAAAGTTTTCGAGCCCTTCTTCACCACCAAGGACGTTGATAAGGGGGTCCGGCCTCGGCCTCAGCTTGGTCTATGGATTCGTCAAACAGTCCAATGGCCATATCAAGATTTACAGCGAAGAAGGCCATGGCACCACGGTGAGAATCTATCTGCCCCAAGCGAAGGGCACCGCTCAACCCGCAGAATTAGCGAGCACTTCAAGCATTGAAGGCGGCGATGAGACCATATTGGTTGTTGAGGACGACAGTCTGGTGCGAACCTTCGTGGTGGGCCAAATTCAAAGCCTGGGTTACGCCACGCTGGCGGCGGTCAATGCGGCGGAAGCTTTGGCGGTTATCGATGGTCCCAAAACAATCGATCTGCTGTTTACCGATATGATCATGCCGGGCTCGATGAACGGCCGGCAACTCGCCGACGCAGCGCTGCAGCGCAGGGCTTCCCTGAAGATATTGTTCACCTCCGGTTACTCGAACGAAGTCATCATCCACCACGGCCATCTCGATGCCGGTGTGTTGCTGCTCGCCAAGCCGTATCGCAAGTCGGATCTTGCCCGGATGATACGAGCCGCACTTGCAGCCTGATATAAGGTGGCCGATGGTTATCCGTGAAAATGGAAGCTGCGATGATTGCTCCGCTCAAGCCAGGCGTCACACTTGACCAACCTGACGGACCCGTCCTCGAGACGGAGCGCCTGAAGCTGCGGCGATGGCGCGGCGCCGACATCGCACCGAACACGGCGATGCTGGCCGATCCCGGTACCGCGCGATTCATCACCGCCGACGGAAAGCCGGTCACCGACGAACTGGTCGGGTGGCGTAACGCGGCTATCATGGCCGGGCATTGGGTGCTGCATGGCGTGGGCATGTTTGTGGTCGAGGAAAAGCAGACCGGCCGGTTCGTCGGGCGGGTAGGACCGTGGTCGCCGCCTGGCTGGCCGGGCTTCGAAGTCGGCTGGGGTATTGCCAGCGATTTTCGCGGCAAGGGCTATGCGCTCGAGGCGGCGCGGGCGTCGATCGACTGGTCGTTCGCGACCTTCGAAATCGATCAAATCGTCCACTGTATCGACCGTGAAAACACAGCGTCGCAAGCGGTGGCCCGGCGGCTCGGGGCCGAAAAGCAGCACGAGATCGACCTGTTCGGCCATGTCGCGGATCTGTGGGTGACGCGCCGCGATATCTGGATGGCCTAGCTCAAGGCGTAACGGCAGAGCGCCCTACTGCCGTCCCAGATGCGTCGCAGTCTCGACGCGATCGAATCTTTCCAACGAGAGGATCGCGTCGGCGAACTGATCGGCGCGGCCCTGCAGCACCGGGCGGGCGAGTGTAAGAAATTTCTGCTGCATCGCCTGCGCGTCCGGGAACGACTCCGGCTCGCCGGAGGGATCGGCATAGAGCCGCTCGTGCACGCCGTCGTCGGTGGTAATGCTGACGCGCGCGCCGAACGGATGGCTGCGGCCGATTTCGAGGCGGTCGTCCTGCACCACGTCGAATTTGCTCGCCAGCGCGTCGACCGCGGCGTCGCCGAGCCTTGAATAATCGTCCCAGCCGAACCGGCCCTGGTCGAGCGCGACGGCGCCGGTGAAGAACATCGAGAACTGTCCGCCGACAATGCTGGTGGGATGCCGCTTGGTGGCGGCGTCGCCGGTGAGCGTGATGCCGTTGCGATGCAGGCCGATCTCGACACGCCTGACCTGGTCCGGCGTCAGATTGTGCTCCCGGCGCATCGCGATCAGCGCATCGAGCGCGGCGTGGGTGTAGCGGCAGCTCGGATAGGGTTTTACGCCGATCTTCATGGTCTCATAGATGTCGCCGAGTCCGGCGATGACCTTATCGGGGTGCGCATTGTCGCTGTAGCCGACCAGCAGGCCGTGCTTGCCCTCGATCGATTCGGTGGCGCCGATGAAATCGTTGCGCGCCAGCGTCGCCGCGATCACGCCATTCATCGCGGCCGCGCCGACCTGATAACGCTTGTTCCAGGCGCCGTTGATCAGGAACTGCAGCGAGCCCGCGGCCTGGCTGCCGGAAACGCCGAACGCCGCTATGATCTGCTGTTTCGACAGGCCGAACAGCTTGGCCGCCGCCGCCGCGGCGCCATAGGTCCCCGCCGTCGCGGTGGGATGAAAGCCGCGGGCATAATGCGAGGTCGGATCGAGCGCGTTACCGAGCCGGCAGCACACCTCATAGCCCGCGACGATTGCGGTGAGCACGTCGCGGCCCGATGCGCCGACCAGTTCGCCGACCGCGAACGCGGCCGGCACCACCGGCGCGCTCGGATGCAGCGAGCCATCCGCGTGGGTGTCGTCGAAATCGAGCGAATGACCGAGCGCTCCGTTGAGCAATGCCGCCACCGCCGGCGTCCAGGTCTTGGCATCGCCGAACACGGTGGATGCGCCGCTGCCGTCGAGCGCGAGCGCTTCGAGCATCTTGAGCAGGGAAGGCGTGGATTCCGCTTCGCGCCGCGCCCGAATGGCGCTGCCGAGGAAATCCAGCGTCAGCACTTTCGCGCGCTCGAGCACTTGCGGAGGAATATCCGCGAATTTCAGATTCGCGACGTAGCCGGCCAGCGTTGCGGTTTCATCCATGGCGGTGCCTCGTCCGTTCTTGCTCGTTCATTCTTACAGGCGGTTTTGGTACGGCTGTCGTGGCGCGCCGTCAACATCAGCCGCGGCGGGTCAGCCCCTTGCTTTCCATCCGCCAGATCAGGAGGTCGATCCAGTCCTGTCCGAAGAACGGCTCGTTCTCGAACACGAAAGTCGGCATGCCCCAATGGCCGGAAGTGGCGTGGTTCCTTTTCGTTGCCCGCGATGATCAGCTCATAACGATCGGGATCGGCTGATATCGCCGCGTCCATCGCGGCCAGATCGAGGCCGGCCGCGGCCGGCGCGGGCGAGATGATCGCCCTCGTTGCAGCCGCTGACAGTGCCGTCCCATAAGACCCGGCTGATCGCGTCGACAAAGCCAAGCGAGCGGCCTCCAGCTTGCGCGGCGGCGCCGAGGCACGTCAGCCGGTGGATGTAGGGCTGGTGCTGGGCAGCACGGGCGGGGAAACACGTCCACGCCGGCGGTTCGCGGAAGTGTTTCGTCTCAGGCTGCAATCTGCCGCATCATGGTGCGGGCGATCAGCCGGTGAAACGGCAGGATGATCGCGAGATAGGTCCGGCCAAGCAGGTTATGCGTCAGCACCAGCGTCGTCGCGGTGACCTGCTGGCCGTGGCCAGAGCTTGCGACATCCACCACCATTCGAAAATCGAGATGCCTGTCGTTGAAACCTGCAACGAGGCGATCAGGTGTTTCGCTGACGACGGGAAATATGCCGATGGTGTCACCGGTCCCGGTTGGGACGGGCGTCTTCAGGCCAAACGGGGCAACCAGGCGATTGCGCAAGGCCAGCAGCGCCTCGATCCATCGCGGCCCGCGCGCCATCATCCTTTCGGCCGCACCGCGTGCGTCGATCGTGCTGTCGTCAACTGTAATGCTGTAGGCATCGATGTATTGCGCGCCGGCCAGCAGCGTGTCGGCGTCAATGTCGGGTTCGACCGCGCGGACTTTCATGGTCTCTCCTCCGGTCATCTCTAATACGCGTGGATCAGCGTTGCCAGCTGCAAGCGGCGCGTGAGCGACTGGAAACGCAGGATGAGAAGAACGGCATAAACCGCGGTCCCGCACGACAGCCCGATCCATACGCCAACCGCGCCGAACTCCGCCCAGAAGGCGAGACCGTATGCCGCGGTGAATCCGATCAGCCAGTAACTGATCGCGGCAAGCAGCAGCGGCACCCGCGTGTCCCTCATGCCACGAAGGGCGCCTGCCGCGACCGTCTGGATACCGTCGGCGACAAAGAATGTCGCTCCGACCATCAAAAGCGTCGCGGTGAGCTCAATCGCGACCCCCGCGCTCTCTACGGCTTCACCGAAGAAGAACCTTGCGATCGCAAATCGCGCAAGGATCACGGTGACGGTCAAGACAGATACCAGGGCAATTCCGAGTAACGCCGCAACGAAGCCGGCACGTTTGACCGCCGCGGCATCGTTACGGCCGACGGCGTGCCCGACCCGCACGGTGGCCGCCATCCCGATGCCGAACGGCACCATGAACAGGATGGCGGTAACCTGCAAAGCGATCTGATGGGCCGCCAGCGCGGTGGTGCTGATCAGGCCCATCAAGAGCGCCGCAGCGGCGAACAGACCATACTCCAGCAGGAATGAGATCGAGATGGGAGCGCCGATGACGACGAATTGCCGCATCAACATCCAGTCGACGCGCCAGATGCGGCCCAGGACATGATATTTCCTGAACGGCCGGCGGCCATGCGCAAACCACAGGCCGGCCAGAAACATGCCGAAATTGATGGTCGTGGTGGCAAGCCCGGCGCCGAACAGCTCCAGCCGCGGCAATCCCAGTTCGCCATGGATCAATAGATAGACCAGCACGGCATTGGCCGGGATCGCGGCCAGCGTGATCCACAATCCCGGCTCCGGCCGGTTGACCGCGCCCATGAAGCCGCGGATCGCCAGGAACCACAGCGCCGGCGCAATGCCCCACGCCAGACCCAACAGATACCGCTGTGCGAGACGCGCGGTCGCCGGAGCCTGGCCCAGCATCAACAGGATTTGCTCGCCGCCCAGCGGAAGCGTCATCATCGGCAGGGAAATCAAAAGCGCGGCCCAAAGGCCGACGCGAAGCGAGCGCCGCACCAGCCGGGGATCGCGGGCGCCGAACGCTTGCGCCGCAAGCGGTGCCACGGCGGACACCAGTCCCATTCCGAAGGTGAAGGTGACGAAGAACACCGTGTGCGCCAGCGCCGCCGCGGCGAGCGCCTCGTCGCCGAGGCGCCCGATCAAGGCAAGATCGGTGGTCATCATCGCGATCTGCCCAAGCTGCGTCAGTGCGATGGGGACAGCCAGCTTGAGCGTCTCGGTCAGCTCAACGGCGAGGTGATTGCTGGACGTCGCCGCGGCGCCAGACGCTGCGGCCGTTCCTCGCTCTATTTTACCGAGGGATGTCATGGGGCGACAATAGCATTGCCGCAGGGCCAAAGTGCTGACCGGAGGAGTCAACTTTCGAATATCACCGGCGACGGCTTGCAGCTCGGACTGTGATCAAGCTTCCCCCTGGGGGTGAAAGCGAATCTTTTCCAAATCGGATCACACATCCACATTGGCGCTGAGCGAATTGTCCTGGATGAATTCGCGGCGCGGTTCGACCACATCGCCCATCAGCTTGGTGAAGATGTCGTCGGCCTCGTCGACCTCCTTGATCTTCACCTGCAGCAGCGAGCGCTCGTTGGTGTCGAGCGTGGTCTCCCAGAGCTGGCTCGGGTTCATTTCGCCGAGGCCTTTGTAGCGCTGCAGCGCCACGCCCTTGCGCCCGGCGTCGGTCACCGCCTCGAACAGGTCGACCGGGCCGTGGATCGGGGTTTCGACGTCTTTGCGGCGCAGCAGGCCGGGACGCCAATAGGCTTCCTGCAGCTTTGCGGCATATTCGTCGAGCTTGCGTGCGTCGGCGGAGCCGAGCAGCGCGTCGTCGATCATGGCGACGTCCTTGACGCCGCGCACGGTGCGTTCGAACAGGAAACCTTCGCCTTCGGTGAAGCGCCCGATCCAGCCGCGCTCGACTTCATCGGCCAGCGCGTCGAGCCTTCGCGCGATATAGTCCGCGGCCGCGTTGGCGGTGGCGGCATCGCCGGTGATTTTCGGGCTCAGCACGCCGGCGATCGCGGCCTGCTCGATCACCTTGCGGTTATAGCGGCTGTGCAGATTGTGCAGCGTGCCGCGGATGATTCGGGCGTCCTCCACCAGCGACAGCAGGTCGCGGCCTTTGCGGTCCTCGCCCGTAGCCGGCTTGAACAAACAGTCATCGAGCCCGGTTTCGATCAGGTAATCTTCCAGCGCGCGCTCGTCTTTCAGATATTGCTCGGACTTGCCGCGCGTCACCTTGTAGAGCGGCGGCTGCGCGATATAGAGATAACCGCCCTCGATCAGCGCCGGCATCTGGCGGAAGAAGAACGTCAGCAGCAGCGTGCGGATATGGGCGCCGTCGACGTCGGCGTCGGTCATCAGGATGATCTTGTGATAGCGCAGCTTGGAGAGATCGAAGTCGTCGCGGCCGATGCCGGTGCCGAGCGCGGTGATCAGGGTGCCGATCTGCTCTGAGCCCAGCATCTTGTCGAAGCGCGCGCGCTCGACGTTCAGGATCTTGCCGCGTAGCGGCAGTACCGCCTGGAATTCGCGGTTGCGGCCCTGCTTGGCGCTGCCGCCGGCGGAATCGCCCTCGACGATGAACAGTTCGGATTTGGCGGGATCGCGCTCCTGGCAGTCGGCGAGCTTGCCGGGCAGCGAGGCGATATCCAGCGCGCCCTTGCGCCGCGTCAGCTCGCGCGCTTTTCGCGCGGCTTCGCGGGCGGCGGCGGCCTCCACCACCTTGCCGACAATGATCTTGGCTTCCGCGGGGTGTTCCTCGAACCACGCCGCCAGCGCCTCGTTCAGGACATTCTCTACCACCGGACGCACTTCCGAGGACACCAGCTTGTCCTTGGTCTGCGAGGAGAATTTCGGATCGGGCACTTTCACCGACAGCACCGCGGTCAGGCCCTCTCGGCAGTCGTCGCCGGTCAGCGCGATCTTTTCGCGCTTGGCGATGGCATCGGCATAGCCGTTGACCTGGCGCGTCAGCGCGCCGCGAAAGCCCGCGAGATGGGTGCCGCCGTCGCGCTGCGGAATGTTGTTGGTGAAGCACAGCACATTCTCATGATAGCTGTCGTTCCACCACAGCGCCGCCTCGACGCCGATGCCGTTCAGTTCGGCGTTGATCATGATCGGGGCGGGCACCATCGGCTTCTTGTTGCGGTCGAGATATTTCACGAACTCCTCGACTCCGCCCTTGTACATCATCTCCTCGCGCTTCTCGACCGCGTGGCGCATGTCGGACAGCACGATATTGACGCCGGAATTCAGGAACGCGAGCTCGCGCAAGCGATGTTCGAGGGTCGCGAAGTCGTATTCGACATTGGTGAAGGTTTCGGTGGAGGCGAGGAACGTCACCTCGGTGCCGCGCTTGCCATGGGCATCGCCAACCACCTTGAGCGGCGCCACCGCATCGCCATGGGCGAATTCGATGAAATGCTCCTTGCCGTCGCGCCAGACCCGCAGCTGCAGCTTGCTCGACAGCGCGTTGACGACGGAGACGCCGACGCCATGCAGGCCGCCCGACACCTTGTAGGAATTCTGGTCGAATTTTCCGCCGGCGTGCAGCTGGGTCATGATGACCTCGGCTGCGGAAATGCCTTCGCCCTTGTGAATGTCGACGGGAACGCCGCGGCCGTCGTCGCGCACGGTGACGGAGCCGTCGGCGTTGAGCACAACCTCAACCGCGGTGGCGTAGCCGGCCAGCGCTTCATCGATGGCGTTGTCGACGACCTCGTAGACCATGTGGTGCAGGCCGGAGCCGTCATCGGTGTCGCCGATATACATGCCCGGCCGCTTGCGCACGGCGTCGAGGCCTTTCAAAACCCGGATCGATTCCGCGCCGTATTCGATAGGAATGGAAAGCTCAGTGTCGGCGATCGATTGCCGGGCAGGTTCTGTCATGTGAGGCCTTCGAGGATGTCCCGAATCAGCGGCGCAAAATCAGGCGCTGATTTGCTTATTTCTGCCATGAAAGGCGCGATGCGCCTAGCGCAAAGTCTCTATCAACAAGTTATTGAATAAATGGGATTTTTCCATGGTTTTTCAAGGCGCCCGGAAGCCGATTCGGAGCGCTCGCAAAAGCGCCAATCCCGGGCCGATTTTTTGCCCCGAAAGTCCGGATTTTTCAACTGCGGCGATCGGCTGACGCGGCCGAATCCGGCCGAAAATGGCAGACCGCCGGAGAACTGCTAGAGATGGGACGGCAGCCATTCGGCATCTTCGCTCGCGGGGCAATTCGTGGCCCGCGAGGCCTGTGCATTTCGGCTGACCTATTGCGTGTTGGGCGCGCTCATGGATCGGCCGATGTTGTCCCCGCCTTCAGATCGATATCGGCCGGATATTGACGGCCTCCGGGCCATCGCCGTGATGCTGGTGGTGAACTTTCACGCCTTCCCGGAGGCCATGCCGGGCGGCTTCATCGGCGTCGATATTTTCTTCGTGATATCCGGCTTTCTGATCACTGGCATCATCGTGCGCGAGCTGGATCAGAAACGCTTCAGTCTGCTGGCCTTCTATAACAGGCGGATCAGGCGGATTTTCCCGGCATTGATCGTCGTGCTCGGTGCGACCCTGGTGCTGGGCTGGCTGTGGATGCTGCCGGCAGCGTACGCGCAGTTGAGCGCCGACGTTTTTGCCAGCGCGGCGTTTTTCTCGAATATCGCCCTGCTGCTGCAGTCCGGATATTTCGACATCGAATCCGGCAAGAAGCCGTTGCTGCACCTTTGGTCTCTGGGCATCGAGGAACAATTCTATTTGTTCTGGCCGTTGCTCCTGATGCTGGTCGCCCGCCTGCGCCTCCGCATCCTCGCTGCGGCGTCCGTCATCGGCATTGCGTCCTTTGTGCTCAACGTGGCGCTGATCGGCTCGAACCCGGTGGCGACCTTCTATCTGCCGTTCACCCGGGCCTGGGAATTCCTGGCCGGCGCCGCACTGGCCTGTAGCTGGAGCCAGATCAGTCAAGCCAGCGCCGCAAGCAACCTGCGCGCCTCCGTCGGGCTGTTGCTGATTGCGGTGGCCGCTGGCGTCCTCGATACCAAGAGCGCATTTCCGGGCTGGTGGGCCGTGTTACCCGTCGCCGGCGCCGCGCTCCTGCTGTCGGCGCCCGCGGCATGGAGCTGTCGCCATGTGCTGACCAGCCCGCCGCTGGTCTGGATCGGGTTGATCAGTTACCCGCTGTATCTGTGGCACTGGCCGCTGCTGGTGTTTTTCGGGATCATCAAATTCGCACCGCTGACGCTGCTGGAGCGCGGACTCATCGTCGGACTGAGCTTTGCGCTTGCCTGGCTTACCTATCGATTTGTCGAATCCACGTTTCGATTGGGCCGTCCGAACCCGCTCAAGATACTTGGTCTTTGCGCCGGCATGATGCTGGTCGCCGTGGCAGGCGGCGTTGTCGTACAAGGTCGCGGTTTCGACGGTCGGCTGCCGCCGGAAATTCGCGACATGGCCGAGGTGCCGACGCAATCCTCAAAATGGCGGTTTCATGAATGCCTGCTCGATCTCAGTCATGAAATGTCGTTTGCCGACGGCTGTATCGATCGGGATCGCCGGCCCCTGGTATTGGTCTGGGGGATTCGACGGCAGGCGCGCTGCTGCCCGGTCTGCGCAAGGCCCAGGAAAGCCGCGACTTCGGCATCGCGCAATTCACCTCGAGTTCATGCATTCCGGCGTTGAACGCTGACGTCGCGGGCACGCCGAACTGCCGCGCGATCAACGACAAGGTATTGGCGCTGGCCCGGCAGCTCAGGCCCGATATCGTGTTGCTGCACGGGACCTGGGAGAAATACCTCGACAACGTCGCCGAGACCGTCGCCGCGCTGAAGCAGCAAACCGGCGCGCGCGTCGTTGTGCTGGGTCCGGTGCCGGTGTGGAAACGCGGGCTGCCAGGCGAGGTGCTCCGATACTTCATGCTTCATCACCGCCTGATTCCGGAGCGCTCCAGTCAGGCGGTATCGTCCAACTGGTACGATGCGATCATGCGCGCGAAACTGATACCTTCAGGCGCAGAATTCATTTCCGCGTCGGACGCCCTTTGCAATGCGGACGGCTGTCTGACGCGTATCGGCGATACCGCCCGGGATATTTCGGCGAGCGATCAGGTGCACCTGACTGAAAAGGGATCGGTGTTCCTGGTCCAATCCATCATAGACCAACTGCTTAGGGGGCCAACCCCGCGATCCCCGAACGAGTCGCAGTGATATTGCCGGTCCGAGGTCTATCGCGTGCAGGCGCCCAGTGCATCAATACATCTGCAGCGGCACCACCTCTCCGCCGGGTGCAACCATCAGGCCCCAGGTGTCGTCGTCCGCCACCGCGATCTCGCTGGTTCGAACCGGGCGGCCCGCGACTTTCAGCGAATATTGGTAATTGCCCGGCGGCTATTCGAGCATCTGGCCCTTTGGTGATTGCGGTCCTCCTGCCCCGGCCGCGATCTTGATTGTCTGCTCGTTGATGGTGAGAGCAGCTTCACTGTCGCCGATATTGCCGAACATCAGCCTGGCCTGAACCGGCTTCGGCATGATGTCGGCCTTCGCCGCCGCGGCTGGAATCTTCTGCGCGAGATTGACTGACGTCTCGCCATCGCCTGAGGCCCAGTTTCAGCATGGCCGATCGCAAAACCGGTACCCACATTTGCGGAATACGCGCTAGGCGCGGCGGGTGATCCGGCCGGAATCGACGTTGAAAATTTCGCCTGTTGCGCCGACTTCGGTGAAGGCCGCGGGATCGGCGCCGGTCACCCAGACCTGCGCGCCGAGTTTTGCCAGCTCAATGAACAACGCCGTGCGCCTGGAGGGATCGAGATGTGCAACCACCTCGTCGAGCAGCAACAGCGGCGTGATGCCGGTCATCTCAGCGACCAGACTGGCATGTGCCAGCACAAGCCCGATCAAAAGCGCCTTTTGCTCGCCGGTGGAGGCGTCGCGGGCCGGCATGTTCTTCGGCGCGTAGATCACCTGCAGATCGGTGAGATGCGGGCCGTCGAGGGTGCGGCCTGCGGCGGCGTCGCGCGCGCGGCTGTCGCGCAGGATCTCCCGGTAACGATCCTCCACCGCGGTGGCGGGCTCGGTGATCAGCGCGTTTTCCATCCAGCCGTCGAGCATGATGTCGGCGGATGGAAACGCGGAAGCGTCACCACGGGCGCGCAGCATCGCGGCGAGCTTTGTCACGGTCTGGCCGCGCATCGCCGCCACCGCGACGGCGAGTTCGGCGGTTTCGCGTTCGATCGCGTCACACCAATGGTCGTCGTAATTGCGCACCTCCAGCAGGCGATTGCGCGAACGCAGGCTGCGGTCCAGCGCCGACACCCGGCTGGAATGCTCGCTGTCGATCGCCAGCACCAGCCGGTCGAAAAACCGCCGCCGCTCGGATGCCGCGCCCAGAAACAGCCCGTCCATCGAAGGCGTCAGCCACACCATGCGCAGATGATCGCCGAACGCCGCGGCGGAAGTCACCGGCTCGCGGTCGATCCGACAGCGCCGGCTTGTGGCAGGCGCCTCGTCGCCAGGTGCGTCGATGCCGGTGCCGAGCGTTGCCAGCCCGAGTGCGCCTTCGACCTCGGCGGACACCGCCCACGAACCATCGCCCTGATTGTCGGCGACATCCTCAAGTGTCGCGCGGCGCAAGCCGCGGCCAGGCGACAGAAACGAGATCGCCTCGATGCAGTTGGTCTTGCCGGCGCCGTTCGGGCCGACCAGCACGACCACGTCGCCGCGCGTCTGAAGGCTCGCCGCGCGATAATTGCGGAAGTGAGTGAGGGTGAGGCGATGGATGCGGGAGGCGGTCATGGCGAAACTATTCTTTCGTCATGCCCGGCTCTATGCCGGGCATCCACGTCTTGGCGGCGCTTAAGACGTGGATGGCCGGGACATCTAGCGCGAAGACGCGCTTCGCGCTTTTACCCGGCCATGACGCAATCGAGGCAGCAAGCCCGGCAATGGCGATCGTTACACCCGCATCGGCATCAGCACGTAGAGCGCGCCTTTGGAATCCTTATCCTGCACCAGCGTCGGCGAACCCGGATCGGCCAGTCTGAGCACCGCCACCTCGCCCTCGATCTGGGCCGCGATATCCAGCAGATAACGCGAATTGAATCCGATATCGAGCGGATCGGAGGCGTATTCGACTTCCAGCTCCTCGGTCGCGCTGCCGGAATCGGGGTTGGTCACCGACAGCACCAGCTTGCCGGCGGACAACGCCAGTTTCACCGCGCGGCCGCGCTCGCTCGAGATCGTCGAGACGCGGTCGACCGCGGCCTCGAAATCCTTCTTGTCGACAATGAGCTCCTTGTCGTTGTTTTGCGGGATAACGCGGCCATAGTCCGGAAACGTGCCGTCGATCAGTTTCGAGGTCAGCACCACATTGCCGATGGTGAAGCGGATCTTGCCTTGCGACAGTTCGATCAGGACCTCGGCCTCGTTGTCCTCGATCAGCCGTTGCACTTCGCCGACGGTTTTGCGCGGCACGATCACGCCGGGCATGCCGGAGGCGCCTTTGGGCAAAGGCAGATCGATTTGCGCCAGCCGATGCCCGTCGGTTGCGACCGCGCGCAAGGTCGCGGCCTTGGCGCTGCCGGCTGAGTGCAGATAGATGCCGTTGAGATAGTAACGGGTTTCCTCGGTCGAGATCGCAAACTGGGTGCGGTCGATCAACCGTTTCATGTCGGAGGCGGCCAGCGTGAACGAATGCGTCATGTCGCCGGCGGCAAGATCGGGAAAATCGTTTTCGGGCAGGGTCTGCAGCGTGAAGCGCGACCGGCCGGCGCGGATCGCCAGCACCGAGCGGTCGCCGTCGCCTTCCAGCACGATCTGCGCGCCGTCGGGCAGTTTGCGCACAATGTCGTAAAACATATGCGCCGGGACGGTGGTCGAACCGCCGGTTGCGGTTTCTGCGGCAAGCGTCTCCGTCACCTCTAGGTCAAGGTCGGTGGCCTTCAGCGACAGCCGTGCGTTTTCGGCGCGGATCAGCACGTTGCCGAGGATCGGAATGGTGTTGCGGCGCTCGACCACGCGATGAACGTGGCCCAGCGACTTCAGGAGTTGCGCGCGTTCGACGGTGACCTTCATTGCAATACCCGCCTGATCCTAAGATGGAAAAGCCGGGCGGCCCGAAAGGCGCGCCGCGGCATTTGAGACCCGAAAAGCCCGATCAAAGCCGGATTTGATCAAACCCGCGGGGGGACCGCAAGGTGGCGCGGATGGCTCGCCAGCGCAAGGGATGCGTTGTGCCGTTCCCCACGTTTTGCGGGAGGGGAAATTTGGAGAAGGCGGCGTTGTCTTTGTTCCCTCCCGCTTGCGGGGGAGGGTTAGGGAGGGGGTGCAGTGGCATTCCATTGAATTTGTAACCCCCACCCCCGACCCCTAAGAGCGAGCATTCGCTCGTCTCGACCCCGCAAAGGGGAAGGGAGTAGACGAGCAGCCTACTCCTGCAATTGACGCTTCAGCGATTCGACCTCTTCGGACAGTGCCGCATCCTTTGCGACCAGGGCCTCGATCTTGCGCACGGCGTGCAGGACCGTGGTGTGGTCGCGTCCTCCGAACCGCCGGCCGATTTCGGGCAGCGAGCGCAGCGTCAGCGTCTTCGCCAGATACATCGCGACCTGACGCGGGCGAACCACATTCGCAGTGCGGCGCGAAGACAGCAGGTCGGAGCGGCTGACATTGTATTGCCGGGCCACCACCCGCTGAATGTCCTCGATCTTGATGCGCTTGGGCTCCTGCGGACGGATCAGGTCGCGCACCTCGCGCTCGGCCATTTCCAGTGTCACCGGCTGCGCGTTGAGTTTGCTGTGCGCCAGCAGGCGATTGATGGCACCCTCAAGGTCGCGCCCGTTGTGGGTGATGGTTCTGGCGAGATAATCCAGCACCGGCGCCGGCACGTCGAAGGTCGCATGGTGCGCGCGCGCCGCTGCGACGCGCGACTTGAGGATGCCGAGCCGCAATTCTTCGCCGAGCGATCCCATCTCGACCACCAGGCCGCCAGCCAGACGCGAACGCACGCGATCGTCGAGGCTCTCTAAGTCGGAAGGCGGACGGTCCGCCGCGATCACTACCTGGCGGCCGGCATCGATCAGCGCATTCAGGGTATGGCAGAATTCAGCCTGGGTCGATTTGCCCTGCAGGAATTGCAGGTCGTCGATGACAAGCACGTCGATGCCGCGCAACGCCTCCTTGAACGCCAGTGCGGTCTGCGTTTTGAGCGCCGCGACGAAGCCGTACATAAACTTCTCGGCGGTGAGATAGAGTACCTTGCGTTCGCTGCCGGAATTGCCGGCCCATGTCACCGCTTGCAACAGATGGGTTTTGCCAAGTCCGACACCGGCGTGGATGTACAGCGGATTGAACATCACGCTGTCGCCGCGCCGTCCTTCCGCCACCTGGCGCGCCGCGGCGTGAGCCAGCGTGTTGGAACGGCCGATGACGAAACTTCCGAATGTCAGGCGCGGATCGAGCGGCGAGCCGCCGAGCGCGTCATGGCTGGCGGACACCGGGGCGATCGCGGTGGCGCGCAGTTCAGGCGCGGGGCGGCCGTCGGACCGCTCGGCGCGGCGTTGATCGAGCGGCGTGGCAACCTCTTTTGCCGGCGCCGCGCATCGCATCGCGGTGCGCACGGTGAGGTCGATCCGGTGCACCTGCGGCATCTCGGCTTGCCAGCAGGTGAGAACGCGCTCGGCATAATGCGCCTGGATCCAGCTCTTGAGAAACCGCGTCGGAACCGAAAGGTGGACGCTTTCCTGCTGCACGCTTTCCAGGTCCATTCGCGCGAACCAACTGGTATAGACGTCTTCTCCCACGCTCGAGCGCAGCCGACCCTTCACGCGTGACCAGCGATCCTGTTCCGTATTTGTCATTGTCTGACGACTTTTCTGAAGGAGTAATAATATTGCCTGCGAAATCGCCGTGCGGGGTTTCCGCGCGGCGTGACCTCAAGCGAGGCTTCGTCTCCAGCCATAGACCGGCCGTTCGGCGAAATGCCGTTGGCAAATCAATAGGGCCGAAAGAGAAGCGTCCGCGAGGTCAGCGCGTACTCGACGGTCTGTCGGGAGTTCGCGTGAGGGGCCGCGCGCAGGCGGCTTCTAATATGGCATCGTTTGAAACGGGCACTTGATTAACTACCGCGATGATTCCGCAAGGCATGCAACCTCCCCCTCTCGCCGTGATTGCCCACGACAAGTGTCATTCCACGTTTGGTTCAAATTCAGTCGGCCACGTCCGAACAGTCAAAACTGTTCAGCCGCTATGCCGCGCACCTTAGCCCGTATATCGTCAACCCGCTCCGTTGCTCCGCGTCCGGCGCTGCGGTTGTCGTTGGCTGGTGCGTATCTCTCTTGTTCGAAGCGAGCGAGACACGAATGCCGCGCTTGAGAAATTTCGACACAGAACCACCGTCCTCATATTGCTATGAGGCACAACCTGAACATCGCTTGAAAAGCGTCGCCAACGCGCACACCGCCGCCGATTTGCACGTCCGCCACGTTTCCTAAACCGCGCTGGTCTCAAGAGCCGTGGGCGCCGCGAACGCTGTTAGAGATACATCATGCCTTATTTCCCGCAACGGAAATGATTCGACGCGAGTGCCGAGAAAATCGACTTCGCATACACCAAATCAGGCAGCGTCCTTCGTGCAGAGCGGCAAGGTTTTGAATCTGTGCGGAGATTCGAGATGCCGAAGCGCCGTCACATTTCTCACGACTGCCCAAAATAAATTCATAAATTGTTTACGTTTGAGCGGAGCAGAAATCCATTTTCGAACAACTGATCGCCGCTATGCCGATAAGTGGCTACGCAAGCGCGATTTTTTTTGCTCGTCGGAAGAGGGTAACCCTGCAGGGCTGTTCAACGCCGTCGCCCAGTCGCGGTTGCTATTTCAAAAGCGTGGCCGATCATAGCCGGCAACAAATCGTCGCGGCCATCGCGGGCTTTGTTAAGCCCGCCTCATTGCATACGGCGGAATTACACCAGTAAAAATACGGGAGCGCAAGGATTCTGCACGCAGCAACCTGTGGAGCAATACGAATACAAAAAAGAAAAAGCCCGACGGCGCCGGGCTTTTGACGAATATCATTTTCGATCAGTTCATTTCGCGAGCTTGGCGATTTGATGCGCGAGCCGCGAGACCTTTCGGCTCGCGCTGTTCTTGTGAATGATGTTGCGCTGCGCTGCCTGCATCAGTTCCGGTTCCGCGCGCGCCATCGCCTTCAGCGCCGCATCGCGGTCGCCGCTCTTGATCGCCTCTTCGACAATGCGGACCGAGCCGCGCATCTGGGTGCGGCGCGACTTGTTGACGATGGTGCGGCGGGCAATCTTGCGCGTCGCCTTTTTGGCGGAAGTGGTATTGGCCATATTCTCAAATATCCTTCGGCGGTGACCGATC
>Ga0208850_1000214_pt1 | contig 19560 bp, 24 predicted proteins | sample NGESurshal092012_5_FD_184475 | JGI IMG/M metagenome (GOLD analysis project Ga0208850, IMG submission 184475) | Arctic peat soil microbial communities from Barrow, Alaska - NGEE Surface sample 210-2 shallow-092012 (SPAdes) | ecosystem: Environmental > Terrestrial > Soil > Wetlands > Peat ... | reverse complement strand
CGGACTGCGGCCCAACACCCGGCACACCTACGGCTGGCAACGCGCGTCGATCGTCGCGAGCTTCGCCAACGCGCTATTGCTGCTGGTTGTCATGGGGATGTTGATCTGGGAAGCCCTGCATCGTCTGCGCGCTCCCGTGCCCATCGAGGGTGCCACTGTCATGACGGTGGCTGCGATCGGCGTTGCGGTGAACGGCGCGACGGCGCTCCTCTTCCTGTCGGGACGCAAGGGCGATCTCAACATTCGTGGAGCCTTCCTCCACATGGCGGCCGACGCGCTGGTGTCACTCGGGGTGGTCGCGGCTGGCGCGCTCTATCTCCGCACACACTGGACGTGGCTCGACCCGGCGACGAGCCTGGTGATTGCAGCGCTCATCGTACTGGGGACGTGGTCGCTGTTTCGCCAGTCCCTGCACCTCATGCTCGATGGCGTGCCAGACGCGATTGAGCTTACCGAGGTCGACGCGTATCTGCGTTCGTTACCTGGCGTGGAAGACGTACACGACCTTCATGTCTGGGCGACAAGCACTTCGGGCACCGCTCTGACCGCTCATCTCGTGATTCCGGCCGGGTATCCTGGCCCCGCATTCTTCGCCGCAGCTGCCCGAGCACTACATGACCAGTTCGAAATCACTCATCCAACACTTCAGATCGAAACCGCTGGACTCGACGATGATTGCGCACCGTCGTCGGCATGATCGCCAAGCCAACGGCCTACCGGGTCGTGACGGCGCACATTCCCATTTCATTCGCTACCAATCAGGGAGACGTTGATGTCCAGGAAAGTGGTGATCCATATCTTTCACGATGACGAGAGTTCGCTCAACACCGCGGCCCATGTCGCCGAACGCATCCGCCAGGTAATGGACGAACAAGGCGTCAGCCTCGAAGTGTTCGTGTTCGGCCCGGCCGAGAAAGCGCTCGCCGCGTCCGCGGGCGCCGAGATGCGTGACAGCCTGGTGGCGCTCGCCAAGGAGGGCGTTCCTGTGCTCACCTGTCGCAATACGGCGGAGGCCATCGGCAAGGCGGTGGAGTTCACGCAGATGGGCATCGGGCTGGAATACGCGCGTGACGCATTCGTGCGGTACGCCGTGGAAGGTGCGACCGTCATCAGCTTCTGATCGACGCCGATCGATGACCGACAGCGCGCCGGACTGGTTTTATCCCGAATGGGCTTCGACCGCACCTGGCAGCCGGGCGATTCTGGTGCTCGACACCGACAGCGCCCTAGGGCGATACTCGCTGGAACCAAAAGCGGTTGGGCTGAAGGATCTCGCGCGCATCCATGGTCACCTGTGCGACGGCCTCGTGATAAGCTTCGTCGAGATCAAGGCCGTTTTCGAGCAACTGTTCCCATCCGGCGTGGTCGATCGCACGGACTTGCGGGCTGTCTCCAAGAATGGCCCATGCTGGCTGGACGCTGTGGCGTTCATGACCGGTGCGCGCATCAACTTCCAGACACTCCGCGTCGACAAAGCCGTGGGCGATGGCTTCATCATCCAGAAGGTTTCCACCGGGGAGACCTATGCCGTCCATCTCAAGGCGGGCGTGTTCCCCGAGCCGCAGGCCGCGCGCGAACGTCAGATGCGCATAGCGAGGGCGCAGGGGCAGCCAGTGTCGGCCGCCGACATTGAAGCGGTGGAAGAGATGGCCAATGCGTTGAGCCGTCGGTTGCTCAATGCGCGAGCGGAGGACGTGCTCGACGTGCACCGGCTGCAGGGGTACCGGTTTGTGCCGAACGACTTCTTCGGAGAGCGAGGCGACGTCATCAACAAGGACATGCCGCGCTAAAGGACGTGATCCCCGACAGCTAGTCGCCGGAGACGCTCACGATCCGGCCAGTTTGGTGAGTGCCGCCAGATCTCGCACCACGTAACGACCGCGTCCCGCGGACGCGATCACGCCGGCGTCGCGCAACTGCGCGAGCGCGCGAACCACGAGCTCGCGCACCGTGCCGAGCTCCTCGGCGAGCTGGCCCTGCGTCAGCCCAAGGGTGAAGGGTCGCGCCTCGGTCGAGTTCGCACGCGTGAGCAGGAACGACGCGAGTCGGGCGGGAATCGCTTGGGTGGACACTCGGTCGAGACGCTCGACGAGCTCGCGCACGCGCGTCGAGAGCCGTCCGAGAAATAGCCACGCGACCGCCGGATCCTCTTGCATCGCCGCGCGGAGCGCGTCGCGGTTCAGCACCAGGCAGCGCGTTGGCTCGGTCGCTGCGGCAGTCGCGGGAAGCAAGCCTCCTTCGAAGAATGGTATTTCGGCGAGCGTTCCACCCGGTCCTTCGGTGTGCACCACGTACTGGCGACCCAGTCGGGACCGGGTGACGCGGACGCGACCGGAAAGCACGAGGTGGATTCCCGCCGGCTCGGTCCCGGCCCGAAACAGCGTGTCGCCGGTCGCGAACACGCGCTCCACCGCGTTGACGCTCAGCATTCGCCGCGTCTTCGCCGGAAGGCTCGCGAACAATGGAAGCGTATCCAGTGTCGCGGATTCCGGCACAGCAGCGGAGTCGTGCTTTGGTCGTCGCAACGTGACTTTAGTCCCTGCGCTCTGGCCGGCCGCGCCGTATCATGTCGAAGGTCGAAGGTCGAAGGTCGAAGGTCGAAGGTCGAAGGTCGAAGGTCGAAGGCGTTGGCGTTGGCGTTGGCGTTGGCGTTTGGCGTTTGGCGTTTGGCGTTTGGCGTTGCCGTGGCCCGTCGAGAGAAAGCGAAACGAAGAATATACAGGAGGCTGTATGTGGCGGCATCGGTGGTCGGTTTTCGCAGCAGCGATTTTCACCATCCCTCTCGCCAGCGCGCCAGCGCATGCGCAGCGCCAGGGCGGCGGAATGATGAACATGGGTCACGATTCGGCGACGATGGCCCAGATGGCCATGATCCACGAACTGATTCTGAATCACGACCGGATCACGCGTACAGTGACGAATCTTCCCGATGGGATCCGGACCGTCACCGAGTCGGATGATCCGCTGATGGCGCGGCGCATCAAGGAACACGTCGCGAGCATGAACCGGCGCGTCGTGGCGGGGAATGATCCCGGCCTGCCAATCGAGAGTGCGGCGGTCCACGCGATCTTCCGCAACAAGGACAAGATCCGCACCCACGCCGACACGACCGCGAAGGGCATCGTCGTCGTGCAAACGTCGAGCGACTCCGTGACCGCCGCTGCACTCCAACAGCATGCGTCGGAAGTGAGCGATCTGGTTCGCGGCGGCATGGTCGCCTTGCACCATGCGATGATGAAGAACGGCGGTATGATGCAGCGCGGTATGCTCGGCCACGCGTTGGCGGATACCGCGGCGACAGCTCACACTGGTCATGCCGGAGGCAACCCTGACAGCACCTTTGGCGCCTTGCAAATGCGCGGCGAAATGGCCATGGGCGTCGACCAATACACCTCGACGCACAAGTTCGACGCGCTGCCAGATGGCGGCCGGATCGAGCTTCAGCGAGACGTGGACGACAGCGCCGGTGTGGTGCAGATCCGCGCGCACCTTCAGGGAATCGCCACGGCGTTCAAGTCCGGCGATTTCAGCACGCCCGCTTTCGTCCACATGCGGCAAGTACCAGGTACCGAGGTCATGGCAGCCAAGCGCGCAGCGATCAGCTACACCTACCGAGAGCTTCCGCGAGGCGGCGAGCTGCGGATCGTGACGAAAGACCCGAACGCGCTCAAGGCGATCCATGAGTTCTTGAAGTTTCAGCGGGAGGACCATCACGCCGGGGGAATGGACCACGCCGGGTTACCACGCTGATCGATGCGATCAGGTCGCGGCGGATGACCCTTCCTTGCAGGCCGAGTTACAGGCGCTGGATTTCACCACGTCGCATTTCGACGCGCTGGAGCAGAGCGGGCTGCTGAGCCGCATCGATGGACGGCCGGCGGCCTTCTCCATCTTCGAGCGCTAGAACATCGACACGGCGACTTCAGGCAGAAGTTCGCCCCTGTGCAGCCGGACGGAGCCGACCGCTGACCAATAGGTAGAGCAGCGCCAGCACCGCCTGCACGAGCATCAGCAGTCCCGCCAGCACCGGCGCCATCTCCATGTCGGCGTTGTTGACGTTGTGGATGATGCCTTGAATCAGTCCACCTGCGCCCACGCACGCGGACAGTCCTTCGCCGGCGAACAGCGCACCAGTGGCAAGATCTCCCCAGTGATCGAGATCACCGCGCAGGTACAGGATCGTGTACGCACCTTGAATGAGAAGCGATCCGCCGATGAACAACACGATGATCGGAACGCGCTGCCACATCGTTGCCCAGGTAGCGATTAGAACCAGCCCGCCGGCGCAGTTTGCGATCGACGCGAGCATCACGAGCAGTCTCAACATCAGCATTCTCCGCGAGGGTAGCGGCTTCAAGATAGGGGGGCAGTGGTCATTCCCCGCTCTCGACCGGTGCCCCCGCGGCCTGCCACGCGCGCCAACCGCCCGCCATCGACGAGACGTTGGTGTATCCCATTTTCTGCAGATTGTCCGTCGCCAGCGCAGAACGAAAACCGCCGCCACAGTAGAGTATCAGCTCGGCGTTCTTGTGGGGAACGCTTTGCTCGACGTCGCGCTCGATAACGCCCTTCCCCATGTGCTGGGCGCCGCGCGCGTGTCCCGCCGCCCACTCGCTCTCCTCGCGCACGTCGATGAGCCTCGCCTTCCCGCTCTCGAGCTTGCGACGCGCTTCATCGACGTCGACCTCGCGAACGCGCGACCTCGCGTCGTCGACGAGCTTGAGGAATCCGGGGGAGTGCTTCACAGGCCCACCGGGGCGCGCTTGCGGCTCAGCTGCCTGAGGCCCAAGTGTGCGCTGCGTCGCGCCACCAACTCCGCGGTCGCCACCGCTGCAGCGGACAGCGCCGTCCACGCCAGCGCCTGCGACCAGTTGTCGCCTTTCTTGAAGCGGGGAGGCTCCTCGTCCTTCCAGGCACGCCACCCGCTCTCCAGTCCACGCTCCATCAATCTCCCCGCCACCATCGCGGCCCCGGCCCCGACCAGGAGCCAGGTCGTCCGCCGCGAATTGCTATTGCTTTTGCGTCTCACCTGCACCGTCCCTCAAGTTGTCTGAAGAAATGAGGCAAGCGCGGTGCCGCGCGCGAGTGGTGCCGGCTGTCCGTTGACGCGTGGCGCTACGCGAAGAAAAGAACAACTGCGAGAAGAGCCAGGTGGGGAGCGCGGCGTACCCCCCGACCTTACTCCCCTCCCGATTAAACGTGACAGCTGGCCAGTCCGCGCTTCTCCAGATAACGCTGGTGGTAATCCTCGGCGGGATAAAACGTGGAAGCCTCGGTGATCTCGGTGACGACCGGACGGCGGAATCGACCGCTCGCCTCGAGACTCGCCTTCGACTCCTCGGCCGCGCGCTTCTGCTCGGGCGTGTGGTAGAAAATGGCGGAGCGGTACTGGGTGCCCACGTCGGGACCCTGGCGGTTGAGTGTCGTCGGGTTGTGATTCTCCCAGAACACGTCGAGAAGCTTGTCGTAGCTCACTTCGGCAGGATCGTATTTCAGCTGCACCACCTCGGCGTGTCCCGTTCGTCCGGTGCACACATCCCGGTATGTCGGGTTAGCCAGTGTGCCGCCGAGGTAGCCGACCAGCACGTCCCTGACGCCCGGAGTGTTTCTGAACGTGACCTCGACTCCCCAGAAACAGCCCGCTCCAAAAGTTGCCAGCTCTGTCACCAGCCCTCCCGCTTTTTCAAGGAAGTGATGTGCGCGACGTGATGCCGTCCGTGCCACGCGTACAATCCAAGCATCTGCTTTAGTGTAAGTACCCGGCCGTGTTCCGGATGCCGAAAGGCGCGGTTGAAGTCAGCGGCATCCATCGACCGGAGAAGGGCCACCCAGCGCAGGTGCAGCGCGTCGAGCAGATCGAGCGAGACTTCTATCGGCACCGTCCTCGAATCAGCGAGCTCGGCCCACGCGGCCTCGTCATACGGCTTGATCGTCGGCTCGTCTTCGGTGAGCGCGAGCTTGAAGCGCGCGTATGCGTTCAGATGGCTGTCGGGGACGTGATGAGCCAGCTGCTTTACGGTCCAGCCGCCGGGCCGGTATCGCGTCTCGAGCTGATCGCGGGAGAGTCCAGCGACTGCTGCGCGCAACGCACCAGGGGCCTCGGCGATCGCGGCGATTAGCATCGGGTAATCGGCCTCGTTGATCGGTACCTCGAAGTCGAACTTCCCGACCGGATAGCGCAGGTCGGTTTCCTGAACGGTACTGGTCATGGCAGTGAGTTAGGCGATTCGCTCCGGCATATGCACCGCCACCGCGGATCCGTCCGCGATAAAAGCGGATGCAGGAGCTCCGGAGATTATACTTGCAAACGGCTCGTCGTAGAATTCCCCCAGCGGGCCCTCGAGCTCCCAGCGCGCGTCGGGCCAGACATGCCAGCGCGCGTGCTCCACCCGATACTCGATCGTGCCGCCGTTACGCTGTCTGGTGTACCCCCACCCGCGCTCGGAGAGAAACTCTTCGTCCGAGCCGGCTTTCATGTCCCGCGCGGGTCCCTCGATGTGGAGCGCGAGGCGGCACCGGTCGGGCGGCCCGCCAAACACATATTCGACGCTCTGGAGCTCGCCGTCGGTGTCGACGATAGTGTGGTCCATTGGGACCGTGCGATACGGCTCGTTGTAGGTGAGCCTCGCGGTCTCCGCCACGAGTGGGAGGGGGACCATTTCGCGAATGAACACCACGCCCGCGCGTGATTCCTCTCCGACCCGCCGAACGTAGAAGCGGAGGTTTACTTCCTCGAAGTTCTGATGGAAGAGGGCCGGCACGCCCAGTACGTGTGTGTCGAGAAAGAGGAAGGCGACGAGACTCACGAAATGACGGCCGCCCCGATCATCGAGCTTCGTTCCCCTTGGCAGGTGGGGCCGGAGGACACCGGGATCCACCTCGAAGTTGAGCATCGCGAGGTAGCGCCAATCTGCGGTCAGGAATGTTCGCGTCACTCGTTTCAGTTCTCCGAGCTTCCAGGTATCGCGGCGCCGCGAAGCGTTAACACGCTAGCTACAGCCTTCTACCCACTTTACCTCTGGAAGGCGCCCGCCGCGGAACATCGTCACGCGCTTGCCATCGGTCTCGAAGACAATCGCCTTTCCGGCACTGGCGCTGTCGCCCACCACGGTCATGTAATGCCCGCCTTCGATGTACTTGTGCGGCTCGACCTTCACCTCGTCGCCGTAGATGCTCTTTATGCGGTCTTCGGTGTCGCCGATCTTCGCGCCGTCCTCGGTGGTGACCGATCCGGTATCGACGTCAATGCGGGCGATCTTACCCTTCACCACCATCACGCTCACGCCCTCGGGTATGCCGGCGCCCACCGCCGGGAATGCGAAGTCGCACCGTGTGTTCATGGTCGGATTCTCGTTGAGAAGACCCATGTTGATCGCGTCGTCCAGGTTCATGCCGATCAGGATCTGCCCGAGTCCCTCTTCGCTGAGCGCGAGATCGCTGACGCTGTCGTGCGCGGCTCCGTTCGGTCCGTTTCGGCCCTTCACCGCCTTGTCGTCGTCTCTGTTGCACGCAGACGCGAGCAAAGCGAGAACCGTGATGACCGCGATTGAGCCCAGTATCCGCCGCTGTCTGTTCATGATCGTCCTCCGCCGCCGGCCGCGTGGCCAGAGCGCCGAATGATTAGGTACCGACCTGATGGAATTTTTCCTGGTAGCGCGCGATCGATTCATTGATCACGTTCGCCGCCACTTCGCTCTTCTCCCAACCGATTATCTCCACGCGTTTCCCTTCGAGATCCTTGTAGATATGGAAGAAGTGCTCCACTTCCTTGGGGAATGAGTCCGTAGTCGCCAGGATAGTGGACCGCGGAATAGAGAACCCGGTCCAGGCGAATCATGCCAGTCGCCTTGTCCAGCTCGTACTTGTTCCTGCTGCCGCGCGGAATCTCGATCACCGCCGTCACGTTGTCGGGTGGATGTCTCCCGGCCGGCAGATCGTGCCATGGATTGATCACGTAGTCACGCGCTCCATCGTGTCGCGATCGAACTTCTGCGGCAGCTCGTTCTGTCCGCGGCGCGCCGACTGCGCGGCTGGGGTGGAGAGGGTCCAGGTACCGAAGCCGACCTCGCTCGCCTTGATGTCGGTCCCGGGGAACAGCCTATAGCGCATTTTCAGGTAGTTCGTGGGGGAGCGTACAACTTAACCGCGCGGCGACGGGCGCGCCGCCCACTCCATGCTGGGTGCTCTCTTCGAAGGCAAAATGTTCAAGTCAACGCGTCTAGTACCTCGCCTCCCCCTAGCTCTTTCTCGCAGTTGTTTTTCAAATCCTCAAGCCAGACGGTTACCTCAATTTGTTGATCCACTCAACGATCGCGGGAGTCAGCTCGGGAACGACGGGAATCGTCGGATCAGCGTAAAGCTTCGTCTGCGCCATGCGGTCATCGCTGGCGGCCGCTCTGAAAACGTGGTTGGCGGCGGGAATCAGCACCAGCTTCGCGGCGGGCTGCGCCGCTTTGAGAGCGCGCGCGTCGGCTTCACTGATCTGAATGTCCCGTCCTCCCTGGACGATCAGCACGGGCACTTTGACTTTCGCGATCTCCACGCCCGGATCGTACTTCACCCAGCTCTGCATGAACTTGCGATTCGTCGGCAGCAGCAACGGTCTGAGGCCCGGGTGCACATCTCCCGGATCCTGGCCGCGCAGGTAGCGGGCTGATGCCGAATCCCATTTCACGATCTCCGCCGGCGGCAGCTGTTTGGATATCTGCTCCCGCAGAACCGGCATGATCGGTCTCCCCGCTCCAGACATCATCACTATTCCAGCCGCGGGTGCGCCGCGATTCACCGCCTGCAGAACCAGCTCGGCGCCCTCGCTGTGTCCGATCAGAATGACTTTCGAGAACCGCCGGTCGGCGACGAGCCTCCTCGCGCCAGCGATCGCGTCGGCGATGAAATCGTCGATCGAGGTCGAGGCGAGATCGATTTTCTGAAGATTGTCGCCGAGCACTCGCTTGTCGTAGCGTACGGATGCGATGCCAGCGTTGGCCAGCTGCCAGGCGAGGATTGCGTAGAGATTAGAGTTGTTCTGGGCGCGCAACGCGCCCGCGGAATTGCCGTTCCTGTCCGTAGGTCCGGAGCCGGCTACGATCAGCGCGACTGGAATCTGATGGCGGTACTTCGCGGGGAGCGTGAGCGTGCCCGGCAGCGTCAGCGTTCCACTTTGAATCGTGAACGGGGTCTCGATCACGGTCTTCGGGGGCACGGTGTCTATAGCCGCCGCCGTGGTCTGAGGGTGCGCACTGGATGTGCCGGCTGATTGACCCGTGACTGACGCTACCGGAATCGAGCCGAGCGCAAGGGCCGCCAACGACGAGAGCGAAACAAAGGTGAGCGATTTCATGGGTCGATTGTGAGTGAGTACTAACTGGTCGTGCGCGCCGGGGCCTGCTCACGTTTCCATTCGAGATACGAATAGATCATCACTGCTGCCGTAGCGAGAAGTACGACCGTAATGAGGACGACGTGCACCCACTGAACCCACAGAAGCGCCGCAATGGTGATCAGGAGCCCACCCGCCACGAACACCCGTCCGCCGAAGCGGTGCGTTTTCTCCCAGACGCGGTCGCTCGACAACGTCCATGGTGTCCGGATTCCGACGAACCAGTTCGGCCGGGCGCGCGGGAGCAGATTCCCGATCACGATCAAGAGAATTCCAATCCCGAATGGAACGACACGCTGCATCGGAGCGGGATAACCCAGCGCCGCTCGAAGGAGAAGAATGTGCATGCCGAGCAGGAACAGCATCAGCGAGCCGATGATGGCTTCGAACGCACCGCCGAACTTGGCGTAGTTCGCTCCCCGTGGGTCGATCGCCGGCAGGATGCGCACGAGCGCCCACATTCCGAGCAGGAGCACAGGGGTTAGCCACGCACCGAATGCCCGATTGCTCCAGCCATCGGGCCCGCTCATGTTCCAGTGCGTTGGAATCATCTCCGGAAGCCTTGGATAGACGATCGCCGAAGCGGCGAACGCGGCGACGACGATGAGCAATGGGATCCATTTACGCATTTGATCTCCGCGGGCGAAGCCACTTGATGAGATTCTCGACTACGTCCTGAAATACCGTGGTGTTCAGCTCGTACACGACGTGTTGTCCATTCCGCTCGGCCAGGATCAGCTCTGCGTCCTTGAGCACGCTCAGGTGACGCGAGATAGTCGCCCAGCTGGTGCTGAATTTGTCCGCGATCTCCCCCGACGTGCGGGGTCCCGAGCGCAGCAGCTCGAGGATCTCCCGCCGGGTGGGATCGGACAGCGCGCGAAACACGTCGTTCATGGTTGGTTAGTTAGTTAATTAGCCAATCGTCTAATTATACTACGGCGCAGTATTCCGTCAAGTTTCATCCCCGAGTCAGAGCTTGTTGGCTGCTTCCGTGGCGAAATAGGTGACGATGAAATCCGCACCGGCGCGGCGGATGCCGAGCAGCGACTCCATCATCACGCGCTCCTTCTCTATCCAGCCGCGATCGGCCGCCGCGCAGATCATCGCGTATTCACCACTCACCTGGTAGGCCGCAACGGGATAGCCCGTCTCCGCCTTTACCCGTGAGACGATGTCGAGGTACGGTCCGGCGGGCTTCACCATCACCGCATCGGCGCCTTCCTCGATATCGGCGAGTACCTCGCGCAGGGCTTCCTGTGCGTTGCCAGGATCCATCTGGTAGCCGCGGCGGTCGCCGGTCTTGGGCGTCGACTCGGCCGCCTCGCGAAATGGACCGTAATACGCGGACGCATACTTCGCGGCATAGCTGAGGATGGAGACCTCCGAAAAGCCGGCGCCGTCCAGCGAGGATCGGATCGCCTGCACCCTGCCATCCATCATGTCGCTGGGCGCGACGATGTCCGCCCCCGCGCGCGCGTGCGAGATCGCCGCGCGGGACAGCAGCTCGAGCGTCGCGTCGTTGTCGACATCGCCGTTCTTCAGAACTCCGCAGTGGCCATGATCTGTGTACTCGCACATGCAGACGTCCGTGATGACGACCAGCTCAGGAATCTCTTTCTTGAGCGCGCGAACTCCCATCTGCACCGCGCCATTCTCATCCCATGCGGCCGAGCCCGTCGCGTCTTTCGTCTCGGGCACGCCGAAGAGAATGATGCCGCCGACTTTCGCCTTCGCCGCCGCTTCCGCGTCACGAAGCATCTCGTCGACCGACGTCTGATTCACGCCGGGCATCGATCCAACCGGCCGACGAAGTTTTTTCCCATCGCGCACGAAGACGGGTAGAACGAGCTGTGACGGGGCGAGGTGCGTCTCGCGGACGAGATTTCGAAGGGCGGCGGTGCGGCGCAGGCGGCGCGGACGATAGTGCGGAAAGCTGGACACTCTTACTCTGGTTGGGGAGCGGGAAGTTTGGATAGTTGACGAAGCTCTACGAGGAGGCTGCTACCTCCGCGGGACCGGATTTCGGCGGCGAGCGCCTCGCCGGTTGACTCGGGAGAGCTCAGGTCGAGCACGCGGGAGCCACGCACGATGTGCCTGCCGCTCAGATCCGCGAGCATACCATATAATGTAGGCACGCCACCGGCGTCGCTCACCAAGGCGCCGATCGGGACCTGGCAGCCCCCGTCGAGGGCCGCCAGGAAAGCGCGCTCAGCGCGCGTCGCGGTAGATGTCGGCTCGTGATCGAGCGGACGCAGAAGGTCTCTCATCCGGGTGTCGTCGAGCCGCGTCTGAATTGCGATTGCGCCCTGCCCGGCGGCGGGCAGCCAGTCGGGCGGCTCGAGAAACATGGTGATGCGGCGCTGTACCTCGAGGCGAATCAACCCAGCGGCGGCGAGAATTGCGGCGTGGACAGCACCACTCTCGACCTTGCCGAGCCGCGTGGGAACGTTTCCGCGTAGCTCCGCGACCTCCAGATCGGGCCTGCGCGCCAGCAGCTGTGAGCGACGCCGAAGGCTGGAGGTCCCCACGCGAGAGCCGGCCGGCAGATCGTCCAGATTCTCCGCTCCCGTCTGCCGATTGACGACGAGCGCATCGCGCGGATCCTCCCGCTCCAGTTGCGCGACAATCTCTAGACCATCGACGGAATCAGTCGGCAGATCTTTCAGCGAGTGCACCGCGCAATCGATCTTGTTCTTCGCGAGCGCGACCTCGAGCTCGCGTGTAAAGAGACCCTTCGCGCCGATCTCGCTGAGCGGCTGGTCGAGTTTCTTGTCGCCGGTGGTCTTGAACGTGACGATCTCCGACGCAATCCCACGCTCGATCAGCGCACTCTCGACGAGCCGCGCCTGCCGCAGCGCGAGCTCGGAAGCCCGCGTGCCGATTCTCACGACCGCCGGATCCATCTCCCGCTTAGAAGGCACTGAAGACCGATGATGCGAGACTGTCGAGCGTTGATTCTTTTGCTTCCACTTTCACTTCGATTCCCGCTTCGCGCAGTGCCTCGGATGTCTGCGCTCCGATGGACGCGGCCGGGACGCGCAGCGCCAGCTCTTCTCCGACGGCGTCGATGTATCCCCTCACGGCAGAGGCCGAAGTGAAGGTGACGAGATCCACCTTTCCGGCTTCGATGGCTCGCGCGAGCTTTTCCGCCCCCTCGCCGTCCACGATCGACCGGTACGCCTCTATCACTGTCACATTGGCGCCGATTTCCCGCAGGCCCCGCGGTAACACATCACGCGCGCCTTCAGCGGTTACGTAAAGCACCTTCTTCCCAGCGACGTCATCGCGCGCGCGCATCATCTCCAGCAATCCTTCGGCGACGAAACGATTCGGAATCACATCGACGGTTATGCCGTGCTCGAGCAGAGCGCCTGCCGTTGCGGGACCAACGGCGCCAACCCTGAGTCCGGCAAGCGAGCGCGCATCCTTGCCCTCGCCGAGCAGCTGCTCCCAGAAAATCGAGATCGCATTCTGGCTGGTGAAGATCAGCCAGTCGTAGAGCGGCAGGCGGCCGATCGCTGCGCGCAGGGGGGCGAGCTCCAGGCGCGCGATCTGTGTCGCCGGCATCTCGATCACATCGGCGCCCAACTCACTGAGCTTCTCGCTCAGTGCCGGAGCCTGCTGGGTTGCGCGCGTCACCACGATCCGCTTTCCGAACAAGGGCCGCCGCTCGAACCAGTTCAGCTCGTCGCGCAGCACGACGGACCACCCGATTACGGTAATCACCGGCGCGGTGATGTCGTGCTCCGCTGCTTTTGCCGCGAGCGTCTCGAGCGTGGCCACGACGGTGCGTTGTTTTGGATGCGTTCCCCACTGAATCGTGGCGGCGGGGATGTCGGGGGGCATTCCGGCCTTGATCAGCGTCTCGGCGATGCTGCCGAGAGTCTTCACTCCCATGTACAGAACGATCGTCCCGCCCGCTTTCGCGAGCGCCGTCCAGTTGGTCTGAGTGCTCGGCTTGGCGGGATCTTCGCTTGCCGTCACGAAGGTCACCGATGTCGCGAGAGCGCGATGCGTCACCGGAATTCCGGCGTAGGCAGGCGCGGCGATTCCAGCCGTTATCCCCGGGACAACCTCGAATGGAATTGAGGCATCGTTCATCGCCTGCGCCTCCTCGCTGCCACGTCCGAACATGAACGGATCCCCGCCTTTGAGACGCACGACGCGCTTTCCTTCACGCGCGAGCTTCACGAGGAGCGCGTTGATCTCTTCCTGGGTCACCGAGTCCTTCGGCCCGGCGCGCTTGCCGACGTAGTAGAGCTCGGGCCTTCCGGTCGTCCGCGCGCCCGGAGGGAGCAGCGCGGAATTGGCGAGCGCGTCGTACACGACGGCATCAGCCGAGTCGATGAGCTGCTTCCCTCTTACAGTGATGAGGCCAGGATCACCGGGACCAGCACCCACGAGAAAGACTTTTCCCTCTGTCATCCCTGCCTCGTTCTCACTTCCGGCCACAAGCCGACGACCAGTGAAAAAGCGCGTTGTAGCACGTCACGCGCTCTCCGCCCGCCGATGGGTTCACGTGCTCGAGGCCGGTCGAGAATCTCCCGATCACAGGTTGACCGCCATTACTTCGCTCGCACGCGCTTGCGCCGCAGATAGAGGCTCAGTGCGTAGGCCGCGTAGATGCCGAGCGCGATCGTGTAGGCGAGGTGATAGTAGGCGGACGTGTCAGGCATCGTATTCCATCTTTGCGGCGGCAGCATCCCGCTCGGCAGCATAGCCATAGCGCGCGCGCACGAAGGCGAAATACAGAAGCGTGAACGACACCAGCGAAAGCATCAGTGTCATCAGCATTTCGTGCGGAAGTGACGGCGCGCTCGGCTTTCCCACGATTGGCATGGGGTGCATCGTGGCGAAGAGGTACACGCTCAGATGGATGAATGGAATCAGGAGCGCTCCAAGGATGCCGAGGACCGCCGAATACCGGGCACGAAGCTCCGGCGACTCGATTGCGCCGCGGAGAACGATGTACGAGACGTAGATGAACCACAGAAAGAGCGTCGAGACGAGGCGCACGTCCCACCACGCCCAGAAGGTCCCCCAGATCGGTTTCGCCCAGAGCGGCCCGGTGATTAGCACCACCGTGGTGAAGACTACTCCGACTTCAGCCGAGCTTTCGGCGAAGCGATCGAGGCGCGGGTCACGGATCCACAGATAGACGCCGCTCGCGACCGCCACGAGAAAGAATGCGAGAAACGCGACCCACGCCGAGGGAACGTGGATGTAGAAAATCTTCTGCGCCGCTCCCTGCTTCGCCTCGAGCGGGGTGAAGAACACCGCCCGAATGACTGTGCCGAGCACCGCCGCGCCGGCGACGGTGGAAAGCCAGGAGATCTTCATGTCGATGTGAGGTGCATTTAAGCGCGGACGGGTCGGCGACGATATGTCACCGACCCATCAATTTAAGCGACGTTGCAGGCCAGTGCCTGCAAGCAACCTTTGTTCGAAACTGCAACTGAACGGGCGGGAGGCGCCAGTAGCATAGTCTTTGGTTGACAGTTCACTACGCCCGGACTTCACCGGCGCGCGTCAGGGTACAGGCAACGGCTTGTCCCAAGAACGTCACGTAGTGAAGTCAGGGCGTCGTAAACTGCAAACCTTCAACTACGCTTCTGACACCTCCCGCCCGTTCAGTTGCAGTTGTTTCCTAGTCCTCAACGGTAAAGGGATAAGCCAGTGTGCACGCGGCGACGAACACGATGTCGAAAGCGAGGAGCAGCTTGAGCCACGCTCCCGCCTCGACGACCGGACGACCGCTCAATAATTTCGACGTCGCCTGCGCCGCCGCGATCACGATCGGCACGAAAAAGGGGAGAGCCAGCATCGGCAGCAGCAGCTCCGCCAGTCGCGTGTTGACGGCCATTGCGCTGAACAGCGTTCCGACGGCGACCAGGCCAATGGCGGCGAGAATGGCGATCGCGATGAGCGGACCCGCCACGTCGCCCAACCGGAGATTGTAGAAGAGCGCTAGCGCGGGGATCGCGATCGCCTGCACCGCGGCGACGAAAATGAGATTCGCAATCGCCTTCCCGAGGAAAATCGCCTCCCTGCTCACCGGCGACGCCAGCAGCCCGTCGATGGCGTGATCCGCCGTCTCGACGCCGAACGAGCGATGCAGTCCGAGCAGTCCGGAAAAGGTGAAGATGACCCACAGCACTCCGGGCGCGAGGTCCGTGGCTGTGACAGCCGTTGGATCCCATGCGTAGTAAAAAATCACGAGCCCGAGCAGCGCGAACACAACGGCCGAGAAGAACGCGGAGCGCGTTCGGAACTCGATCGAGAGATCCTTGCGGGCGATGAGCCACGCCCCGGAGAGAATGTCAGCCACTCGCCGCCAGGGCCTCGCGGTACGTGGCTGCATAGGAGCCGGCGTCGATGCGGTCGGCGGAATCGTAGCGCAGGAACTTCCCGCGCTGCATCACCGCCGCGTGCGTCGCGAGCGAGAGTCCTTCGGCGAGATTGTGGGTCACGACGATGATCGCAGTCCCGGCCGAGCGCAGCTCCTGCAGGAGCGCGGTGAGAGCGCGGGCACCGCTTTCGTCGAGGCCGCTGTACGGCTCGTCGGCCAGAACAAGCTGCGGCGAATGCACCATTGCCCGCGCGATCGAGACCCGTTGCTGCATGCCGCGGCTGAGCGAGCGGATCGGAGTGTCAGCCCGCTCCAGCATCGACATGCGCCGCAGCGAGTCCTCGACGCGCACGCGCGCATCGCGAACGCCGTACAGCCGGGCTGAAAACGAGACGTTCTCCCGTGGGGAGAGCGCTTCGTAGAGCATGGTGTGGTGCGAGATGAGGCCGATCCGCGAGCGGGCCAATGGTCCGCCGGGAAGCTGGATACCGGACACCCGCGCGCTCCCGGACGTCGGCTTGAGCAGTCCCGCGAGCACGCGAAGAAGAGTCGTCTTCCCCGCCCCGTTTGGCCCGAAGAGTGCCAGACACTCGCCGGGCGCAAGCGAAAACGTCACTCCGGCGACCGCTCGTCGTGGCCCGAAGTCGCGGGCGAGCTCCGCCACCTCGACGATCGAGGGGGGTGACGCACCAGTAGGGATAGCAGAGAACATTCGCCTAGAACTTGCCACTCTGGCGAGAGCGGCGCAAAACGCTGTATGCTTGCGACTCCGCCAACTCGGCGGCCACCAACTACTTCGCGCCAATGACTGACATCGACGTTCTCTTAACGGAAACCCGGAAGTTCGAGCCTCCACCGGAGTTCAGGCTCGCGGCCAACGTCCCTTCGCCCGACATCTATGACGAAGCCGAACGTGACCCCGAGAAGTTCTGGGCGGAGCAGGCGCGCGAGCTGGAGTGGATCAAGCCGTGGAAGAAGGTTCTCGAATGGAAGGCTCCTCACGCGAAGTGGTTTATCGGCGGGAAGCTCAACATATCGGCCAATTGCGTGGACCGTCACATTCGGGGAGGGCGCAGAAACAAGGCGGCGCTCATCTGGGAGGGAGAGCCGGGTGACACCCGGACGCTCACGTACTGGGATCTTTACCGCGAGGTCTCGAAGTTCGCCAATGTCCTCAAGAAGCTGGGAGTTCGCAAAGGGGATCGCGTGGCGATCTATCTGCCGCTGATTCCCGAGGCGGCGATCTCGATGCTCGCCTGCGCGCGCATCGGCGCGATCCACTCGGTCGTATTCGGCGGGTTCTCCCCGGAATCACTGAGCGACCGGATCAACGACGCCCAGGCGAAGGTGCTGATCACCGCCGATGGCGGCTATCGGCGTGGGCAGATAATTCCGCTGAAGCGCAATTCCGACAAGGCACTGGAGACGACTCCGTCGATCGAGCACGTGGTGGTAGTGCAGCGGCGCCCCGGCGGAGCGGGAGACGAAGCGTTCGCAGACATGCGGGAGGGTCGCGACCATTGGTGGCACCGTCTCATGCAGGACGCGCCGCTCAATTGCGAACCGGAGACGATGGATGCGGAGGACGTGTTGTACATCCTCTACACATCGGGAACCACCGGCAAGCCAAAGGGCATCGTGCACACAACCGGAGGCTATCTCACCGGCGTCGCAACCACGACCAGAATGGTCTTCGACCTCAAGGAAGATGATGTCTTCTGGTGCACGGCCGACATCGGTTGGGTGACTGGGCACTCGTATCTCGTCTACGGTCCGCTCGCCAACGGCGCGACGTGCGTGATGTACGAAGGTGCGCCCGACTGGCCGGAGAAGGACCGCTTCTGGAACATCTGCGAGAGACACGGCGTCACGATCCTTTACACCGCACCCACCGCCATCCGCGCGTTCATGAAGTGGGGCGACGAGTGGCCGGCGAAGCACGATCTCTCGCGTCTTCGCCTGCTCGGCTCGGTCGGCGAGCCGATCAATCCAGAAGCATGGATGTGGTACCGCGAGCACATCGGCGGCAATCGCTGTCCGATCGTCGACACGTGGTGGCAGACGGAGACGGGAGCGATCGTGATCTCGCCATTGCCGGGAATCACGCCGACGAAACCAGGAAGCGCGACGAAAGCGCTGCCGGGTCATAGCGCGGATCTTCTCGATTCCACCGGAAAGCGTATCGAGGTCGGTGGAGGATTGCTCGCGCTCACCAAGCCGTGGCCGTCGATGCTGCGCACCATATGGGGCGATGACGACCGATACGTCGAAACCTACTTCACGAAATGGCCTGGCCGTCCCGATTTGTATTTCCCGGGCGACGGTGCGAAGCGCGACAGCGAAGGCTACTTCTGGCTTCTAGGCCGCGTCGATGATGTGCTGAACGTGGCAGGGCATCGCATCGGCACGATGGAGGTCGAGTCGGCCCTCGTCGAGCATCCGGCGGTGGCGGAAGCAGCGGTTGTCGGCAAGGCACATGAGCTCAAAGGCCAGGCGATCGCGGCCTTCGTGACTCTTCGGGACAAGAGCAAAGCGAGTCCGGCGCTGCGCGACGAGCTGAGAGAATTCGTCGCAAAAAAGATCGGCGCCCTGGCCCGTCCGGACGACATTTTGTTCTCCGCTGATCTCCCAAAAACACGGTCGGGAAAAATCATGCGCCGGCTGCTGCGCGACATCGCTGAAGGACGCGCATTGGGAGACACGACGACGCTCGCGGATCCGAATGTCGTCGCCAGTCTGAGGGACCAATACGAAGACAAGGAGGGGTGATTTCCTATCAGTTTATGGCGACCGGGGGCGGCGACTCAATCGTAATGGCCCACAGGGGTTAAGCCGCTGCGCCCGAACAAACGCCGACGCAATCCTTCACTGATCCGAATGTAGAAATCGTTTCACTTGATTAGTTAAACAAATGTCGTACATTGAAGGCCTGTAGGCGGCTTCAAGTCGTTTGCAGAACACAAAGGATCGCGCAAATCGCGCGCAGAAAAAACGGACGGATTTGCCTCTGAAAAAAGGGTGAAAACCCGGTTACAGAGACGGTCCGTTTTCGTCTTGTAGGTACAGTAAGCAACTGCTATTTGTAGCACCCAACCGCCTTGAAAGGACCGGTTTCAGCCCTCTGGCTGGGTCACCGGCACCATCAAATTTCCTGGAGATATCGAACATGAGAGCGACCCGTTTCCTATTGGCCGCGATGGTGCTTGTAACCGCCATCGGCGCAAGCCAGGCGAATGCACAGTTACAGTGCAATAGCAACGCCGGCACGTGTAGCACTATCAATACCGCTTCGGTCACTGTTGGCGCGCTGGTCAAGCTTGGCATGAGCTCGGTGACGACCACATTGACTTCGCCGCTTGCAACCGATGTTGAGTCCGGCCTGTCGCTGGACGACGTAGGCCCGACGTTCACGATCAAGGCTAACCGCAGCTGGAACCTCAAGGTCAAGTCACAGAACCCGACCAACTTCACCTATGGTGGATCGGATGGTGGTGTGAAGCCGATAAGCGATCTGTCGTGGGCGATTACCTCAGGCGGCTCCTATTCGGCGATTACCGCCAGCGATGTGACTTTCGCTTCTGGCGTGAGCGCCACCAACAGCACCCCCGCGGCTGCGTTCTTCCGCACTAGCTGGGCCGGTGGATTTTCAGCGGCGAGCAATGCTCCAGGTACCTACAGCTTGCCGATCGTGTTCACCCTGACGGCTCCGTAACTGATGCACAATTCTCGCTCGCGCTCGCCCGAAAGGGCGGGCGTTGAGCGCAGAGGGCGAGCCCGGGGAACCGTGCTCGCCCTTTGCGCTGCAATAGGGGTGGTGGTCTCGCAGCCCGCG
>Ga0208850_1000211_pt1 | contig 19754 bp, 23 predicted proteins | sample NGESurshal092012_5_FD_184475 | JGI IMG/M metagenome (GOLD analysis project Ga0208850, IMG submission 184475) | Arctic peat soil microbial communities from Barrow, Alaska - NGEE Surface sample 210-2 shallow-092012 (SPAdes) | ecosystem: Environmental > Terrestrial > Soil > Wetlands > Peat ... | reverse complement strand
GTGTCTTCGGTGATGGTCAGGGTGTAGTGCTTGGCCATCTTGTACCGGCCGACGACTTTGCCGACCCGGACCCCGATCTTGCCGGCGCCGTTCAGGCGCCCGGCAGCCACGGCGGCGACGATCTTGGTCAGCTCGGTGTCGGTGGCTTCCAGCAGTGCCAGGCGTTTGCGGGCCCGCTCGGTGGCAAGGGCAAGTTTGGCCGGGCGCTCGACTGTGAAGTCTCTGGCAGATGCCGTGTCCTGCCGAACCTGGTCCTGGTATTCGAGCAGCTCCTTCTGGCGGGCCGGGGCCAGCTCTTCGAACACAGCGACGATCTCGGCGTCGGTGCTCATGGCGCCGTCATCGGCAGAGCGTCCCGCACCACAGGCAGCAGGGCGATGGTCTGCCCGAGCGTGACGATATCGCTCTGGCCCCTCGGCGAGTCGACGTGGAGCCGGTTCTGGGCCGCGATGGCATCGATGGTGGGCGTCGCCGGGAGGGCGCCTGCGCATTGACCTTCGGATGAAGATCGGAGAATGCTGGGTCGGCGTCCATTTGGATTACTCGGCGTATCCGTCCAGCAATTCGCGTGAGCCCATTTCCTCAAGTTCACCTTTTGAGTATTTCTGAGAAAACTCAGGTCGCGCTTCTCTGGTTGTGACGATGGTGCTGGGTGCTGCGGTTTCCTGCGTGATTGCGCTCATGATCGTTCCTCCTTGTGTTTAGGTTGACCGGTCATAGGCCTCTGGGCGGTGTTCCGCAATGGCCGGGGGCCGTCTTCACGGTCGGCCCGATCTACGCCGGATGGTGGGAAGCTGTCTATGGTGTCGTGATGGTCGGTCTCGCCTGTACCTTTCGATGTCTCGGGGAAGTCTCGGATGGACTCTCCTGATATCACCTTCTCCCCGTGCAACACCGGGTAGAAGCCACCTAAGGTGCGGTGTTCGCCCACCTCGGCGTTAATGCCGGGCGGAGATCATGGACGCCGGCGAGTCCAAGGCGCATGATCGAAGGTAGGAGGCCGAAATGTCCAAGCTTGCCTCGGTCGAAATGGTAGGTGCGGCACCAGAGTACGGAGATGTTTACGTCGTCCGACACAACACTTCGGGGGAGCAACAGCGCTGGCCGCTGCCACCAGAGGGTGGCGCCGTGACGATCGGCCGGGCGTCCTCGGCTGATGTGTGCCTCAGCGAGGATAGTCAGGTGTCTCGGGTGCACGCCGTTTTGCAGCGGGTCGGAGGCCTATGGACGATCGTGGACGATGGGTTGTCCCGCAACGGGACCTTCCTCAACGGTCGCAGGCTGGCACACCGCGCGCGGTTGCGCGACCGCGACAAGATCAGAATTGGTGAGACGGTCCTGACGTTTCGCGCCCCGCCGCAGACCGCGAGCCCGCAAACGGTTCCCGGCGGCATCCTCCCCGCGGTCACGCGCCTGACCGAGGCGCAGCGATCGATCTTGGCCGCGCTGTGCCGGCCATACGAGGACGCTCGTCCTTACGCGAGCCCGGCGAGCAACCAACAGATCGCGAATGAGCTGTTCCTGAGCCTGGACGCTGTGAAGACCCACCTGCGCGTGCTCTTTCACAAGTTCGGCATCGAGAACCTTCCACAGAACCAGAAGCGCGCCCGACTCGCCGAGATCGCTCTGGAGCTGGGGCTGGTCGTCGATACGGAGCGATGAGGGCAGCAGAGCTACCTGCCACGATGTGCTTTTCGATCGGGCGGCACGTCGTCATCGGCTGCTTGAGTATGCCGCCTCCCATCCTTGTCAACGTTGACAAGGACACCCTTTTCTCGGCGTCACGGTGTGCCGCTTGGCGCGTCAATGACCGGGTTCTGTAACCACGGACGCGATGGCCGATACCTGCTACCCGCTCGTCGTCGATGCACTGTGTGGTGTTCGCCAGAAGCAACCGGCTTCCTCACTGCCGCCGATTCACCGGCGCCTTTATGCCGCGTTGGCGGATCGGAGAACGAGACAAGGCGCCGCGGCACTCGGCGTCGCCGACCTACCTACAGGTGATCAGCCACGGAGTCGCTCAACTCAACACCGGGTTTCGGGTCCTTGCTTGGAGTGAGAGCCCTATCTGGCCTGGATCGCCGGGGAGAATGCCAACAAGGCTCGCCCAGCCAGTGCTATGAGAACTTGCGGTGGCGCTGGCGTTGTTCGTGCGAGATGATTGCGGAGTGCTCGACCATCTCTCGATCCAATGCGGCGACGTGGGTGCCAGCGCGCGCTTCTTCGACGAAGTGTTGGCTCCTCTCGGAGGCCAGCGGGTCATGGACTTCGGAGCGACAATCGGCTACGGACCACCATCGAAGGCCGAGTTCTGGATTGGCAACCAGGTCACCGGGAGGGCTTCCGCGAGTCCCATATCGCGTTCGCCGCACCCGATCGCGCGGCGGTACGAGCGTTTTTCGATGCCGCGGTCGCTCGCGGTGCTCAGGTACTTCACCAGCCACGCCTGTGGCCCGAGTACCACCCGAACTACTTCGCTGCCTTCGTGCGCGATCCTGACGGCAACAACATAGAGGCCGTCTGTCATCAGGGCGAGTGAAGGACACGTCCGCGTCGCTTCACGTCCGACGCTTCGAGCCGTCGAGATGAACGACATTGTCAACGAGCTATCAACACTCCTTGATACCATCTCACGCTGCGGATACAGCCGTACTGCCCCGTGGGCGGGCACTGGCTGACGGTATGTGGCAGGTGGGAGGTCTTGTCCAAACCTGCCCCTCCTGCCTGAGATGTACTTCACGGGCCTACGGTGGGCATGTGACCGTAGTCGAGTCGAACTGGACGGCGTGGTCAGGGCTGACGCTTTTCGAGTTAGTCTTGGGGGAATCATCTGGCGCTTGAGCGGTGACGCACGACCCTAACGGTTCCTGTCCCGCGCTGCGGTGAGCCGCCGACCGGCGGCGAAAACCGAGGGACGCCCCAGATGTATGACCAGCCATTGTTTCTGCAGACCTTATCAAGATTCGCCGTGGTTCTGCCGGCGCGCTACGACCTTGAAGCGGTGCTGACGGAGCTCACGGAGAGCGCCACCGCAGTGTTAGGTCTGTGGGGTAGCCGGGTCACGATGGCCGACGATGACCGGCTGCGCTACATGACGACGGAGATCCAAGCTTTCGGGGAGCTGGAGCCCAATCAGGAGGAGCAGCAGGCCGGCCCGTGCCGGGATGCCTACGAAACCGGTGAAGTGGTTCGGGTGAGCGACGTGCGGGAGGAGTCCGCTCGATGGCCGGAGTTCGCGGCTACCTCCACCCGCCGGGGTGTGGCCGGGGTCGCCGGGATCCCGATGCGGCTGGCCGACAAGATCATCGGGACCCTCAACCTCTACTCAGCCGGGCCGCGGGAGTGGTCGGACGAGGACATTGCGGTGGCTGGGGTGCTTGCCGACGTGGCCACCAGCTACGTGGTCAACGCCTCCATGCTGCGTCAGCAGGAGCAGCTCAGCGAGCAGCTGCAACATGCACTGGAGTCACGGGTTGTCATCGAACAGGCCAAGGGGATCACGGCCCAGCAGCACTCTGTCACCGTCGATCATGCGTACCAGCTGATGCGCAGGCATGCCCGCAACAACAACGCCAGCCTGCGGATCGTCGCCGAGGCGATTGTTGGCGTGGGGCTTCACGTCTGAACGACCGTGGCCAAAAGGACCGCCCAGCTGCTCTTCACGCAGCGGAATCGGTCCGTGCTGGGACCGAGCCGAGAATCAACGGCAGCCGAGAATCAACGGCAACCGGGGATCAGCGGCTACATCGGGCGCCGGACCTATGGTCACCGCAAGCGGATCGTCAGCTGGGCTGGTCCGGTCGTTATGGCTCGGTTCTCGTACTGTCTGGGGCGTGGCTGTCACGAGGGGTACGTTCTGCAGCGCTCTGTTGATCACCGGGACGGTGGGGGCGGGCAAGACGTCAGTCGCCGAGATGGTGGGTGATCTGTTGAGCGAAGCGGGCGTCCCCAACGCCGTCATCGACCTGGACTGGCTTCGGCGATCCTGGCCCAGTCCAGCCGGTGATCGGTTCAACCTTGCGATGGAATTGCGGAACCTACGAGCGATGGCCCGCAATTACCTCGACGGCGGCGCTGTCCGGATCATTCTCGCTGGGGTCATCGAGACCCAGATCGAGCGGGAGCATCACCTGGACGCACTCGGTGTCCCGCTGGCGGTGTGCCGGCTACGGGTAGACCTGCCGGTGGTCCGGGCGCGGCTCGCCCGACGGCACAAGGGTGAAAGCGCGGCACTGCACTGGCACCTGGACCGGTCCGGGGAACTGGACGCCATCCTGGAAACCGCCGGGGTCGAGGACTTCACAGTGGACGCCAGCGACTTGAGCATCGCGCTGACAGCTGCAAAGGTGATCCGCGCGGCCGGTTGGGAAGGGTACCTCCAGGCTCCGTAGCGGGATCGACTATCGGTCCGCACTTGCTGTTTGGTCCGTGACATACGGAAGCAGTTCGGCCAGCGTGGTAATCCGGTTGTGTTCGGTCATTGGTCCGGTGCCGACCCGGTCCAGATACACCGCCCCCAAGCCTGCAGCGCGAGCTGCCAGGACGTCGACCTCGTAGTCGTCGCCCACGTACAACACCTGCCCCGGAGGCAAGGCCAAGTTCGCGCAAACCACGTGAAAGGCCTGAGGATTCGGCTTGGCTACCCCAATGCCTTCGGCGGTGAAGACGGGCCCCATGCGCCCGAGCAGACCCAGGTGAGCCAGTTTCGCTTCCTGCTGTTCCTGCGCCCCGTTGGTCAGCATTGCGGTGACGACACCGCAGTCACGCACGGCGTCCAGGGCGGCGTCGACATCGTCATAGCCGGCCCAGTTCCGCTCGTAGGCCAACAGGTAGCCGGCGACGAACGCCTCATCCAAGTCGTCAGCAGTGCCGACGGGGAGCCCAATGAGAGGCAGGAAGTCCCGCAGCCGTCTGCGCCGCTGCTCGGCCCAGCTGACCGCGCCCTCACGCCAGGAAGTGCCGTGCCGCTCCTCGGCTTCGAACCATGCACTGGCCAGTTCACCGGCCGTGGTCAGCGGAACGGTCCAGTCCTTCCGCAGGTCGATCGGGACCACCTTGTGCTCCAGCGCTATACGGCCGCGCGCTCGGTGAGGACTTTCCCCTTGAAACGCATCACCTCAGGAAGGTCCAGCTCGTACACACGCACGCCACGGGGCCAGGGCAGACGGTAGGCGCGGGTATCCAGGCCGGCGGCGAGTAGCACCACCTGGCGGATCCCGTGGGCTGTGGCATCAAGCAGGTAGTCGTCGAAGAATCGGGTCCGGGTCACTGCGTGAGACCAAAAGGCGGCACCCCACGGGGCCATGTCACCGGCTCCCGCCTCAGCCGCGCGCTGCTCGGCATCAAACGCTCCCGGCGACGCGATCAAGAACGCCTCAGCGTACGGGTCGTTGAACAAGCGGTCGTCTCGTTGGCTCTCCTGCGCTCGCACCATCGCGACACCGAGCGCTGTCTTGGCGACGCCCACCGGAAGACCGCTGCTGCTCACCGACCCAGCATCCCATCGCTAGCCACGAGCGCCCAGAGAAGTCGTGGTACCGAGCAGGTCACTGGCCGAACGGTCAGCGGTGAGGCCGATAGCCCCGACAAGGGCAAGTCACCAATCACCGCATGGGGATGGCGATCGCTCAGCGGGGAAGTGGCGGAGTGTCGGTCACGTGTCACTCGGCCGAAGAGGTGCCGGCGTTCTGAGTCTCGTAGAAGGTTCTTCGTATTGAGCTCCCGGCACGTGCTCTTCCAACTGAGGCGGAAGACCGCGGCGTGCAATCAGTCTGTGGGGGTCGTCTCGTCTGTGGTCTCGGCTCGGTGCCTGCGGATCTGCCACACCAGCAGTGCGACCAGTGCAATGCCCAGGACCGCCAGTGCGGCGCCACGTCCGAGGGAAGCTTCGACCTTGGCATAGGACTGACCGGCGAAGTACCCGACCAGGACGACGACGGTGCCCCACACGATGCCGCCGGCGGCGTTGAATGTCAGGAACTTCAGGTAGGACATGCGGGCTGCTCCGGCCAGGGCGGGCATCACAGCGCGGAAGAACGCGACCCAACGGCCTAGGAACACGGCGGTTCCGCCGCGGCGGGCGAGGAAGTCTTGGGCGTCGTCCAGGCGTTTACTTCGTTTGTCCAGGATGCGCAGGCGCAGGAGCCGTGGGCCGAGATGGTGCCCGACTTCGTACCCGACGCTGTCGCCGACGATGGCCGCAGCGATGACGACCACGATGACGGCAGCGAGTGGAGTATGCCCTCGGCTGGCGGCCACACCGCCAAGGATGGCTGCGGTTTCGCCGGGAACCACGAACCCCACGAACAGGGCGTCCTCGACGAAGACCAAGAGGGCGACCAGGCCAAGGACCGCGGCGGTGGGGGCGTTGAGGATCTGGTCGACGAAGCCGCTCATGGGCGTGACGCTACGTCACGGGGCGTCGCCAGGGCGCGCACCGGGCTCTTGTGTTCGGCGAACAGCGCGCCCAGTCTGGGTCGCCGTCCCAGCCAGTCGTCGCCTACCCAGCCTCTGTCCCGGAGCACCAGATTCGCAGAGGCTATCGCCAATGAGGCTGGCGGACTCGCCGCCGTCGTGGGCAGCGGCAGGGGTGGGCGTACCCGGCCGGTGGCGCTCGAAGAACGCGCGGCGCTCAGCGCCCGGGCCCGCATCCGCGCAGGGGAAGCGCGTTACCCGCCGGTCGACCCTCTGGCAGCACACGGCCGGGCGGTGGAAGGTTCTGTATCACCAAGGCACCATTGTTGTAGACACCCAGCCGCACGCATCCGGCTGACCTACGGCCAGCGGCGCAGCCTCAGCGACGTTGTCGACGACCGATTGAGCTCGCCATCCGGCTGCGGCGCGCCAAGCGGAGGTCGCGCGATGACTCGGACCAACCCGCGAGTATCACGAGCGGTCTTGTCCAGGCCACGGAGTCGGTGGCGGTTACGGGCCGTACGCGGTGAGGAACCGGTCGCGGAAGGCGTCCATCGGCCAGACCGGCGCGTTCGGGCCGGGCCTCATGCCGTCCTGCCAGCCCCACCCGGAGATCCGGTCCATCACGGCTGGGTCGTGGACGATGATCGTGATCGGCACATCGTGACTCGCACCCGGACCGGAAACGATCGTCGCGGGCTGGTGGTCGCCGAGGACGATAAGCACGAGATCGTTGTCGTTGTACGTCTGTACAAAGCGTTTCCTCTGTGCTTACTTTCGGTCATCCTGCTCGGCCTGTTCACGGTGCAGTTCGCCGTCACAGGTCAACACGTTCGCCACGCCTCTTGTGCTGTGTGACGTGGTGCTCGCGCTTGTCTGGAACCGACTCCACTTCGTGCCACGCTTGCCGCTGCGTTCCGGCCGCCGGGCCGAGACCACGATCCGACCGGGCTCGACACGCCGGTGGCGCCACAGCCCCCGCACATCGCGGCCGAACGACTCGGCGAGCAGTGCCAGCGAAACAGCGAGTGCGGCCTCCGTCCAGAAGAGGGGGAGGACCTGCGCCGCAGCGAACGTCAACACGACGCCCTGGGTCGCAGCCACGACCTTGCGCCAGTAGCGCGGCGGTAGCGACCTGCGCATCCACGGCAGCATCCAGCCGGCCGCGAGAAACCCGTAGCGCGCCGCGCCGATCGCGAGCACCCACTCGACGGTCGAACGGGCGACGTACACGCTAAGGACAAAGATCAGAAACGCGTCGACCTCCATGTCGAAGCGTGCGCCGAGCGTCGACACCGTTTCCGTGCGTCGAGCGACCCAGCCGTCGACCGCGTCCAGGACAAGGGCGACGACCGCAAGCGCCACCAGCGTCGCCACCGCTGTTGGCCGGCCGAACGAGTCCACGGTCAGCGCCGCCACGGCGCAGGCAAGCGTGGCCCGAGTGAGTGTTACCCGGTCAGCCGGCCCCAGCCTGCGGGCGCCGGAGCATGCGAGGCCGCGAGCCAGTGCAGCGTTCGTGATCACCCCGCAGGTAATGCCGACAACCCAGCCAGAGCCGCTGAGGCCGACAGTCACCGCGAGCGCGCCGAGCAGCACGAGCTGGGCGATTAGCCCGATCACCGGGCCGGTTTGAACCGCACGCACCGTGCCTCCGTGTCGTTGGGGTACACGGTAAGACGAGAAACGCGATGCTCCGGTTCACTTCGGGGCCTGAGAGGGTGAGGCCGGTGTGCAGTGACGCGCTCGCGTTCTGGCTGCGCGAACCCGGCGTGGGCGAGATCTGGCCGGCCCCGTTGCCCGAGCCGGGCCCGGACGATGTATTCGTGCGGACGCTGCGTTCTGGGGTCAGCCGGGGCACCGAGACGCTGGTGTTTCGTGGCGGCGTCCCGGCGAGCCAGTACGCCGCGATGCGGGCGCCGTTCCAGGACGGCGACTTTCCGGGGCCGGTCAAATACGGCTACCTCAGCGTCGGCGTCGTCGAACATGGGCCGCCGGAGCTGCGGGGTCGCACCGTCTTCTGCCTTTACCCGCACCAAACCGCCTACGTGGTACCGGCCCAGGCCGTGGTCGTCGTGCCCGATGACGTGCCGCCGGCCCGGGCGGTGCTCGCCGGCACTGTGGAGACCGCCGTCAACGCCCTGCGGGATGCCGCACCGCTGCTTGGCGACCGGATCACGGTCGTCGGCGCCGGCATGGTCGGCTGCGCCGTCGCACGCCTCCTCGCCCGGTTTTCCGGCGTCCGAGTCACTCTGGTCGACATCGACGCCGCCCGCGCCGGGGTCGCGGCCGCGCTGGGCGTCGATTTCGCGCTGCCCGCCGATGCCACCGACGGCCGTGACCTCGTCGTGCACACCAGCGCGACATCCGCCGGGCTCCAGCATTCGCTGGACCTGCTCGCCCCGGAGGGCACGGTCATCGATCTCAGTTGGTACGGCGATGCCGAGGTCCACCTCTCGCTCGGTGACTCTTTCCATTCCGGGCGACTTGGCATTCGTGCCAGCCAGGTCGGCATCGTAGCCGCGGCCCGCCGCGGGCGTCGCACCGCTACCGAGCGGCTGACGCTCGCCCTAGACCTGCTGCGCGATCCCGCCTTCGACACGCTGATCACCGGCGCATCCCGTTTCGAGGAGCTGTCTGACGTCATGGCCCGGCTGGCGGGCGGAAGCCTGCCTGCGCTCTGCCACACCCTCACCTACGGCAATGGGTAGGTCCATGTTCAGCGTGACAGTCCGCGATCACATGATGATCGCCCACAGCTTGCGCGGCGAGGTGTTCGGACCCGCGCAGCGTCTGCATGGCGCGACCTACATCGTCGACGCGACGTTCCGGAGGACGGCTCTCGACGCTGACAACATCGTGGTCGACATCGGGCGGGCAGCCGAGGAACTGCACGCCGTGGTCGGCGAGCTGAGCTACCGTAACCTCGACGACGAGGCCGCGTTCGCCGGCATGAACACCTCCAATGAGGCGCTGGCCCAGGTGATCGCCGATCGACTTGCCGAGCGTGTGCGTGCCGGTGCCCTCGGCGACGCCGCTCGCGGACTGGCCGGGATCGCGGTCACGCTGGGAGAGTCGCACGTCGCCTGGGCGAGTTACGAGCGAGCACCGTGACCGCCGTGCACGTCGTTGTGCCGGACGGCATCGATGATCCGGCGCGGCCGAGCGGCGGCAACGCCTACGACCCCCAGATCTGCCGGGGGCTCGCCGCCATCGGATGGTCTGTGCACGAGCGCCCCGTGCCAGGCTCGTGGCCCTGGCCGGACGCGGCGGCGCGAGCCACCCTCACCGGCGTGATCGCGGGAATCCCCGACGGCGCCGTGGTACTGATGGACGGCCTGATCGCCTCGACGGTCCCGGAGGTGCTGGTGCCCGAGGCGGGTCGGCTGCACCTGGTCGTCCTCGTGCACGTGCCTCTGGGCGACGGTCTGCCAGGTGGGCAGGTCGCCGACGCCCGCACTCAGGAACGCACGGTTCTGTCGACTGCTGTCGCGGTCGTCACGACCAGCACGTGGACCCGGCGCTGGCTGCTCGACCGATATTCCCTGCGGCCCGCCCAGGTCCACGTCGCCGAACCCGGAGTCGACGCAGCCGACCTTGCGCCGGGCACGGCGGCTGGCGGAGAACTGCTCTGCGTCGCGGCGTTGACACCGGGCAAGGGACACGACGTGTTGCTCGCAGCGCTGGCCGCGGTCACGGACCTGCCGTGGCATTGCGTTTGCGTGGGCGCCCTGACCCGCGATCCGGGCTTCGTCGCCCGCCTCGGCCGCCAGGCCCGCGATGGCGGAATAGGTGACCGGGTGCGCTTCACCGGCCCGCGCACGGGCGCTGACCTCGACGTCGCCTACGCCGCCGCAGACGCGCTGGTGCTGGCCTCGCGCGCCGAGACGTACGGCATGGTCGTCACCGAGGCGCTGGCCCGCGGGCTCCCGGTCGTGGCGACGACCGTGGGCGGGCTGCCGGCGGCCCTCGGTCGTGGGTCCGACGGGAGCCGGCCCGGCCTGCTGGTGCCGCCCGGCGACTCGAAGGCCCTCGCCGCGGCACTGCGCTGCTGGCTTAGCGACACCGATCTACGGCAGCGCTTCCGGCACGCGGCCCAAGAGCGACGCGTGACGCTGCCGGGCTGGTCGGCCACCTCGGTTCGGATCTCCCGCGTCCTAGCCGAGGTGTCGGTATGACCGCCGAGCCGATCCGGGTCAGCCCGGCGTGGCTACGGTTGCGGGAGGCGGCCGACGCCGCTGCACGCGCATCCGACCTCGTCGAGAAGATCCGGCCGCACCTGCCGGCCTGCGGCCGCGCGGTCATTCACGACCTCGGCTGCGGCACCGGGTCGATGGGCCGCTGGCTCGCCCCGCGGCTGACCGGGACGCAGCACTGGATCATGTACGACCGGGACGCCGATCTGCTCGCCCGTGCAGCCGCGGACATGCCCGGGGTGGCCGCCAACGGGGCCGCGGTCACCGTCCAGACCCGGCAGCGTGACATCACCCGGCTGGCCCGGGCCGACCTGGCCGGCGCATCCCTGATCACCGCCTCGGCGCTGCTCGACATGATGACCGCGTACGAGCTGGAACGATTCGTCACGAGCTGTGTCGACGCGGGCTGCCCCGCACTAGTGACCATCTCCGTTGTCGGTCGGGTCGATCTCACGCCAACCGATCCGTTGGATGCGCGCATCGCCGGCGCGTTCAACGCCCACCAGCGCCGCACTACCGGCGGCCGGCGTCTGCTCGGCCCGGACGCGGTCGGGGTCGCGGCCGACGCGTTCACCCGGCTCGGCGCCGATGTCCTTGTCCGGCCCAGCCCGTGGCGGCTCGGCGCCGCCCAGGCCGCCCTGGTGGCTGAGTGGTTCACGGGCTGGGTGGGCGCGGCGTGCGAGCAGCGGCCCGAGCTGGCCGCAGCGGCCGCAGCCTACGCTCGGCGCCGCCGGGCCGAGGCGACCGCCGGCCTGCTGAGCGTCAGGGTGGACCACCATGACCTGCTAGCCCGGCCCCGATGACCTCCTTCGGAGCCGATGAACGCGGCACACCGTCGCGCGCGTACTCCTGCCCAGGGAGTGGAACGGCAAGGGAGCCAGCGAATGCAGTCGTCTCGGCTGGACCCTCGAGGAGATCGGATGCGGTGATGACCCGGACCTTGTGGACGTGGGCGCGACTGCTGGGCGGCGCCGCGATCCTCGTCGTACTGCTCTGGCGGCTGGGCACTGGCCCGTTCCTCGACGCCGTCCGCATGATCGACGGGTGGTCACTGGCCGCGGCCGCCGGCATCGCGGTGCTGACCACAATGTGCTGCGCCTGGCGGTGGAGCCTGGTCGCTCGGGGTCTCGGCGTCGACGTGCCGCTGCCCGCGGCGGTCGTCGCGTACTACCGGTCGCAGTTCCTCAACGCGACGCTGCCCGGCGGGGTGCTCGGCGACGTGCACCGCGCTGTGCGCCACGGCCGCGACGTCGGCGATGCAGGCAGGGGCGTGCGGGCCGTCGCCTGGGAACGCTTCGCCGGCCAGGTCGTCCAGATCGTGCTGGCGATGACCGTGCTGCTCCTGCTGCCGTCGCCGGTGCACTCCTTCATCCCGGTCGTCGCGACTGCGGTCGTGGCAGGAGCGCTAGGCGTCGTCCTCCTGTGTCGGGCTCTGCCTCATGGCGGGCCGTCCCTGTGGGGGCGGACGGTGCGCACGGCAGCGGCCGACCTCCGCGGCCGGCTGCTCGCGCGGCGGGCGTGGCCCGGCATCGTGCTCGCCTCCGCCGTGGTCGTGGCCGGCCACGCAGCGACCTTCCTGATCGCTGCGCGAACTGCCGGCTCGACCGCGTCGCCGGTCCGGATGCTGCCGCTGGCGCTGCTCGTGCTGCTGGCCATGGGGATGCCGACGAGTATCGCCGGGTGGGGCCCACGCGAGGGCGTGGCCGCGTGGGCATTCAGCCTGGCTGGGCTGAGTGCGGCCCAGGGCGTCGCCACCGCCGTGGTGTATGGCGTAATGGTGCTCGTCGCCAGCCTGCCCGGTGCCGGCGTGCTCATCGCGGCACGGCTCCATCGGGGCACCCGGGACCCGGGCAGGGCAGATCCACTCCAGTCGCGGCCGCCCGCCACCGCCAGCCTGGAAGGCGCCGCACATGGCTGACCGCCCCTACACCCTGCTGCGCTGCGGCATATCGATCGACGGCTATCTCGACAGCGCGACCGAGAAGCGGCTGCTGCTCTCCAACGACGCCGACCTGGACCGCGTCGACGCCGTGCGCGCCGCCTGCGACGCGATCCTGGTTGGCGCGGCCACCGTCCGCAATGACAACCCGCGGCTACTGGTGCGGACGCAGTCGCGACAGGACGAGCGGGTCGCCCGGGGGCTTCGGCCCTCGCCGTTGAAGGTGACCGTGACCGGGCGGGCGCAACTGGACCCGTGCGCGGACTTCTTCGCCACCGGCGACACCGAGAAGCTGGTCTACTGCGCGAGCGCGACGGTGGCCGAGGCCCGCGATCGGCTCGGGCCGGTGGCGACCGTAGTCGACGGCGGCAAGTCAGTGGATATGCAACGGCTGAGTGAGGACCTCTACGCCCGGGGCGTGCGGCGGCTGATGGTCGAGGGCGGCGGGATGGTGCACACGCAGTTTCTGACCGCCGACCTCGCCGACGAACTGCACCTGGTCGTCGCACCGTTCTTCGTCGGCGATTCCCGGGCCCGGCGGTTTGTCAGCGACGGCCGGTTCCCTTGGAATCCGGGCCGGCGCGCGACGCTCGCGGAGGTGCGCCGGATCGATGACGTCGTGCTGCTGCGGTATGGGCTCTCGGCGCGATTCCGCATGGACTGATCGAGCAGGCCCAATGAGGCGAACTCTGCCCACCGCGACGATCCGCACTCAGCTGATGGTGCCGTTGCGGTTCCCCGATGGATACGTCACGACCGCGCGCGTGTTCACCTTCGATGGGCTGGCCGACGGCCGGGAACATCTCGCCTTCGGACCTGACGACCGCGCCGGCGCATAACCCCGGACGCGCACCCAGGCCCGCCGTCGCTCGTCCGGCCATTGTCCCGACGGGCCATCCCCGACTGGAGACGTCAGCCTGCCGGTCAGGTGCTCTCGACCAGGCTCACCAGAGCGTTCAGCTCGTCCCGGAGGGTCGCGGCGACCGCTGTCCGCTCTGCGCCAGGCAGGAGGGGCAGGGTCATGACAACGACACTGCCACCGCCGGGCCGAGGTATCGCTCGCATGTATTCACCTTCCTCGCGGCCGCGCTGGAGCAACCGAGGCCGAATTCGGTGGGCAGCCCTAGTGAACACCGCAGATGGCCCCGGTGAGCTAGACGCTCACCGGGGTCATCTGATGGCCTATCGGGCCCTACGGCGTGAGGGTCCAGATGCCGCGGCCGTGAGTGGCGGCGACGACCTCGCCGTTCGGCGCCAGGGTCAGGTTGTTGACCGGCGCGTTCGGCAGACCCTCACCCATCCGCGACCAGGTGGTCGGCGCTGACACCCGTGCTGCGAAGACCCCTACGTCGGTGGCGAGGACCAGCTTCCCGCCGGTGACCACGAGCGCGTCGCCGGGGGCATCCGGCAGGTTGCCGGACAGGTCACGCCAGGTGGTCCCGCCGTCGGTGGTCTCGAACACGACGCCCGTGCCGGCGCCGTCGATCCAGCGCCGGGAGTACCGTTGACGACTGTGTAGGCGTGTGCTCCGTTGGCGGGGTCGACCGTGACGCCGGCGATGTAGCGGTTCGGCAGGCTCGACACAGTGAGCTGGTGCCAGGTGCCGCCGTAGTTGGTGGCGATGCCCCGATCGAACGACGGGCTCGGGTTTCCCCCGCTGACCCAGGCTGCGTACGTCACGCCGTTCCCGCTGCTGATGGCGGTCGTGGCGTTCGAGTCGCCAAGGTCGAACACCTGCTTCCAGTCACACGTGGTCGTCCGGGGGTCGCAGGTGGTGTCCCATCCCTTGGTGGTGTCCCACACGTAACGGCCGCCGGCAACCCAGTGGTTCGGGTTCGTCGTGTCCGCCGCGAGCGGCGCCTGGAACCGGGCGCTCGGGTCACAGTCGGCCCGGGTCACCCCGTACCCGATGCTCTGACCGACGCAGGAGGGGCTGATCGTGGTGAAGGAGTGTCCCCCGTCGCTCGTCTTGTACGCCGTCAGGTCGGTGTACTCGCCGACAGCGCGCTGAGCGTTGGCCGGGTCCACGATGACGTTGAACCCGTCGCCGCTGGCCGGGTCGTACGACGGTCCGTGGGCAGGCACGAAGGCTGTCCCGTTGTCCTGCAGGCCACCCCAGAATGCAAGCTGGCTGCCGGACCTGCCGGCGCTGGCGTCGTAGAACTGGAGGTTGTGCAGGGTCGCGTTCAGGTCGGTCCAGTTCCCGTACCCGGTGTCCGCCGCCGGACGAGAGTAAACACCGCCGTCGTTGCCGATGACGACAGTCCCGTCGCCCGGCAGGAGCAGCGCGTGCTGGTCGGGGTGGGTGGTCTTGGGGCACGTCGTGCCGCACGCCAGGCCATAGTCCCAGTAGGGGCTGGGGGTGGTGAACGTTGCCCCGCCGTCGCTGGTCTGGAAAACCTCCTCAAGGCTGACGAAAACCTTGTTCGGGTTCGCCGGGTCGACAGCAAGTGCCTGGTTGTACCAGGCCTGCACGCCGACGTTGTAGCCCGGCGAGGTCGTCTTCGTAATCGCCGACCCTGAGTTCTGCAGCTTCGTCGAGTCTGCGAGCAGGGTCCACGGTCCGGCCGCGCTGCCGCTGGCCGAAACGTAGAAGCCCTTCAACGAGGTCGCCGAGCCGGTGGGGTCGGTGCCCGCGGCGAGGTAGGCGGGAGACTCCATCAGCGCGTACAGGCGTCCGTCGCCGGCGTACGCCAGCGTGGTCCGACCAATGTCGGTGCCGTCAAGGGCTCCGGTCGGGGTGACCTTCGTCCACGCCGTCCCCCCGTCGGTGCTGGCGAAGATGGCGTTGTCCGCGCCGCCCGAGCGATACCCGTTCACGGCTACCAGGGACTGGCCGCGGGTGCCCGGCCGGACGGCGACGTCGGTGATGTGGTTGACGTATGGCGACGGAGTGGAGGTGGGTGCCAGGACCCGGGTCCAGGTACCGGCGCCACTGGCCGAGGTCCGGTACAGGCCCTGGCTGGTGGCCGCGAACACGACCCGCCCGTCGACGAGCAGCCGGTACACCTGGTGATCCAGCAGCGCGGACCCGCCGACGAGGGTTGGTACACCCTTCGGGCCGCCGTGCCCATCGGTCTCCTGCCGATAGACGCCGACACCGAGGTAGGAGTCGGCGTTGGTGTTCGCCTCCCCCGTCCCGATCCACACGCTGTGGTCGGTCCGGTTCACCGTCAGCGCCCCAGTCGACAGGGACGGCTGGTTGTCGGACAGGGGCGTCCACTTCTTGCCCTTGTTGGCACTCGCCCACACGCCGCCGCCGGCGGTTGCCGCGTACATCACCTTTCCGTCAACCGCGAGATCAGTGACCCGTCCACCGGAGATGCCGAAGCCGGCGCCGGCGTTGGACCAGAACGGGTCGGTGAAGCCAGCCGGTTCGTTGTTGTAAGACGAGGTGGTCTGCTCCACCCAGTGCCCGCCACGGGCCGCCAGGGCGTTCGCCTGCCCTCGGGCGGCGAGCAGGGCGGCGGCTGAGACCGTGGTGCCAGGGGCAGTCCGCTCCGCGCTGTACTGAGCGGCCCGGTCGGCGAGACTGGCGCCGTCGTCGCCGCCGCGAGCTGGTCCGCCATCGAAGCCGATCACGTGGCCGTGCCTGTGCGTCCCGTTCGATGCCGCGTCCGCGCCTCCCGGGGCCGACAGAAGGATCAGGGGACCAGTAAGAGCAGTCAGGGCGCCCAGCGTCACGAGCAAGCGAGATCTCTTCATGCGTACCTCCGAGTCAAAGCCACCACGGAAGGCACACAATGGGGTTCTTCGCACCTACGGGGCAAGCTGGTTGCGGTTACAGTGCCCTGCCGCGATGAGTAACAGTTGCCCGACACGCCGAGAACCGCGCATGACCCGGACGGAACCGGGACAACCGCTGTCTCCCGGATTCTGGCTGCAGCATGCAACGCGGCGCTGACGATCCGAGCTCAGCGCGACTGCGCGAGCTGGGCCTGACCCCAGCCGGTTCTACCGCGCTCAACCACGGCACTCGGGCAGCTCGCGATTTCGACGTTCCTTCGGGCCTGACCCAGGCGCGCTGCGCGCCACCCTTCGCCCCCATCGCCGAGCATCGCAGCGAAGATGGCCAAGTCACCCCGGGCCGTCGGGCTCCGATCTGCCACGTCGTCTCGCTGAGCCAACCCCCGAACGGCACAACAAGGACTTGGTTGTCGACGTCCAACTCGAGGGTGGCGACGCGTGCGTCAGCGTTCGCAACCCGGACATGTGGTCCACTCACCCTCTGGGTGAGGGTGGGCGCGAGGGGTGAGTCACGGAAGTGGCTGAGGCGTTGCGGCCAGCAGCGTCGATGCGATCAGCTGGTGACCGGCAGCGTTGGGGTGGTCGCCATCGGCAGCCAGCAGGGGTGTGGGGTTGATGGAGCCGTTTCCCTTGAAGGGCGCGTACAGACTCACGCAGGTGGCGCCCGCCTGCCGTGCAGCGTCGCAGATCTGGGTGCTCTCAGCGTGGGTGAGTGCATCACTCCAGCTCTGGAAGGCAGAGCCGTTTTCGGCGGTGCCAACGTCTCCGTCCTGGAACACGTTCCAGTAGTCCGTCACGAGAACCGTCGGGGGATGATCTGGTTGGGCGGCCCGCGCAGCGTCCACGATCAACCCCACGTTGTGTCCGACGCTGTCAATCAACGGCGTGTAGCAGGTCGCCGGACAGCCAGCAGGCTGCTGTGACTCCAGCGCGTTGAGGTCGTTTGCCCCGATCGTCACGAGCAGGATGTCTGCCTTGGCGACCTGGTCGCGGAAGGTTCCGGGTTGGGTCAGACTCTGCAACAGCTGAGAACTGGTCCAGCCAGGCACGCCCAGGTTCACTGAAGATGTCGTCAGCCCTCGGTGGGAGGCCAGGTTCCTGGCATATAGCCCGACGAAAGGCTCGCAGTTGCAGTTGAAACCAGAGGTCACTGAATCGCCGATACCGACCACCGTGATCGACCGGCTGATGCCCCCCGAGGCAATGGTCCCGATTGCAGCCGGCCGCGTTGTCGTGGTGCTCGTGGCCGCCACACTCTTGCTTGCTGGGTGACCATGCACTCCCTGGGCGAAAGCCGTCAGCCCCAGCACAATTGCGACCGTGATCAGCGCAGCGAGGACTCCGGCGACCTTGTGCTTGGGCAGACTCGACCAGGTCCCGGGAGTACGCTCCGGTGTTGGCATGAGAGCACGCTATGCCTCCACCCTTTGTGCAACCTGACAGTTCGATGAGCGTTACCCGTGTCCGTTGTGTGCTGAGCGATGATCCGATGCCGTATTCTCAGCGACAGTTCGATGGTCAGGTGTTCTGTAGTTCTGGTTGGGGTTGGTTGATCCAGGACTGCTCGGGGATCTTCGGTGTTGTCGGGCGGCGGGCGAAGCGTTCTGGGTGCGCGGCGTGGGCCGTGTTGAGGGTGACTTGGCGGGCTTGGTCGACGGCGCCGGCGGTGCCGAAGTGGACCGAGGCCGGGGTGTGTCGCCTGCCATGAGCATGGGACCACCCTGAACGATTTTCTGCCAGCTTCATGGGACCACCTGGTTGCCAGTTATGGGACCACCCGGCGCGTCGTGCGGGTTGAGTCCTCGGCTCGGTTGTTGGCTTCTGACGTCATGTTCGTCGACGTGGAGGTCAACAGCGGTGGTGTTCAGGGAGGTCGACGTGGTTGAGGTACGTGAAGTCCTACGGGGCTGGTTGGACGGGGTCGGGCTGCGTACGGTCGCGGCGCGGGCGGGGGTGGACCGCTAGACTGCCCGCCGGTACGTGCGGTGTACCTCGGGCACCGCCAGCGCCGCGAGATAGTCCCGGAGAACGACCAAGGTCAGGGTTCCAGCCGCACCAGTTGCCCGGTCAGTACCGGCTGGTCTCGGAACACGTCGGGTGCAGTCACGAAAGACACTGAACCAGATGACGGTTGTGACCAATCCTGCAAGGGTGACCGCCTCTGCGCATGCCGTTGCGCGTGCGGGACGGCCTCTCGTGGGACCTGTCCAACGACGCCATGGTTTGGTGACACGATGACCAGGGGCGCGACCGGCTGATCGGCCGCCCATCGAGCGGATGCCCGAACATGAAGGAGCAGCAAGGTGATCTTCATCGTCGTCAAGTTCCCGGTACGCCCCGACCGGAGCGAAGAGTGGCTCTCGCTTGTCGCGGAGTTCACCACAGCCACACGCGCGGAGCTGGGCAACATCTTCTTCGAGTGGTCCAGGAGTGTTGACAACCCCAACCAGTTCGTCCTGGCCGAGGCGTTCAGGGACCGCGAAGCAGGCGAGGCGCACGTGAACTCCGACCACTTCAAGACAGCCATGGCGTTGATGCCGGACGCGATATCGGACACGCCGGAGATCGTCAACGTCGAGGCACCTGGCGACGGTTGGACGAGGATGGCAGAACTTCAGCCCCGGAGGGCTACGTAAGGCGTCCACTGTGCCGTAGCCCGTCGGTGGCGTCGTTATCGTCTGGGTGAGCATTGCGAGCTCGATCGGTCGTCGCAGCAGCCAGTCGATGCGAGGTGCCGTGCGTCTGGTCGAGCCATCAGTGCATGGAGAACTCGTTTTCCTCGGGGTGGCCGGCGAGGGTGCCCGCGGAAGAACCGGGTCACTGATGTTGTTGGTTCGGTCATGAGCTTGAAAGTCGAAGTCTGGTCCGACGTTGTCTGCCCGTGGTGCTACATCGGGAAGCGCCGCTTCGAAGCGGCCCTGGCGCGCTTCGACCACCGCGACGAGGTAGAGCTGGTCTGGCGCAGCTTTGAGCTCGACGTGTCCGCACCCCCGAGCAGCGCTGAACAGGGAACGTACGCCGAGCGGCTCGCGAGCAAGTACGGATGCTCGGTCACCGAGGCGCAGGTCATGATTGACAACATGACGGTCACGGCGGCCCAAGAAGGCCTCGACTTCCGCTTCGACCTTGCCCGGCCCGGCAACACCTTCGACGCGCACCGGTTGCTGCACCTCGCCTTGGAGCACGGCCAGCAGGACGAGCTCAAGGAGCGACTCGACGCCGCGACGTTCACCGAGGGCTCCCCGGCCTCAGACCATTCCGCGCTGCGCGCCCTTGCCATACAGATCGGGCTGCCCGAGGTCGAAGTGGACGCCGTGCTGACCTCAGATCGCCACTCCGACGCAGTGCGCGCCGACGAGGCGCAGGCCCGGGCGTACGGCATCAGCGGCGTCCCCTTCTTCGTCATCGATGGCCGGTACGGCATCTCGGGAGCCCAACCCGCCGACGCCGTCCTGCAGACA
>Ga0208850_1000199_pt1 | contig 20218 bp, 20 predicted proteins | sample NGESurshal092012_5_FD_184475 | JGI IMG/M metagenome (GOLD analysis project Ga0208850, IMG submission 184475) | Arctic peat soil microbial communities from Barrow, Alaska - NGEE Surface sample 210-2 shallow-092012 (SPAdes) | ecosystem: Environmental > Terrestrial > Soil > Wetlands > Peat ... | reverse complement strand
GGCCACCCGCCGTAGTGAAGACCTTTTGACCTAAGCCATTGATCTACAATAAGTGGGCATCTCTAAAACCCGCCAATCCGCGAAGACGGGCTATCATGCGCTGATCGATCGCGGCCAGATTCGACCCGGCGAAGTGCTGCTGGTGCATGGCGCCGGCGGCGGCGTTGGCCTTGCCGCCGTCGAGATGGGCAAGCTGCTCGGCGCCACCGTGATCGCGGCGGCGTCATCGGAAGAAAAGCTTGCCGCGACGCGGGCGCGCGGCGCCGATCATCTGGTGCTGTACGGACGCGAGCCGTTCCGCGACGCCGTCAAGCGCATCACCGAAGGCCGCGGCGCGGACGTGGTGTTCGATCCGGTCGGCGGCGAGATCTTCGAGAACAGCCTGCGCTGCATCGCCTGGGGCGCGCGCATCCTCGTCGTCGGTTTCACCGGCGGCATTGGGCTCGCCCGCACCAATCTGCTCCTGATCAAGGGGGCGAGCGTGCTCGGCGTCCGGGCCGGCGAGGCTATCAGGAGAAATCCGGCGGCGGGCGCCGTGCGGATCAAGGCCTTATTGGCGTGGGCGGAGGCGGGAAAAATCCGGCCCAAGGTCTCGCACCGGCTGCCGCTGGAAGATTATGCGCAGGCGATGCGGCTGCTGATCAACCGCAAGGCCATCGGGCGCGTGGCGCTGATGATGCGGTAGTTTGTCCATCATGCCCCGCGAAAGCGGGGCATCCATTATTCCGCGGCTTCTCGATTCAATCGCTGGCATCAGTGACTACTGGATCACCCGCTTTCAAGCGGGTGATGACGACCGAGGGAAATGCCGAAGGCTCGCCTCACTCATACTCCCGCTCTTCCCACCACGGAAAATAATTGGGCATATCGGTCGAGACCTTGTCCTTGAACACAGCCGGGCGCTTTTCCAGGAATGACACCACGCCTTCTTTCACGTCCGCAGAGCGGCCGCGCGCGTAAATGCCGCGGCTGTCGACCTTGTGCGCTTCCATCGGATCGTCGGCCCCCAGCATGCGCCACATCATCTGCCGGATCAGCGCCACCGACACCGGCGCGGTCTTCCCGGCGATTTCGCGGGCGAGCGCGCGCGCGGTCGGCAATAGTTCGTCCGGCGGCACCACCTTGCTGACGAGACGGCCGGCCAGGGCTTCCTGCGCCGGAAATACCCGGCCGGTGTAACACCACTCCAAGGCCTGCGCGATGCCGACGATGCGCGGCAGGAACCAGCTTGACGCCGCTTCCGGCACAATGCCGCGCTGGGAGAACACGAATCCGAAGCGCGCGTTCTCCGAGGCGATGCGGATATCCATCGCCAGCTGCATGGTGACGCCGATGCCGACCGCGGGGCCGTTCACCGCCGCGATCATAGGCTTCAGGCATTTGTAGATGCGCAGCGTCAGCTGGCCGCCGCCGTCGCGCACATTGGGATCGCTGTAATCGACCTTGCCATTGGCCAGCCGTTTCACCGGTCCGCGCCGGGCGTCGCGATCAAAAGTGTCGGCGCCGGCAGAAAGATCGGCGCCGGCGCAAAATCCGCGCCCCGAGCCGGTGACGATGATGGCGCGGATATTGTCGTCCTTGTCGGCCTGATCGAAGGCGTCGATCATTTCCCTCTGCATGGCGCCGTTGAAGGCGTTGAGCTTGTCGGGCCGGTTCAGCGTGATGGTGAGAATCTGCTCGGCGACCTCGTATTTGATCGTCTCATACGCCATCGGGGGTTTCCTCTGCTGCTGTTGTTTTGAGACCGTCATTCCGGGGCGCGCGAAGCGCGAGCCCGGAATCCATACTCCCGATCGTGGTTATGGATTCCGGGCTCGCTCGTTTCACTCGCGCCCCGGAATGACGAAAGAAGTTATTTTACAGGCGGGCTCGGCCACGGCCGTTGCGCGCCCCGCATCGCCTCGAACGCCTTGGCCATCCCGAGCACGCCGAGATCGTCGAAGCGTCGGCCGACGATCTGCACGCCGATCGGAAAACCGCCGGCGCTAAAGCCGCCGTTGATCGACACGGCAGGATTTTCCGACATGTTCCACGGAACGGTGTAGGCGATGTGTTCGAACGGCTTGTCGGGATCGTTGATCGGGGCGGCGAGTTCGGCTGCGAAATTCACCACCGGCGACACTGGCGAAATCACATAGTCGATATCGGCGAACAGCTTTGCCGCCGCTGATCGAATCGCCATGGTGGCGTTGAAACCCCTGACCACGTCGACACCACTGAGCTTCGCGCCGGCTTCCGCCCATTTGCAGATATAGGGCAGCGCCTTGGCGCGCTCGGCCGGCGTGAGCCTGGAGAGATCGTCCCACATCCGGGCGCGCCAGAAATTGTCGAGCCCATCGAGCATCTCGCGCGTCAGTATACCCGACACTTCGGTGACGATGGCGCCGGTCGCCTCGAACGCCCGCGCGGCCTTCACAGCCACCTCGCGCACCTCCTGCTCCAGCGCCTGACCGACGCCGAGATCGAGCATCAGCCCGATGCGAAGTCCCTTCGGCGGACGAGCACGTATGTTCCAGTCGAAATCGTTGGGCGGCAGGCTCATGCCGTCGCGGCTGTCCGGCAGCGACAGCACGCTCATCATCAATGCGGCGTCATCGACAATGCGGGTGATCGGTCCGGCGACGCGGCCGACGTAAGGCGGATCGATGGGGATCCGTCCCAGGCTAGGCTTCAGCGCGACGAGGCCGCACCAGCACGCCGGCAGCCGCAGCGAGCCGCCGATATCGGTGCCGAGATGCAGCGGGCCGTAACCTGCGGCACCCGCCGCACCCGCGCCGGCGCTGGAACCGCCAGGGTTCTTGCTGAGATCCCAGGGATTGCGGGTGAGGGGATGAAAACTTGAAATTCCTGAGGACAGCATGCCGTAATCCGGCATGGTGGTTTTGGAAAAAATCACAGCACCCGCTTCGCGCAACCGCGCCGCCGGCGGCGCATCCGCCGCTGCCGGCACGAGTTTGGTGGTGGCGGCACCAAGCGGCACGGGAACGCCTTTGGTGGCAATGTTTTCCTTGATCGTCGCGGGGACGCCATCGAGCGGACCTGACGGCTGGCCCTTCTGCCAGCGTTCCGTCGATGCCTTTGCGGTTGCGCGCGCGCCTTCGGGATCGAATGCGTACAGCGCCTTAATGTGCGGCTCCCACACCGCGATATGCGCCAGCACGTTCTCCAGCACTTCGGACGGCGAAAATTGCCTGGCCCGGAAGCCCGCGATCAGGTCGACGGCGCTGAGATCGTGCAGCGACGTCACCGTTTGCTTCGATGCCGATTTATGCATGTGCGCCTACCGGCAACCGGGTTTCGATGATGCGCGCGAACATGCTGGCGCCGATCGGCAATATCTTGTCGTCGAGGACGTAACCGGGATTGTGCACGGGCACCGATCCGTCGTGGCCCACCCAGAAATAGGCGCCGGGCACCGCCTGCATCATGTCGGCAAAATCCTCGCTGCCCATTTTCGGCTGCGACCTGGTCAAGACCTTGGCGGGGTCGACCACCGTGCGCGCCACTGCCTCAACCACCCTGGACTGCTCTTCCTGGTTCACCAGCACGCTGAAAGTATCGCGGATATCGGCGATGATCTCGACGTGGAAGGCGCTGGCGATGCCGGCGCAGAGCGCGCGCATCCGCTCGCGGATCAGCGCCCGGACCTCGTCGGAAAAGGCGCGGACAGTGCCGCAGAGTTTCGCTTCGCCGGGGATCACGTTGTAGGCGGAGCCGGCGTGAAGCTGCGTAATCGACAGCACCGCCGATTTCAAGGGATCGACGTTGCGGCTGACGATGGTCTGCAGCGCCTGTCCCAGCGTCATCGCGATCACGATCGGGTCCTTTGACCGCTCGGGCATCGCGCCGTGCGCGCCGTAACCATGGATGGTGATGTCGAAAAAGTCGGCTCCCGCCATGGCCGGCCCCGGAAGGATGGCAACCTCGCCGTGGTTCAGATCGGGTGCATTGTGCAGCCCGTAAACCTCGTCGCAGGGGAATTTCTCGAACAGCCCGTCCTTGATCATGGCGCGGGCGCCGCCGAGACCTTCTTCGGCCGGCTGGAAGATGAAATGCACGGTGCCGTCGAAATTCCTGGTCTCCGCGAGGTAGCGCGCGGTGCCGAGCAGCATGGTGGTATGGCCGTCATGGCCGCAGCCGTGGAAGCGGCCGGGGATGGTCGAGCGCCATCGCAGGTTGGTGTTCTCTTCCATCGGCAGCGCATCCATGTCGGCGCGCAGCCCGATGCGTCTGCCGCCGCTGCCTTTGCCCTTGAGCACGCCGACCACGCCGGTGCCGCCCAATCCACGATGCACCTCGATGCCCCATTGCGTCAGCTTCTCGGCAACGATCCCGGAGGTGCGGACTTCCTCGAAGCCGATCTCGGGATGCGCGTGCAGATCCCTGCGGATCGCGGTGAGTTCGTCGGCATAGCCTTCGATGCGGTCGATGTTTGGCATGTCTGTTATCCGATGGCGGGAGAGGGTGAACATGATTCGACGGCGGGAGCGAAAGCGGGACCGTTCGGCTTGATGCGCAGGCCCGGACGCAACCGGGTCCACGGCAATGCGGCGGTGTCGGCGGGCATCGCGCCGGGCGCGGCGCAGATGATCAGCTTTTCGGCGATCGGTTCGAAATCGGCGCGGAAATGCACCGAGCTCTTGTTGACGAGGATGGACTGCTCTGTCGGCTCGATGCCGACATAGCGAAACATCGCCTGATCGGCGAGCTGCGCCTTGCGCGAGCTGACGACCACGCGGACGCCGCCGATGCGCAGGCTGGCCGACGGGCCGAGATTCATCCCGCTGCCCCCGAAATACGGGCCGGGCGCGATGAACCGGCCGTCGGACAGTTGCTCGACGACGAATGTTTCCTCGAACGGCGCGTCGCCGGGAATTCCGGACTTGCCGCCGAGCGCGAGCCTGATGGTCGCACCTTGTCCCGCCGCGTGCGCGGCTTTCGCGGACTCCGGATCGACGATCACGCCGATCGCAGCCCTGGTGGCGCCGTTTCGGACCAGCGCGCGCAGCATGCCCGTGGTGTCGGAATCGCCGCCGGCGCCCGGATTGTCCTGGGTGTCGGCGATGACGATCGGTTTGCTGGCGCGCGTGGCCAGTTCCATCGCATGACGCACGCCTTCATCGGGCGTGAAGATACGGCCGTCGAAGTCGCTTTCGTGGCTCTCGATCAGCGCGGCGACGTTGTCCGCTGCGGCGTCGGCATCCAGCTGGGTGCGGCCATAGGCGAATACGGTCGCACCGCAATCGGGAAAATCCGCCGCCGGGAAACCCGGCGCGAAAGACAGCGTCGGCACCGCGTCGCTCTCCAGTGCGGCCAGTTTGTTGTAGATGCCTCTGCAGGGTTCGTCGTTGGTGCATTGCCAGCTGATCGGAATCAGGAACGGCAATTGCCGGAACGCTTTTGCAAATTTCTGTTTGGTGCGCAGCAGTAACGCGAGATATTTCGCCGCGGCGCGGCCGGTGTCGGCCATGTCGACATGCGGATAGGTGCGGTAGGCGATCAGCGCGTCGGCATGTTCCACCATGGCGGGCGTCACATTGGCGTGCAGGTCGAGGCTGATCACCAGCGGCAGCTCCTTGCCGATCAGCTTGCGGACGCGGGCGAGGATTTCGCCTTCGCCGTCGTCGAGATGTTCCGTGACCATGGCGCCGTGCAGATCGAGATAGACCCCGTCGATTGAGCCAGCGGCTTTGATGCCATCGACGATGACCTTGGCGACGCGCTCATAGGCGTCCTTTTCGACATGTGCCGATGGGCTTGCTGCGCACCAGATGGTCGGCACCAGCTCCCAGCCTTCCGCTTCCGCCGCTGGTACAAAACCCGCCATGCCAACATTGATGTCACGCATTCTCTCGAGCAGCTTCGCACCTTGCGACATCGGCGGCCAGCCGCCGCCATGCACGAAATCGTCATAGGTCGCCTTCGTCGGCGCGAAGGTGTTGGTCTCGTGCAGGAAGCCGCCAACGGCGATACGGGTCATGAATTCCAACTCAGCCAATTGTCCGTGTGAGTGACGTTAGACTCGTCATTGCGAGGAGCGCAAGCGACGAAGCAATCCATCTTTACCTGTCGCGCGAAAGGTCTGGATTGCTTCGCGGAGCCTGTCATCGGGCCCGTATTCGCGCGACCCGTTGGCCCGCAATGACGGTTATTGCGCGGCCCCGGCGGCCGCGAACGGCCGGAAATTCGCAAAATCCCACCCCCGTCCGGGGGCGGCGTCAAGCAGCTGCCTTGTATAGGCCTGCTGCGGATTGGTCAGGACCTGCGCCGCCGGCCCCTGTTCGACGATACGGCCGTGCTGCATCACGGCGAGGTCGTCGCAGATTTGCGCGGCGACGCGCAGATCATGGGTGATGAACAACAGCGCGATGCCAAGCCGGGTCTGGATTTCGTCGAGCAGTTCCAGCACCTGCGCCTGCACGGAGACATCGAGCGCCGAGACCGCTTCGTCCGCCACCAGCACGTCGGGATCGAGCGCCAGCGCACGGGCAATGGCAATGCGCTGGCGCTGGCCGCCGGAGAACTGGTGCGGATAGCGCGAGATGGCATCGACGGGGAGATCGACCAGTTCGAGCAGTTCGCGCGCCTTCGCCAGCGCGTCGGCATGCGGCATGCCGTAATTGACAGGGCCTTCGGCAATGGTCTCGCCGATGGTGATGCGCGGATTGAGCGAGCGATAGGGGTCCTGGAAAATGATCTGGATGTGCTTGCGGTGCGGTTGCAGCAGCCGGCGCGACAAGTCGGATATTTCGCGCCCGGCGAGGCGAATGCCGCCGGAGGTCGGGTCGATCAGCCGGACGATGCAGCGCGCCACCGTCGATTTGCCGGACCCGCTTTCGCCGACGATGCCGAGCGTGCGCCCCTTGCGCAGGGTCAGCGTGACATCCTGGGCCGCTGCCACTTCGCGGACGGCGCCGAAGAAGGAGCGCTCGCGATAGACCTTGCCGAGTTCGTTGGCCTCCAGCACCACCGGTTCGGCGGTGTCGGCGCGCGGCGCACGCGGCACCAGGCTCGGCACCGCCGAGAGCAGGTTGCGGGTGTATTCCATGGCCGGCGTGCGCAGGATAGCGTCGAGCGTACCGGTCTCGACCAGCCGTCCTTGACGCATCACCGCGACGCGGTCGGCGATCTCGGCGACTACGCCCATGTCATGGGTGATGAAGAGCACGGCGGTGCCGTGATCCCGTTGCAGGTCGCGGATCAGCGTCAGAATCTGCTTCTGGGTGGTGACGTCGAGTGCCGTGGTCGGCTCATCCGCGATCAGCAGTTTCGGCTCCAGCACCAGCGCCATCGCGATCATGATGCGCTGGCGCTGGCCGCCTGACAGCCGATGCGGATAGGACGCGAAAATGCGCTCGACCTCGGGCAGCCGCACCTGTTCCATCATGCCGAGGATGCGCTCGCGCCGCGCGCGCGCATCGAGACCGGTGTGCGCGCGCAATACCTCGTCGATCTGGCGCCCGACCGGGACGACCGGATTGAGCGCCGTCATCGGCTCCTGAAAGATCATCGCCATGGTAGTGGCGCGCAACTGTCGCAGGCGGCGGTCGCTGGCGGCGAGAAGGTCCTCGCCGACCAGTTTGACGCTGCCGCAGGAGGGCACCAGCGAACCCTTTTGCAATAGTCCCATCACGGTCAGCGCCGTGACGGATTTTCCCGATCCGCTTTCGCCGACCAGGCACAAGGTTTCGCCTTGGCATACCCTTAGCGAGACGCCGTCGATGATCCGCTCATTGCGCGGATTCTTGCCGAGGCCGACCACGAGATTGTCGATGTCGAGAACCACGGCGTTCGGATTTGGTGCCGCGGTCACTTGCCGCCCTCCCGCCGCTTCATGCGGGGATCGAGCGCGTCGCGCGCGGCGTCGCCGATCAAATTGACGCTGAGGATCGCGATCGACAGCAGCAATCCCGGCCAGAAGATCAGCGATGGCTTGATCTGAAAATAGGCGCGGCCTTCGGCCATGATGTTGCCCCAGGTCGGCGTCTCCGGGCTGATGCCGGCGCCGAGGAACGACAGGATCGCCTCGGTAAGAATGGCGGAAGCGCAGACATAGGTGCCTTGCACGATCAATGGGGCAATTGTGTTTGGCATCAAATGCCGCCACATGATCTTCGGCAGGCTGGAGCCGACGGAAATCGCGGCTTCCACATAAGGTTCTTCGCGCGCCGAAAGCACGACCGAGCGCACCAGCCGCGCCACCCGCGGAATTTCCGGGATGGTGATGGCGACCAGAACCGTCAGCAGGCTCGCGCCCGACAGCGAGACCACGGCGATGGCGAGCAGGATGCTCGGGATCGCCATCAACCCGTCCATCACCCGCATCATGATGGCGTCGACCCATTTGAAGAAACCGGAGACGAGGCCGATCACAAGCCCGACGCCGACGCTGATGACAGCGGCGCCAAGGCCGATCAGAAGCGATATCCGTCCGCCGTAGAGAATCCGCGACAGCACGTCGCGGCCATAGCCGTCGGTGCCGAGCAGGAATTGCGCGCTTGCCGGCCTCAGCCGCTGGGCCGGCGCGAGCAGCAGCGGATCGTGCGGCGAAAGCCAGGGCGCCAGGATGGCGGACGCGATCACCAGCGCGAGGCAGACCGTCGCGACGGCGATGATCGGCGTCGCCGTGAGAAATCCGAGCCCCGGCCGCAACGGCGTGGTGACCGCAACAGAGGGTTCGGGGAGGGTTTCGATCGCCATCAGTATCGTATCCTGGGATCGAGCAGGGTGTAGGCGACGTCGATCAAAAGGTTGACCGTGATATAGACGCCCGATGTCAGAAGGATCATCGCCTGGATCACCGGATAGTCGCGCGCCAGCACTGCATCGACGGTGAGGCGTCCGATGCCCGGCAGGTTGAACACGCTCTCGGTGACGACGACGCCCGATATCAATAGCGCGAAGCCGGTGCCGATTACGGTGATGACGGGCACGGCGGCGTTGCGCAGCGCGTGGCGCAGCAGTACGGCGCTCTCCCTGATGCCCTTGGCGCGCGCGGTGCGCACATAATCCTCGCCCAGCACGTCCAGCATCGCCGCACGGGTCATGCGCGCGATCAGGGCGACATAGATGAAGGACAGCGTGCAGGTCGGCAGGATGATGCGTTCGAGAAACGGGCCCAGGCCCGCGGTGATGCTTTTAAAACCCTGCACCGGCAGCCAGCGCAGGTCGATGGCGAAGATCTGGATCAGCACATAGCCGATCACGAAGACCGGGACCGAGAAGCCGAGGACCGACAATCCCATCACGAAGCGGTCGATCCAGGTGCCGTGCTTCCACGCCGCGATCACGCCGAGCGGTACCGCGACAACGATGGAAAGGATGATGGTCGACACCGCGATCGAGATCGAGGGCTCAACGCGCTGGCCGATCATTTGCAGCACCGGCACGTTCGAGATCAGCGACACCCCGAGATCGCCATGCAGCAGCTTGCCGAGCCAGGAGAAGAATTGTTCGTAGAGCGGTTCGTTCAATCCGAGCGAGGTGCGGATGCGCTCAAGCTGCTCGGTCGTCGCATTGTCGCCGGCCAGAATGGCGGCGGGATCGCCCGGGGTCAGCCGCAGCAGCAGAAACACGAACAGCGCCACCACGCCCATCACGGGAATGGCGGCCAGCACGCGGCGGAGCAGGTATCCGAGCATCAGGCGCACCCACTCCGCCGTCCCTGCGAAAGCAGGGACCCATACGCCGGGGAGTCTCGATGTAATGCTGGAGCGGACGGGAACGACGACACACGCCTGGGGTTATGGGTCCCTGCTTTCGCGGGGACGACTGATCGAGATTGCGGAATGCTGCAGAAATCCATCATGATGCCACTCTCGCACTCTGCGGCCCCAATGCAAGTTTCAGCAAATCCCGTGCCATCGGGACTGGAATGAAGCTCGTCTTATTCCAGCGTCGCCAGCAAGCCGGCCATCAGGCGGCCGCGCTCGGCGAGACTGTCGACTACGATATGTTCGTTCAGCGTATGCGGATCGGCGCCGCGAACGCCCAATCCATCGAGCGTGGGGATTCCCATCGCGCCGGTAAAATTGGCGTCGGAGCCGCCGGCGGCGCTGCCATGGGGAAGCTCGACGCCCATCGCTTTGGCCAAACCGCGCGCCTTTTCGTAAAGCGCCATGGTACCCGCATCGGGCTCCCACACCGGCCGCGTCACCCCGCGCGTCACTTTGAACGTGACATCATCGGCGGTCCCGGAAAGCGCCAGCATCCGCTCGACGCCGCGATCGAGATCGGCCTGGCGCTTGGCCATGCTCAGCGCTTCGCCGCTGCAGGTGGTGGCGACGCAATTGACCCATTGCCCGCCATGCACGATGCCGACGCTGAAGGTGCAGTCTTCCGTCGTCATGCCGTCGATGGCGATGATCTGGCGCGCCATCTCGCGGATGGCGGAGCGGCCGGAGGAGAGATTTGCGCCGGCGTGGCTCGCCTTGCCGATGGCTTCGAGATTGAACCGTGCGATCGCGTAACGTCCGGTGACGACGCCGTTGTTGGCGCGGCCCGGCTCCGGCACCAGCACGTATTTGTTGCGCGCGGCCTCGGCCTCGATGATGTCCCGGGTCGAGGGCGTGCCGACTTCCTCGTCCGGCGTGAACAGCACCGTGATCGGCAGCGGCGTCGTGAAGCAGGCGCGCGCCAATTGCCGGATCGCTTCCAGCGCGAGGTAATTGCCGCCCTTCATGTCGAAGATGCCGGGGCCGAAACACTTGTTGCCCTCGCGCCGCCATTGCAGTTTTTCCAGCGTGCCGACGGGATGAACGGTGTCGAGATGCCCCGCGATCAGAATTCCGGGCTCGCCCTGCCTGGGATGCGGAAAGCGCGCGCGGACGCAGCCGCCAAATCCCTGCGTTCCGGCGATGCGCTCGATCGACGCACCCATGATCGCCATGTCGCGCGCGGCAAGGTCGAGCATGCGGTCGACGGCGCTTGCGTCCCAGGTCGGGCTTTCGCATTCCACCCAGCCGCGCAGCCCAAGCAGCATGGCCTCGGAATCAAACGGAAGATTGGCGGGGTTCATGGGGATTCTCTCAAGTTTCGAGCGAGATGTTCCGGCTGCGGGTACATCGCCAGATGCTTACGAGAATGACCGGCGACGAATTTGTAAAGGGAAACATCTGCGAGTGTCAGGCCTATTGGCCACGCAGCCATGAGTCAAAACCCGATTGACGCGCACCATGCTTGGTGCAAGTCTCAAAACTCCAAGATTTACAGCGTGTTAGTGCGCCCAAATAACGGACCGCATGCACAGCGAATCATCGGCCTTTGACCAGTTTCACGTCAGGAGAGATCGAATGTTCCACATCCCGCGTCGGAAGCTTTCCACCATAGCGTCGGCCCTCGCGCTCTTGGCTGCGCTGGCGATACCCTCGCTGGCGGACGCCAAAACGATCACCGCGGTGATGCATGCCGACCTGCGCGATCCGGGCATGATGACGACCGCGTATATCGTGCGCGATTTCGGCTACATGGTCTATGACACGCTGCTGGCGACCGATTCCAACTTCAAGATCCAGCCGCAGATGGCCGACTGGAAGGTGTCCGACGACAAGCTCACCTACACCTTCACGCTGCGCGACGGCCTGAAGTGGCATGACGGCACGCCGGTCACGGCGGAAGATTGCGCGGCGTCACTGAAGCGCTGGGGCAAGGTCGATGGCATGGGCCAGAAGCTGATGGACTTCACCGCGAGCATCGAGGCGACCGACGCCAGGACCATCACGCTGAAGCTGAAGGAGCCCTACGGGCTGGTGCTGGAGTCGATCGGAAAACCGTCCTCGCTGGTGCCGTTCATGATGCCGAAGCGGTTGGCGGAAACGCCGGTCGGCACGTCGATTCCGGAACAGATCGGATCCGGTCCGTTCAAGTTCGTGAAGGCCGAATTCCAGCCCGGCGTGAAGGCGGTGTTTGAGAAGAACAAGGACTATGTGCCGCGCAAGGAGCCGTCGAGCTGGACCTCCGGCGGCAAGGTGGTGAAGGTCGATCGCGTCGAGTGGATAACGATGGCGGACGCGCAGACCGCGGTGAACGCGCTGCAGTCCGGCGATATCGATTTCATGGAGAACCCGTCGTTCGATATTCTCCCGGTACTGGCCGCCAACAAGGACATAAAGGTCGAGACCCTGAACAAGCTCGGCTTCCAGACGCTCGGGCGAATGAACTTCCTGCAGCCGCCCTTCGACAACGTCAAGGTACGCCGCGCGGCCTTCATGGCGATGAACCAGAAGGACGTGCTGGACGCGCTGGTCGGCAATCCCGAATATTACAGGATATGCGGCGCGGTCTTCGTCTGCGGCACGCCGCTTGCCACCGATCTCGGCTCGGAATCGCTGGTGAAGGGCAACGGCATGGCGGAAGCGAAAAAGCTGCTGGCCGAATCCGGCTATGACGGCACGCCCATCGTGGTGCTGGCGCCCGGCGATGTCGTGACGCTGAAGGCGCAGCCGATCGTCGCGGCGCAATTGCTGCGCGAGGCCGGCTTCAAGGTGGATGTGCAGGCCACCGACTGGGGAACCGTGATCTCCCGCCGCACCAGCCAGAAACCGACCAAGGAGGGCGGCTGGAACATGTTCTTCACCAACTGGGCCGGCGCCGACGTGGTGAACCCGGTCGCCAATCTTTCGATCAGCGGCAAAGGCAAGAACGGCGGCTGGTTCGGCTGGGCGGAAGACGCCAAGATCGAGGCGATGCGCGATGCCTTCGCGCGTTCGTCCTCGCCGGAAGAGCAGAAGAAGATCGCCGCCGACATCCAGAAGGAAGTCTATGATGAGGTGATTTACGTTCCGCTCGGGCAATATCTCGCGCCGAGCGCGTGGCGGATATCGCTCACCGGCGTGCTCGACGGGCCGGCCACGCCGATCTTCTGGAATATCGACAAGTCGGAGTGAGAGAGGGGCGCTACACCGGATAAGCGGCAAGGTGCGGCAGCAATAGCTCGTTGACGCGACCCGGCGCCTGATCCGCTGCAAAGTGGCCGACGCCGGCGAGCACTTCGAAACGATAGGGTGCGGCGATGAAATCCTCCGTGCCTTCGGCCGCGATCCGCCCGACGGTGTCGTCGGCGTCGCCCCAGATGTAGAGCACAGGCACGCGGATCGGGCCGAGCGGCGTGCGGATCGCGCCGCGCGCGCGATACCAGCTTAGGGCGGCTTCCATCGCCGCCTTGTTGCCGAGCACGGAAAGATGCTGCCCGATCGCGGCAGCGGGAACGCCGGCCGCGGCCAGCCGCTCGCGCAGCCACTTGGCGTCGTCGGCAAGAACGACTTCGGCGGCGCCGGGCTCGAGAAAGGCCTTGTGGTGCCGCGAGGGGTGCGCCTGATCGCCGTCGGGCATTTCCAGCGCCCGGTTGAAGGCGTTGGGATGCGGCCGCGACAGCACGGTGAGCGACGCCAGCCGCTGCGGAAAGCGACCGGCGAGCGACCAGGCAATGCTGCCGCCCCAGTCGTGGCCGGCGAGATGGAAGCGGCGGTCGCCGTAGCCGCCAGCCGCAGCGATCGCCATCGCATCGTCCATCAGCCGCTCGATATGATAATTCGCGGTGTCGCGGGTGTCCGGCCGCGCGCCCGGCGAATAGCCGCGCTGGCTCGGGGCCACCGCGCGATAGCCCGCGGCCGCAAGTGCACTAACCTGCGCGCGCCAGCAATGCATGGATTCCGCGAAGCCGTGCAGCAGCAGCACCAGCGGCGCGCCTTGTTCGCCTGCGACGAGGGCGTCGAATGTCAGGCCGGGTTGCGTCGTGATTTTTTCCAGATGGGCATCGAGACGACTTTAGATGCGGACTCATGGCTGGTCCACCCGGAATGAATTTTTCGGTGCTGCGTGGTTTTCGCTGCTTGCGGCAAGAACCTTCGCACTGGCGAGCACGCTTTGGTTGTGCAATTATAAAACACCGCGCTTGATGCGATTCATTCGCCCGGCAAGAAAAAATGTTTAGGTTGGGCGCAGGGAGGGAGCACGATGACGATCGTTGTGAACGCTTACGCTAACGCGGACGATGTGCTGATTGCCTGGCAGCCGGATACATGGCCGGACGATTGGGTGGGCTTCCAGCTCGAACGGCGCAACGACACCACCCAGGAGGTGACCGTTCTGGTCAACCGCATCCCGCCGAAAGCCGGTGAGGGGCCGGTTCAGCCGACCGGCGTCTCGTCGGCGCAGTCGCCGATCCGGCGCTGCATCTGGACCGATCACAGCGTGGTGGCGACGGACAACGTGTCGTATCGGGTGACGGCGATGAAAGGCGCGGCGAACGGCGCCTTCGCGCCCGATGCCACTTCCGCGTCGGCCTGGACGGCGCCGCTGGTCGCCTCCGGCGACGCCGGTGGCGGCCTGCAGGCCTATTTCAATCGCGGGACGCTGATGTCGCAGATCGTCAGCCGCTTCGTCAACGGCGACGTCAGCGATGCGTCGCTGCGGAAATTCCTGGATGACCTGGCGACGCCGGGATTCCAGGCGAGGCTTTATCTTTCGGGCGACGCGTTGCACGAAATCCTGGGTTTCCTGCGCGACGCCGACCGCCGCGGCAGCACCATCCACGCCGCCATCTATGAAATGAACGATCAGGAACTGGTGGACGCCCTCAAGCCGTTTGGCAGCCGCGGCCACGTTCTTCTCGGCAATGGCAGCGCTACCAGGCCCACGGTGGCGCAGCAGCTCACCTCGGCCGGGCTCGAGGTGAAGCACCGCGATCTGTCGCATGCCGGCAAATCGTCGCCCAGCGTGCACAACAAATTCGTCGTCGAGAGCGATGCGCACGGCAACGCCAGCCGCGTGCTGACCGGCAGCACCAACTGCACCACGACCGGCCTTTGCACGCAATTGAACAACGTGCTCATCGTCGAGGATACGGCTATCGCCGGCCGCTATTTCGACCAATGGGGCAAACTCGTCGCCGCCGGCGACGACATGACGGCCAGTCTGAAGACGTCGAATTCGAGCCCCACGGCCCACAACAATATTTCGGTCTACTTCGCCGCAACCAACGGCGAAGCCGAATTCAAGCCCGTTCTCGACCTGATTGCCGGCGCCAAAGAGGGCGCGCTGTTTCTGATGTTCATGCCGGGCCAGTCGCCTTTGCTGAGCGCGCTGCTCGACCGCTCCGGGCAAAACAATATCTACGTTCGTGGCGTGGTTTCCACGATGATGCCGACGCAAAACGGCGATATCGCCGCCGTGGGCGGCCAGGTGGTGAAGTCGGGCGCGCCGGCGCAGTCCTTCCACGACAATGTTCAGCTTCCGGCCGGCGTCAGCGCAAAAGACCACCCGTCATGGGAGGAAACCGAGTTCAACGTCCAGGAAATACACGCGGCGCATCTGATGGCGATCGTGCACTCCAAGACGATCGTGATCGATCCGTTCTCCGACCAGTGCGCCGTGATCACCGGCTCGCATAATTTCTCCGATTCCGCATCCCAGAAGAACGACGAGAACATGGTGATCGTGCGCGGCAACAGGAAGCTTGCGCAAGCCTACGCGCTGCACATCAACGGGGTTTACGACCATTATTCCTGGCGGGCCTTCCTCGGCAGCGGCGGCGATGCCGATCAGATCTACAAACCGCTCGACGGCTGGAAGCCGGGGGGATCGCGCGCGCAGGAACTCGAGTTCTGGATGAAAGAGCCGATTGCTCCTCAGAGTACACGGCAGGGAGCTTCGCCCAACCCTGCGAAGCAAAAGGCCGGGCCTGCCGCCAAACCGAAAGCCGGCAAGGCACCCGGGAAGTCAAAGGCCGGGCGAACTCCGAAAAAGGCCGCAAGCGCCACCCGGGCAAAAGGCGCCAGGAAAGCAGCGAAGAAGACAACCAAGGCAGCCAAGAAAACAGCCAAGAAACCGGCCAAGAAATCAGCCAGGAAAGCAACGGCGTCAAAGCGCGCGGCTAAAACAAAAGCCAAACGAAAACCTGCCGGGCGTCGGTAGAATCTTTTCGGTGCAGGTTCCGATGCGGGTGAGGGGGCACTCAGGCCTCGCGTTGCCTCGGTGCTGCGCCCGGAGCGGTCCTGCACGAATGCAGGACTGATCGCGCGCCAACAAGCAAAACGGCTTTCCAGACGATGCACCAGCTGCAGTCAAGAAAGCGTCTTTGGTGCGGGCGGTGGGACTCGAACCCACACGACGTTGCCATCGAGGGATTTTAAGTCCCTTGCGTCTACCAGTTCCGCCACGTCCGCGCGTTTGTTTCATAACGCTTTTTCGGCTTTGGGCAACGAATGTTTTGCAGATCGTCCCTTGCGTTTTGCAAAACAGGTTCGCGGGGCGTTCCCGCCGCTCATTGTCGAACGTGACGATGGCCGGTTCCAGATCGGCCTGCACGATGATGCGCCGGGGCCGTTCCCGACCAGATCATTCGCGCAATCAGTAATCAGGGAGGCGCACCATGCGACCCCCTGAAACGCGAAACCCGACCACCGGGGCAGATGGTCGGGCGGATATCGCAAGCGGCTTTCGAGGTTTTTGGCAAAACCACAACCATCCAAAGAACCGGGGAGGGGCGGATGGCTGATGCCCGTCATATAACACGGCGGGTCGCCGCCTGCCAGCACCATAAGGTGCGGCCATGAGCGGCAAGAACCTGAGATGGCAGCGGGCCAAGACGGCCAAGCCGACCCAGTTTGCGAACGTCTGCTTCCCTCGCGACGATCTTGGCCTGCGAGCCAAGGCCGCGTTCGAGGCATGGCGCAAAAGACAATTTCCAAAATTGTCCAACCTCACGCGCGGGCTAGCGGCCCTCGATCAATTTGAACGCACCACCACAACGAAAAACCCCGGCGAGGTCAGCAGCCGCGCCGGGGCAACCAAAAGGCATGAACATGAAGACCATGAGACATACGCCCGAACGCCAAATCGGGCAAGCCTTTAACGGCTCCAATTCCCTCGCCGATCTCGCGAGCAGGATCAGGACCTACCACGAGGCGACAGTCGCCGCCCTCAAGAGCGGCGTCGAGTTCGCAATGAACGCCGGCGATCTCCTGATCGAGGCCAAGCGCCAACTTAAAAAACACGGGGAATGGCTGCCGTGGCTGGAATCCTGCGGCCTCCCCGAACGCACCAGCCAACGTTACATGCGCCTGGCGCGAAACCGGAACATCATCGAGGCGAATCCCGTCCCCGTGTCGGATTTGGGTATTCGCGGCGCACTCACGCTGCTCGCCATTCCCCGAAAGTCGGGCACCGACGGGATGACCGACGACATGATCGACCTTGCCGACCTTGCCACCGAAAACACTTTCGACCTCTGGGACGCAGAGGGCGCGGAGAGACGTGGCGCCGATCATTCCAAACTGCGGAAGGCGCTGTTCGCCGAGGCGAAGGCGGCGGTCGAGAGGATCGGGAAGCTGGCGACCACCACCGAGCTAGCTGAGGCCATCGAAAACGCCTCGGGCGACTTTTGCGAACGGCTGACGGCGACCTGCGCCGAGTTTCGCCAAGCGGTCGCCGGCGAGATGGGGCTCAGCGAAGCCGAGCTGGACGATCTCGAAGCCGACATCGCCAGCTGCAAGGCGCGCGGAGACAAGCAGTGGGACATCGCCGAACTCTTCCTGGGCAAGTGGGGACACACTCTTGATCGCGACCCGAGCCTTCCCGAAGGCGCGGCTACCGCCGTCGTTTCCAGGGTGCGCGATATCGCCACCGGGTCGGTCCGTCACATCGAAACAATCATTGCAACGGAAGCCGCCGAATGACCTTCCGCCGCCGCACCGTCAGCATTCCGCAATGGGCCAATAAAGCCAGCTTGGCCGATGACGGCAGATCGATCGCGGCAGCACGCCGCCTGATCGCCACCGGCCAAGGTCCGAAGGTCGTGCGCGAAGGCCAACGCGAAGGAATCCGGATTCCTGATCACGAAGCCTGGGCGAAGGCGACACCGTGGGCGGCGTATTTGGCGGCGCTTCCTGCATCCGAGCGCGATGAGCGAAAGGCACACGCGCTACGCATCGTCGGCGACGCCGCCTACACGACGCTGCTCTACGAGAGATATTGCGCCTCGCGTTGGAAATTTCAGATGACCTTCGAGAAATGGCTGAAGCGGCGCCAGCGCCTCAAGGACCGGCACACGCCACGGCCGCGCAAAGCAAATAACAATGGAGGTGGCAGATAATGGAAAGGCCCGCGCAGGGGCGTGCGCGGGCCTCAATAAACCTCTCGCCGTTCGGTTGTGACTATGACGGTGGCAGCGAGAAGGATTAATGCGGTACCATGGGGCATTTTCACATTCAACCGCAAAACGCAGTCCGAAAGGCCGAAGCGTGGTGAAGAGGGCGAGCGGCTTCTCGCTCTTCAAGTAGCGGCCAACGTCATCGCAGCCTGGCACCGCATAACCTTCAGTAATCATCTTGGTGGTGACCGCTTTATGACCCTTGCCGGTTTCCTTCATATTGGCCCGGATGTCCGCAACAACCTTCTCGAATAGTTCGGCGGCAGCGCCTGAGAACGCACCGATGATCTTGATCACCACGGGCAACAGGCTGATCAGCGTCATCCACTGGCTGGCGGTGAGGCCACCGAAAATGGCGAGTAGGGCTACTGGCATGTTTTGATCTCCTTACGACATCTCATTCCATGTAGTTCTGAAAAGCACGAGGCCAGCCCCGTCGCATAGGACAACCTCATTCGTCTTGCCGTTGGCATATACGCGACCGTCGCAGCCGGCGGCATCACATACAGCTTCGTACATATCAGTGTTGTCGTCGATGCGGACCCAACCATCCTCTGGCTTCATCCAGCTTGCAAGGTCGCTCAAGCCCACCCCCGAAAGATCGCATAGAGTAACCAGCGGTCGTATTGGTTGGGACCACCGAACCCAACACCCATCGCGGCCCACCGATCCGCCGCTTGATAAACCTGGTTCGTCAGCCACATCAAGCGAATGTGCCGGATGCCCCATAGCTTGAGGGGCCATGCAGTTTGCGGGAGCGTCCAGCCGTGGAGCTTCTTATCTGCGCTCCAGCTAATATCAGACTCTGCGGACATCTTTTCCACGCTCCACTCCCGGCACCGATGGCGTAGCGCGTGGACATCCCGGTTTGTGCTGTTCATTCATGTCGGCGCAGTCAATGCCACAGCCGGGACACTCAAACATGTGATTCGTAGGCTCGTGATCGTACCCGTCCGGCACTACCGATGGCGGGGAGGCGAGGGCATTGGCAAGATCGAGACAGCATTGAGAAATACAACCAGCGAGGTCAGCAATCATGGCCGACCCCAAGGAAACTTTCAAATCATCGGTCAGGACAGTGCAATGAGCGGCAATCGTGAAGATGGCCTTCTGAATTTCCCAAGGTTGATTAAATATCTTGCGGCCAATCTCATCATGGTCAGCCAGCGGCACGGGCTCCCTCACAGCATCCGCCGCGCCAGCCTGTGCGACGAGGATGCGATCAGCGTCTGCATCAAACTGCGCTTCTGGATCAAATGCAGAGGCACCATCGGCGCGCTCAGCATACGAACGGTCTTGTTCATCAGAGGCGCGAGAGATTAGAATTTCTAAATAGTTAGCGATGCTTTTTGCAAATTCCCATGGGTACTCGTCTGACCCACTAGAGTTGCGACGAAGATCGCTGGCATATTCTTTGATAAGATCAGCAAGTTTCGCGCCAGCCTGCGCGGCCCGGCGGCGGGGAGGCGAGGGCAACGCACTCCGCAAGCTTTTCAGTGAACGACTGGCCATTTTCACTTGGTTGCCATGCAAGGGCCCTTTTCAGCGCCTCCCTCACAGTATCCACGCCAGCCTGTGCGAAGGTGGAACGGAGGACGGCGACGATAGTTCTCCAGTCTTGGGGCGTAAGCGGTAAGTCTGGACGATTTTCAATCATGTCCGCCAACTCCCCCGCGCTCGGCGTTGCCTTTAACTTATCCAGAGCTTCGTCAAACTGCTCTCGCGTGTCGTATCCGATTGTCATGACTTCTCTCGCGGCAATCTTGATGTTTCTGTGGTCACAGCTTCTTCTCCATCGCATCCGCGATGCGCTCAGCCGCCATCACAAAGCGGTCGAGCATGTCGAGTACCATTACCTGGCTGGTGCGCTGCTCTAACAGAACGTCCATATCCTTGAGCTTGTCGCGTGCTGCCTTGCGGGCTTCGTATTGCTCTTTTGGAGTCATGGCCCGTCTCCCGCCCCCAGCGTTAAGTCTCGGCGAGGAACTGCTTGGAGGTCTCGTCCAGGCATACCAGCGGGTAATCGGGATCGCGTGGCCGCGTGTAGACGGCCAGCACATCTTCCATGGC
>Ga0208850_1000197_pt1 | contig 20362 bp, 18 predicted proteins | sample NGESurshal092012_5_FD_184475 | JGI IMG/M metagenome (GOLD analysis project Ga0208850, IMG submission 184475) | Arctic peat soil microbial communities from Barrow, Alaska - NGEE Surface sample 210-2 shallow-092012 (SPAdes) | ecosystem: Environmental > Terrestrial > Soil > Wetlands > Peat ... | reverse complement strand
GCCCGCGGCATTGGACATCGGATTGAAGATGCTGTTGTCCGTGCACGCGGCGAACAACAATGGGATCGCCACCGTGAGGCCCAGTAGCAGCCTAGATTTTCCTGTGAGCATATTGCCTCGCGCGTTACTGGTTGAAGTGAGGAGCCGCTGAGCGCGCGCGGCCCGACGAACAAATTGTATGCAATTACCGTACATAGTATCCACCAACGGCTCAGTTATGTTCCCCGCCCCGGGTTAAGGTCTGTTGCATCGCGTCCGCAGAAGAAGCCGCGATCGCGGTACGAATGGGAGCGTCGGCCCTGGGCCTCGTGTCTCGAATGCCGAGCGGGCCCGGCCCCATTCCCGAGTCACGCATCCGGGATATTGCGGATACTGTGCCACCGGGCGTCGCGACCTTCCTGCTGACCTGCGAAACGACGGCTGAGCCGATCATCACGCAACGAAGATTTTGCCGCACGACGACACTTCAGCTCGTCGACGAGGTCGAGCCCGGCGTTCACGCGCGGCTGCGCGACTCTGGCCGGTGGGCTAACAAAGGTCGTCGCCTTCATGCGCGCTGTTCGTGACTCGGCCCTTGAGCCTCCTTCGCCGCATCCCGCGAAGTAATCTTTGTCCGCACCGATACAAGCTCGCCGCGCGCGGCACGCAGAAGCGCTCTGAGGACGAGCCGGATGGGAGCACCGCCGCTGAACGCACCCGCGATCGCATCGAGAGCACGTGGTGGGAAACTCGCGCCCTCCGCGATGGCGTAAATCGGTTCCCACGCTTCAGGATTGAACTTCGCCTTGAAAGCATCGAGCCCGCCAAAATTGTAGAACCTCGCTCCGTATAGCCTTACCCAACGAAGCGCGAGTCTGAGCCAGAATGGCTGGCGCAATGGCTCAAATTCGGCGCGGTGAGAGAGCGGCGAGAGTCCGAGCGTGGCGTAGGTGGATCCAGAAGCCGCGATCGAGCGCATCGCTGTATCCAGGAGCAACTCCGCCGTCCCGTTCGGAGCGTTGGATCCCCTCACTATCTGCTCGACGAGCCAACCGTTACGCGCGGGTATCGGCGAGAGTACGGTGAAAGCCACCACTTCACGTGCGCCCCGCTCAGCGACGAACACGCGCCGGTCGCGGAGGTGACTCAGCGTCTCGGGCTCGACCAGGAAATGCAGCGGCGGCAGGTGGCGCGTCTCGAGCCACTGTGAGAGCACCAGGCGAAGCGCAGCGTGATTCTCCGCCTTCCCGGGCGGCCACTCCGAAACAGTCACACCTTTGTTGCGCGCACGGTTGAATTGCGCGCGCAGCGATCCGCGCTTCGCTACGGCGGCGGGCCAGTTGTGTGGATCCCAAACGGGCTGCGCGCCGAGCAGGGCGCGTGACCACGCCGGGTTATTGCCATATCTGTCGTCGAGCCGCTCTCCGGCGCCGAAGTAGCAGACGCGTTCGCCGCGCTTGTGCGCAGCGGCGACAAATTCCGCCGCGACCGCATCGAGTCGACTCGGAGCGCACACCGGCGCTCCTCCCACCACCAACATGCGGCGGTGTCGCACGAACCCGACGACGCCATCTCCCGCGCTCGAGAACCACAGCTCGATGCCAGGATTCAGAATCTGGTACGCGGTCGAGTTCCACCCGAATCTCAAAACGAGATCGCGCGCCCTTTCACGTTGAGAGCCGACAGCAGAATCTGGCAACTATAAGGCAGTGCAGGAATTTCTGAAGCGCGCCACGTGAGATTCATTCTCGCGGCGGAGGAAGGCGGAATTCCGCTAGTTCTTTCCCGCTCTGAGGGCGCGGATCGTGGCGCCGAGCTGCTCGATCTCGCGCCCGTACTCCGGCCAGTTGCCAGCCCGCTGCGCGGCGATCGCGCGGTCGTAGTGCGCCTGCGCCTCCCGAAGCAGCGCGCTGGGGGCGCCTGAGGGCGCGGCACCTGCAGACGGAACCGCTCCGCCGCCGACCACCGACGGCTCAATTCCGAGCGTGCTGAGCGAATCCTGCACGTCGGTTCTCGTTTGCGCCACTGCGCCTGAGCCGAACAGAGCATTGAGGCCCTCCTCCAGCGTCTCGCCCATCACGACGCGGTTCTCGTGGGCAACCACCACGCGCTTCAGCTCCGGAATGTTGCCGCCCTCGGCGCGAAGATAGATCGGCTGCACATAGATGAGTGATTCCTCGATCGGAATCACAAGCAGCTCGCCCCTGATTACCTGTGAGCCTTTCTGATCCCAGAGCGTGAGCTGCCTCGAGATATCGGTGTCCTGGTTGATGCGGTTCGCGATCTGCTTGGGCCCGTAGACGAGGCTCTGCTTGGGGAACCGGTACACCGAGAGCTTTCCGTAATTCTCACCGTCCATTCGCGCCACCATCCACGCCGCGAGATTGTCCTTCCCCCGCGGTGTGAAAGGCGTCATGAAGATGAACTCGGGATTCTGTTCTCCAGGCAGTCGCATGATGATGTGACGCATGAACGGATTCTCGTTCGTCGCCTTGTCGAGGACGCCCGGAATCTGCCACTCATCTTCGCGATGATAGAACGCGTCGGGTTCGGTCATGTGATACGTTGCGTGCAATGTCGTCTGGATCCTGAAGAGATCGCCCGGATAGCGGACGTGTCTCCGGATGTCGGCCGGCATGGCGCTGATCGGCTTGAAGATTCCGCCAAAGATTTTCGCGTACGTCCGGATGACTGCGTCGTTCGGCTCCGCGATGTATGCGTCAACCGTTCCGTCATAGGCGTCGATCACGACCTTCACGCTGTTCCGCATGTAGCTCGTTCCGTCCGCGGTGCGCTGCGAGTACGGATAAGCGTCGCTCGTCGTGTACGCGTCGAGGATCCACTTCAATTGCCCGGCGTCGGTGATCATGAGGTACGGATCGGCGTCGAAGTCGAGAAACGGCATCGCCGTCGTCGCGCGCTCCATGACGTTGCGCCGGTAGAGAACCCTCGCGCTTCCCTTGATGTCGTCGGAAAGAAGAATCTTGAGCGAGCCGAGCTGGAACGCGTATAACACTCGCCGGAGGAAGGATCCGATCGGGACTCCACCGCGGCCCGTGTATTTGGTGTAGATGTTCTTGTCCCCGGCGGGATAGTCGAACTCCTGCTGTCCCGTGCCGACGAATACGTACTCGTTGGTGAGCTCGCCGTAGTAGACCTGGGGACGAGTGAGCTTGATCGAGACCGTCGAGACCGGCGGCAGATCCTTGATGAAGAGAACCGGCAGACCTTCGCTGGTCACCTGATTCACGGGCGCCATCGTCACGCCCATGCCGTGCGTGAAAGTCAGCCTCGAATTGATGAATGTGCGGGTGGGAAGCGACTCGGAATTCAGCTCGCGGGCCGCAATGTGAACCTGCCGGTACTTGCCATCGATCATGTACCGATCGTCGTCCGAGGACACGAAGTCGTAGTAAGTCCGAATTTCCTGGAGCTGCTTCAACGTCTGCATCAGCAGGTCGCGCTCCCAGAGCCGCACGTTATCTACGGTGGCCGCGTTCGCCTTTATGTTCGCATTCGTCAGCTGAACTTCGCCCGACAGGTCCTTCCCCTCGACCTTGTCCAGGCCCCACGCGTTGCGCGTGGCATCGATGTGTTGCCTGATATAGGGCGTCTCGCGCGTCAGCTCATTGGCCGAGACAACGAGCTTCTGGAAGGCGGCGGGGACAATCCCGCGGGCCAGCAGGCTCACTGCCACGTAGAAAACGGTCGCCGAGACGGCTGACCAGACGAGTTTGTCGCGCGCGATTCCGAAGACGACCCACGCGGCGGCAATGAGCGCCGTGATCGCACAGATGTAGAGCCCCGGCAGCGCGATGTGAACGTCGGTGTAGCTCGCGCCCACGAGTGGCCCGGTGGTCGAGAAGAGAAGACTGGATGTGTCGACGATCCAGAGGCGTATCGCTATCAGCACGAACAGCAGTGCCAGAAGTCCGCCGAGATGTCGCGCCGCCCGCGGCTTGGCGGACGCGCGGCGCGGAGGCAGCGTGATGTCGTTTCGCAGCCAGTACATCGCGCCCGTCGCGACAAGCGAGAGCAGGGTGAGCGTTATCAGCGTACCCAGCACTCCCGAGATCAGCGGGAGGCGGAAGAGATAGAACGAGATGTCGCGGTTGAAGAGCGTATCCCGCGTTCCGAGCGCTACACCGTTCATTCCCTTGAGGAGCGTCAGCCACCACGCGGAGAGCGAGATCGCGCTCAGAAAGGAGAGAAGGACAGCGGCTGGCAGAAAGAGCTTGGTGAACATCCGCGAGACATCTACCGTCACGCCGTCGCCGCGATTCACGAACAGCACGGGGAACCCGGTCGCGGCCCCGCGCGCCATCCGTACGTTGCCGTAGAAGTAGGCGAAGGTGAACGCACCGCCCACAAAGAACAGGCCGACCCGCCAGATCAACGAAGTGGCGAAGACCGTCTGAAAACCGATTTCCTTGAACCAGAGCCAGTCCGTGAAAAAGCCGGCCAGCCACGGAACGACGATCAGCGCGACAAAGATGGCAGCCACGATCCACAGCACGATCCGCCGGAGGGAGCGTGGGAATGGAGGCAGGCGCGCGGGCCCGGGACGTTCGAATGGTGTACCCATACGACAAGAACATGCACCCAGGAGCCCAGGAACACAAAAGGGCATCCATTGGATGCCCTTCTTTCCTGAGACTTGCCTGGCCTGATTTCTTTGGTGCCGGCCGGCTACGCTCGACTCACGAACGAGGAGCGGTCGCGGCCTTCGTCGTGATCACGACGACTCCGTACGACGCGTCGGGACCGTACTGCTTGAGCGCTGCGTGTCCCTTGATCACAAGGATCTCTGAGATCTGCTCGGGGGTCAGCGACGGCACCTGATCGCGCTGGAGCCGCACACCGTCGACGACGAAGAGAAGCGGAACCTGCGTCATGCCGAGCGCGACACCGCTCGCAACAGAGCGTCCCGCAGGCTGCGGTGAGAGTGCGCGCTCCGCCGTGCAGGCGGTGGCGGCAGTGGCGAGTGCGAGAATCAGTGTCAGATGAGCGAGTTTCATATTTTCCCCGAAGGCGGTGTCCAACCTCAGCTGTAGCATTGGCCGTGCCACCGCCCTTGACCCCGCGAAACACAAGGTCGAGCTCACCCGTTGACTAGGTGGCGGGTTTCCAGCTCCCTTTTGCGACCGCCGGTATGAACGATTCCAGCCCCGGCGGCGGGAAGGCGAGGGTCTGCCCCTTTTCGGCGCTCATATAGGCCGCCATGAGGATCTTCACGACCTCAAAACCGTCATCGAAAGTGAGCATTGGCTTCTCGCCGCTCAGAAACGCGCGAGCCATGTGGCGGTTCTCGGCGCTGTAGCCATACACCGACGCCTCTTCGGCGACGACGGGCATCAAACCCATCTCGGCGTTCTGCTTTTCGACGAGATCCTCGCCGGATTTTCCCTTCACTTCCCTGCTGAAAAACATCTTGAGGCTCGAGTCGAGCGTATTCCATGACATCGAGTACTCGGGCCCGAGCAATTCCGCCGACAGCCTGAGACCAGCCCCGATGAACGCCCACGAGGTCGTCACCTCGCCGACCAGAGGCTCTCCGTCCTCCGATTCGTACTCTATAGTGGCGCGGGCGAAGTCCTCGGATGGACGTTTGGTGTAGTCGACGTCCTTCCCCATCGTCTCCGAGAGCTGCTTAGCGTATTTGGCGCGCGACCACTTGAGGGAGGCGATGTGGGCGCTGATCCGCACCGGCTTGATCGAAGAGCGCGGAGAACCGGGTTTGGTGAGGAGATGCCGCACCACTTCGACAGAGTGGCACATCATATCGTTGAGGACTCCGCCCCCCTGGAGCGACCCCTGCCAGAACCACGGCATGTGGGGGCCGCTGTGCTCCTCGGCGGCCCGGGCGAGGTACGGACGGCCCGTCAGCGCGGCGCCGCGCGCCCATATCAGCTCGCGTCCGCGGGTAATGTCGGGAGCGAACAGCTGGTTCTCGAGATACCCCGTGCTCAGGCCGACGCTGCGCGCGAGGTCGGCCACTTTTTTTGCTTCGGCGACGTTCCGCGCAAGCGGCTTTTCGCAGGCGAGCCCCCTCAGAGTTCCGACGCCGCTCTTGATCGCGCCGACAATCTCTTCGATGTTCGCGATGCGCGCCTGATTGGGACCGCACAGCCATAGCGCGTTGATCGCGGGATCGGCGACCATGTCACGGATCGATTGGTACGGACGCGCCTCGCCGACGTCGAGCTCTCGCGCCAGTGCCGCCGAAGAAGCCGCGTTCTTTTCGTTCGGACTCCAGACTCCGCGGACATCGATCTCGCGCACGGATGTCAGCGACTGAATGTGGAAGCGCGCGTTGAAGCCGCTTCCCACGAAACCGATACCGAGACGTTCTGTGCTCATGTCGTTCGCCGAAAAGGTTCGCGGTCAGTTCATCAATCGGGTGTGAGGCGCAGCTTCTTCCTGTCGAACTTCGCGTACGTCACGCCCAGTTTGCTGAGCGCGGCCGGAGGGCATCCAGCCCAGTCGGACGCGAACAGGTTGCCCTCATACTTGAGATCCTTCACGCCGATTCTGCTCGACCAGAATCCGGATGACGTGAGATCGCGGAAGCGATTGAAGAAGTTGACGCCATCCGTCACTGCTGCCGTCGCGCGGGCAGGCCACGCAATGTCGTTGAGGATTGCTTCGCGCTGCGGCTCCGTGGCATCGGCGAACGGCTTCCCGAATCTGGTATTCGATTGCGCATCGATCCAGGCAAGTCCGGGTCGCATCCACTGCTGGCCGTTCGGCCGATCGATCATCATGAAATCCATGAACTCGGGGACGCCGGCATCGCTGGCGCTGCCCGATCGCTCGTCGCGCGGGATGATCATGTCGGCGAGGATACGCGCGGTCCTTAATTCCGCCGGCGTGAAGAACTTCGGTGCGAACGGAGTGCCATCCGCGGCCGAGCGCAAGGCGTTGTCGACGAAGCGCCGAGCTTTCTCCTGCTCCGCGGTGGGCCAGCTCAGAAATGCGGCGACCGGGAGCGCCGCCAGAAGTTGAACCGCGTCGCGCCGGCTCATGTCCTTTCCTGGTGCTTCGTCCTCGGGGAGCGGCGCGCCCTGCACTGGATTCTCGTTATCGTTCGACACTAGAGTGCCCCCCGCTTCCGCTCTTGCGCTATGTACTCGCTCGTCCGCATCGAGAGCGCGAGTATCGTCCAGGTCGGATTCTTGTCGGCCTGCGAGACGAACGGGCCGCCATCGGTCACGAAGAGATTCTTGACGTCGTGCGCCCGGCAGTTCGCGTCGAGAACGGACTTCGACGAATCGGCGCCCATGCGGACTGTTCCAAGCTCGTGGATGATGGAACCGCCCGTCGCGATGCCGTAGCCCTTGGTCTGATCGGGCATATTGTCGAACACCTGCCCGCCCATCTCCTCCACCAATGCGCGGAAAGTCTGCTGCATGTGGCGAACCTGGTTGTTCTCGTAGTCGGTCCACTGCCAATGGAAACGGAGCACGGGAATTCCGTACTTGTCCTTCACGACCGGATCGAGCTCGCAATAGCTCTTGTCGTTCGGAATCATCTCCCCGCGACCGGAGAAGTAGACGCTTGCGCCATAGTAGCGGCGGTAGTCTTCCTTGAGGGACTTGCCATACCCGCCGCCCGACGGATAGCGCTGGACTCCGCCCATGAAACCGTAGCCGGGCGGATTCAGCCCGCCACCGACTTCGATGTGGTAGCCGCGGGGGAAATCGAGCTTCTTGTTGTCGACCCACCACGGCATATAGATGTGCATGCCGCCGACGCCGTCCTCGTTGTGTGGGACGTGATCCATCATCTTGGGGATGAAGCCCGAGACGTCACTCCCGGTGGTATCGGTGAGATATTTCCCGACGACCCCGCTCGAGTTGGCGATTCCGTTCGGAAACTGCGGAGACTTGGAGTTGAGCATCAAACGCGCGGTCTCGCACGCGCTCGCTGCCAGGACGACCACTTTCGCGTCCGCGTGCCTTTCCGCGCCGGTCTTCGTGTCAATGTAGGTCACTCCGCTGGCGAGCCCGCGATTATTCAGCGTGACTTCGTGAGCCATCGCGTTGGTCACGAGCGTCAGGCGTCCAGTCTTGAGCGCCGGTGCAATCAGCACGTTGGTCGAGGAGAAATTCGAATTCGTCTTGCAGCCGCGGTTGCACTGGCCGCAATAGTGGCAGGCCATACGTCCGTTGTGCGGCTTCGTGATGATCGATAGGCGTGATGCGACGCAGGTGATGTTCAGTCGGTCGGCCGCGTCCTTCACCATCAACTCATAGCAGCGCGGCGGTGGCGGAGGGAGAAAGTATCCGCCTGGATGGTTCGGCAGATTGTCGTTGTTCCCGAAGATTCCGATCAGCTTGTCGATGCGGTCGTAGTACGGGGCGAGATCCGAATATGCGATCGGCCAGTCGTCACCGAGACCGTCGCGGCTCTTTGCCCTGAAGTCGTCGGGACCGAAGCGGAGCGAGACACGCCCCCAGTGATTGGTGCGGCCTCCCACCATTCTGGCGCGCCACCACATGAAGTCGGTTCCTTCGGCTTTTGTGAATGGCTCTCCCTGAAGCTCCCACCCGCCGACGCAGGCGTCGAATTCACCGAACGGACGATCCGGCGTTGACGCTCCTCGGCGCGGCGACTCATATGGCATTTTGAGCATCGCCGAGTCCTTCGTGTTGTCCCACGGTCCGCCCGCCTCGAGGAGCAGAACGTTCGCGCCGGCGCGGGTGAGCACGTAGGCAGCCATTCCACCGCCGGCACCGGATCCTACAATGCAGACGTCGTACGTCTTCCGCTGTGGCAATGGCAGGGAGGAGAAGGAGCCCGAGGTCATCGCAAATCCGCCGTTGAGGACACGAGAAACTACGACCCGCTATGGCTAGGCACTAGACCCGGCCGATATCATCTTTGTGATGGCGACCTGAGGGTCTTTACCCGTAGAATCAGGAGCCGGCCTTTGTTCAGAAAGGTGACGGAACAGCCGCGAAGCAGTCTTTCTACCGAGCGAAGTACTCACGCCCAACCCCGTTCGCGCGTGCCCCAGCCCTACACAAGTGACAGCGCGAATCTCTACCGCATCGAGACCACCCGAAAGGCGGTCATTCTCACGATGCTGGGCGGCGAAGAGCTCCGGGGAAACGTGTTCATCCATTTCTCCTCGTACCGGCCGTTCGAGCTGGAAGACGTGTCCGAGCTGTTGAACGCCGAGACCCCGTTCTTTCCCCTGGAGCTCGAAAACTCCGAAGTCATCCTGGTCCCGAAGGAGCGCGTCGCGGAAGCCGCAGCGGATCGTGGCGCTGACACCTCCGACCAGCCTCCGCGCGAGGCGCGAACCCCCACTGCTCTCCTGCAGGTCGTTCTCGTCGGAGGCGAGGTTTGCCTCGGCTCCATTCGACTCGACGCGCCGCCGGACCGGGCGCGGGTGCTCGATTATCTGAACGCGCTCACATCGCGGTTTCTCACTCTGTATACCTCAAACGAAGCGCGGCTGATCAATCGTTCCCTGATCGATCGCGTTCGTCCACTGGACTGACATGGCCCAGTTAGATCGCTTTCTCAACCTGCTAGTAACCAACAACGGCTCCGCGCTCATACTTGCCGAGGGCGACGTCGCGACGGTTATCATCAAGGATTCCGCTCGCCCGGTGATGAAGCAGCAGCTTACCAGCGCGCAGATACTTACGCTGTTGCGCGAGATCGCACCCTCCGATAAGCCGCACGCCCTCGATGCAACAGGCGCGGTGCGTTTTGAGTACTCGTCCGCGGACGGGACGTTCGACGTGGCACTAACCCAGACCGGAAAGATCTTGGCCCGAATCGAGCCGAAAGCTGTTTCGACAAATGGGGTCAAGCCCAACGCGGCGCCCGCAAAGGCTGCTGCTCCTCAGGCTGCACCTCCGCGGGCAGCGTCTCCGCAGGCGCCCGCTCCGCAAGTTGTAGCGCCGCGTGTCGAAGCCACTAGCGCCGGGACCCCGATGACGCAGGCACGACGCGTCGCCGCAACGGGCAACCCCGCGTTCGACAAGATCGAGTCCCTGCTGCGAATCCTGGTGGACAACAAGGCCTCGGACCTGCACCTGCGCGCCAGCTCGCCGCCGTTGCTGCGGTCGAGCGGAGAGATCGTTCCGATTCCCAATGAGCCGGCGCTCAGCTCGGACGAAATCGATGCGATGTTGAACACCGTGATGCTCGAGCAGAACCGCGTTGAGTTCAAGGAGCTCAACGACACGGACTTCGCGCACGAAATCCCCGGTGTCTCCAGGTTCCGCGGCAACGCTCTTCGGGAACGCAGGGGAACGGGCGCGGTATTTCGCGCCGTCCCGACGTCGGTCGTGACGGTCGAGGAGATGGGCATCTCTCAGGAAGTGCAGCGCCTTTGTCATCTGACGAAGGGGCTCGTTCTCGTCACCGGTCCCACGGGCTCGGGAAAATCGACGACGCTCTGCGCGCTGATCGACCTGATCAACCGCACGCGTTCGGATCACGTCATCACGATCGAGGATCCGATCGAGTTCGTCCACGAGAGCAAGAAGTGCCTCATCACGCAGCGCCATGTGGGCGTGCACACGTCGTCATTCAGGCACGCGCTTCGCGCCGCGCTTCGCGAAGATCCGGATATCGTGCTCGTCGGCGAGCTTCGCGATCTCGAGACGGTGTCGATGGCGATCGAAACCGCCGAGACGGGGCACCTTGTCTTCGGCACCGTCCACACGTCGACCGCGGTCAGCACCGTCGATCGCGTCATCGATCAGTTCCCGCCCGACCGTCAGGCGCAGATCCGCGTGATGCTCTCCGAGTCGCTCAAGGGAGTCATCTCGCAGGTTCTCTGCAAGAAAATCGGCGGCGGCCGCGTCGCGGCGCGCGAGATTCTGCTCTCGACGCCCTCGGTCTCGAACCTGATTCGCGAAGGCAAGACCTTCCAGCTGCCCTCGGTGCTCCAGACATCGCGCAGACTCGGAATGGTGACGATGAACGATGCACTGATCGAGCTCGTCGATTCGAAGCAGGTAGAGCCGCTGGAAGCGTATCTCAAGGCGACCGACAAGGTCGGCATCCTGCACATGCTGAAGCAGCGCGGCAAGGATATCAGCTTCGCCGATGTCGAAGACGCAAAGGGTGCAGCAGCCGCAAACGGACCGCCCGCGAAACCGGCGGGTCGAACGGCCCCCGCTCGCTAGCGCTATCGTGCTGATAGAAAAACGCCCTCCGCAATTCGGAGGGCGTTTTTTTGTTGTGCCTCGAAGCGATCGAGGCGATCGAAGAAGTCTTAACCGGTACGGCGAAGGGGATCCTCTTCGGCGGCTACGCAAGCTCTGGGCACTCCCTGCTTCGGTATTCTCGTAACAATTGAGCGGCGCGATCCAGGCCTTGGCGATTCTATTCCATAATGTGCTGCGCTCCGGCTGCTCCTCGTGTGTGCCGGACCAGAACAAGTAGCGGAATAAGCGCGAGAATCAGCACTGCGCTCAGAATGTAGATTCGGCTGTAGGCGATGACACTGGCCTGTCCCATCAACTGCCGGTCGAGAAGCTCGAGCGCCCGCTCCCGGGCGGTCCACGGATCCGCTCCTCGGGCGACGAGCGCGCGCGTCAACATCTCCAGTCTGTTCATCGTCGTCGCATCGCCAATCGAGATGTGCTCGGCCAGAATCGCGCGGAATTGCGCGGTGTAATGGGACAACAGCGTCGCTATCGCCGCGATGCCGAGCGACCCGCCCAGCTGTCGGAAGAAGTTGTAGAGCCCCGCGCCCTGGCCTAGCTCGCGAGGGCTCAGCTCCGCCAGCGTGATTGTCGTGAGTGGAACGAACATCATCCCGAGCCCGGCGCCGCGCATGATGAGCGCCCAGAAGAAGTCGGTGCTACCGCTTTCGCCTGTGATTGTCGAAAGCTTGAACATCGCTCCGGCAAAGAGCAGAGCGCCGATCGTGATCAGGAGGCGCGGGTCGAATTTGTTGGTGATCCTGCCGACGATTGCCATCGAGACCGCGGTCGCTAACGCGCCGGGAAGGAGGACGATCCCCGTTTGCTGCGCCGTCATCCTGAGATTGCCCTGGAGAAAAACCGGTAGTGTGAACACCGATGCGAAGAGGCCGACTCCCATGACGACCCCGAGGAGCGTCCCGACCCACATCTGCCGGTACCGCAAGACGCGGAAGTCGATCACCGGATGATCGACCGTCATCTCGCGCCACACGAGGCATGCGCCGGTCACGATTCCGGTGACGGCAAGCATGATCATCGCGCGCGAGTCGAACCAATCCTCGCGCTGTCCCTGCTCGAGCAGGTACTGCAGAGAACCCACGCTCACCGCGAGCAGCGCAATTCCCATGTAGTCCACCGAGGGCGGACGGCGCTGGTACTCCGGATCGTGCACGTATCCGATGATCATCACGGCCGCGAGCACGCCGACCGGAAGATTGACGTAGAAGATCCAGGGCCAGCCGTAGTTGTCGGTGAGCCACCCTCCGAGCGTAGGACCGATGGTCGGGCCCACCATCACGCCGAGCCCGAAGAGCGCCATCGCAGTGCCCGCTTCCCTTCGTGGAAATGATTCGAACAGCACCGCCTGCGAGACGGTCATCAGCGCGCCGCCGCCCAGGCCCTGGATGATTCGCCAGAAGACGAGCGCCGACAGAGAGTGCGAGGCGCCGCAGAGAAAGCTCGCGATGGTGAAGAGAATGATCGAGCCGACGAAATAGCGCTTGCGGCCGAAGAATTCCCCGAGCCAGCCGGTGAGGGGGATGATGATGACGGCGGCGAGGATGTACCCGGTCGAGACCCATGCGATCTCGTCGAGGCTCGCGCCCAGGTTCCCCATCATGTCCGGCAGCGCGACGTTGACGATTGAGCTGTCGATGACCTGCATCAACGCCGCGAGCACTACCGCGAACGCGATCAGGTATTTGTGCGGCGCGCCCTCTATGGGCGCGGAGAGCGGCTCTACAAGAGGCTCGTCGTCGGGCTCGGTGGATTCCTCGTCGACGGCGCTAACGACTGACATAGGGTGTCAGTCGATGCAAGCCTCGTCCCACAAGCTCCGGCTCAGGGATTCTGCTGAGCCGTGTCCAGCATTCGCGCCTGCCTCGCCGCGGCGGAGTCGGCCACCGACATCGATTTCTTGACCGCCTTGGCGCCCGGGATCTGGGAGTTGGCAAGAATGCTGTCCTTTTCGCGCTGGGTGAGCGTCGGCTTGTTCTCCGCCGACTCTTCCTTGGCGCAGGCCGCGAGAGCAAGCGTGAGGATGGCGCTGGCGACTGCAATTCCGCGTTTTGAAATGAAGGCCTCGATCAGATTGGTCATGCGGGCGCTCCGGCTGGAACGCCTTCCCCAGCTGGCATCCCGCTCATGCCCCTCGGCCTGAAGAGCAGCGCGAACAGGATAAACACCACCAGCGCGCCGGCAGACGGAACGAGCCAGATCGAATGCCAGTCGTGCGTGACCTTGAGACACTCGTGCGCAGCCGCGGCCGCATCGGTGCACGATGGGTTAGCCGTTGCGTAGCGGTTCACCACTGTGCCCGACACGAAAGCGCCAATGAAGTAGCCGAGCCCGTTGGTGACGAAGTTGATGAGTCCCTGGGCCGCGGCGCGGACCTTCTCGCCGGCGCGCTGGTCGGTATAGATCTGTCCGCTGACGAAGAAGAAGTCGTAGCAGACGCCGTGGAGCAGAATCCCGATGTAGATGAGCGACATCACCGGACCTACCGCACCCATCCCGAACGCCAGGTATCGGAGCGCCCACGCCGCCATGCCCACGAGCATGATGACTTTAATGCCGAACTTCCGCAGCACGAACGGTAGCATCAGCATGAAAAAGATCTCGGACCACTGCCCGAAGGTCTGGATGAAGGCCGGATTGGGCGCCTTGACTTCGTTGAGGAATGGATTGGCGAACGTGTAGTAGAACTGGAGCGGGATGCAAAGGAGGAACGATCCCGCGATGAAGACGAAGAAGTCACGGTTCTTGAGCAGAGCAAGCGCGTCGAGCCCAAGCGCATCGTGCACACTGAAGCTCGAGCCCGCCGCTTTCGGCGGAGTGTGCGGGAGCACGAGTGAGTAGGCCGCCATGATTATCGAAGCGCCGGCGGCGAGCCGCATCGGCAGAACGAGCGCGTCGGCGTGAAACACCCCTCCTACCAGGGTTCCCGCGACGATCCACCCGATGGTTCCAAGAACGCGTATGAAGGGAAAATCACGACCGGGATCGCTCACGTGGTGGAAGGAGATCGAATTCGTGAGCGACAGCGTCGGCATGTAGCAAAGCGCGTACAGAATGAGCAGCGGATAAAAAGTCGCGAACGTCGTCTGCAGCGAGACGAGGTACATCACGATACCGCCGATCAGGTGCAGCAGCGCGAGAAGCTTCTCGCTCGAAAAGTAGCGGTCGGCTACGACGCCCATGAAAAACGGCGATATGAGCGCCGCAATCGCCGTCGCACCGTACGCGAGGCCGATCTGCCGGTCGGTGAAGTGCAAAGTCTGACCGAGATATGTCCCCATCGTCACGAACCAAACCCCCCAGATGAAATACTGGAGGAACATCATTGCCGAGAGTCGCGTCCTCGCGCTCACGGAAGCTCCCTGATCCGAACATTCCGGATGGACAGGGCTCCGTCATGATCACCCTGAATCGCGATGTAGCCCTTCGCGGCGGTCCCGTATTTCGGATACGCCACGAACTTGCTCGCCTTGACTTTCGCTTGCCAATCCGCGCTTCCGAGCTCGTACTCGAGGAGCTTCTGCCCGTTCAACCAGTGCTGGACGGTGTTGCCCTTGACGACGATCAGGGTCGAGTTCCACTGATCGGCGGGCTTCACGATTCCGGCTGGTGACGGATAGAGCGCATAGTCCGAGCCGGCCGACGTAAGTCTGCTCTTTCCATCCGGATGCCCGGCGTCGTCGAGGAGCTGATACTCGGGAGCGCTCCAGTAGATGTGATCGTAGTCTTCGGTGCCGCGATAGAAGACGCCCGCGTTCCCACCCGGGCTTAGCTTCCAATCGAGCGCCAGCTCGAAGTTTCCGAACTGGTCTTTCGTCATGATGTCACCGACCGACCCCGCCTTGGTCAGCACGCCATCGACGATCTGCCAACCGGCGGGCATTGTCTGCGCCTTATAACCCCGCCAGGCCGCGGTGCTCGTCCCGTCGAAGAGCGGGCGCCATCCGGCGGCGCGTTGCTCGGCGGTCAACGGCGTGGCTCCTGAAGCGGTACTGCTACTCGAGGCTGGCGTATTGTTCCCCATCGGCGTGCAGGCAAATACGAGCAACGCCAACTGAGAGATGATCGCCGCACGCGCGGCAGCTCCATGCGTCATGGCTTCCTCTGGATGAATTATTCAGACTGCCCAACCGGCGCGATACTCTCGCGTCAGGTACTGATTCGCATCGGCGATGTTGGTGACCCGCATGTTGACGCCGTCGTACAGGATCTTTCTTCCCTGTCCTGTGCGCAGCGCCACGATCCCGAGCAGCATCGTCTCGGTGAGCTGTGCCGCGTACTCGAGCGGCGAGCTGGCTTTTGTCTCGCCCTTGATCGCCTTGACCCAGTTCATCTCGTGGCTCCACGGGATTCGCGCGTAGGTCTTCGGCACGAGCGCCGCCTCCTCCGTGAGCGATACCGGAAAGAGGCGAGGGTTCGATCCGTAGGTGTCGTTCATCAGGATTCCCTTCTCTCCGATGAAGATCACGCCGCCCTCGCTCCTGAGCGTGACGTCGTCTGGCAGCAGATCGGGGCGGGGAGGATAGAGCCCGCCGTCGTACCAATTGAGCTTCACCGGCGGCTGCACGCCGCGCGCGGGGAATTGATAGTGCACCGCAGTCGCGACCGGATATGAGACTGGATTGTTGTATCCCCTGGCCTCGCGCGTTCCCGCCGCGGCTTTCGGATCCGGCGGAATCGGCATCGTTCCCCACTGCGTCGACGTCGCTTCGATGCTCGTCGGATAGGTAAGGCCGAGCGCCCAGAAGGGATGATCGATCAGGTGGGCGCCCATGTCGCCGATCGCGCCGACGCCGAAGTTGATCCAGCCGCGCCAGTTGAAGGGGTGATAGATCGGGTGATACGGGACATCTTCCGCGACTGGTCCGAGGTAGAGATCCCAGTGCAATCCCGGCGGCACCGGATACGAACCCAGCGCCGACGCCAGAAGCTGGTTGACGTAGCGAAAGCTGAAGGGATTCCCGAATGGGCTCGGCGGAGCGGCCGGGGGCGGAGAGCCGGTGGGCCGAGGAACTCCCTGCGGCCAGTACACGACCGGGCGATTCGTCCAGACGTGAACGTCCCGGACGGGTCCGATGATGCCGGCCTGGATCCATTCGTTGATCAGACGCGCGCCGTCGCTCGAGTGACCCTGATTTCCCATCTGTGTCACGATCTTCGGATTCGCGAGCGCCAGGTCGCGCAGGACGCGCGCTTCGTGCACGGAATACGTGAGCGGCTTCTGCACGTACACATGCTTCCCAAGTTGCATCGCGGACTTTGCGACCACCGCGTGCAAGTGATCGGGCGTCGCGATCACGACTCCATCGATGTCCTTCTGCTTGTCGAGCATCTCGCGGAAATCAGAATAGCGGGCCGCTTTGTCGAATTTCTGCTTGAGCGTGATTCCTTCGGGTCGATCCTTCTTGTCGTCGCCCTTGAGCTTCTCCGCCACCTTGCTCGTGGAATAGCCGAAGTCGACGTCGGCGAAGGCGACGAGATTCTCGGTCTTCGCCAGCTCGAGCGCGTTCTCGGAGCCCATGCCCCCAAATCCGACGACAGCGAAGTTGATCGTGTCGCTCGGCGCCTGGAACCCGACTCCGCCCAGGACGTGGCGCGGCACGATCATCACGCCGAGCCCGATCTTCCCGGTGTCGGCGACGAACTTGCGGCGCGTGACCTTCTTGCCAGTCATGTAACGCGTTCTCCCGTTTTGCGTGTTGCCGTCGGCGTGCTCGCGATCAGAATTTCACGGTGGACAGGTACTTGTAGCTGTTGCGGATCGTGGCGATTGGATCGGCGGGTTGATCGTGCTCCACGAAGTAGTGCTTGATCCCGGCCTTGCCACTCGCGGCGAAGATGGGGCGGAAGTCGATCTTGCCCTGTCCGACATCGACCATGCGATTGTCGGGCGGCCCAGCCGAATCCTTCACGTGCACCAGTGCGAAACGCTTCGGAAAGCGATTGAAGTAGTCGAGGGGATCGCCGCCGGCGAACACGACCCAGTACAGATCCATCTCGAAGTCGACCAGCGACGGGTCCGTTTCGGTCAGCAGCATATCGAGCGGCCGCATCCCGCCGATGGACCTCAGCTCGAAATCGTGATTGTGGTAGGCGAGCCGGAGCCCGGCTGCTTTTGCCTGAGGGGCCAATTGGTTGAGGAGCGCCGCGATTCCCTTCCAGTCTTCCGCTGTTTTGCGTCTCTCTTCGGGAAGAAATGGGACAGTCACCCACTGGTGTCCGACTGCCTTGGCATCGGCAAAGGCCCTCACCGAATCCTTCTCCAGGACGTCGAGCGGAATGTGGGTCGACGGCGAAGTGAGTCCGTTCTTGTGAAGCAGCTCACGGATCTGCGCCGGTGTCCGGCCGAAATATCCCGCGAACTCGACTTCCTTGTATCCGATCGCGGCGACCTTGTGGAGCGTGCCGGGGAGATCCGCTTTCATCATGTCGCGGACCGTATAAAGCTGGAGGCCGACTTTCTTCAGCTTTCGACGCGGAGCCAGGACGGCTCCAGCGGCCTCGGCATTTCGGCTCGCGATGCCGAGGGCAGCGACTCCGATCGTCGCGAGGAATGTGCGGCGGGTGTGTAGTGTCACAGGAGGGGGGGTGAGAGTGCAGCTAGTATGGAGAGCCGGCTCTCGCTCCGCAATAAAGCGGACAAATGTGGGAATGCGTTAAGGGATTCCCCGGGCAGAGTCTCCCATCCCGCAATCCGCTCATCTCCCAGTCAGCTCCACGCGAGTGTACAGGTAGCGTCCGTTGTATCCGAACGGCGAAGCCGGCGGCCATGGAAAGATGTCGAAGCCGTTGCCCTCGTTCATCCCGTCCGGATAGACGTCAAAAATGTTTCGCGCTCCCACGGAAAGCTTGAATCCCTGCATCAGTGCGAATCCGAGCTCGGTGTCCACGAGTCCCTTGCCTCGATAGTTCTGGACGTCGCTCCCGCTGTAGCTGTAGAGCGAAGACGTGTACTTTCCGTAATAGGAATAGCGCGCCATTCCATTCCACGCTCCGTGCTTGTACTGGCCCGTTACGGTGCTGCGCCACGCGGGACGCTCCTTAGTGATCGCCAGCAATCCACCATGGGTAGCCAATTTGCAGTGATAATCGTCTTGTAAGAGAATCTTCACAGACACTGGGGACACATGAGAAGCAAGACCATACTTTCGATTTCTTTACTATCGTTCGCTGCCTTGAGCAGCGCGTGCTCGCGACACAAGGTCGCGGTGGCACCAACAACTTCAACGACAGCCGCGGCAGATCGTGCCGCGATCGATGCGGCCGATCGCGAAAACGCGAAGCTTCGCGCCGATGCAGACCGTGCCGCGAGTGAGCGCGAGGCAGCCGCGAAGGCTCGGGCGACCGATCAGAGCACGATCACCACGCCAGTTTTCTTCCAGTTCGATCAATCGGCGATCACGGATGAAGGAATCCGTCTGCTAGATCAGAAGGTGGACGCTCTTCAAAGGAACCCATCGGTTCGCATCCGCATCGAAGGCAACGCCGACGACAGCGGCTCCGACGAGTACAACATGGCGCTAAGTCAGCGTCGTGCCGCAATCGTCAACCGTTATCTGACGGACCGCGGAATCGATGCGTCGAGAGTTCAGATCGTGAGCTACGGCGAAGAGAGACCCGCCTGCAAGACTGCGCACGACGAGGATTGCCGCGCGAAGAACAGGCGCGACGAGTTTGTGATTCTATCGGGAATGTAGATCTCCTGAAAGCAAAAACGCCCCGTCCGGTTCGCCGGCGGGGCGTTTTTGCTTCTTGAGCGCAAGCTCATGCGAGTAGCTGAATCATACGACCTACTGGCCGAACGTCCTGATATAGGCAGCCACCGCGACCATCTGTGCGTGCGTCAGCTTGTCCTTGAAGGACTTCATGTCCTGGTTTTTCCCCTTCGTCAGCACTGTCACGACCGAATCGCCGGAGTGCGTGGCGAAGAACGCCGCATCGAACGTCACAATCTTCGGGAACATCGCCTTCATCGCCTTGGGCGGTGCGCCACGCACTCCGTGGCACTTCCGGCAATTTTCCTCGTACGGAGTCTTGCCTAGCGCTACTTGGCCAGTCCCTGCCGGCGAAACTCCCCCGCCCGTCACGACCGGTTCAGGCTTGGCGCGAGCCCTTGCCGCCTCCGCCTGCTTCAAGGAGTCCAGCCTCGCAGTTCTTGTCGCCTCGGCCTGCGCCAGCGCCTGTGCCCTTTTGATTGAATCTGCTCGTGCTGCCTCGGCCGCCTTCCTGGCCTTGTCAAGTCCAGGCAGTTCATTCTTCGGTGGAACCGCTTCCTTGATCTGCCCCTTCGGCGCTGGCTTTACCTGAGGTTGTGTAGCCATTGGCGGTTCGGCAATTGGCTCGGCGGGCTTAGTCACGCTCGTCTCCGCAGGCGCCTTAATCTGGCTTGCTGTGGTATCATTGCCCGCCTCCTTTCCGGCCTGCTGGCATCCAGACACGCTCATGGCGGCTAACGCTGCCAATACCAATAGACGATTAGACATGTTCATCTCCTGATTAGCTCCCATTCTCTTGAAGATCTCGCGCTTTGCGAAAGTAGCTGGGGGGAGACTCGAACTCCCGACCCCGGCATTATGAGTGCCGTGCTCTAACCAGCTGAGCTACCCAGCCATACTTCAAATCTGCGCAACTGTGTGACGCCGGTGAAGCGGCACAGGTTACTGACACAAACGGCCAGCCCTTTCGGGCCGGCCGCGTGCTTGAGTGGCGGGGGCGGGATTTGAACCCGCGACCTTCGGGTTATGAGCCCGACGAGCTACCAGGCTGCTCCACCCCGCGATGAGTTGAGCAATCTACGCTGCCGGAGCATCAAGTCAACCGATTGACGAGGCTTTCCGGGCGCTATTTTCGGTTGCCGTTACCAGGAGCCTCGCCAAACCGATAGAGAATCTCCTTGTCGCCGCGCACCATCCCGAATTCCTCGCGCGCGATCCGCTCCTGAGTGGCGCTGTCGCTCTTCACCAGCTTGAGGAACCGCCCCAGGGAATCGACCTGGCGCTGCAGCGAATCCACGTCGCGCGTGAGGATCCGCGTCCGGGAGTGCAGCACATAAAGATCCCGCGTGCTGTATTCCCCGCCCTGCACCGCGAAAAAAAGCGCGACGGCGATGAGCGCCCACCACACATACCGCTTCATCGAGCTACGTCAGACGCTTCATCGAGCTACTCCAAGCCGTAGATCGCGCCGCCCGG